>Ga0114922_10003305_pt1 | contig 15059 bp, 21 predicted proteins | sample AartaG_FD_100975 | JGI IMG/M metagenome (GOLD analysis project Ga0114922, IMG submission 100975) | Deep subsurface microbial communities from Aarhus Bay to uncover new lineages of life (NeLLi) - Aarhus_00045 metaG | ecosystem: Environmental > Aquatic > Marine > Oceanic > Sediment | place...
CCGCGAGGCGGCCTGAGGCCCGGACGAAACCTGGAACCCCTGCTGTTCTGCAGTCCAGCAAGGGAGAAAGGCCTTCCGCCGAACAGGCGCGTCTCAGCGGCCGGCGCAGCCGGTCGCATCAAGCGGCGGCACCACCTCCGGAGTCCTACCCCGGACGTTCGCTCCGGGGTTCGATTCGCGCCGTCAGCGACGCTGCATGCGATGCCGTTTCCCGATGGCCTTGCCCCGCCTCAATGCCGCGATGTTCGGGCAGCCTTCGCCGTTCTTCCCCGTAGCCATTGTGGACCGGGACGACAGGCGGCGAATCCGACACTGGTTGTCACCTTTGCTCTTGACTGTCGCTGTAGCTGATTGTAGCTAATTGTACCTTGAACGGTGCGGATCATGCACGACATGCGCAACATGCAGATCCGCGATAACTCCCTGTGTGACTTGCGATTTTCGCAAACTGTAGCTAGCACAGCAGCTTGCGCAAACAGGGCTTATGCCGCTCATAACCCGGAGGTCGCGGGGGTTGACCTCGCAGATTCGCCTGCCGTTCTTGACGACAAGCTGGGGCGCTTCGCATGGGCAGACTGGCGTGCATATCCCGCATCCGGAGCAAATCTGCTCGTCGACGTGCAGCAGGGCCGGTGCGGGCAACAACCTGGACACGCATCTATGAGTTGTTCTCGAGGAAACTCGCTATCCCCTTGGCCGCCGTGTACCCGTTGGCGACGGCGTGGACAACGTCCGGCCCCTCGATGAGGTCGCCGCCGACGAAAAGCCACGGGACACTGCTCTGGAAATGCTCCGAGATCTTGATCCGGCGGCCATCTTTCTCCAGCTTCTCGTCAAGGTGTTTCGATATATACGAGAGATCCGGGGCCTGGCCTATCGCCTCGATGACCATGTCGCATTCGAAGAACCGCCTGTCCTCCCGATTGAACTTCGGGTTGAACCGGCCCTGTTCGTCGAAGACGCGCGTGCATTCCACTGTGTGGAGCCCTTTGATCTCTCCGGAGTCTATCTCGATCCTGTCCGGGCCCCTTGAAGTGCAAATCGCTATGCCCTCTTCCCGGGCCTCGTCTATCTCCTCCCTGGTAGCGGGCATGATGTCTTCGGATTCCAGGCAGCAGCAGGTTATGTCAACATTCGCGTAACTCTTCATCTGCAGCCGCGCCATGCTCCGGGCGATGTCCATAGCGACGTCGCCGCCGCCGATCACCACGATCTTCTTACCGACCGTCACCTCCTTGCCCTCGGTGATGTCGCCCAGGAGTTCGATGGCCTGGAACACGCGGTCGTGGTCCGTGCCCTCGACCTTCGTGCTTCGTCCCACGTGGAACCCGGTGGCGAGGAAGAGCGCGTCGAAATCCCTATGGAGCTCGTCGAGGGTGATGTTCACGCCGACGCGGGTATTGCATCTGATTTCGACGCCCACGGACTGGATGTAGCTAATGTCCTTGTCCAGGGCGCGATAAGGGAGCCGATACTCTGGGATGCCGTAGCGCATGGTCCCGCCCGGCTTCGGCAGGGCCTCGAGGATTGTCGAGGGATGCCCGGCGACGGCCAGGTAGTAGGCGCAGCTCAGGCCAGCGGGGCCGGCGCCCACGATCGCGACCTTCTTCTGCCTCGGCTGGGCGGGCCCGGCCCCCAGGACCTGCTTGAGCGCTTCTGCGGGGACACGGTCGGCCGCAAACCGCTTCAGCCAGCGTATCGCCACGGGTTGCCCTCGGCGACCGATGCCGCAGGCCTCCTCACACTTGTGGGTGCAGATCCGCCCGCAGATGCTCGGAAGGGGGTTCTTCTCGTAGAAGACCCGGACGGCTGCGGCGTCGTCGCCTTTCCAGATCGCACGGATATAATCCGATATCCCCATGTTGGCCGGGCAGGCGTCCTCGCACAGGCCGCACTCCAGGCACCTGGAGGCCTCCCGCCGCGCCTCTTCCTCGGAGAACCCCTTCACAATCTCGACAAAAGAGCTCCTTGTCTCTTCCGCCGGCGCTGTCTTCATCGGTACCCGCTCGAAATCCACGAGCGAGTAGTCCATTTCGGATGTGAAGCCTGCGTTGTCGGCCAGCCGGTGCGCCAGGCTGGCCTTCATGATGGAGTATTCGGCCGCGGGGACGAAGTCCTCGTTACCGGACGCCTCGGTGTCCGGTACGTACGCCAGGAAACTCTCCGGGCTCGGGGCGATGTGAATGAAGTCCTTCGCCATGGAGAGGCTCCCCGGCGGGCAGATGTCTACGCACAGGCCGCAGAAGCAGCACCGGCCGTAGTCCACTTGGGGCAGCTCGTTCTTCTTCCCCGGCTGGGCCTGGACGTCAGGCTGCTCCACCATCGTGATCGCCTGGTTGGGGCAGATGTCGGCGCAGTTCCCGCATCCCGTGCAGGATTCCCTGTCGTTGACGTGCAAGCCGCGGCACCGCTCGGCCGTTGGCTTCTGCTCGAACGGGAAGCGGAACGTGTGCGGCTTGCGGAACAGGTACTTCAGCGCCGTGAACGGCCGGAAGATGCTCTTTTTCTCAGTGATCACCTTGTGTTCGCTCCGTATCGCGCGCTCACCTGTCCACCTCCGGCGCGGCGATGTTGAGACTCAGCATGATATGGCCGACGTCGGAGAGGCTCGTCCCTTCGAGCAGTTTCTCCAGCGTCAGGATCGCCGTTGGATAGGAGGGACCCCTGACGAAGGCCCTCCTGGGCTTGTCGCTGCCGTCGGAGACCAGGTACATGCCGGCTTCTCCCCTGGCGGATTCTATCTTCACATAGGTCTCGCCGGGGGGGACCAGCCACTTGAACGGGTTCGGCGTCTTCGCCCAGGCGGGCCCGTCGGGCATCCGCTCCAGGGCCTGCCTGATGATTGCGATGCTCTGGGCCATCTCCAGGCGGATGACCACCGCGCGCGAGTAGGAGTCGCCGTCGTCCATCGTCGGGATCTCGAAGTCGAGATCGGCGTAGGCGGCGTACGGCTCGTCTCTGCGGACGTCGATCTTCGCGCCCGTGGCGCGGAGGTTGGTTCCGGTCAGGCCCATCGAGACGGCCTGGCCGCGCGTGAAAGAAGCGATCCCCCGGGTCCTGTCGGCGAAGATGCGGTTGTTGAAGAAGACATCGTCGTAATCCGGGAGCATCCTCTCCAGGTTGCCCAGGGCGTGGTGCAGCTTTTCGGCGAAACCCTCGGGCAGGTCGCGTCGCACGCCGCCCGGCCAGATGTAGGTGTGATACACCCGGCCCCCGCAGAGCATCTCGAAAGAGTCGAGGAAGTACTCGCGGTCACCCATCGCCCACTGGGCGATGGTGTCGAAGCCGAGCATGTTCCCGAAGCCCCAAAGCCAGAACAGGTGGGAGGCTATCCGCGACATCTCGAGCACGATGGTCCTGATGTAGTGTGCCCGGGGGGGCACGGCGAGTCCCGCCAGATCCTCTACCGCCATGGCGTAGATCATCTCTTTCGGGTCGGGGTCCATCACGTTGAGGCGGCAGACCAAAGGAAAGTTCTGGATGTATGTGCGGCACTCCATCAGTTTCTCGAAACCGCGGTGAAGGTACCCGGGGTTGGAGCGGGCCCTGACGACCGTGTCCCCCTCGACCGTCAGGATGATGCCGAAGTTGCCCACCATCCCGACGTGCTGGGGACCGAAGTAGAGCTCCAACTCCCTTGCGGGGCCCGTCTGTTCCTCATTCGAGGTGTGCGTCACAACTTCCATTTGTCCCGGGCCTTCTTCCTGAATTCCTTCCGCTCCGCTTCGTTCATCGTAGCGAAGCTCACCTCCACTTCTGCTGCCTCGTCCTTCCCGGCTATTGCGTCCTTCACAATCTGAACGAGATGGCCCTTGATAGGCACCTCCGGGAAAGGCAGATTCAGGACGACTCTTACCGTCTCGTGGTTAACATGAACTTCGTTGATCATGCCCAGGTCAACCGGGCTGTAATCAATCTCGGGATGCCTGGTCTTCGAGATTGCCTGGATCACGTCTTTCTCCGACAGCATCTACTCCTCCTCCAGTGACGGAGTCGAACCGAAAGCGTCCTGAACATATTTTCGAGTGTCAAAGTCCCTTCTCATCGGCGGGGGCCCTTGCCAGTGGTCAAGCAGGAAAGGTGTGAGTCTGGGGTTGCCCTCGAAGTGCACCCCGTACATCTCGTGTATCTCCCGCTCATACGTCTGGGCGTGCCGGAACACGGGGCTCGCCGTCACGGTCCGCGGAGCCTCTCTGGGCAGGCGGGTCTTCAGCATGACGTGGATCTTGTCGGTGTAAGACCAGAGGTGATAAACGAGTTCGAACTCGCCTTGCTCCAGCCAGTCGGTACAGGATATCGCGGAGAGGTGCTCAAAGCCGTGGGCCTTCAGCAAGATGAGCGCGGAGACCGCCCCTGCCTTCGGCACCGCGGCTACGAGGCGGCCCTTATTCTGGACCGTCGCCGTCGCTCCCTCGAGGTCCCGCTCGATGGCTTTCTTGAGGTTTTCTTCGCTCATGTTCGCCTAGATATCCCGCGCCGCTGTTGGTTCAGCGCTCTCAAACTTCGCCAGGTGCGGCAGGACCTCGCGCTGGTTTCTCTCGTAATACTCATAGTCCTCTTTGTACCGTTTGTAGCCGGTGGCGATTCCCTTATCGATCATCTGCCAGAGATGCACCACGGCCACGAAGATCGCCTCTGGCCGGGGCATGCACCCCGCGATCCAACCGTCCACCGGGATGTACTTGTCGAGATGCTTGATCGTGTTGTAGGAGTCCCAGTACATCCCGCCGTTGACCGGACAGGAGCCGAAGCCCACCACGTACTTGGGGTCGGGCATCTGGTCGTAGGTCCGGATGATGGCCCCCAGCGTCTTGACCGAGACGTAGCCGGTGACCAGAAAGAGGTTGGCCTGCCTTGGAGTAGCCATCGGCAGGACGCCGAAGCGCTCGGCGTCCCAGCGCGAGGTGATGACGGGCGGTATCTCGATTACGCCGCAGCCGGTGCAGAAATACACGGCCCACAGCGAGTATTTCTGGCCCCAGTTGGCGGGGCTCTTGAGCGCCTTGGGGATGTCTGCCCTGTCCACGTTCCTACCCTCGCATCACGGCCGCAATCGCCAGGCCGGCCAGCGCCAGCAGCGTGGGCCACTTCCACAGATACCGCAGGGCCTGGGCAACGCTGACCCTGGGCAAAACCGCGTTGATGCACGTGCCCACGAAGAAGACCGCCAGCACCTTAGCCAGGAAGGTCAGTATGTTGGCTCCGCCTCCCAGGAACAGATCGACGAACAGCGATAGGACGATGTATGTGTGCAAGGCGCCCTGAATCGCAGCGAAGGCGAGGTACTTGCCACCCAGCTCGACCAGGGGCCCCGAGGCGATCTCCTGCGGGGCCGTGGCGAAATCGAACGGCCTGATGCCCAGCATGGCCGGCAGCACGAGGAACGTCGCCAGCGCCGAAAGCGGAAGCGCTGCCGCCCCCCAGCCCAGCATGGAGCTCTGCTGGGCCGAGACAATCTCCACCAGCGAGGTCGTCCCGAACCGCGTCATCACCGCCAGCGCCGCCAACAGGAAAGGCACCTCGTACCCCAGCGCCAGGGTGAGCTTGCGCGAAACGCCGATGCTCGCGTTGGGATTTTCCGAGGCGCCGGCGGCCAGGGCCAAGCCCAGCGGCGAAAGCAGCATCAGGTAGAGAACCACCAGGAAATCGCCCGACGTTGAAAGCGGGTGTATTCCGCCGGCCGGTATAAAGGCGATCGTGACGAGCGCACCGGCCAACCCCAGGAGTATGCCGAAGTCGAACAAGACGCCGTGGGAGATGTTCTCCTTCTGGGTGAGCAGCTTCACGACGTCGATGATGGGCTGGTACAGCGGCGGGCCGTACCGGCGCTGGATCCGCGCGGTGATCTTCCTCGACAGCCCCATGAACAGAACCGCCACGAGAAACCCGACAACGGGTAGGGCCAGGATCAGGGCAATCCTCTTCACCATCATCACAACTGGCCTCCCATCTTCAGGAGGATCAGCAGCGTCAGGAAGATCACGATGTAGGCCGCGTACGTGTTCACGTTGCCGGTGTAGATCTTCCGGACCTCCTCGAACAGGCCTTCGGCCTTCCCCACGAACCAGGCATAGAAGTCATCCGCCCTGTCGCGCACGTAGGGCCCGATGAATTCGTATGCTCGCTGGTAGAATTTGGCGCTGTACTGGTACCTGTCGGTCGGGACGTACGACCCCGCGCCGTAGCTGTCGAACTGGTCGGCGCGCCGCGCTCTTTTCCCCAGCGCGAAGAGCCCGTAAACCGCCGCCAAGGATAGCGCAACGCCCGCGAGGATGTTGATCGTGTTGAGCTCGCCCAGCTCCCGCGGAACACCGAACAGGGTCGTCTTGATCGCGGGGACCCCAAGAGAGCTCTGCACAGCCGCAATCGGCCGAAGCGCCAAGCCTGGGAAGACGCCCAGAGCGAGAATGGTCAAGCTCAACACGGCAACCGGGAGCTGCATGGACAGTGGCACTTCGCGAACGCCGGCGTACTTCTGCGGAACCTGCCCCAGAAAGATGTTATGAAGCAGCTTGAAGACCGAAAGAATCGTTAACCAAGTGCCGATGAGGGCGGCGAAGGCGAGGAAGGGGTGTCCTTCGCCGATGAGCGTCTTGTAGATGAGCCACTTGGAAACGAACCCGTTTGTGAGAGGAAGTCCGATCAGCCCGGAGATCCCGATTAGCCCACCGACGAAGCTGACGGGCATTCTCTTGGCCAGGCCGCCCAACTCGTTGAGGTTTCTCACCCCCCCGGTTCTGTACTCGACGGCCCCCACAACCATGAAGAGCAGCGCTATATATGTGGCGTGATTGAGGGTGTGGAACACGCCCCCGGCGATGCCCATGCTGGTGCCGAAGGCGATGCCGAGGACCATGTATCCGCCTTGCCCGATGCCATGCCAGGCCAGCAGCCGTTTGGCGTCGTCCTGCAAGAGGGCGATACACGTGGGGACCACTATTGTGATGGCACCGACCCAGGCCAGGATGTAGTGGAAGTCGACAGGCCAGGAAATGCTCAGTCGCAGCACGCTCGCCCACCGCATCATGACGAACAGCACCAGAAGGAGCCCGTAGACGCCCATCCGGACAAGCACACCCGACAGGACGGCCGAGAACGGCGAGACGGCCTCGCTGTGGGCGTCGGGAAGCCACACATGCACGGGAACGATGGCGTTCTTGATTCCGAACGCCAGTACGAACATGAGGAGGATGAAGAGCCTGTAGCCGGGAGACATCCCACTGAGCTGCTGCCCCAGGGCAGCGATATCGAAGGTTCCGCACGTCGCGTACAGGCTTGCCACCGCCAATAGCATCGCGCACGAGCCAGCCGTGGACATGATCATGTATTTCAGCCCGGCAGCGACCGCTTTGCCTCCCTTGTAGCTGATGAGAAGGTACGTCGCCCAGCTCATGATCTCCCAGCAGACGAACAGGGATATGAGATCGGCGCTGAAGACAATCCCCAGCATTCCGGCGTTCACCAGAAGCATACAGGAATAGTAGAAGTCAAGCCCTCGTTTGCCCTGCATGTATCGCAGAGAGAAGACAACCGCCAGCAGGTCAATCGCGGAGACGGTGATGGCGAAGAACCAGGCCAGGGCGTCGACCCTCAAGGCCAGCTCGGCCTGTAGAAACGGCAGCGCATAGTAGCCGAGCCTGACGTCCTGACCGTGAAGCAGTGCCACAAGGACGACCGGCGCGGCCGCGAACAGCACGGCCAAGAGGTTTCGCAGTGCCCCGGAGACCTTACCCGCCAAGTAGACGAGCAGCGCGCCGCCGAAGGCCGCGGGCAATATCACAGCAAATAACGTCTCCATGGCCATCCTACGGGGCCTCCAAGACGTCGCTGATATACGCCGCGCGGTTGAAGAGTTCGTTTGCCGCGCCGTCCAGCACGTCCGTCACGAGCTGCGGGTACACGCCGATGGCGACGACCAGCCCGGCAAGAACGACAATGGGGATCAGCGCCGTGGCTGGCGCCTCCTTCACCCCCGCGGCCGACTGGAGCTTCTCACCACCCTTGAAGTACAGCCCCTGGATGACCCTGAAGAAATAGCCCGCCTCGATCACAGTGGCGGCGAGGGCGACGGCGGCGAAGCCGAGATAAGCGGCCCTGTCCGTCTTGAGGGCGGCGCAGAAGATCGACAGCTTGCTCATGAAACCGGCGAATGGCGGCAGCCCCACGAGCGAGAAAGCGGCCACTGTGAAAGCGACGGCGGTCAGGGGCATCCGCCTGCCCAGACCCTCTATGTCCGACAGCTTCTTCGACCCGGCGCGGTAGATCATATACCCCGCCGCCAGGAACAGCAGGCACTTCGCCAAGGCATGGGTGACGAGCTGGAAAAGGGCCCCGAACAGGCCAAGAGAGGTGCCTATCCCGATGGCGAAGACGATCAGGCCGATGTGCCCCACGCTTGAATAGGCCAGCATCCGCTTGATGTCGCCCTTCTGCCTGTAGGCCGCGATCTCGCCCACGACGAGCGTTATGACCCCGATGAGCGAGAGGAAGACAAGGAATCCCTGGGCGTTCATGAGGGTGTAGCAGATGCGCGCGATGGCGTACACGCCGGTCTTTATGGCGATCCCCGAGAGGATCGCGCTGACCGACGACGGTGCCGAGGAGTGCGCGTCCGGAAGCCATGCGTTCAGCGGGAAGATCGCCGCCTCCACGCCGAAGCCCACCACGAAGAAGGCCAGGATCAGGAACAGGTGCAGCGGCTCGGCCGACGGCACCCTGGCCGCGATGTCCGCCATGTTGAGCGTCCCGAACAGCCCGTACAGGAAGCCGATCGCCACCAAGATGAACGTCGAGCCCACCGTGCCCTGGATCAGGTACTTTATCGCCGCCTCGGTGCCGGGGCGGTCCTTCTCGTAGGCCGTCAGGGCGTAGGATGCGATGCACAGGATCTCGAAGAACACGAAGAGGTTGAAGATGTCGCCCGTCAGGACGATGCCCAAGGCACCCGTCGTCAGCAATAGATAGAGGACGTGATATTTTTCGGTGGGCTCCGTCTTGATGTAGCCCATCGCGTAAATGCTTACCAGCAGGCCCACGAGCGAGATGAGGATCGCCAGGGACAGCCCCAACGGCCCGACCATCAGGTTGATGCAGAAGGGCGGAGGGTAACCTCCTATCGAGACCACGATCACCTTGTCAAGGACCTGCGGAAGCAGAACCAGCCCGATGACGAGGTCGGCCGCCAACGCCAGCGGCGGAATCCACTTGACGAGCTTCTTCGATCCCAGCGCCACAAGCGGCGCGGCAAAGGCACTGGCCAGCGGGATGGCTATCAGCAGCGACGGGCTTACCATTTCAGCCCCTTCATCTTCGCCACGTCAAGCGTGCCGTAATGCCGGTACACCTGGATCGCCAGGGCAAGCGCCAGCCCCAGCACGCCGACGCCAATGACGATGGCCGTCAGCACCAGCGCCTGTGGCACCGGGTCCACCACCGCCGTCGTGTCGGCTATACCCTCGCTGAAAATCGGCGCCGTCCGCCCGCGGACGTACCCTATGGCCACAAGCAGCACGTGAATCCCGGTATCCAGGAAGCTCAAGCCCAGGATGATCTTGACCAAGTTCGTCTTGGCCAGCACCATGTACAGACCTATCAGGATCAGGCCCCCTCCGCCGGCGTAGTACATATAGTTCGCGACCTGCTCCATCGCCTCACCTCATGGGCGTTCCATCAGGTGGCCGACCACGCCCGCCAGCTCCGCGCCGACCTTCAGTCCGATGGCTACATAGATGATGGGGATGACGCCCGCGCTCAGAAGCTCGTTGCGGACTCCCAGAGGCAGAAAGTTCCCAAGAAAGCCCACACCGTAAACGATTCCCAGAATGCCGACCGCCACAAAGGCGAGTCCGGACAGGCTTTCCACCGCGCTGAAGGCCTTTCTGGCGGCTCCCTGTCCCGGCCACGCCAGGTACAGCAGAAGAAAGCCCGACGCGATCACCGCTCCGCCCTGAAAACCCCCGCCGGGCGTCAGATGGCCGTGCACGAGAATGTACGCGCCCAGCAGAATGATGAACGGGAATAACACCCTTGATCCCGTGCGGACGATGAGACTGGCCTCGGTCTTTTCCTCGGCGGCGGGCCTGCTTGCCGGCAAGAGCACGGCGCCCACCCCCACGGCGGCGATGAAGAGGACGGTCACCTCGCCCAGCGTGTCGAACCCCCGGTAGGCCACGACGATGGCGGTCACGATGTTGACAGCCCCGGTCTCCCTGGCCCCGTTCCGCACGTAGTGGTTGGCCACGTCCGCCTTGTCAACGCCGAAGGGAATGTTCGCGAGCACGACATAGAATCCCGCGCCCACAACGAGCACCAATAACAAGGCCACAGCTTTCCGCATATCCCTACTCTTCGTGTCTCTTCGTTTTCCTGACCGCCACGACGAACATCGCGGTGGTGAGCCCTGCGCCGATCGCGGCCTCAGCCATGGCTACGTCCGGCGCGTCCAGAAGGTAAAACAGAAGCGATGCAAGCAGGCTCACCGCCGCGCAGGTGACCACCGCGCTGATCAGGTCGCGGAAAAGGCTTGTCGCGACGGCCGCGACCAGCATGAACAAGATCAGGATCGCCTCAATGATAATCATTCTTCACCGCCCGCGGCCGATTCAGAGGCCCCCGCCGCGCTGCCTACGTCCTCGCACTCTCCGAACTCCCGGTACTTGTCGACGACGGTCGCGTCGGACAGAGGGACCGCGCTCTTGTAGCTCGCCCTGGCGAGGGCGTGAGCGCTGATCGGGTTCGTCAGAAGCACGAAGACCGCCACGATCAGGGCCTTGAATATCCAGCCCGGCTCCGCGATCCCCACCCCGACAATCGTGCAGAACGCCCCCAGCGTGGTGCATTTCGTCCCCGCTTGGAGCCTGTTATACACGTCCGGAAGGCGCAATATCCCCAAAGCGCCGAGCAAGAGGAAGATGCCGCCGAAGCCCATAACCAACGCGCCTATAATCGTGGGTATCGTCACAGTCCCCTCTCCAGGTAGCGTGCGACTGCGATCACGCCCACGAACGCAAGCACGGCGTACACCAGGGCCACGTCGATGTATATCCGTCTTCCCAGAAACAGCCCCAACACGACCAGCAAGGCTGTGGTGATGGTGATCATGGCGTCCACCGCCACCAGCCTGTCCGAGGCAGTGGGCCCTCGAAGGGCGCGGATCATGCACAGCAGCACCGCCGCCACCCCGACGCTGAAGAAAACGATGTACAAAGTGGGGCTCATTCGCATATCGCCTTCAGATGCTTCTCGAACCGGCCGCCGATGAGCTCCGAGGCCCTCTCGACGTCCTCCTCCTTCACGTTGATCCAGTGAACGAACAAATACTCTCCCTGGACCTCCAGGGTCAGCGTCCCCGGGGTCAGAGTGATGGAGTTGGCGAGAAAGAGCTTGCCGATGTCGCTCTTCAGCTCCGTCTTTATGGCCACGATCCCGGGCCGGATCGGCATCCGCGGGTGGATCACCCTGTAGGCCACATCGAAGTTCGCCTTGATCATCTCCCAGAAGAAAACCGGCAGGTAGATGAACAGATGCATCAGGCGCCGGGGCGAAAAAATGCCGAGGCCACGCCTCGTAAAACCCTTGTACGCCAGCGCCGCGACGAGCAGTGCCAGGACCGCTCCAGCCAGCATCTCCTGGACGTTGCCGGTTGACGTCAACAGCACCCACAGGCAGAACAGCGTGCCCGCGGTTGCTACATACCTACTGAGATGTTTCGCCATCGCTACGTTCCGAACATGGCCGGGCTAGCCCGACCGACTCCCCGGCAAGCCTGGACGGCGCGAGCGGCACCATGCCAATGCCTGGCGCCCGCCCGCCGGAGAAGCTTCGTTCATTTCCGCTCCAGGCACAGACACATAGACCTCCATGGCCCAAGCCCGCGCGAGTCTTCTGTTACTGCCGAGTCTCTTGGTCCTGGGCGCGGCGGAACTTCTTCCTAATCTTCTCCAAGCTAGCCGTCGGATAATCCTTTTCGAGCAGCCTAAGGATGGCCCTGACTTGGGCAGGTTTCGGCAGGTAATAGCACCGAAAGGCGCCTTCCCGGCTGAAGGCCACAAGACCACTGTGTTTGAGCACCGACAGATGCTGTGAAACGTTCGGCTGGCGAGCCTCCAGCAACTCGCGAATGGCGGTGACGCATCTCGGCCCTTCAAGGAGTTCGGCCAAGATCATCAGCCGGACGGGGTGTGCCGCTGCCCTCAGCGTCTCCGCCCACTCCGAGGCTTTCTTGGAATCCACTTGCCGCTTGCTCCCGGCGATGGTGTATCGCATAAGTAATAAAGCTTGCGCGAATCTTCGAATCTGCCAATGTAGTGGCGGCCCACAAGCTGTCAAGTGAATTTTCGCTTTGGCGCCAGGAATTATGGACGGCTCAGCGTTCCTTGGGCGGGACCGGCCTTTCTGCTTGCTCCGATGAAGTGCTTTCCGGTGCCACGCGCCGCTTCCATCCGCGCAGGCCCGGAATGTCCCGGCACCCGGAGGGGTTTGCGGCGCAGTAGATCACGTAGCCGCCGCTTGAGTTGCGGACCCGGTAACCGTGATCAGCGGCGGGCGGATCTCGTTGACCGCCTCCAGCACGACGGCTCGCGTGGCCTTGCGCTTCAGATGGAAGTGCCGGATGATGTTCTCCACGTCCACCGTCGGGTCGTCGATGAGCAGCCCAAGGGCCAGGATCAGCGCGAACAGCGTCACCCGGTTGATGGTCAGGCCGACCAGCAGGTTCACCGCCAGCGTCAGGCCGAACACCACCGGCACGGCGACGGCGACAATCATCGCCTCGCGGCAATAGCACTTCAGCAGGCGACCCGGTCGAGGGCGAGGCGACCGTCGAGGTGTGCCCCGGTGCCAAGACCACCGGGACTTTGGGCAAAGGCGCCATTGACGAACACGGGCTATGTGTGAAGACGTTCTCCGGCTGGGTGCTCATCACCGGCTGCGCCCACCCCAGGGTCGGCAACATGGCTGCTGAAGCCAAGAAGAGCACAGGCGGCCCCATCGAGCTGGCAGTAGGTGGCTTCCACATGGGCTCGTATTCCAGATCGCAGATCGAAGCAGTGATTGGTCGGTTCGAAAAGCTTGGCGTCAGACATGTTGCGCCCTGCCATTGCTCCGGGGACACGACCCGGAAGCTGTTCGAAGAGCACTACGGAAAGCGCTGCACCCTTGCGGGTGTCGGCACCATCTTTCGGTTCGGCTCCGAGCAGTAAGACGACCAAGGAGGAGATGTGGTTTGTGCGCAGACCTGTCTGACAGCAGCTCCCGGATGTGCACATGGTGCCTCTGGGGCACTGCGAAGCCGCGGGACAGGACGTTGCTGCAGAGGCTGAGGCGTGGACACTTGAACGGGTTGCAGCCCTGGGGACCGCGCTGGCGGACGGGCGCACGCCACCCGGTGGGTAGGGCGTCACTGGCCTTCCAGATCCAATACGGCATGAGCAGCGCGGTTGCCCCGGGCTTGGAGCTCAGCGACATGGTCTCGCGGAGCCTGGCCGCTGTGTTCGCACCAGCCGGCGCGGGTGACGGTGAAGCTGGCGGCGAGGGCTTTGTCGCGGAAGTAGAGGCCAGCGGCAGCTTTGGCCCCATCCTCGCCAAAGAGTTGCTTGGCGCGCTCCGAGACGGCCATCAGCCGAACCAAGCCCTTTCGAGGTCTCCGGCGGTGAGCGTCACCTTTCGGAACCGCTCGGACTGCATGCCGACCATGCCGACGGTCCAGGTGTCGTCGCCGCTCGTGCGAACGGTCTCCACGCGCATCGGTTCGCTGAACAGCGGGCCGATGAGGACTTGGCCCTCGTGGATGGTCGGCATGTCGGTCATTCGACAGGTGTCCTTACTCCATACCTTGCCTATTCCTCTTGGTCCTTGGAACCATCTTCACCGGTGCCAAGACGCACCGAATCATCTATCTCCGACAGCTTGGACCGAAGCAGTCGCCTGGCCCTATGGGCCGGAAAGCCTTTCTTATCGATCCAGCGGTAGATCGAGTCTTTCGTGACGCTAAAGTGGCTCGCCACCGCCTCGACATCGACCCAGCGTTCTTCTGCAGTCATCCGAATCACTCCCGGCATCACCCCAAGAAAACGGGTGCATGCCAACGAAACTCGATTAGATCATACGAAACTCGCCAGTCGTGTCAAGGTCACGGTTCAACATCCATATCCTCGGCAAGAGGAACACAACGCTTCCTATCATCCTGTGCTTTGCATCTCGCTGCCAGGCCCATCCCATGAGGCTTGGCCGCCAAAGGACGCGGGACGGCCTGCACTACACAGTGCGGTTTGCTCTCTTCCGAATCTCCCGCTGCAGTGCTGACGGCAATCGAGGAGGATCCTTCGGAGGTAAGACCCAGAATTTTTTCTGCGCTAACTGCGCATCCGCGCGCACCTTACCAGTGCCGCAAGATTTATCCAAAGACAGAGACTTGCGCCTTCCGCCAGATCGCGCTATGCTCGATGCTGCAAGGATGGCGAGAAAGGAAGGTGCATCATGACGCTTGGAATTCGGAAATTTATCGTGCTGGTTCTTGTTGTAGCCCTCTTCTTGCCGGCCAATGCCTGGCTGGTTGTGAACTGGCTGGAAGAGAAGGGCGCGGTCGACTTGGCGAAGCATGTGCACAAGGAGTACCTAACCGGAACAGCAATCACGATCATCATCGTGCTGCTGATCCTGCTGGTGAAGCCCGGCACACGAGCTGTCAGTCGGCTTGGCCTGGGCCGACGGTGCCCGGTATGCGATCATCGGCTGTTGGGCAGGGCGGTGTATTGCGGAGATTGCGGCAGCAAGGCATAGTGCACTTACGGTCGTCGCAGACTGTCATCAAAACGTCCATCATTTTGCGTTCGACATCTGCGACATGTGGCATATGTGGATTTGAGGCTGCCCTGCGTGGCGTAACGTCTTACGCGCAAATGGTGGCTAGCGTGGAAGTTGCGAAAAGGGCCTCCAACCTGCTCATAACCCGGAGATGGCATGAGTGAGGCGGGACGCGTTTGGCCCGAGCGCGTAGACTCAGGCGTCGGCGTCGTGTGGGCGCCGCGAACGGATCCCATGCCCACGGAAGGAGTCACTCA
>Ga0114922_10003306_pt1 | contig 15058 bp, 13 predicted proteins | sample AartaG_FD_100975 | JGI IMG/M metagenome (GOLD analysis project Ga0114922, IMG submission 100975) | Deep subsurface microbial communities from Aarhus Bay to uncover new lineages of life (NeLLi) - Aarhus_00045 metaG | ecosystem: Environmental > Aquatic > Marine > Oceanic > Sediment | place...
CGAAAAGGGTTCGGCCGCCGCCCGAATCTCCTTCGACAAACTGCACAACAACGCGTTTGCCCGCGAGCCGGATTCGGAGCTTGCCGTGTACGCCGCCGAGAGCTGCAAGCGCGCCGGCCTCGGCGTCCCGGATCAGCCAACCGGGTGGGAGACAAGCTGCGACGCCAGACTCTTTGCCGACCACTTCCGCGACCGCGACGTCGTTGTCTTCGGCCCGGGCCAACTCCATCACGCCCATTCCCCCGACGAGAGGATGTCCTTGCGCGAAATCGCTTCGGGCGCTAAGATGCTCACGCTCCTTGTTCTTGAATCAGCAGGACTTGTAGCTTGAGGAAGTTCGCTCTCGCATCTAGCGCTTACAGGAGACGCAAGCTGGCGCAGGCCATCCGCCACGTGGCACTGGCCGGATACGCAGGCATCGAGGTCGTCGCGGACGTTCCTCACGGATATCCGCCGCTCGTGGCGGAGGCCGACCGACGCGGCATCCGGTCGGCACTCGCACAGAGCCGCCTCGCCGTCTCCAATGTCAACGCCGCGCCGATGACCGCACTGCGCGATGAGCTGCGGCCGTCCTGGGTCGAGGCCGACCAGGTGCTCCGACAGGAGCGCGTTCAACACACGCTGGACGCGGGCAAGTTCGCTAAGGACATCGGCGCCCCGACGATCTCGACGCTGGGGGGCGGGAAGCTCGAGGAGGACATGACCCGCGAGCGCGCCGTCAAGCATTTCATCGCCGGACTGAAGCAGGTAGCGTCCGAAGCGGCAAAGGGGAAGTGCCCACCGGTCCTCATCGATCCGCAGCCTGGGCTACTGGTGGGGGCCGCCGCCCAGGCTCTGGAGGTCGTCCAGCAGGCCAAGTCGTCCCATATCGGTGTCACCTTCAACACCGGCCACTTCCGCCGCGCCGGGCAGGATATCCCGGAAGCGATTCATGTTCTGAAGGAGTTCATCCGCCACGTTCACCTCGAGGACGTGGCGGCGGACGGCTCCGGCGAGGTGGTCGTGCCAGGCACGGGCATGGTTGACTTCTCGGCTGTGTTTGCTGCGCTGGACGACATCGGCTACAGCGGCTGGTTCACCGTTGACCTGAGCGGCGCCGACGTACACCCCGACGAAGCGGCCAAGCAGGCCCTCCAGTTTCTCGGGCAGTTCGACCAGTGACCAGGCCCGTTTCACCCACCGACCGGGACCAGACCAAGGTCTGTTTCATCACCTTCGGCTGCCAGATGAACAAGCTCGACTCCGAGCTCGCCGCCGGCGAGTTCGTCCGAGCCGGGATGTCGGTGACCCCGAACGCGGACGAGGCGGGGGCGGTCATCATCAACACGTGCAGCGTCCGCAGGCACGCCGAGGAGCGGGCGCTCTCGAACCTGGGCCGCTTCAAACGGGCGAAAGAGCGCTGCCCGGGTTTTGTCCTCGCGATGATGGGCTGCGTGGCGCAGAAAGAGGGCGAAGCGCTCCTGCGCGCGTACCCCTACCTCGACATCGTGTGTGGAACAAAGCAGTTCGCCCGCCTTCCCGAGCTGACTGCAAAAGTGCGCGGAGAAGGCGGTCGGTACGCGGCGACCGACGAGGCGCCGGTGACGTTCGACCGGGCCGCAGCCGCTCGCCCGGAACGCTACCGCGCGTTCGTCTCGATCATGCGCGGCTGCAACTCGTTCTGCTCGTACTGCGTTGTGCCCTACGTGCGGGGCCGCGAAATGAGCCGGCCGCCCGAGGACGTCGAAAAAGAAGTTGACCGGCTCGTTCGGGACGCTTGCGTCGAGGTCACCCTGCTCGGGCAAAACGTCGACGCATACCGCCACGGAGAGACCGACCTTGCCGCGCTGCTGACGCGACTCGACGGAATTGCGGGACTGAGACGCCTGCGGTTTATCACGTCGCACCCGAAGGACATCTCGCCCCGCCTGCTCCAGGCGATGGCCGCGCTGCCCTCCGTGTGCGAGCACCTGCACATGCCCGCACAGTCGGGGTCGGACAGAATCCTCGAGGCGATGAACCGCGGCTACTCGGCCGAGCAGTACCGGATAATTGTTGCCGCCGCACGCGAGACAGTGCCGGGCGTCGAGATCGCCAGCGACTTCATCGTGGGCTTTCCCGGCGAGACCGACGAGGACTTCGAAGCCACGGCGTCGCTGGTCCACCATTGCCAATTCAACCAGGCGTTCATCTTCAAGTATTCGCCGCGCGAGGGGACCCGCGCGGCGCAGATGGCCGACGACGTGCCACAGGCCGTCAAACAGCAACGCAACCAGACGCTGCTCGCCGTCCAGAAAGAGGTGAGCGCCGCCCGTCAGAAGGCCAAGGAAGAGCGGACGTTTGAGGTGCTGGTCGAGGGGCGCAGCAAGCGGGACCCGACGCGGCTGGCCGGCCGCACGCGCGGCAACGACATCGTCGTCTTCCCCACGCCGGTCAGGGATGTTCCGCCGCCCGGCGGCTTCGTCAACATCCGCATCGTCGGCTCTACGCCGCTCACCCTCTTGGGAGAGTTGCACACATAGCGCGGCGAGGTCCGCGACACGCGTCCGGCCCGGGCTGGGCTCAGCGAGCGGGCTCCAGCAGCCACACCTCGGGCATCTCAGGAAGCCCCCCCTTGGTGACCTCGCACTCGGATGAGCGCAGCTCCTTCACCCGGTCGGGCTGGAGCTCAACGAACTCGCTGACCGGCGCGATGTCGAAGCCCAGCTTGTCAGTCTTGTAGTGCATCGGGATGACGATGGCCGCGCCCAGCGCGTCCGCGACCGCGGCGGCGGTGGTCGCGTCAATGGTGAACAACCCGCCCACGGGGACCAGCAGCACGTCGACCGGGCCGATCTTCTTGGCCTGCTCGACGGTCAGGGCGTGGCCCAGGTCGCCCAGGTGCGCGACGCGGAGGCCGTCTGCCTCAATGAGGAAGACGATGTTCTCGCCGCGCTGTGAGCCGCCTGTGGCGTCGTGCGAGGTCCGGATGCCCCGGATCTTCACGGACCCGACAGAGCCGCCGGCGGCGGTGTTGATGACCGTCGGACCCCCGCCAACACCATCGACGTTCGCGTGGTCGGAATGGCCGTGGCTCACGGTCACCCCATCGGCGCTGACTCCGACCTCCGCATAGCGGATCCCACCGCCGACCGCGTACGGATCGGTCACGATGCGCGTTCCGTCCTCGGTGGTCAAGACAAAGCACGCTTGTCCCAGGAACTCAATCTTCATGTCGCACCTCCATAACTCGGCTTACGCCCGGGGATGGAACTTCTTGTGCACCCATTTCAACCGGTTCTTATCCACGTGGGTGTAGATTTGCGTGCTTGCGATGCTCGAGTGGCCGAGCATCTCCTGCACCGCCCGCAGATCGGCGCCGCCCTGGAGCAGGTGCGTGGCAAATGAATGCCGCAGCGTGTGCGGCGAGACCTTCTTCCTCAGCCCAGCCATCAACGCATATCGCTTGACCCGCGCCCAGATGCTCTCTCGGCTCAGCCGCTTGCCTGATCGGCTCAGGAAGAGCAGCCGGCTCCCATTCCGGTCGAGCTTCGGACGGGCGAGCCGGATGTACTCTTTCAGCGCCTCCACGGCGCGCCGCCCGATGGGCACGACTCGCTCCTTCGCGCCCTTGCCGAAGCAGCGGAGGAAGCCGAAGTCGAAGTTCACCCCGTCGAGGGTAAGGTCCGCCGTCTCGGAGACGCGCGCTCCGGTGGCGTACATCACCTCGATAATGGCGCGGTCGCGGATGCCAAGCGGCTTCGAGGTGTCCGGCGCCTCGAGCAGCGCCTCGACGTCCCCGACGTCGAGCACGTTGGGCAACCGGCGCCAGAGGTGGGGCGACTGAAGCGTCGAGGCGACGTTCTTGGGGATCTTGTCCTCGACGGCCAGGAACTTGAAAAGCATCCGAATCGCGGCGAGTGCCCGAGAGATCGAGTTCGCCGACAGCCCCCGCGCCTTCTCGTGCGTGAGGAACCCCACGATATCCCGCGCCTTGACCGCCCCGAACTCCGGCTTCTTTCGCGCGGCCAGGTAGGCACAGAAATGCGCCAGGTCGCGCCGGTAGGCCTTGACCGAATTTTCGGCCAGCCCGCACTCGACCACCAGGTAATCGAGGAAGAGCTCCACCAGTTCGTTCACAGCGCTGTTCCCCGGGTTCATCTGGGCGGCCATTTGAGCGTCTTGACCCATGCGTGCCACGCCTTCTCGAACTCGGCGGGCGACCGCGGCCCCCCGATGACCTGCTTGAAGGACGCCCAGCCGGTCTTGTCCTTTCCGGCCCCGTGCGCGTCGCGAAACTTTTTGTAGAACTTCCTCAGCAGCCCGCGCTGCTGCAGGTAAAGGCACAGATACCGCGCGTTGGCGTAGTGGAGCGATTCCTTCTCGCCGCGGAACTCCGCGTTGGACATCGTGATCAACTTCTCCAAGCGAACGAACCCGCCCTTCTGCAGCCCCGGCAGCCGCCAGTTCACCCGCCCCCGGATATGCCCGTCGCGCCCCACGTAGCACTGCTCGAACAGCGAGCCAAGCCCCTCAAAGAACCAAGTGGGGCAATTGGGGAAATCGGGATCGGTCAGCGCGTGGGTCATCTCGTGGACGAGGGTTCCCCCGCCGGTACTGATGTTCATCATCAGCTTCTTGCTGCCCGGCAGGTAGAAGCCGAACGGGCTGTGCGGCTTGAACCCCGCCAGTTTCCGTACCCACTTCTCGTAGGACGCCTTGCCGCGGAACAGGTAGATCTTGATCGGATAGTCCGGCCTCTTGCTGAAGAAGCCCTTCCACAGCGCGGCCGCGCAATCCTCGATGGTGTGCTTCTTGAACCGGTTGAAGCTGCTGCGGGAGAGGTCGCCGGCCACCACAAACACGCCCGTCCGCTCGACGATGAATCCCCTGCCCAACTCCTTCTTCATCTCGGCCGCCGCCTTCTCGAATGCGTCCGGAGCGGCACGCAGACTGCCGCTCGCAAGCACGAGCAGAAGTACGGCCCCAGCTCTCGGCATGAGACAACTCCTCACGGGCCGGACAAATCCCACAGAGCACGATACTGCACCTTGACGAGCCCTTCGCGTCCCCCAACGCGGTAGGTCAGGACCACGGTCGGCCCGCGGATTTCGCTCTGGGTTACGAACTTCGGCTCGGCAGCAATCCACACTCCCTTCGACCCCGGAGGTATCTTCTCGAGGATCTGACGGTCGATGCGCCGGGCGTTGCGGTCAAGTTCCTGGTAGCCGGTGAACTGGAGCGGGCCGCCGTCGTCCACGTACACGATCGACCTCTCGGGCAGCAAGGTGATCTTGTCGGGGGAATGGTTGACGACGGCGATTCCCGAGATCGCGATCCGGCCGCCGGCGTAGACAAAGTTGAGGTACACCGATGCCACGGCGTTGTTCGGAAGAATCACCAGCGCCTGGTGCGGGCCGCCGGGCTTGACCCGCGCCGTGCGGATCGGCACCAGCACGGGGATGATGTGGTCGGCGCAGCCGGCGACCAGCGGGACAAGCGCCACCACGATCCGCGCTCTACTTCCCAGCCAGGACGGCTTTGATTTCGCGGATAAGCTCGTCCGCAAGCGCTTCCTCCGGGACTTTGCGGAGCTGCTCGCCACCACGGAAGACGTACCCGAATCCCTTCCCACCGGCGATTCCCACGTCGGCCTCCGACGCCTCGCCCGGCCCGTTCACCACGCATCCCATCACCGCCACCGAGAGCGGGACCTCGACCGGCGGCATCTTCTGCTTGACCTCTTCGACCAGCCGGACGATGTCGATCTCGCAGCGGCCGCACGTGGGGCAGGAAATAATCTGCGCGCCGCCGGCCTCCAAGCCGAGCGCCCTGAGAATCTCGTGGCCCAGCAGCACTTCCTCGTGCGGCGGACCGGTCAGCGACACCCGGATCGTGTCCCCGATCCCCTCCGCCAGCAGCCCGCCGATCCCGATGGCGGACTTGACCGTCGCCGACTCGATCGGTCCCGCCGCGGTGACGCCCAGATGCAGCGGATAATCGCCCCGCTCGGCGAAGGCCCGGTACGCGGTCATCGTGGTCGGAACGTCGGACGCCTTGAGCGACACGACGATGTCGCCGAAGCCGAGCGATTCCATGAACTCGCAGTATCCCAGCGCGGCATCGACCATCAGCCCGGCCAGGTCGGGCTTCTCGGCGGGCCCCTCGCCGCCGCGCGGCCGAATCGAGCCGGAGTTCAGCCCGACACGGATCGAAATGCCGGCCTGCTTCGCCGCCTGGACCACCTCCGCCACGTCCGCTTCGCTGCGCATGTTGCCCGGGTTGATCCGGACGCAGTCCGCGCCCTGAGCGATGGATTCGAGCGCGAGGCGATGGTCGAAGTGAATGTCCGCGACCAGCGGAACCCGAATCGCCTTCTTGATCGCCCCGATAGCCTTGGCGGATTTCATCGTTGGCACCGCCACGCGGATGATGTCGCAGCCCAGCTCTTCGAGTTCGTGGATCTGCCGGACCGTCGCGTCCACGTCCTCGGTGTGGGTCTTGGCCATCGACTGCACCGAGACGGGCGCTCCGCCGCCCACCTGAACCGTCCCCTTCTGCACCGCACGGGTCTGTCGTCGCTTCATTCTCTCAGGGTTTCCCAAGCAGGGAAAAGCGAACACGTCAATTCTACACCAACCCCCATATCCCCGCAACATCTCTTGGACCGTCAAGCGTTTGCGACGCGGCCCTCCGGCTCCGTCGGCGCGCCGCGTCAGCAATGGCCGCATCAGGAATGGCGGTGTCAGGATAGCGCAGGTCTCCCGCGCACCGCCTCGCAAGAATTGGTATTATAAATGCACACGTGTGCATTTATAATACGGATTCTCTCGGGAGAGATTTGAAGTGTTACCCCGCGGCCAAGATGCCACATCGCCTTGTCGGCATACGATCCGCGGCCAATTTGCCTGGCGTTGAACTTGTAGGAGCCGGGCAAGGGTGATATACTCGCCTGTATGAAGCTGTCGATCATCGGACTGCCACAGTCGGGCGTGACGACGGTCTTCAACGCCCTTACGGGCCGGCACGAGGATCCGCACGCGTACGCGCGGCCGGGCGAGGCGCACGTGGCGGCGGTCAAGGTGCCGGATCGGCGCGTCGACGTGCTCGCCGAGATGCTCCAGCCCAAGAAGGTCACGTACGCGCCGGTCGAGTATCTCGAGGTGCCGGCCCTGTTCTCGGCGTCCGCGGGCGGAGCCAGCGCGGAGGGCTCGGCGGCGGCGGCCGTTCGCGACTCGGACGCGGTCATCAAGGTGCTCCGGGCGTTCGATTGCGGGGAGGCGCCGAACCCGCGCGGGAGCAACGATCCGGTCCGCGACCTTCGCGACATCGATGACGAGCTCCTCACCCTCGACATGGCGGTGATCGAAAAGCGGGTTAGTCGGCTCCGCAAGGATGTGAACAAGCCGACACCGGAGCGGGAGCAGAACAAGGTCGAGCTGGCGGCGCTGGAGCGGTGCCTTGCCGCGGTCGAGAACGGCGAGCACCTCGATCAGGTCGAGCTGAACGCCCAGGAGGAGAAGCAGCTCCGCGGGTTCCGGTTCCTCACGGGCAAGTCCTGTATCCACGTCGTCAACGTGAATGAGTCGGACATCGGGTCCGGCGATCCGTTGCTGGGTTTGCCGCCGGAGAACTCGCTGGCGTTCTGCGCCAAGATCGAGGACGAGCTGACCGAGCTCGACGAGGCGGATCGGGCGGAGTTCCTGGCAGACCTCGGCATCGGTGAGCTGGCCCGCGACCGCCTCATCAGGATGTCGTACGACGTGCTCGGGCTCATTACGTTCCTGACGCATAACCGCGACGAGCTGCGGGCGTGGGCGCTCGAGGCGGGCAAGACCGCGGTCGAGGCCGCCGAGCAGATCCACTCGGACATCGCCCGCGGCTTTATCCGCGCCGAGGTGGTTCACTTCAAGGACCTCGAAGAGCTCGGCTCGGAGCGCGAGGTCAAGGCCAAGGGCAAGGAGCGGCTGGAGGGCAAGGAGTACGTTGTTCAGGACGGCGATGTCCTTCAGATTCGCTTCAACGTCTGACGCATGAAGAACATCCTCTACATCAGTCACACGTCGCAGCTCGGCGGCGCGGAGCGCAGCCTGCTTCTGCTGCTCGAGCGGCTCGACCGGGCGCGGTTCAACCCGGCGGTGGTGACGCCGGGGGACGGACCGCTGGTCGAGCGGGTGGACGAGATGGGCGTTCCGTGGTACACGGTCCCAATGATTCGATTCACGCGCACGGCCAATGTGGTCACCCTGGTGCGATACTTCGTGTCCTGGCGGAAGTCGGCGCGGAAGATCAAGAAGCTGCTGGATCGATTCCAGGCCCACCTGGTGCACGCGAACTCGACGACCGCGTCCTTGTACGCCGTGCACCTGCTGGCCAGACAGAGGGTGCCGCGCATCTGGCACGTGCGAGATTTCGGTCTGACGAAGATGCCGACCGTCGACAGGGCCATGGCCCGCTGCGCCGCCGCCATCATCGTGGTATCGAACGCGGTCGGCCGGATCGTCCCTCGCGTCCGCGGCGTGGCGGACAAGACCAGCGTTATCTATAACGGCGTGGACGTGGACACGTTTGCCCCCGGTGACCGGACGGCCCTGCGCGGCGAGCTTGGCCTGGGCCGGTCAACGCCGGTGGCCGGCATCGTCGGGCAGATCGTGCCGTGGAAGGGACACGAGCGGTTCCTCGAGACTGCACGCAAGGTGTCCGCGCAAGTTCCGGACGCGCGGTTCCTGGTCGTAGGTGACAATCTGTTCGGGGATTCTCCGGGGATCGTGGAGCGGCTCAAGGAGAAGGCGCGAGAGCTGGGCATCGGCGACAAGGTGATGTTCCTCGGCTGGCGGGACGACGTGGCCGCGGTGATGAACGCGCTGGACGTGCTGGTGGTGGCGTCGGAGAATGAGCCGTTCGGCCGCGTGGTCATCGAGGCAATGGCGTGCGAGACGCCCGTCGTCGCGTTTCGCTGCGGCGGGCCGGCCGAGATCATCGAGCATGACCGGACCGGCCTGCTGGCCGAGCCGTTCGACGTGGACGCGATGGCCGACGCCATGACCGCGCTGCTGGCCGACCCGGACCGGGGCGCGGCGCTGGGCCGCGGCGCCCGGCAGGCCGTCTGCGAGAAGTTCTCCGCGGATCGCTACGTGCAGAGCATTCAGGACCTCTACGACCGGCTGCTTCAGTGAGGGGATGGCTCGTTGCGGATCGGGATTGACGCACATCTGGTGAAGGCGCGGCCGACCGGTGTCGGCAAGGCGATCACGCGCACCATCGAGGCGATGGCGGACGCCTCGCAGGCGCACGAGTTCGTCATCTACGCGAACAAAGCGTTCCCCGATGTCCTGAGCAACAAGGCGAACTGCCGCGTGGTGCGGACGCCGCTGATCGCGGGATCGAGAATACTCCGCATCGTGCACGAGAGCTACGTGATGCCGCGGCACGTGGACCGGGACAAGCTCGACGTGTTCTACGCTCCCGGCTACGTGTTCCCCGGCGCGCTGCGGGCGCCGATGGTACTTGGCATCTTTGACCTGAACGCGCTCAAGCATCCGAAGCGGGTGAGGCCCGAGACCGCGCGGTATTACCGATGGGCGCTGCCGGCGTCGGCTGGCCGCGCCGCGCGGATCATCGCTCCGACGCGCGCCGTTGCGAAGGACATCGAGCGGATGCTTCGGGTCCCGAGCGAACGGATCCGGGTGGTGCCTCTGGCAGTGGACGACCGGTTCCGGGATCCGCCCCGCGAACCGCACCCCGTTCTACAGAAGTACGGCATCGAGACGCCATACGCTCTGTTCGTGGGCAACATCGAGCCGAACAAGAACCTCCGTCGGCTGGTGGAGGCGTTTTTCGCGGCCCGGATGAACAAGAAACTGCCACATACGCTGGTGGTGGCAGGGAAGAAGCGGCACCAGGCACGCCGCCTCATGAGCCTGGTCCGGCAGCTAGGCTGCGAGGAGCACGTTGTTTTTCCGGGCTACGTGCATGACGATGATCTGCCGGCACTGTACGCGGGCGCGGATGCGTTTGTTTATCCGTCGCACGCCGAGGGATTCGGCATCCCGCCGCTGGAGGCGATGCTCTCGGGGACGGCGACCATCACGTCGGAAGACGCCGCCCTGGTCGAAGTGACCGGCGACGGGGCGGCGCACTTTCCCGCGGAGGACCTCGCCGGACTTCGCCGGGCGCTGGAGAAGGTCCTGACGGAGAGAGACTTCGCGGCGGAACTGGCCCGCCGCGGCCGCGAGGTGGCCGCGCAGTACAGTTGGGCCGAGACCGGTCGGAGGACCCTTGAGGTCCTGTGCGAGGCAGCGGAGCGCGGAACGTGAAGATCGCCTACATTGTGGGGACCTATCCCAGCCCGAGCGAGCAGTTCATCCAGCGCGAGGTCGAGGCGCTCCGGGAGCTGGGCGCCGAGGTGGCCGTTTATCCCATTGTCTGTGAAGCAGGATTCGCCTGTCCGTGGTGCGTGCTGGGGAAGCATGTGTGGCTTTGTTGTCTGCCACGCACGTGGCGCGCCGTCGCGAGGCTCCCGTTCGGTGAGCTGGCGGCGCTGCGGATCAAGGCATGGAAGGAGTTCGTGGGGGGGCTGGACCGCGCCTCGGTGTACGCGCGAGACATCAAGGCCAAGGGGATCGGGCGCGTGCACGCGCATTTTGCCACGAAGCCCGCGGCCGTCGGGATGATGATCGCCGCGATGCTGCGGCTGCCTTTCACCATGTCCGCGCACGCGCGCGACGTGTTCGCCGATGGCGTGGCGCTGAAGCACAAGGTCGCGGCGGCCGAGCGCGTCGTGTTGTGCAGCCAGGCGGCGCTGGATGACCTTGCCTCGAAGGTCCCGGCGCACCTTCACGACCGCCTGGTCCTGATACGGCACGGAATCGACGCGGCCGGTTACGAATTCAGCCCCGCGCGAACGCTGCACTCTCCGGCCCGACTTCTGGCGGCGGGGAGGTTTGTCGAGAAGAAGGGCCTGAGTTTCCTGATCGAGGCGGTGGGGGCGCTCGATGACTGCACCTGCGAGATTGCGGGCCGGGGCCCGTTGGAAGCGAGGCTGCGGGAGCAGATCGGGCAGCTTGGGCTGGAAGAACGGGTCACGTTGCCCGGCTGGCTGCCGCCGGAGGCGCTTCGTGCGAAGATGGGCGATTCCGACGCGCTGGTGGTGCCATCGTCGGTGGCGCGGGACGGCGACAGGGACGGGGTGCCGAACGTCCTGCTGGAGGCGGCGGCGATCGGGCTGCCTGTCGTGGCCTGCGATGCCGGGGGCGTTGGCGAGTTCGTGATCGACGGCGAAACGGGCCGGCTTGTCCCCGCCGGCGACCCAGAGGTGATTGCCGAGGCCGTCCGGGCAGTCCTGGATGAGCGCGAAACCACCCGCCGGTCCGCCGTGAACGCGCGGAAGAAGGTGGAAAACGAGTACAATCTGCGCGAGAATACCCGTCTCTTATTCGATTCGCTTTTCCGGCCGCAGCAGGACAGGTCTTGACCGAAGAACATCTCGGGCGCCGCATCGCTCGCGCGATGGTCACCATCTTCATCTTCCAGGTCTTCTGGAAGTTCGGCGGTCTCATCGTCAAAGTCCTCGCGCTCAACCAGTTCGGCGGCAAGCAGGACAAGTACATCCTCGACGCCTACACCTTCGCTGAAGGCACGGTCATCTTCTCGCTGTACGTCGTCTTCGACAAGTTCATCTTCCCGGTTTTTCTTCCGCTGTTCTCGGAGGAGCGGGAGCTGAAGGGGGAGGACGATGCGTGGCGGTTCGCCAACTCGTTCGTCAACCTGCTGATCCCCGTGCTGCTTGCGACGGTGGTGGTCCTCAACTTCAGCATGTCGGAGGTGGTCCATTTCATCGCTCGCCCATGGATCGCCAAGCACGGCGACACGGCGAACCTGGCCATCCAGTTTTGCCGGTGCATGTTGCCCGCGCTGTTCTTCGTGGCGTTGGGCTCGTTCACGCACGCGCTGCTCAACTCCTACAAGCGTTTCGGCCACGCGGCGGCGGGTATCGGCATGCACCGGTTCGTCCACGCGCTGGTTTTCGTGGTCGCATTCTGGGTGTTTGGCGCGCCGGCCGTCTGGGCCGCGCTGGCGTTCACCCTGGCAGCGCCGGCGAAGCTGCTCACGCACTTCGCCGGGCTCCGAGGCAAGCTGGCGAGATACCGGTTTACGGTGCCGTACTGGCGCCCGATCTTCAAGCACGCGGCGCGTTGGCTCGTTGAGTTCGCGGTCGTCCTGGCGGCGGCGTTACTGGCGGCGCCGTTGGTGGGCTGGCGCGGGGTATGGCCGGGACAGGCGGGGTTCGCCGGATTGGCGCTGCTCACTGCGCTGCTGTTCTTCAGCGTTCGGGGGCTGATCTCGTGGCTGTTACTCCGGCGCCTCCGGGAAAGGACGCTGCTTCAGAAGGTATTCCTCCTGGCGTATCCCGTATTGATGGGTGTGGCGGTGGCCCGTACCCGGGACCTGGTCCAGGACAGCTATGCGACGGACCTGGCGACCGGTGAGTTCGGCGCCATCAAGATCGCCAAGTCGTTCGGCGAGGCGCCGATGGCGATCATTCCGCTCGCGCTCAGCATGGCGATGTTCCCGTTCCTGTGCGACATGTTCACCAAGCAGAACCTGAAAGCTCTGTCGGAGGTCGTCTCGCACGCGATCAAGATGATCGTGCTGTTATTCCTGCCACTCACCGCGGTCGTCGTGATCCTTCGGCAGCCGGTGATTGAACTGCTGGCCCTGAAGGGGGTGGACCCACAGCTGGTCGATGCCACGGCGCTCGCGCTGGCGCTCTACTCACTGGGGTTCATTTTCTATGCGACTGAGATGGTGCTGATGCAGACGTATTTTTCGCTCCAGAACACGTGGCTGCCGACGCTGATCGGCGCGGTGGCATCGTTTGCGCAGATCGGCTTTCTCTATGTGGCGTTCGACGTCGTGCGGAGCCAGGAGTCGGCGGCGGGGGCTTGGCTTCGGGCTCACGGCCTCACACCGTTCATCGTTGTGGCGCTCGCCTATCCGCTTTCGCGGGGGTTCAAGAACCTTATTCTCTGCGGGATTCTGCATTTGGAGCTGAGGCTGTTCCGCGCGCGCGACGCGCTGAGGTTCGTGGCGCAGGCAGTGCTGGTTTCCGCGGCCACCGCCCTCGTGGCGTGGGAATGGCTGTGGGTCGGTGCCTTGGCCAAGTGGCGGCTGTTGCAGCAGTTGGTGGCGATGGGGCGCCCGTTCGTCAAACTGGTTAAACTCAAGATAGCGACCCCGGACGGTGTGGTGGAGGAGCTGGTGCCAACGGGCATGCCGACGGGGCTCGCGGTCGCGATCGGCCGGGTAGTTGCGCTCGGCATCCCGGCCGTCGCCGTGCTGATAGCGTTCCTGGGCACGTTGATTCTTCTGAAGAAGCTTCGCTGGCCGGTGGCGGAGTTTGACATCATTCTTAAGTGGCTGCACGAGACCGGCTGGCAGAAGGTCAAGGCGAAGCTCAAGCGCGGGGGGAAGACGCAGTAGTGCAGGCCGAGATCCTATCCGTAGGCGACGAGGTGGTGTCGGGGCAGATTGTGGACTCGAATGCCGCGTGGCTGTCGCAACGGCTGGCCGACCGTGGCATCGTCGTCGCGGCGCACGCCGCGGCCCGCGACATCGGGTCCGAGATCGTCGAGGCGGTGCGGCTCGCGGCGGGGCGCTCGGAGGTGGTGATCGTCACCGGCGGCTTGGGCCCGACGCATGACGATCTGACGCGCGAAGCGGTCGCCGCCGCAGCCGGGGCCGAGCTCGTGCTCGATCCGCCCTCGCTGGAACACGTCGAGCAGGCTTTCGCCGCTCGCGGGATTGAGATGCCCGCGTCGAATGCGAAACAGGCGACCGTCCCGCGCGGGAGCGACGTCCTTCCGCACGCCACGGGCACGGCCGCCGGGTTCCGTGTGGACATCGGCGCCGCCTCGGTATTCGTCCTCCCGGGCGTGCCGCGTGAGATGAAAGCGATGTTCGAGGGCGCCGCCGTTCCACTGCTGCCGAAGGGGGACGGCGTGATCGCCGTTCGGATGCTCAAGTGCTTCGGGATGTCGGAGTCGCTTATCTCCGAAAAGCTGGCGGCGCAGATGGAGCTGGACGGAAACCCGAAGGTCGCGTTCCTTGCCTCCGAAGGCGTCATCAGTGTCAAGTTTACCAGCCGCGCCGCCACGCGGGCGGCCGCGCTCGGGCTGATCGAGCCGGAACTGGCAAAGGCCCGGAGCTTGCTCGGCGACGCCGTGTTCGGAGAAGACGAGGACACCCTGGAGCGGGTGGTAGCGCGGCTGCTGGAGTCACAAGGACGTACCCTCGCGGTGGCCGAGTCCTGCACCGGCGGGTTGGTAGGCGCTCGCCTGACCGACGTGCCGGGGATTTCCGCGCATTTCCTCGAAGGCGTCGTCACGTACAGCAACGCGTCAAAGACCCGCCTGCTTGGCGTGCCGGCGGAACTCTTCGACACGGCGGGCGCGGTCAGCGCAGACGTGGCCCGAGGGATGGCGGAGGGGGTGAGGGAGCGTTCCGGGGCGGACATCGGTGTGGGGATCACCGGGGTCGCCGGGCCGACGGGCGGGTCTGCCGCCAAGCCGGTCGGCACGGCCCACGTGGCCGTGGCGACTGCGGCTCACACCTCGCACCGTAAGCTCGCCCTGCGCGGCGCCCGCACGGTCATCAAGGACCGCGCCGCCAAGCACGCCCTGAACATGGTCCGGCTGGAGCTTCGGGCTCAGGCCTGATCCCGTCCCTAGTGTCCGTTCAAGTTTGAGTTTACATGTGTCGATACCTCTATCGGGGACGACTCTGACGGAGGGAAGCGATGGCAGCGAAATATGTGGTTCGTTTGGGTGACGGAGAGCGAGAGCAGTTGATCAATCTGGTGAAGAAGGGCAAGCGGAAGGTAGCGGCGAAGAGGCGGCTTCACGCGCAGATTCTCCTGAAGGCTGACGAGGGTCCGGCGGGGCCGGCGTGGATAGATAAGCGAGCAGCAGAGGCGTTCGATGTCCATCCCCGGACCGTGCACAACATCCGCCGACGGTTTGTGGAAGAAGGAATGGAGGCGGCGTTGAATCGGAAGAAGCAGGTGAGCCCGTCTCGCCGGCGGCTCCTGGATGGGGAGGCG
>Ga0114922_10003307_pt1 | contig 15055 bp, 11 predicted proteins | sample AartaG_FD_100975 | JGI IMG/M metagenome (GOLD analysis project Ga0114922, IMG submission 100975) | Deep subsurface microbial communities from Aarhus Bay to uncover new lineages of life (NeLLi) - Aarhus_00045 metaG | ecosystem: Environmental > Aquatic > Marine > Oceanic > Sediment | place...
CTTGCCGGACGGCAACATCGAGTTTCTGGGTCGCATTGACCATCAGGTCAAAATCCGCGGCTTCCGAATTGAATTGGGAGAGATCGAGGCAGTGTTAGGCCAACACCCAGACGTGCGGGAGACGGTAGTTTTGGCGCGAGAGGACCAGCCCGGCAACAAGCGATTGGTGGCCTATGTCGTTCCTGCCCAAGAGCCCATCCCTACCATCAGTGAATTGCGCCGTTTTCTGAAGGGAAAGTTGCCCGAGTATATGGTGCCCTCCGCCTTCGTGATGTTGGACGCCTTGCCACTGACACCCAGCGGCAAGGTGAACCGCCGGGCACTTTCAGCTCCCGACGCCGGCAGGCCGGAGCTGGAAGAAGCCTTTGTGGCACCACACACCTTGGTGGAGAAGTTACTGGCGGACATCTGGGCCCAGGTGATTGGACTTGAGAGGGTTGGCATTCGAGATAACTTCTTCGAGTTGGGTGGTGACTCGCTGCTCGCGATACAGATCGTCGCCAGAGCGAATCAAAGGGGGCTCCATTTCAGTGTCAGACGGTTTTTTCAGCACCCCACCATTGCTGAGTTGACGGCCGTGGCAGACACGACATCGCTCGTCCAGGCAGAACAGGACCTGGTGACGGGGCCGGTGCCTATCACACCCTCGCAGTACTTTTTCCTTGAACTGTCTCAGCAACATTCTGATGATCTCAACTACCGAACTGTGGTACCTGTGTTCGAGGCGCGACAGGCTCTCGAACCTTCTCTGTTGGAGACTGCCACGAATCAGTTGCTTGTACACCATGATATGTTACGCGCGCGTTTTGAGAGACTGAACTCGGGCTGGCGTCAGGTGATCGTGGAACCTGACGCCACAGTGCCCTTCACGTGTCTGGACTTGTCGGCGCTGCCAGAGTCGGGGCAGGCCCATGCCGTTCGTGCAGCCACGACAGAGCTGCGGATGAGCCTGAACTTGGCGATGGGACCGCTTTTGCGAGTTGCTCTCTTTGATCTTGGTCCCAACAAACCAAACCGCCTGATGATAATAGTCCACCATCTTGTGTGTGATGCGGTGTCTCTCGGAGTCTTACTCGAGGATTTGGAGACGGCCTATCAACAGCTCGGTCGCGGCGAGGTGATTCAGTTCCCGCCTAAGACCACTTCTTTCAAGTACTGGTCCAGACGGTTGACTGAGTACGCGCAGTTGGAAGCACTTCAGCAAGAGATGGGCTATTGGCTCGCAGAGCCCGAGAAATGGACCTCTCACTTACCAATGGATTATCCCGAAGGTGCCAACACGGTCAAATCGACTCGCTTCATACCAGCATGGCTCAGCGTTGAAGAGACCCAGACCCTCCTCCAAGAAATTCCAAAGGTATATAGTGCCCAGCTCATTGACGTGCTGCTTATGGCGCTGATGCAGGTCTTTGCGTGGTGGACTGGAAAACGCTATCTGCCACTTTTCCTGACTGCCCACGGGCGCGAAGACATCTCTGAAGACGTGGACGTGTCGCGCACGGTGGGACACTTTGCTCTCGAAGTCCCCGTGCTATTGGACGTTGGCAAAGTCTCCGATCCGAAAGATATGGCAAAGGTGATTCAAGAGCAACTCCGTCGTGTACCCGGTCGCGGCCTCGGCTATGGTTTGCTACGTTATCTCAGTGGAAATGCGGAACTTGCCGAGAAGCTGCAAGCCATTAGGCCCCAAGTGCGCTTTCACTACTCGGGTATAGGTATCGATGGAAGCGTGGATAACTCCTCGCTGTTTCGATTGGGGCAGGGGGTGGGCTGGCCCAAGCGCGGAGGAGGCGGAACTCGAGATGTTCTGTTGGGTGTGGGGGGAGCCTTGACGAGAGGGCGACTTTACTTCTTATGGGGATACAGTCGGAATGTTTATCGCCGTTCTACGATAGAGAGTCTGGCTCAAGACCTTGTAAAGACGCTAAGTGAGATTCTATCCACTTGATAAGGGCAAACAGGTAGAGTCCATTGGGGATGGGGCGGATTTGAACAATCAAAGCTTTCGCGAAACATTGATTACCGACTTACTCAGGAATAGCGCATGCCGTTACCCGGACAAGCCTGCTTTGGTCTTTGGAGATGTGAGACTGACTTATTCTGAGATCGAGCAGGCTACTAACCGGTTCGCAAATGTCCTATTGCGTAGCGGATTTCAGCGAGCCGATCGGGCAGTTATTTTGTTGGAGAACTCGCCCGCGGTCGTGATTGCGATGCTTGGTGCCGTGAAGGCTGGCGGGGTCTTTTCCATTGTCAACCCTACAACGAAGGCCAAGCGGCTGGCATATATTGTGGATAATTGCCAGGCCAGGGTGTTGATCAGCGACTATTCACACACTGAGATGGTCCAACACATACGAACCCAATCACCTTGTCTGCAGAGAGTCTGGCTAAGCAAGGACTCGGGGCAGGAGAGCGACCTGGCGGGTCCGTTGTTTTCCTCTTTTGAGAAAGATATAGCTCAAGCATCGCCCGTTTGTCCACGACCCTCTTGCATTGACCTTGATATGGCGGCTCTGATATATACATCCGGCAGCACTGGCCGTCCCAAAGGCGTGATGCTGACGCACCTCAACATGGTTTCAGCCACAACCTCCATCAATACGTATCTGGAGAATACTCCTGACGACATCATTCTGAATATTCTACCTCTCTCTTTTGACTATGGCCTATACCAGATATTGTTGGCCTTTCAGGTAGGGGCAACGGTGCTGTTAGAACGATCATTTGGTTATCCGTACTCGGTCATCGGCCGAATGATCAAAGAGCACGTTACTGGTCTTCCTGGTGCCCCCACCCTGTTTGCGTTGCTCTTTAGGCTTAATCTCGGAAACCATCGGTTCCCTGCACTGCGCTACATCACGAACACCGGCGCCGCGCTTCCTCCGTCATTCGGCCGCAAATTGCAGGAACTGTTTCCTGGCGTCAAGATTTACTCCATGTATGGGCTGACCGAGTGTAAGCGGGTGTCCTACCTGCCACCGGAAGAGCTGCCCCGGCGGCCCACATCCGTGGGCAGGGCTATGCCCAACGTGGAGGTATATATTGTTGATGAGCAGGGCAACCCGGTGCGACCAAGCCAAGTGGGCGAGTTGGTCGTGCGAGGGTCAAACGTGATGCGGGGATATTGGGGAGATCAAGAGGGGACGGCCAAAGTGTTGCGGCCTGGACGTTATCTTGGAGAGAGGGAGTTGTACACGGGTGACTTATTTCGGATGGACGAGGAGGGATATCTCTATTTCGTCGCTCGCAAGGACGATATGATCAAAAGCCGGGGGGAACTGGTCAGTCCCAAAGAGATTGAAGATGTGTTGTACGAACTGGAGGGTATTAGCGAGGCCAAGGTGGTAGGTGTACCCGACGAGGTGCTTGGGCAGGCTATCAAGGCCGTCGTTACGTTGCACCCCGGTGTGAGTCTGAGTCGGCGGGATATTTTGCAACATTGCGCTCATCATTTAGAGAGCTTTAAGGTGCCCAACATAGTGAAGCTTGTGTCAGCGCTGCCCAAAACAGCGTCTGGCAAGATAGCGTTGAGCGCTTGAGTGTTTGTAGGATGGTGACATGGTTGATACGACACGCCGCGACAGCCTAGATTTACATATAGTTCTTGTTTACTTCATTACCCGACATCTGTTCAGATCACCTTCCCGAAAGCTACAAGTCAGCTGTGGACAAAGTACAAAGCCCTCCTGAAACGCTCAATTTTAGGTAATCATTGCTCCATCGAAGCTTTCGGGAAGGTTGTGTTGCAAATGTCGGGTAGTGAGCTTGTTTACATTGACAAAACGGTTGGGACGACACTGCAACGAACCGAGGTCGAGCCTCGGGCAGAATCACTCGGCTTGGCTCATCTTGCCTCTGTGCTTCGCGAGCAAGGGTACCGGGTGACAATCCTACAATTCCTCAGTACGCAGGAAATAGAGATACGCGATGCAATCATTGAGCTCAATCCAGGCGGTAGTGTGTCAAATTGTGTGTAAAAAGGCCAGGTCAGGTAGGTGACCCCGGCATCGAGATTCTCTGGAACCTCAAGCTGCGGATGACGGCATAGAACATTAACAAACAACAGTTTTCGTTGCGGAAGGCCGCAGCCATCTTGTGGGAGCGTCGCTTGACCTCGTTGAATAGTCGTTCAATGACATTGGTGGTCCGGATCGTCTTCCAGTGCTTGTTGGGAAAGGCCTAGAAGGTCAAGTAGGCTTCTCCGCCACACTTTTGCTACCGCTATCGGCTCGTCGACCCGCGTGTTGCGTATGTCCTTCGCGTTATGTCCGAATTCGCCAAAATCGACCTGGTGGAGGAATATCAGGACACCTTGATTCGTACCCAGGAAACACTGCCCCGTTGACTAACCACGCTCTGGTACCGGACAACGAACGGGTGAGAGAGGACATTGCCCATTTTGGGCACGCTTTTGAACAGACCTGTGCGCATGTGGGAAGCATATATCGCATTGTCCCGTGCCAGGGATGTGACTATGGGTGTGTGAGAAGCGAGGATCAGCCAGGGGGCAAGAACTCGCCTGTCCTATAAGCGACGACGTACGCCTTATCTGGGAAAAAGTCTGGGGCGCTGACATCCTGCTCCTGTTCATTCCCACGTACCGGGGTTTTCCACCAGCTTCTTGGATAGCTTTCCTCCAGAGAAATCTGGGCCTCAGACGCATTTATCTGGAGGAGAAGGTATTGGAAAAGATGAAAAGGTCCATCGTCAGTGCAGTGGTGCTGGCCAGCCCAGAGGGTGCAACAGGGAGGGAGTGGACGCCGGCAATTGTCGCAGCGAATGTCAAGTGGATGAAGCAAAAGGCAGCAACCTTTGAAGTGATCAATACCTACGGCTTTGAAACGGATTGTGTCTCCGGGCGTCTAATTGACGAGGCAGAGATCCAGAGGCGGCTGACGTTCCTGGCTCAAAGGACTCTTTCAGCCGCACGGGAAATGGTTGAATCTCTTGCCGAATGAAGGTTGTGCACAGGTCATGGTTGAAAAACCTTTTGGCATGCATTCGTGCTATCGGAATATTCTTTCCCTGTCTCTCAAGCCCTCACCTGCTGCCAAGACAGCAGTGGCTGGAGAACGGATAACCGCACGGCGTGAGGCATTTGGAGACTTGATCCTGGATCGCCGCACCGGACAACTCCAGGTCCGTGATCAATCCGCATCTTTTCCGTCTTTCTTGAGCGCGCCAACGACGGTTTCCATTGCGCTGACCGGGCGTTGTAATTTGCGCTGCCAGCACTGTTATCCTACCGTTCGCAACGCACAACTCTCCTTTCCCGCCGTCGCCCGACTGTTGGATGAGTTGCACACAATGGGTGTGTTTTCCCTTTCGCTCTCGGGTGGGGAGCCGCTTCTTCACCCGGATTTGGAATCAATCATCACCCTGGGACACGAGAAGGGATTTCACCATTTGTTGTTCACAAACGGATTGCTAATCACCGAGCAAAAAGCTCATCGGCTAAAGGCTTTGGGGGTCGATGAAGTCAACATTAGCTTGGATGCCGCTGATGCCGATCAGCACGATCGATTCCGTGGGGTCAGCGGAGCTTTTGGAAAGGGCGTTCAAGCCGTGAGACATTGTGTTCGCGCCGGGCTGGACACATGGATCACCTGCACGGTCAACAACGCCGTCCAGGTTCGCGCGGTGGACATGGTGCAATTGGCCCTCGATCTGGGGGCTTCCCGGCTCCGATTTGTGCAAGTGGTGAACTCGGGAAATGCAGCTCTGCAGGGCCTGATGTACGACTCCGCGTGGACAGAGCAACTGGACGAAGTCTTAACGCTGATGCGCGACCGCACCGGACGGGATTACAGGCCGGCGTCCTATTTCGATTTTCAGGCCTGGCGGGGGATTTTCAGGACGGACACGCCTTACTCGCCTTACGGCTGTGGCGCCGGCACGCTGCGGGCGCGAATCACCGCCGACGGGCGGGTGTTGGCGTGCCCTTTTGTGTCCGACAAATTGCCCAGTGCCGATGGTCCGGTCAAACCTGATAGCATTTTGGAAAAACCGTTTACGGAGATCTGGAGGCATTCGCCGTACTTGGCCGTTTTTCGCTTCGGAACGCTAGAGGTGAAAGGCAAGTGCAGCGTCTGTGAACATAATCAACTCTGGTGCCGGGCGGGGTGTCGAGCCGAAGCGTTTTTTCAGTCCCACGTGCTGGATGAATCAGACCCGCTGTGTGATTATCAGCCGCAGGGCCAGACCGTTGACGGCCCTCGAAAAACGTGATGGGAGGGATTCGAGAACCTATGGAATGCCGAAATTGCCTCATTACCGATGCTTTTCCAACTGTGCGGATATTGAAAGATGGTTTGTGCAACCTTTGTCACGAGCAAGAGAGTCACCCCTTGGACAAGAAGAAACTCGCACAGCAAACATTCGATTATTTGGAGGGACTTGTACAACGGGAGGAACCTGCTGTATTAGCGATATCTGGGGGGAAGGATAGTTCAGCGTCTCTGGTCTGGCTGAGGAACAACTTTCCCAATCTACGACTCATGGCAGTCACGGTAGACAACGGCTTTTGCTGTGAAGCAGCTCTGAGGAACGTCGCAAGACTGGTTTCCCAGATAAGAGTCTCATGGGAAATAATACCTGTGCGTCTGGACGACGCTTCGCTGCGAGCTATTGATCGTTACGACAACTTCTGTGTTCCTTGTGCTCATCATTATATGCGCATCCTGGGTCAATACGCGGCCGGACGGAGAATCTCATGCATCATCGTCGGCAGGGAGTGGCTGTATGCCCACGACGTGGACACCAACCAGGTCATCATGTACGACCCCGTGCACGACAGTTTCCCTTATACCGGGGTAAAGGGTATCACCATGGTGCGTCTGTTGGCTGGGCTGAGCATGTCCTTGGCCGAACGATACGAGTTATTGAGAGACACGCCGTGGCAAGCCCCCCGCATTTCCGCCAATACAAGCTGCTTGTTGGAAGGTTACGTAATTCAACGATATATGGATCACCATGGTTACCATCCTCACGTACTGCCAATCTCCGAGCAAGTTCGACGTGGTATGATGACCTATGAAGAAGCACTGGCAAGTCTGACTAGACCAAAGATCGCCCCCACGGTCGAGAGCCTGGTCAAGGCAAGGCTGCGCCCATACGGCGCGCAGTTGGAGAGATGAAACAGACATCTTGCAAGGAGGATCGTATGACTTCTATTAACCTGCGTGAGTCTTGGAATCGGAACACCTATCTATACCACAAAAAACTTCGCTGGAGCTATGATGATGTCATCTATAGCCCCTGGGGGTCAACAGAAGACAAGTATCGTTTGTTAGGCGACGACCTCCGAGGTAAGCGTATTCTGGAAGTGGGGTGCGGAGGTGGGCAGGCCACAATCGTTTTCGCTAAACGCGGGGCGATTGCTACCGGCCTGGATATCGCGGACGAGCAGATTAAACGAGCGCGCGAAATGGCGCGCCGCGAGGGCGTGCAAGCAGAGTTCTTTCAATCCGACGCCGAAGATCTTTCTCGAATTCCCAGCAACAGCCAGGACATTGTGTTCTCGTCCAATGTGTTTGATTATGTAGAAAACCTGGATCGTTGTTTCCGCGAGGTTGCGCGGGTGCTGGTGGAGGGAGGCATATTCGTCTTCTGTGTATTGCATCCCTTTTATCGTTTCTGCCGCCCTTTGCTACCTGAACCCGAGACGAAAGGCCCCCTGGCACGCGAGCACACACGGGAGTTGATCAGTTATCACAAGAGAGGGCGATTTGACTTCGAATGGATTTGGGGCGAAGAGGGGGAGCGCATCCCGATGTACATATTTCGTCGCACGGCCGCTGATTTTTTCAACACGTTGGTAGAGGCTGGGTTCATCGTCGATCGGATGATCGAACCGGAACCCGATCCGGAGGTAATGAACAAGCCCTGGTTACCTTTTCACCCTTACGAACATGTAGAGTTAGTACCGGATAATCTCGTGTTCAAGTGTCATAAGCCCACATCATTAGAGTAAGGAGGTTGCATTGCCTGCTTTGTCGCGCAATGTGCCACTGGCTGTAAATACCGGTTCCTTTTGGCCCGCAACGACAGAAGAAAGCATTCGATTCCTACAGGAACTTGACTTGTCCGACGTCGAGTTGACACTTCAAAGGCATGAGTTCTACTTGACGTTCGAACGAGAACTTCGTATGCCGTTTCATTCAGATCTAGCGGCTATGATCGAATCAGGAACCTTGCGCGTTCACTCCGTACATGCCCCTGACATGAATGCTGAACACGGACATAGTTTACGAGCTAGGGAGGAGTACCTGGCACACAGCTTGAGAGTCTGCCGTCATTTGGGAGGCCGGATATTGGTTACACACCCTTTTCATTTGTTCAAGAGTTACGAGGGCACACTGGATTATCTGACGGGGGCCGTTTCCAATGTTTGGGATGCTCTACTTCCCGGTATACGCTCGTTACTTGAGCAAGTTCGTGCAGATAATATAGTGCTCTCGGTGGAGAACGTGAAAATCTGGGCGGACGATGACACAGGTTTCTTCAACGCGCCGGACAATGTAAAGCGTTTTATCAACGACGTAGCACATCCAAACCTGGGTCTCACTTTAGACGTAATTCACGCCCAGTTGATCGGGTATTTGAACGAGTTTCTCGATACACTCGTGCATTCGATAGTCAATCTGCACGTTGCTGACCTGGTTCTACCAGCGCGACGTGTTCCTCCGGGAGAAGGTATCTTGGATTGGGAGGAACTTGTTCCCATTTTGAAGCGATTGCCTAATCTGCGCCAGGTCACTATTGAGTTGATTCGGGCAGAGCCAGCCGAGGTTGCCCGGGCTGTGGGTTTTGTGTCAAGTCACTGGAGCTAGCCTGAGAACGCAGAAACGTAAAATGACTGATAATTCGGTTCACGTGGATGCGTCGAAGCCACCAGATCATTTTGAGGGCGCGTGGCAGACATGCCCTTGCATCATTCTCAAAACAGCCGTTGTGCCTGTTGAGCAGTTGCAATGGGTTCATCAGGCTTCTGACAATCTGCGGGAAGCGATTCTTCAAGCACGCCACCTTCAGGAGAAGAAAGAGCAGTATCGTCAAGCCAGTTTGGAGTGCTGCAGGGAAATGCTCTCGCGTGTATGGGAGCTTGACTTGCCGGAATCGGAAAGGCAACGGTTGAGTAATCGGCTGATCAAGATTCGCACCAAGATCTACAAGTCCAAAAACCCTACCGAGCGCGACCTGGATAAGATAGGCCAGTTTGAAGGCGCTACATCTATGTCAGCACAAGCATTATACAACTACGGGGGCTGCTCAATTCGCTGGGAAACACTTCTCTGGTCAGCGCCTGACCTCCTATCACAAGGGAAGGAAGAGACTGGTAGGCGTCTAGCAGAATTCGCTCAAGCTGCCAACAAGAATAGATGTCCCCTGCCTCCGTTTTATGGTCTTACGGAGAGCTCTCCAGACGGTCTGGCTTTGACCAATTCAGACTGGAAGTGGCTGTACAAGAAAAGCATCCACATGACTCTCAAGAATGGTATGTCTTCCGAGTCGAACGTGTGCGTTCTGGGGTCAATAAACGTGGAGGATGAAGACGACCAGTGCCTCTCAGTCGAGATCTCTGGCAAGGAACATCGCTACATTGTTATGGAAAAATGGGCACTGAGTGCTCTAGCACAAGCATTTCACGTGGACCACTCCCTCGTTGTCCCATCTATGAATTGGAGCACATGTTTCCACGTCTTGTCTCAGTATGGCTCGCCAGCATCTCAGGTGGTCAAATTACACGATCTAGGGAAACTGATCGAGCGATATCAGAATGCCCGCGACCCAGAAGAACTCATTCCATTGGCCAAGCGGTGCGCAGCGGCGTTTGAATCTATAACGGGGTTACCTGCTCAGCGGCATACAAAGCGCCATCGTTTTATCTTCAACGTTATGCGTGTTGATCGGGGCTTTGCAAATGTTGGGAGCGATCTAGCCTGGCAGATCGATCGAATAGGACGATTGCTTGGAGGCTATTTAGAGTCCTTTGCAACTAACATGCTAGTGCAGTTGACGCAACCAAATGGAACTGTCTGTCTAGAAGAGCCAGAAGTCGCAACTGCTGCGGAGCAGGGTTTGAACAGTCTATGTCTAGAGGGTAATCCCCACAAATGCGCTTTCTTTTACGGTATTGACTTCTCCATCATCGCTGATTCTATCGAAGCGATCAACAGGGGAGACTATTCACTGATCCTGGGGGACGTTAATCTGTTTCCTGGTGGACTGGGAATGTTCTCTCAATGTCTTGAGCTCCAGGCAGCCTCTCTGGCTAAGAGAAGCCTATCGTCGCTGGCGCGAGGGTTGACTGATTTGACAAGATGTCAGCAGTTGGGGATTCTGGTGGATTCCGAAGCCTGGCCGACTAATAGTCGTTGGGCAATGGAAGTACGTGCTATTCAGCAGGCCTACGAAGAAGTCACCAACAATCCAACGCTCATCATACCATTCTATCCAGAGATTGACGACCACTTGGAGATCCTTCGGGAGAGTGTCAGTTTCGGTGAAAACTCTGTAGATGGCCTGTGCTGGTTCTTGCGCGATGTGTTCTTCTCTCGAGCGTCTCACTTCAAGTCTTTAGTTCAGCAGCGGAGTCCGATTGTCAACTACCCATTTTTCATGTACGCTCTGGAGAACAGGTCCATTCTGGATCAGATTATTCGTCGGATGATGCAGCTTCATCCAGATCTCAAGATTCAGACACGTCGTCAACGCCGTGTTCGCATTTGTGACTTTGTGGAACATTATGATCCTTTCAGAGCGGCAACAGGTAAGCAGTTAGAGGCCATTCTATCGCTGTACAAAGACATAGCCCTCGAATTGGGTGAAGACATCTTTATCAAACCCATACTGGGCAAATCTTTTTGTCCAATTTACGTCAATTTGACCAGTGTTCCTGGTTTGCGCACATTCTTGAACTTTCTAAGAAAGTGTCAAAAGCGGGGAGTACAAGAAGTGATACTGGAACAAATGAGACCTTCCATGAAGGAATTCTGGTTGGAACGAGAAGGTCAACGATTCTCAGCGGAGTTGCGTTGCTTTTACGTGCGAGGCCAAGGGAACTATGCTTAATCCAAGATTTGAACGCATCGCACGAAATACTATAGGGTTAGGAGTCCAGCCGTCCTGGATTGTTGATAACGCCGGCGCGGCTGTGGCTCGGATAGTTGCGCAACAGGCCCAAGTAGCGGGTACTTGTTCTTCTTCTGTGGTTGTAGTGGCAGGAATAGGCTTTGCAGGCGGGACGGGGATTGCAGCCGCTCGCCACCTATCCAGCATGGGATGCCAGGTCACCTTGGTCCAGGTGACCTATTCGGCCACCGCAAAAGGCGTTTTCTCGCAAGCATATCAATCACAAGTGTCTGCTATTCAGAATCTGTGTCATAGTTTGGAGTACGTGCCGTTGGGTGACGGTGCGCAACTCCTCGAGTGGCTATCCGATTGCACACTACATTTCGATACCCTCGTAAATGCATTTGGGGACAGTGTATGGGCAAGTACTACCTCTGAGGTGCAAAATCAGGCGGTTGCGCTGATGAATGCAATAGGCAGCCGTGTGGTTTGCGTGGGAGATCCAAGTGGGAAGTGTGTGCATGCTTTGCCAGATCCCACCATTGCCTCCGTGCTGCGCAAACGAAGCCGGTGGTCCGTTGAAACACTCTTCCGAGATGCCAAGCAATTCGCTGGACTGGCTGCTTGCCAGTGTCGTGTCAACCAGGCTCTCGTGCGCCACGTCGCCTTTGTCCTGATTGCATTCGTCGTTCTGCAGCAGTTGCGCCTGCGCCCAAAAGAAACCTTGGGTGAGGTCAAGGACCGTCTGCAACGCGACGTGATGACAAATGGCGTGGAGGCACCACAGCCGCTCCGCGGCAAGGTCGCTATCAATCAACTGTTAACTGCGTAAGTCCTGTTAGTAAGGAGTGTTTTTATGTCTTCATTACCCGAGCACAATGTCCGTGATCTGAGTCTGTCCCCGAGTGGTCAACAGCGCGTTGCCTGGGCAAGACGGTGGATGCCCGTCCTGGAATTGATCCGAAAGCGTTTCACTCAAGAAAAGCCTCTGGACGGTATGGCTTTTACCGGCTGCGCGCACATTACTGCTGAGACAGCCAACTTGGCCCTGACCTTGAAGGCAGGGGGGGCGCGTGTGGCGTTGTGCGCGTCCAATCCGCTGTCCACCCAGGACAACGTGGCGGCTTCTCTGGTAGCCGATTATGGCATCTCTGTATACGCTATCAAGGGCGAAAGCGACGAAGTGTATAACGAAAGCTTGCTGGCCGCACTTGGCAACAAGCCACGGTTGCTTATGGATGACGGAGGGGACCTGGTCACTGCAGTGCTCACGAAACGTCCCAATCTCATAGATGACATCATCGGCGCGGCCGAAGAGACAACAACTGGCGTGTTACGCCTGCGCAACATGGAGAAGCAGGGAGTACTCAAGTTTCCAGTTTTGGCCGTGAATGCCGCTAACACCAAGTACTTGTTCGACAATCGCTATGGGACTGGCCAGAGCACTATTGATGGTATCCTGCGCGCGACCAATGTGCTGCTAGCTGGGAAGGTATTTGTAGTGGCAGGCTATGGCTGGTGTTCGCGTGGCATTGCTATGCGAGCGCGGGGCATGGGCGCGCGTGTGATTGTGACCGAGGTCAACTCACTGCGGGCGCTGGAGGCTGTAATAGATGGCTTCCAAGTTATGCCGATGACTGAAGCTGCCCAGCTCGGTGACATCTTTGTCACCGCGACCGGCAACATAGAGATCATCAATGCCGAGCACATAGCCATGCTCAAAGACGGCGCCATATTGTGCAACTCGGGGCACTTTAATGTTGAGGTGGACACAGCGAGCTTGCGCCGTCTGGCCGTGAGCGCACGAGAAGTCCGGCCGGCCCTGACGGAATATCAGATGGACGATGGCCGCTGCCTATACCTGATCGGGGAAGGACGCTTGGCTAACCTAACCAGCGCCGAAGGTCACCCCGCTAGTGTCATGGACATGAGCTTCGCGAACCAAGCTCTGGGGGCAGAGTACTTGCTCCGCGAGGGAAAGAACTTGAAGCCGGGGGTCCATGACATACCTCCCGCGATTGACGAACAAGTCGCGGCCCTAAAGCTGAAGACTTTGGGTATTACCATCGACCAGATGACGCCAAGACAGGTGGAGTACATCAACTCCTGGCAGTCAGGCACGTGACACACCGCACCGTGGCCTCCCAAGCGAAAAACCAGGATCGGCTCGTTCAGCAGTTGGACCAGATTGAGGCTGAGTTAAATGCACTGATTGAACACAGAATGGTGGCCGTGTGGAATCGCTGTATGGGCATCGGGACCGAGTCCCCTGACGCGATCAAGCCGGCCATCAGCAACCTGCTATTGAACCCTTTCTGTAAGGAAGTATTGTCACTTCAGATGCAGGACCCGATTGATGCTGTGCTCGCCCAGCGCATTCGGGTCCTGCGCCGTGAGATCCTGAAAGCCCAAGTTGAAACTCCGCCGGATGTCACTGACCTGCGGCTCCGAGCGACCGCTCAGCTAAACAGCTTACACCCCCAAGTGGCAGGGAAAAAAGTGTCCCGGTTGACGCTGGCCAATATTCTACGATACGAAACAGATCGGGCCCTTCGTCGCAAGGCATGGCTAGCTCTACGTCCCTTGCATAAACGTCTTGCGGGCACAGTCGCTCTTCTCATGCAGCGACGTAACCGCCATGCCCAAGCAGTAGGCTTTGATGATGCGATGGATTGGACGCTTGCTATCCAGGATCTGGCTTATGGCAATACATTGGACCTGCTGGACGAGCTAGATCGCCTTTCGGTTGCGCCGTACCAGGACGTGCTAGACCGCTGTTGCACGGCATTGAGCGTAGGCGACTTGCGACCTTGGGACATATCTTATGCTCTAGAGCTAGCCTTCCCGGTGCGTGACCTGCCATGGGGAGGCAGTCAACTGGTAGCATATTGCCAAAGACTAAGCACATCACTCGGGTTCCCGGGCGATGGTGGCATCCAGGTTTCCTTTAAGTCCTTGCCATTCCCAGGAATGTGCTTTCCAATAGCCCCACCGCACGATGTGCGTTTACTGCTTGCCCACAGCGCCGGGTGGTCTGCCTATGCTGGAATGCTTCACGAGTGGGGTCATGCCCTGCACACCCGGCATGTCGGACAGCCCAATTATGTCGTGGCGCGTGGTGACCCGGGCTGTCTGGCTGAAGGACTGGCCCAGCTCTTCTTTCTGCTTGGCATCAAGAATGAATGGCTGTGCGAGATCGACGGCCTAAGTGCAGCCGACGCGCAGGCAGTTGTAGCGCACCAGCGTGCCCGCCGTTTGGTCCGACTGCGCAGATTGCTGGCCAATGCTTGCTTTGAGCGGGCAGCCTATGTGGCCGTTGGCCCAGCCCGGCGTTCAGAAGATACGCTGCCATTGCCACCCCACGACACTTTGGTTGAATTGAGCCACTTGTGGCGGAAGGTCCAAGAGCATTTCACGCTGCTAGATCATGCCGACGACCCGGGCTGGGCCGCCCAATCGGCGTTCGCACTGTATCCGGGTTATTGGGTGATTCACGTGTTCGCCAGCAGACCCAACGTAATACCCATCAACCCACAGCTTCCCACCCCAGTGCGTCCGGCGCAGATAAGGAAACTCGCCGTACAATTGTCTCGCTGTCAGGCTCTTGAGCACATTCATCACCTTCGCTGGCACATATCGTGGCGGACAGCTGACGAACAAGTGGACATGATCCATCTGCCCTCAGTTCGCTTATTTTTATCGAAAAAATGAAATTTTACCATCAAGTTTGTCCATTTCCGCCTCAAAAGCAATGTTTACATATAAAAAGTAGGTTTGAATTGTATACTGTTGCTCAATAGGCCACAAGGTCAGCAGGTATTATGACTATATTTTTACAAAATGCAATTCTGTCTTATCTCTAGCAGTCTGTCGGAGAAATAAGGTTGACAGAGTATTTCAGGTAAAAACCGGCATTTAGCTTACCATAAATAAGCTATTCACTCATAGATCCACTCACGTCGGCGATTCTCTCAGCCGC
>Ga0114922_10003308_pt1 | contig 15054 bp, 11 predicted proteins | sample AartaG_FD_100975 | JGI IMG/M metagenome (GOLD analysis project Ga0114922, IMG submission 100975) | Deep subsurface microbial communities from Aarhus Bay to uncover new lineages of life (NeLLi) - Aarhus_00045 metaG | ecosystem: Environmental > Aquatic > Marine > Oceanic > Sediment | place...
CGGTCGTTATAGACCTTGACGATGTCGTTATGCCTGATATCACGCGCTTCTGCATCTGAAGGGCAGATTCTTATCGGCCACCAGGCATAGCCGTCTTTCTTAACACGATGCTGCGGTATGTCACTCAACCACGGATTCTGATTATCGTGCTGGGTATGATAGGAAAAGCGAACATGGGGCGTAATCATCTGCAGAGGATACCTTACAGTCAGCTCCTTCGTTTCGTGTCCTTCCCAGCTCGGGATGTACCTGGGCATTGGAGGTCTCTCTTCATCATTGGGGTCGAACTTGGTCAGGCTCTGAGATACAAATTCTATCTTGCCACTGTAGGTAGCGAGTTCGTGTGCTTCGTCCGTACCTTTCCTGGGATTCATGTTATACGGAGAATCGCACGGCCTTCCCTCATAATACCAGCGGTTGGAAATGGTCGGTTTGTACTCCTCCGGCAGAGGCACGACGAAATAGCCCTTCTTCTTGAACTCCTCGTAGCCAATGTAGTCGGGCAGCGACGAGATATTGAATACCTTCTTTATCCAGTCTTCTTCTGAGTTGCCCTCGGTGTACTCTTCCAGGAATCCCAGTCTCTTGGCCAACGACTTGTAGATTTCCCAGTCCGGTTTGGACTCCCACAACGGCTCTATGCACTTCTTCTGGTAGATTATTACGCGGTGGTTTGACCCGGTATCGTCCTGCCCGTACCCTCCAGGGGATGCCCAGTCCGAGATATCAGCGTGCTCGAAATTGGTAGAAGCCGGTAAGACAATGTCTGCAAAACGAGTTTCGCTCTGCCAGTGACAGTCCTGCATCACCACGAACTCCAGCTTCGGGCTCTGGTACATGCGCACCCATCGGTTTGTCTCGGTCATGGTGCTTATGAATGAGCCGCCGTGGCGATGAATCATCTTGATCTCGGACCCATTCGGTCCCGGCTCCGGACAAGTGTAGGGGATAAACTGTTGTTCAATGGATTTCCCGCAAAATCCTTCGCCTATCCAGCTAATCGGTGGATTCAGGATTGCCTCCGGCAGCAACAATCGATATGCCTTTTGCGAGACTGAGTTCTCCGCCGTCTTGTTTGCCACTTGCCCGAAAGTATCCCAGCCGGCAGAACCATAACCGGGCATCTTGAAAGCATAGTTGCGCGGTGCTCCCATGGATGCACCGCCCCAGATGTTGACTCCCGGTCTGCCCAGACCCTGCATCGAGATAAGCAACACCATAAGTCTTGCCCATTCGGTAGCATAGGCTGAGCGGCATGCCCCGCCCACCCCGTATATTGCACCAGTAGCCAGCATGGTCTTCTTCGCTGCCCATTCTCTGGCCAGAACAGTGATAGTATGAGCCGGGATATCGCAGATCCCCGCTGCCCACCCCGGAGTCCTCGGTACACCGTCATCTTCACCCAGAATGTGCTTCTTGAATTCCTCAAAGCCAAAGGTGCGGTTCTCCACAAACCACTTGTCATACGTGCCCTCTGTTATCCAGACGTAGGCTATCGCCTCTGCCAGGGCAGCGTCGGTGCCAGGACGCGGCGCTAACCACTTCTCCCCGATATGGGCTGCCGTATGGTTACAGAAGGGATCAATGAATATTCGAGTTATGCCTAATTCTCTCAACCAGTGACGATATCTCACCGAGTCCTGCCCGTTATAACCGCCGGCGCTGGTATTGGGGTCCACCGACCAGAAGACAACCTGCTCGGTGTTCCTCAAGGCTTCTTCCAGCATACCATAGTTGTCAGAGATACCCAGTTTCCAGAAATAGCCCCATGCATGTACCGCCCCCCAGAGCCATCCCTCCCAGCTATCAGGGTTGTCGAAGAGCTGAGTATATCCCAGCATATTGAAGAAACGGCCGAAGGGCCCCATCTTGTAGTGCAGCAGTCCCCAGTTATGGTGAGATGATGTCATCGCGGTGATCGCTGCCGGCCCGTAGGTCTTTCTGATTCGTTTCATTTCCTCCGATACAGTATCAAGAGCTTCGTCCCAGGAAATGCGTATGTATTCGTCCTTGCCTCGCATCTCCGGGTGCCGCTCACCGCGCGGATCAAACGTCTTTCGCCTGTACGGATACTTAATCCGGTTCTCTGAATAAATCCTCATCCTCTCCGCGACCACATAAGGATTCAAAAAAGTCTTGCGCGGTGGAGTGAACTTCCTTCCCCTGGCTTCAATAGCCCAAGATGGGGCATCGGTATCATCAAAGACGATCGGGCGCATCTTCGTTATCTTGCCATCCTCTACGTGGACAAAGATCGGGCCGCCTATCGTACACTGTGTAAAGACCTGCTCTGCCATGGGTTCTCCCTTCCTAGACAAAACCGGTATCCAGCGAAGTCATCGTTCTTTCCGTATCTCAGCAACAGCGGAGAAAGTCGGTTGATTGACGAGTCGTCAATTCATCGCGGCTACAATTATACAATACTTATCCCCTTGCTTTCCTCGGTTCTTCCACCTCCGGCGTTTTCCTGGCCAACCCGGTTGAAACAATTCATTCCGGCCGGCCTCAGGTTATGCACGCCTCTACAGACAAATCGTAGGATACCCTTCTGCAGCCCACTGAGTCACCGAACAGGCCTTCTGCTGATGGCAACCAGTTTGCGTGAGAAATCCGGCTATCTAAGGCCAGGCAAAAATGTTGCCAGCTGGGGAACGAAAAGGAGAATAAACATGGAGACTGCCAGGGTTATCAGGAATGGAATAGAGCCGCGGAATATGGTGCCCAGAGGCACATCCTTGTTCAAGTTGTGCATAGCGTACGCCAGTATCGCGAAGGGCGGGCTGAGGGAACCTGTCATTATCGCCGCCACACATAACACCCCGAAATGCAGGGGGCTAAAACCGAGCGCCAGAACTACGGGGAAGAATACCGGTAACGTTATAACCATTACTGCAAATATGTCCATGAAGATTCCCATAACAATATAGACAACCAGAATCAAAGCCATTATGGCGTAGGGGCTTACCCCTAAACCAACAATGTTATTGGTTAGTGCCGTAGTCAGTCCCGAGACGGCCAGTGTACTGGCGAATATCCGGGCAGCAATAAGCATCAGCATAATCATGGCGGAAACCGGCAGCGCTTCTCGCAGGGTTTGTACGATACTTTTTACATTCAGCTTCCTTCTGGCCACACTGATCAGTAGAATCGCAAGGCAACCAACACACGCAGCTTCAGTGGGAGTGAAAAAGCCGAAGTAAATGCCGCCCATTACAATAATAAAAATAAGCACTATTGGCCATAGCAGATAAGTGTGTTTGAGTCTGTCGGTCCATCCCACGCTTGGTCCCGCTGGCGCCAGGCTAGGCTTTAATCTGGTTTGTACTGCAATCTGGATTATGAACAACCCCATTATGAAGATGCCGGGCAAAATGCCGGCAACAAACAGATCACGTATTGAGGTATCCGTGAGAAAAGCAAAGAGAATAAAAGACCCGCTGGGCGGGATCATGATACCGAGATTTCCACTGGCAGCGATAGCACCCAGAGAAAATCCGTCGTCGTAGCCGCGTTTCTTCATCTCCGGCCGGGCGATCCTGCTCATGGCTACTGAGGTGGCTATATGGTTTCCGCAGACGGCACCGAAAGCAGCACAGGCAGCGGAAACGGCCATTGCCAGACCTCCCCGAACATGCCCTACCCACTTGTAAAGTGCCTTAAAAGCATCCGCGCCGACTCCTCCCCTGCCAGCCATCACCCCCATCCAGGTATACAGAGGTATTATCACTAGAATTTGCTTGAGACTCTGCCCCCAGGTCTGCCAGCCAAGTAAGCCAAGTCCAGTATCCCATCCACGAATTAGTATCATCCCCAGGAACCCGGCTATAATCATAGTAACGGCAACCGGAAAACCGATAAGCATCAGGCCTACAGCCAGGGCTATCATCAATATGCCTATTTGAGGGCCCGTTAGATCCATTGATTACTGCTCCTCTCTGAATTTACCCAAAGCTTCCGGCAATCCGGTCAGAAATGCCAGGGCCATTATTACACAGGCAAAGGCGGCAAAATACGCTACCGGCGCATGTGGTATTCTCAGCGTAGGTGATACAAATTCCGTTGCATCCAAATGTCTCGCATGCAGCAATAAACGCCAGCTCACAAGTCCGAGCATTCCGCTGCTCACTAATGAGATTACCACCTGGAGACCCAGCCGTGGCAAACGAGGAAACCTGTCCAGCAGAAACGTTAGAGCGATATGGCTGCCTTTAAGCGCAGTGTAAGCCATGGGGCCCCAAATAATGACCGCAAAGGCCATGGTGGAAAGATCCCAGATGCCGAGGATGGGTGAATCGAAAACCTTCCGCATGAATACGTCTGCTGACACTGCCAGCATAACGAATACTATCGCCACCATGCCGGCGTAGAACAGCAAATTGCTGGGGTAAGATATCACCTTAGTCATATGTTTAGCCGCTTTGGTAAACACTGTTCATTACCTCCAGAGACACTGTTCTGTAATGGGCTAGGGTCTCCAAGATTGAAGACTTGTGGCGCATATTACATGAGCCCCAGCTGCAGTGTCAAGGTGTTGTGCTGGCTGACGGTTATCTGACTGTGGATTTTCAATGAGCTGATTCACGGTGTATAATTGCCGCGGTTGCAGCAGACTTGTTCCTGCCTCTAGTAAGATCTAGCTTAAGACGGGTATCAAGATCCTGAATCCTTCGAGCTAATCCGCCGTTTTGTGATATAGAAAGAGGCGATAATGAACGCAAAAGAAATACTCGCTCGAGCCAGGCAAGAGAATCGTACCGTCCTCACGGAGATTGAAGCCAAGCAGGTTCTGACAGAGGCAGGCGTCAACTGTATCGACACGCGACTGGCCACCACCAAAGATGCGGCCGTCAAGTTGAGCGGGCAATTCGGCTACCCGGTGGTATTGAAAGTCTCTTCGATCGACATCACTCACAAGAGCGACGCCGGCGGTGTGAAAGTCAATCTAAAGGACAAATCCGAGGTCGGGAATGCTTTCGATGCTATTATGCGGTCCTGCAAAACCGCAGTTCCCACTGCCAGGATCGAGGGTGTCTCCGTACAGCGCATGGCAGAACCCGGCATCGAAGTCATCATGGGCATGACCAAAGACTCCAGTTTCGGTCCGGTGATCATGTTCGGCCTGGGCGGTGTATTCGTGGAAGTACTAAAAGACGTCGCCTTCCGTATCGTACCCATCGAAAAGTCCGACGCGGAAGATATGATCAACGAAATCAAGGGGAAGAAACTGCTGGAAGGTTATCGCGGCCAGGAACCAGCCGATGTCGCCTGCCTGCAGCAAATGCTTCTGAAACTGTCTGACTTCGTCAACGGGACCCCGGAAATCGAGGAAATCGATATGAACCCGGTATTTGCTTACAGGGACGGGGCCGCGGTTGTGGACGCACGCATCGTTCTTTCGGCCGCATGGACTTCGCACGGGCTGCGAGCCGCTTGAGAGCGATGTCATAGGGCGACAATCAGCAAATCTGTAGTTGAAAACGCGACAAAGGGAACGGTGAACCATGATGGATTTGTTTTTCAAGCCAAGATCAGTTGCAGTACTGGGAGCCAGCGGGACTCCCGGAAAACTAGGCCACGTCATTATGAAAAATATCGCCGATAGCGATTTTGGCGGAAGCGTTTATCCCGTAAACCCGAAATCAGACGAGATACTGGGATATGAGGTATATCGTTCCGTAACAGAAATACCCGGTGACGTTGATCTGGTCGTCACGGCACTTCCAACGCCAAAGCTCACTGTTGAGGCGATGGAACAATGTGCCCAAAAAGGCGTTAGAGCAGTCATCATTGAGTCCGCCGGATTTGCTGAAATAGGCGGAGAGGGCAGAGTCTTCCAGCAGCAGATCGTTGATATCGCCAGGAAGAACAGAATTCGGGTCATGGGACCAAACTGCTCCGGTATTGTCTCTCGCGATATTGTGACATCCATTTATCCAATGACCAAGAAAGTCCCCAGAGGCAACGTGGTGCTTATCGGGCAGTCCGGCCTGTTAGCGGCCGGGATGACTTCGGATATGGTGGAAAACGAAAGTCTGAATATCAACAAAGTGTGTTCCATTGGAAACAAATGCGATGTGAATGAAAACGACCTGCTGGAATACTTCGGCGATGATGATAGCGTCGAGGTAATCTCAATGTACCTGGAGACTATTACCGATGGTAGAAACCTGGCCAGGGTCGCCAAGAAAGTGGCAGCCCAAAAGCCGGTTATTTTTCTCAGTGGGGGTCGCACGGAAGCTGGTGCCAGAGCTGCCATGAGCCATACGGGCAGTATTGCCAGCAACGCCAGGATTGTGCAGGCGGCAATCAGACAGACCGGCATGATCATGGCTGACGATTTCACAGAACTGAAAGATTTCGCCAAGGTCTTCTCCACACAGCCACTCCCCAGAGGCAATCGCATCGCAGTGATAACCTTGGCCGGAAGCGTTGGCGTGGTTGTTTCTGACCTGTCTACGAGCTTCGGTCTGGTGCTCCCCAAGTTGACTGAGGAAACAACTGAGAAGCTGAAGGACATGTTTGAGACACCGATAGGAAATCCGGTTGACCTGTATTTTTCGGTAACCAGAATCGGTTTTACAAAGACGCTGGAAACCACGTTTCCCGACGCATTCAGAGATCCCAACATCGACGCTGCGGTAGTTATCCTGGCCGGTTTCGAATATACCGAGGAAGCTGTTCAGAAGAAGATTATTCAGAAAATTGTCCAAGACGTTGGAAAACCGGTGGTCATCTGCGTGATTGTAGGATACAATAAATATAAGAACATCATCATGGATGAAATGGGTAAAGACTTGCCGGTCTTCCCTTCCTTAATCTCCGGGGTGAAAGCCCTGAGCAAGCTATGCGAGTATGGCATGCGCAAACACAAGCAATCTACTTGAGGGGGAGTGTATGAGCTACCAGAATATTGTCTTGGAGAAAGAAGAGGACATCGCTATCATCACCTTCAACCGACCAGACGCGATGAATGCCCTCAACAACCAGACCCGAGCTGAATTTGTTGCGGCCATCGCCGAGGTGGCAGCCGACAACGAGATCAAGGTGCTGATTCTAACCGGCAGCGGCAAGGCATTCGTGGCGGGCAGCGATATCAAGGAATTCAGCCAGACCACACCCTATGTCGCCCATAACATCCATCGCCTGGGCGAGATGGTCGAGAAGCTGGAAAAACCCGTTATTGCCGCTGTCAACGGCTTTTGCCTGGGCGGGGGCTGTGAAATAGCCATGGCCTGTGACATCATCATCGCCTCGGAAAAAGCCAAGTTCGGCCAGCCCGAGATCAATATCGGCATAATTCCCGGCGGGGGCGCCACCCAGCGCCTGCCGCGCCTGATAGGCGTGTGCAAGGCCAAAGAACTGATCTACACCGGTGATATCATCAGCGCCGCACAAGCCGACCGTCTTGGCCTGGTCAACCGGATCGTACCTATGGACGAACTGATGCCCGCGGTCAGGCAATTGGCCAAGAAGATCGCCACCAAAAGCGCTGCCGCCCTCAAGCTGGCTAAGACCGCTATCAACCGCGGCATGCAGACGAATCTGGAAAGCGGCCTGAGATATGAATATGAACTCTACAGCCTTGCTTTGAGCCTCGAAGACAGGGTAGAAGGCGTCAATGCCTTCCTGGAAAAGAGAGCTCCGAAGTTTATCGGTCGCTAGCAGAATCTTCTATATATCAACGAGGAGGAGAAAGACAATGGGAAATACTAAGAATATGGTAGCTCGGATACCGAATTTGGTGGACTGGTCCACGGGCGAAGTCAGACTGATGAGCGCAAAATGTAACTCCTGCGGAACCTACTTCTTTCCGAAGGAACACTATCAACACCGCCCCGGTTGCTCAAGAGAGGGTGTAGAAGATGCCTTGCTTCCCAACAAGGGGAAGCTGGCAAGCTATACCATTCAACACTATCCTTGCCCCCCACCGTTCAAAACTGAGAAGAGCATTACCCCCTACGGAATCGGTCTGGTCGAGTTTGAAGACGAGAAGATTCAGGTCGCCGGCATCATAACGGATACTGACCCGAAATCCCTCAAACTGGGGATGGAAATGGAGACGACCACTCTTACCATGTTTACCAATGAGGAAAAACAGCAAGTTGTAACCTGGGCATTTCGCGGCGCTAAGCAGTAGATGCTGCAATAAGTGTGAGAGAGGATAATTGAAATGAGAGACGTATATATTATTGGAACCGGAATACACCCCTGGCAGGGTTTCTCTGAGAAGGTGTTCGCCGATTTCGCAGCGGTGGCTGTTAACGGCGCTCTGAAAGACGCCAACATCGAATGGCAGAGAATCCAGTCAATTATGGCCGGGATCTTCATCTACGGTGGTAACGCCGGTCACCTATCCGGTCAATATCTTGAGAGCATTTTTGGCGAGACCGGCGTGCCTGTGGTCAATGTCTACAATGCCTGTGCTACCGGCTCCGCCGCAATCAGGATGGCATACAACAGTGTGGCTGCCGGCGAGACCGATACTGCCCTCGCTTTCGGCGCCGACGTATCACCCAAAGGTTTTCTTACTGCCAAATCGGACAACGCGGTCCAGGACAGAGACGTGATCAGATGGAAAATGACCGCTATGCCCAATCCGGTTTACTGGGCGCTGGAATGCAGAAAAAGAATGGCCAAATACGACACTACCGAACAGGACCTGGCACAGGTGAAGGTCCTGATGAGTGAGTATGGTTCCAAGAATCCGGACGCCCGGTTCAAGAAAGCTTACACCTTGGATGAAGTATTGAACTCTGTCTATGTTTGTGAGCCCCTAAGACTGTTTGAGATTTGCCCGGTGAGTACGGGTGCTGCAGCCGCCATTCTTACAGCCGACAAGGAACTGATCGGCAAAGCCGAAAAGCCGGTGAAGATTAATGCCACCACTATGGGAAGCTCGATGTACGGTGACCCGACCATTCGTATTTCCGCTGTGTCCTGCCCGGCCGTTCCTGAAGCCCCTATGCTAAGCGAAAGTTACTCTGCTTCACGCCAGGCCTATGAGAAATCCGGTATCGCCCCGGAAGACGTGAACGTGCTGGAACTACCCGACAACAGCTCCTGGCATTACCTGGTGTATCTGGAAGTGTGCGGGTTCTGTAAAGAGGGCGAAGCAGATAAGATGCTGCGCGACGGTGAGACCAAAATCGGTGGGAAGCTGCCTGTAAACCCGAGTGGCGGATTTTCTTCACACGGCGAGGCGCTTTCAGCCCAGGCAATCTGGCAGGTTATCGAATGTGCGAATCAACTCAGAGGAAGATGCGGCGACCGCCAGGTGAAGAATCCAAAAGTGGCGATGGCCCAAACCTATGGCCTGATGGGCAACAGCGGCACTACCATTGTAAGCGTCTAATGCATTTGAAAACAACATACTAGCGAGCGCTACTCGCAGCGTCGGGTACCCGATTGCAGAATCGCCGTAGTCCTATCCGGTGTTTTCTGCGAACGTGAGAACCTTGAAGGGCTCGCTCTTCCGATATCTCGCGTTTAAGCGACAGCAGTGAGCCCGCCGTCAACGTAGAGAATCTGGCCGGTGATAAAATCTGAAGCGTCTGAAGCTAGAAATACGCACACGCCCACTACATCCTTGGGTTGGCCCACTCGCTTCAACGGGACGTTGGCCAGGTATTTTTGAAGACGCTCAGGATCCTGTAAGGTTCGTGCTGCAAGCTCTGTATATATCAAGGAGGGCGCAATAGCATTCACGTTGATGTTGTGGGGCGCCCATTCAGCGGCCAGCGTTCTGGTGATCATGTCCACTGCACCCTTGGTAGCGCAGTAGGCTTCATTGCCGCCCCAGAGAGTAGCTCGTACGCCCCTCACTGACGACAAATTGATGATCTTCCCCTTTTCTTTGCCGATCATCACTTTTCCAAACTCCCGACAGGCCAACATCGTGCCCTTGACGTTGACACCAAACATTAGGTCCCAATCACCCACAGGAAACTCAGCAGCAGGCCTTTTGAGATTTACTCCTTGAGAATTTACCAGTATGTCAACCGTCCCGAATCTGGATACGACCCTCTCCGCCAATCGAGCCACACTCTGCTCGTCGGTCACGTCAACCTGGAATGCTACGACTTCTGATTTGCTTTCTGATTCAATCCGTTGAGCCACTTCCTCCAGTTTTTGTATGTTGCGACTGGCGATAGCCACCGTGGCACCCCGCTCAGCCAGGCCGGCCGCAATGAGTTCGCCAATACCACCTGCCCCCCCAATCACCACAGCTACCTTGCCATCAAGACCAAACATATCCGACATGGTATTTGACCTCCTTCAATTAATGTAATCGCTAATGATCGCTGACTACTACTCATCTACAATGGCGACTAATCGAACCAGTGAAGCTTCTCCATCCTGGAAACGGAGCGGAAAGCAAGCCAGTGTGCAGCGTTTGCCGGTGACTTCATCGATTTGACCGCCAGCGATCTCAATGCCAGGTATACCAGCCTTAGCTAACGCCAGGTGAGTGGGCTCATAGATGGGGAACAGTTTGTCCGGGTCTTCTCCTCTTTCCGCCATATACTCGTCTCTTAAGTTGGGGTTCCACTTGTGAAGCGGAGTATGGGCGCAGGGATGATCGGTAGCGCCACCATCAACAGCTAGGGCCTTAATTTCATGTTCAACAAACCAGTCTGCCGCTTCAGTATAGTTGCCAGGGAAATGATTGAAGAAAACATAACCATAGGTGGGGAAATACTTGTGCCAGCCAGTATTAATGACAACGAAATCGCCTTTTTCAATCTTGGGTTTGGCATTGTCCAGGTCCTTCTTGCCAATGACCTCCCACTTCTTAAGGTATCTCATGTCGACGACCACGCCTTCCCCATAGCAGCTTGACAGAGGTATTTTGTCAACCGTCAAACCACCCTCGAGAACGTGCAATGGGGCGTCCATGTGAGTCGAAGCATGCATTTTGGTCTTGATGACAGTGGTCATCTTGTTGACCCGTCCTCTTTTTGGATCGCCGGGGAAGGTGGCGTACTCGGGGAAGGTGACCCTGGTGATCTCAGTATCGTACATTACGGGCCAGGGCCAGAGCGGGATGCCAGAGTAGAAGGGTTGACTCAGATCATAGAACTTCAGGGCCATTTTTTCTTTCCTCCTTTATTACCTATTTGATCGACAGAATGCAACACTCAGTAACAGGCATCAGAAATACTGCCTGCTTCAATCAACAACCCAATTGCCATCTGTCTTTTGCTGTTGTCTTGCTCAGCAATATCTCACCAAGATAAGTATCGATGGTAGTCTTAGCCTTCACCTTCTTAGCAGCATAGCCACTATGTTCAATCAAGACCGTATAGTCCTCGTCCGCATCCAATCCCTCAAATTCAAACTCCCCGTAGTTGTCTGTCTTTGCTACCCGGTCAGCGTTGCCTTTGCTGGACAATTTTACCTTCACACCCACAGCGCACTCATCTTTCCTATCCCGGAACACAACTTCTCCAGCAACAAACCTCCTGGGTAATCCTGTGTATTTCACGTTTGGCATCAACCCATACTCAGGATGCAATGCTTCCAGCTTAGTATCTGTAGCCGCCATCATCCTCGATATCTCACTATCAGGATCATTGACATCGCCGAAAACAAGCGCCTTGGTAGGACAGACTTCCACACATCTCGGTTCCTTCCAGCCCTGATCCAGCAAGTGGGCGCAAAAGGTACACTTCTGGGGGATGTCCTTCTCCTCATTCCAGAATATGACCCGGTAGGGGCAAGCATTCACTATCTGCATCTGCCCTTTCGCTTTCTCCGGGTCAATAATCACTATGCCGTCTGCCCTTCGGTAGACGGCGCCACTAAGGGCTGCCTCAACGCAGGGGGCGTTTTCACAGTGCATGCAGGGTATGGGTGTATAGGCGACCTTCACCTTCGGATACTGCCCGCGCTCTCTCTCAATTATCCTCATCCAGAATTGTCCGCTATAGGGCTGTGCCGCAGAATATTCTGGATAGTCATTACCGCAAAATTCGTCACGGCAGGCGAGAAAACAGTTGAAGCAGCCATTGCACCTGGTTACATCCACTATCATTCCATATCTCTTGACCATGTTATGCTATGCCTCCCACTTCGTGATTTCTATCAGGCAAGAGTTAGGCGCCATTCCCGGAGCGTTTTTGGACAGCATACGAGCCGAAGTAAGCAGGTTAACACAGCCACCCTTATCAATGGAATACGCTTTTCCCGGTTCCATGGGATCATATCTAATTGATGAACAGTAGCTGTGGACAACGCCGGGTTTGCAGCGCTCGGTGACCTGAGCTATGCACAATACCGCTGCACGATCATTGTACAATTTGACTATGTCGCCGTGTTTTATGCCCCGCGGCTCAGCGTCGAGCGGATGCATTCTGGCTACCCAATAACTGTACCCGTCCTTCTTGATACGATGGCCAGGGATATCCTCCAACCAGGGAGTATGCGTATCATAATGGGTATGGAAAGAGTATCTGGGATGCGGCGACAATAGCTGCAGCGGGTATTTCCTGGCGAGCGGCGAATGGGGTCCTTCCCAGCTCGGAATATATCTGGGCATTGGCGGTCGTTCCTTGTCATCAGGCAAATGCTGCATCAAGCTCTGGGAAACAAACTCTATCTTACCGCTATAGGTGCCCAGCTCCTTGCCCTTCTCCGTATTCCTCTTGGGATTAAGATAGTCAGGTGTATCACACGGTCTGCCTTCGTAAAACCAGCGCAATGCCGGAGTGGGCCTGTAATCATCGGGCAGCGGTACCACATAGTAGCCCTTCCTGTTGAACTCCTCCCAGGATATATGCTTGGGCAAATCGGATATTTCAAAATACCTCTTAACCCAGTCCAGCACTGTCTTGCCGCCATCGGTGAAATCATCCTTGAAACCAAGCCTCTCTGCGAGGAGAGTGAATATATCGTAGTCTGCCTTAGATTCAAAAAGCGGCTCAATGCATTTCTTCTGTCGCACTATGACTCGATAATTGCAGCCGTTACTACCATGTGCAGAGTAGCCACCGGGACTGCCAAACTCAGCAATATCATCCCGCTCCAGATTAGTACACGCCGGCAAGATGATATCAGCAAACCTAGTCTCACCACCCCACCAGCAATCCTGGTTGACCACAAACTCCAGTTTAGGGCTCTGGTATGCGGTCACCCATTTATTAGTTTCGGTCATGGTGCCCATAAACGAGCCTCCATAGCGATAGAACATTTTCACTTCTGATTTCCCCGGCAATGGATACTTATATGGCTTGAGCTGTTGCTCAATCGAATTGCCGCAGAATCCCTCGCCACGCCACTCTACAGGCGGGTTCAGAATTGCGTCAGGGAACAACAAACGATAAAGCCGCTGCTGCACGGGATTGGTAATTTTCTTATCAGCAGCCCTAGTAGTAGGAAGTTTCCCATCAGCGTCTGCATAGCCCGGGAAGAAGAAACTGGAATTGAAGGGCGCTCCCATGCCGCTGCCCCACATGCTAACCCCGGGCTTACCCAGACCCTGCATTGCCTGGAGAAACACCGTGAAGCGCGCCCATTCATGGCCGTATGCCAGACGCATCGCACCGCCGAACCCACCCCGTACCCCGCAGGAGAGCACGGTCCTCTTTGATGCCCATTCCCTGGCCAGCGCCGAAATATGCCTTGCGCGAACGCCACAGATTCGTTCAGCCCACTGTGGTGTCTTTGGTTTCTGATCCTCCTTGCCCAACACATAATCCCTGAATTGGTCAAACCCTATCGTATGTGTGTCCAGATACTCTCTATCATACGTACTATCTTTCAACCAGACATAAGCGATAGCCAGAGCCAATGCTGAATCAGTTCCAACTTTGGGAGCGATCCATTTATCTCCAATAGTCGCCGCGGTATAATTGCAGAATGGATCAATGAACACCTGTTTGATACCTGCTTCCCTGGTCCACAGCCTCCATATCTGGGATTCACCACCGCAATAGGTCCCCCAAGACGCGTAGGGATCGCTCGCCCAATAGACTATCATTTCAGCGTTTTTCAATGTATCCTCAAGGAGATCATATGGCTCCGGAGCGCCCAGCCTCCAGAAGAAACCATAGGCGTGCACTGCACCCCAGTGAAAACCCTCCCAGCTATCCGGATTATCGAATATAAAGGTGAAACCAAGTCTGTTCATGAAACGATAGAAGGGGCCCATCTTATAATTCACCGTCCCCCAGTTATGATGTGACGAGACAATACCGGTAATGGCTTCAGGGCCATAACCTTGTACTATTCGTTTGATTTCGCCGGCGACAATATCCAGGGCCTCATCCCAACTGATGCGCACGTAGCCTGATTTGCCCCTATTCTCCGTATTTCTGTTACCGCCCTTGGGGTCAAAGTCAACTCTCTTCATCGGGTATTTGATCCGCTCGTCTGAATACAGCCTGGTTCTCTCTGTATTAACGTAACACGCCAGTTTCACCTGCCTCGGCGGCGAGAATTTCTTGCCCTTCGCTTCGATTGTCCAGGGTTTGAAATCCTCTTTATCTATTACGATGGGACGAACTCTGACAACTCTACCGTCTCTGACATACACAGAGATCGGTCCACCGACGGTGCAGTTCGTAAAAACTTGCTCAGCCATAGGCTATCCTCCTCGTTCAGTGGTGGAGCTTCAAGCTCGCAGGATTGGCGCGTAGATCGCCCCATTATAGCTATAAATCCTCTGAGAGACAAGGCCATGTGCCGGCCGACCACGTCGATAACGCCAGCTAACATATTCTGGCAGCTTCTTTCTCGCCACGCCCGGCAGGGGCAAGATAACCTGCATCCCCCCGCCGTCTGGACCAAGATTGTATTAAACAGAGAGCCGGGGCTGTGTGCCCCGGCTCTCGCGCCGACTCGTAGTATCGAGTCGACGAACAGAAAGACTCACATTACCTTGTCTTAAGGTTATCCGCCATAAGCAGCCTTAAGCGCCTCAATACGGGCCAATATACCCGTGCCATCCATCTGTGGGCCTTCCTCGGGATCCTCCAAATAAGCTGCCCAGTCGGTAGCGACATTCGCGGTAGCAGCGATGAAAGAGCTGAGGTCAGGTACGGTGATCGGGCGGCC
>Ga0114922_10003309_pt1 | contig 15054 bp, 10 predicted proteins | sample AartaG_FD_100975 | JGI IMG/M metagenome (GOLD analysis project Ga0114922, IMG submission 100975) | Deep subsurface microbial communities from Aarhus Bay to uncover new lineages of life (NeLLi) - Aarhus_00045 metaG | ecosystem: Environmental > Aquatic > Marine > Oceanic > Sediment | place...
CCCGGCAGGATTCGAACCTACGGCCTTCTGATTCGTAGTCAGACGGTCAGCTAGAATTTTCTTTAATGTGTTTCTTAAGGAATGGACTGGATTGGAGTGCACCCCAGGGTAGACCATTAACACCCTTTGGGATTAAAAATAAGACAAAAAATCACCCTCGAAATCACCTGCATAGGCGATAGCATCTTGGAATGCTTAATGTCACTATTTGATGGGAATGGAATCCCAGGTGAGAGAGAGGATCGATTCCTTGTTGATTAGGAATTTGTCATAAATGAGCTAAGAAAACATGTGTATAAGGGGATTAAAATGGAAAAGGAACCTTACAACAATTCCAATAATGCAGAAAAACGCATGCATCCTCGTGATGCATACGTTACAAACGTCAGTTATCGGCTAGTGGTAGATGACAATACTACTATTCCTTTTAATGACAAAGGTTTAACTCAGAATATCAGCTATGCGGGCATGTGTCTTATACTAAAAAGAGAGTTACCTCCAGGTGCAATTCTTGAGTTGAAGCTTGAGCTAAGTGAGAAAGATTCTAAGTCAATTGTGACGCGCGCAAAAGTTGTTTGGCTGAAGAAGATTGAAAAGGGATTTCTAGCAGGCGTAAAGTTTGATATTGATTAAGCAAAACAAAATGCAAAGCCAGAAAATATGTAAAAAAATTCACCGTGTGAGGACTAATTACTGGGATACTGTAAATGAGTAAAGAAGAAATACTCAAAGATTTTCTCAATACCTTAAAAATTTCCTTCAAAAATGCTTCGATGTATGGTATCGATCATCCGGCTTTTTCAGAATCCGTAAGTAAACTCATTGAAAAGATCAACAGCGTCTTTGGATTTCTTATTCCCATATCCCTCGGCTTCAGCTCACGTTCTCTGTTCATTGATGGAATAACCTGGGAAAAACTTCAGGTGTTTCAGGAAATTGCATCGACATTCCACTTTCGAAAACTTAAAAGCATCAAAATCATCGAGGGAGTTACCATTAGCGAACTAGTGTACTTTATCTCCAAACTTTCCATATCGCCTAGGGATGTGATTAAAAGAGGTGGCCCAAACAAAATATTGGATAAAGAGGAACTGCCGCATATCGCATTTGAAGAACTCGATTACTATGAACTTTTAAAAGGGACGGGAGAAGAAATTAAGGACATCTGGGTTGTATTGCTTCAAGAGGCTCTAAAGACACATAATGACCAGAAAATCCGGGAATTGGCTGACTCTTTTGAAAAGGTTATTATGGCGTTTGAAACAGATGACATCGTTGAGAGCGTTGAATTGATCGAAACTCTTTCGGAATTTTTTACCCACTTGGAGACAATAGATGAAAAAAAATATCGTGAATGTGCAAAAGAATTCGTTCAGACGATGATGAGAAGCAAAAAAACTCTTTCAGAAACGGATGGCCAGAACTTACAAAAAATTACCAGTAAATTTAGAGGAAAAGATATGGCCGGAACTTTTTGGGAAGAAATCCTCACAGATGATAGTTTTGACTCTCTCAACTTAAATATTTTTACCACTCTCATAGAGAAAGAAAAACAAGAAAGCGTGGCACATTTTACTGCAAATATTTTCAGAAAAAATGAATCTTTGCAATCCAATTCGAAAGTTATCGAGAAGATGGAAGATCTGTTATCCGATAGCTCGAGCCCTATGATTTCGGAGATCTATCGCAACACTCTGGCTGTACTCCTTAGTGAAATAACCTATAAGGAAGAATTATCTTTTTATAACGATATACTGTTCATGAATCACCGTTTTATGCTCATCAATCTCATAGAAAGAGAAGAAAATAAAAATGAAATCGTAACAATTTTGCAAAGGTTACTTGAGGAATGGGAAAAAATAACCGAAAAGAAAGATTATGAATGCTTAAAAGCAATCTTTGATACTCTGGAGAAGAAAAAAGAGGAACTGTCCTCAGAATCGATTTATGAAGAAATTAGCACTAATATCATCGGATTTATTGAGATGGAGATTCTTCAGAGTGAGATGTCATTTTACTTCGATTATTTTATCAATGCTTTTGAAAGAAGCACCTTAGACGTGAATGTGTACATGCGAAAAATATTCACGGACGGAAATATCACTCCCTACACCTTAAGTGCTTTTTTCAAATTTTTTAAGGAATATTTATTCTATTTCAACATCAATTTAGAACAATATTCTTCCGACAGCCGACTGATCATGAAGATGATCGGTAGCTTGAGAATGATAGATTCCACAATTTCCCTTATAACATTAAAAGATATTTACCTCTTCGGGGAAAAACGAATAAAGTTCGATGTGCTTCAGGCGATGCAAAATCTCACTGAATACGACACCAAATTTCTGCTTCCTATACTAAGGGAAAAAGACATCCGTCTGAAGGCCGAAGCTTTTGTCATTCTGATGAAAGACAAGGATAATCGAGATTATATTCTTAAGACACTTTTCTCCATTCCATCCCCTTTTGGCATCAAAAATAAACGTCTCCTGGAAAATATTAGGATTGTTGAGCAGAAAGAGGTAAAAGAGGCAAAACCATATTTAATCTCGTTAAGTAAGAAAAAGAATTTCTGGAACAAAAAGCTTAGAACGAAGGCAAATAGAGTTTTGGAGAAATGGAATGTTGGATAAGCGCAAAAAGGCCCTGATTCACCTATTCTCAGCCATGCAGACCGCCATGCTGTATTCGAAGGATCATCCTTTATTCCTCAAAACCATTGAGAAGTCCTATAAGAGTTTGAAAGAAGCTCTAGAGAATAAAACTGAAATAGTCGTGGGCATGGTGGACGAAGAGCTTGCCTGTGAGGAAGAAATATACTTTGACTTGAGCCGAAAATTAAGATCTTCGATTCTTTATCTGTTGGATAGAAACATAGAGAAGATCTACATTCACAAAGCTCTGAACAGGGACGAATTAGGCGAATTTGTTGCGCTTCTGGCATCGTCGAAGAATGAGCTCTCAAAGGATTCTCAAAAAGTTCTTGCTCTTCATGGGATCAGAAATATTAAAACAGGTAAAATAAAAGATTATTTGTTTCTGATTAAAGGTACGGAAGGTTGGCAGGTTATGCAAAAACTCTACGAATCTTCTGTCGATTCTTACGTGCAATCTGTTGCAAGCGTTTTAAATTTAGAGGAAGTGGATTATATAGATCTTCGGTTTAATCTGCTTAATGTTATGGAAAATTTTGCAGGTAGGCATCAAGAGATCATGAGCTTGATGGAGATAAAGAAGAAAGACCTCTTGACTTATGTTCATCTTATGAATGTCTCGATTCTCTCTATGCATTTATCAGCAAAATTGGGATATTCCAAAGACAATGTGCTTGATGTGGGAACAGCGGCTTTGTTCCATGACATAGGAAAAATGTACATCTCTTCTGAAATACTCAAGAAGAAATCAAAACTCACTGAGCGTGAGTTTTCAAAAATTAAGGATCATGCCATTCTAGGCGCGAAAATCCTGAATGAATACACGGATACTATGGGAATTCTTCCGGCTATCATCGCATTCGAGCACCACCTCAGATATGATTTAACCGGTTATCCGCAAGTGACTTATCAAAAAAAGCCCTCCACTGCCTCGTATATCGTTTCCATTTGTGATGTCTATGATGCCCTTGCTCAGAGACGGACATATAAAAAAGATTCTCCTCCGAACGAAATCTACGAAATCATGATCAAGGATCGTGGGAAGCTTTTTCACCCTGAAATTCTGGACAGGTTTTTCGAAGTGACAGGCGTATGGCCAGTGGGCACAATTGTTTCTTTAAGCGACAATAGCACGGCCGTGGTCAGAGAAGTCAATGAACAGGACATTTTCCGGCCAAAAGTCGAGATTATATCTCCCGCTGCAAAAAAAAGATTTGTTGACATAGAAATGGAAAAGGAAAAAATCAATATTGTGGCTCCCTTAAATCCATTCGGAGAAGGAAAAAAATACTTGGATTCGGTCAGAAATTAAAAAAAAAGGGCTCAGCTGTCGATGAATATTTCCGAAATGGACTTGAAATAAATTCATTGTGAACTAAACTACTCCTGTAAGTATTAGAAGAGGCGTTTACAAATATTCAGGAGACATACACATGAAAGTTATAATTACATATATGTCCCACTCAGGCAATACCAAGATAATTGCTGAAGCAATTTTTCAGGAAATCCAAGAGGAAAAAGAGATTAAAGAGCTAAACGAGATCAATGATCTCGAGGGCTATGATCTTGCTTTTGTTGGCTTTCCAATGCACGGATTCGGCGCACCAGAAGAAGCGAAAGATTTCTTGGAGAAGCAGGCCCTTCGACCAAGGGGCAACCAGATGCTGCGCGGGTGGAACGCGCACGTATCTTCGCTAGAGAGATAATGGAAAGGATTAACCTGTGATGATCAAGACCCCACGCACATCCAGACGCGAATTTCTTAAAATTGGTTTTGCGGGAATTGCCGGAGCTTCGATTTGGGCAAGATGCTCCAGCAGTCGAACAAACCAGGAGAATCAATCAAAAGATCGAAAGATCGTGTTTCGTACTCTGGGGCGGACGGGCATCCGCCTTCCCGTTGTCAGCATGGGATCCGCATATGGCATCGATCTCGTCCACACGGCCCTGGACGAAGGGATCGTCTACATCCACACCTCCAGCAGTTACTCCGAGCGGAACCACGAGCGGCTCCTGGGGGATGTCTTCCGGAACCGTCCCCGGGATTCCTTTGTCATCGGAACGAGTCCCGATCTTCCCTACGAATTTGGAGGGGGCGGCCGGTCCCTGGATCTGGGATTGAATGCCGATCCCGACCTGATCCTGGAGTCCATCGAAGGGAGTCTCAAACGCCTCCAGCTCGAGTTTGTCGACATCTATTATCTCTGCTCTATCGGCCGTGCCGAAACCGCACGCCACGAGCCCTACATGCGCGCCTTCGAACAGCTCAAGAAATCCGGGAAAACACGTTTTGTGGGCATCGGCACGCACAGCAACGAGCCGGAAATCATCAGGGCAGCTGCCGAGAGCGGATTTTGGGACGTTGTCCTGACAGCTTACAACTTCAGGCAAACCAACCGCGAGGATATCCGTGAGGCCCTTCAAAAAGCTGCAGATGCCGGCCTCGGTGTGGTGGCCATGAAAACCCAGGCCGGAGTCTACTGGGACAGAATCCGGCTCAGGAAGATCAACATGAAGGCCGCCCTCAAATGGGTGCTCCAGGACGAAAACGTGCATACGACGATTCCGGCCTTTTCGAATTACGAGGAGATTCAGGAGGATCTTTCGGTCATGGAGAATCTGAACCTGACACCGGAAGAAAGACGCGACCTCAAACTTGGAACAGATCTTGGACTTAAGGGGCTTTTCTGTCAGCAGTGCCGGCAGTGTCAGGCCCAATGTCCGGCCGGACTCGAAATCCCCGGACTCATGCGTGCCTATATGTATGCCTTTGGCCATAAAAAACCGCACAAAGCCTTAGAGACGCTGAGCGGCTGGAATTCAGCCGGATTGGCCTGCAGGGACTGCACCGCCTGCACCGTCCGATGTACTCTCGGTTTCGATGTCCGATCCAGGGCCCTGGAGCTGGCCGGTTTCCTCGAGAACGTATGAAGGTGTTTCGGTTCAATAAATCCAGTTTTTTACTTCTTATTAAACTCTTCCAACTTTCTTTTCGCAGATAACCAGGAGGGGAGCACTTCCAATGCTTTTTCAATATGTTTAACAGCAAGTGTTTTTTCGCCGTTCTTTTCATACGCTAATCCTAAATAATAATGCGCATAAGGATTACCCGGATAAAGCTCAATATTAAGTTTGTGTACTTCCAGTGCTTCATTTATCTTATTTTTTCTTGCCAAATCGTTTCCTAGATTAAGCAACACCATTTTTGAAATTTTATCATCCAGTCCATACTTTTCAGTTAATTGTTTATAATATGCCTTAACTTCACGGAATGTTGTTTCCTTCAGTTTTTCTCTTGGGTATTTCCAACCGGAAAACACAAATTGAAGCCCTTTAAATACACTATTAGAGGGGACATGTCCCTCACCTTTAATTAATTCTAATTCCCACATAAATTCTTCGGGTGTGTTTTCTTCGATAATTTTTTTTATTATAGGAATTGATTTTATTATCGATCGATAGTCATTTTCTCCATATATTAAATAGAGAGTTTTATTTAATGATTCATTTTTTTTCTTAAGTTCATCAAATTTTTTATACAGGGGATCATCAAACCATTCCAACAGGGTGGGGCTGGATGCAACATATGAGGAAAATAAATTAGGTTTTTTCAGTAATACATAAATAGTAAAAAATGCTGAATTCGAAGTTCCGCTCAGAATACGGAAATTTTCAGTACGATAATTTTTATCAACAAATGGTATTAATTCCTTTAAAAAAAAATTTATAAAATTATCTGCACCGCCGCCAGTACGGCTGTTCTCTAATTTCATCGGAAACATGTCTCTATCGCGATCTGTATTTTTTATTCCGACTACAATCATGTTTGGAATTTTTTCATAAGCCATTCTCTCAACCGTTCCGGTAACTATAGAAAAACTAGGTACAGAGCCACCATCCAAAACATATAATACAGGATACTTTTCCTGTGATATCTCATAACCTGTAGGTAAATGAATGAGTACGGAACGCTCCTCCTTTAGTATATCCGAGTATAGTTTTATGTGTTTGCCAATAATTATATCTTCCTTACTTATTTGTGCATTGCTTGGATTATTCATACAGAAAAAAGTTATGCTGATTAGAGTTAAAAGAGTAAAACCTTTTTTCATGATTAGCCTCCTTTTTGTTAATACGTTCTCTGCAAGATAAAAAAATCCGAGCCATACCATCGCTTAAGAAATATCATGCGTGGTCCGAATTTCGCTGAAACGAACCACTTAGAGAGTTACATCATCGAAGTTTGCGGATAAATTCAAGCATGGCATAAGTCACTTCGTCATCTTCTTCATGAAATTTCCCAGCAATTGAAAGGTGGTTCCGGCCTTTAACTTCCAGGTAATGGGCATTTTTATTCCCGGCACTCTTGAGTCCCGCTACAAAAAAAATATTCTCATCACACCGCATAGGAATGTCGTTATCGCCGCATATACAAAGACAGGCTGGTCCAATTTTTCTTGAGTGAAAAACAGGAGAGAATTCATCGATGATGATCGTACCTTGCGGTATTCCGCGTTCACCTAAGATTGTCGAATGAGTCACCATCTGACCACTTATTGGGATTATACCTGCAATCCTTTGAACCGCCATGTTATGCTCTTCCAGATATCTTTCATCCATGCCGACAATTGCCGCCAAATACCCCCCTGCCGAATGGCCGGATATAAAAACCTTTTCCAGATCACCCCCATAGTTGGCGATATTCTTAAATGTCCAGGCAACCGCTGCTGCCGCATCTTCATTGTACACAGGATTTTTAACCTTCGGTGAGAACCTGTAGCTTACGAGAACAACACCAATACCCTCAGCAGTAAAACGCTTAGCAAAAGCTATACCAAAATTCCGAGTGCCCCCCTTCAAGCTTCCGCCATGAAACCAGACAATCGTTGGATAACTCTTTATATTCTTCGGATAATAGACATCCAGCTTGCACTGTGTGCGGGCATAATCTGACTCAAGGCGTTCTTGTCTATACGATATATCACTAACTTTTACAAATTCATCACCAGGATCGGATGCTGTGAAAAACGATACTGATACAAATACAAAACATATTAAAACAAATGCCCTGAAAAGCCTGTTCATACCGATTACTCCTTATATCGTTTTGAAATTTTATATTAGCAAAATGTCCCTAAATGCTCCTTTGGTTTAGGACTCTCAAAGTTCGTTGACCTGCCGCCAATCATTGTACCACCCCCAGAGTTAGAATCCCAGGTTCTTGAACCTGCCCCCATCTTTGATTCATTGACTTTGTCGCTTTAGGCGTGATAGCTTTACTTCAGAAAATCAGCAGGTAGAAATTATGGAAAATTATGAGCGGTTTGACGTAAATCCAAAAATGTCATACCAGGAGTTAAAATGATGAATAAATCTATAAGAGTTCCTTTATTGGGATTATTGGCTTTTGTTTTGTTCCTTTATTCATGTACTAACAGAAATAGAACAATGCAAAAGGAGTGGGTTGATCCCTTGAATGAGACGATAGAGCAAAGGGATGCGAGAATGGGATGGTGGCGTGAAGCACGTTTTGGACTCTTTATTCACTGGGGCGTGTACTCAGTACCCGCAGGCACATATGATGGAGAACGAATAGCTGGCATTGGTGAATGGATATTACGGAATGCGAAGATTCCTATCGCTGAATATAAAACCTATGCGCAGGATTTCAATCCAGTCCATTATGACCCTAAAGCCTGGGTTAAGATGGCAAAAGATGCCGGAATGAAATACATTGTTATTACTTCAAAACATCATGATGGATTTGCCCTGTTTGATTCAAAAGTTAGTGATTGGGATATTGCTGATGCTTCACCTTACGGTAAAGATCTTCTGAGACCTCTGGTCGAGGAAGCAAAAAAGGCAGGGTTAAAGATTGGATTCTATTATTCGCAAGCTCAGGATTGGACACATCCAGGTGGAGCGAAAAGCGGATATAAAGAGGGTGAATACTGGGATGAAGCGCATGCTGGAAGTTTTGACGATTATTTGAAAGAGATTGCCTATCCGCAGGTCAAAGAGATTCTTACGGATTATGACATTGATATATTGTGGTGGGATACTCCCCGCTGGATGAATGAGGATAGAGCAGAGTTGCTACGGCCCCTTATTTCCCTAAGACCGGGCCTTATAACTAATAATCGCCTGGGTGGAGGTTATAAGGGAGATTCAGATACTCCGGAGCAACATGTTCCGGCAACAGGCATCGAAGGCCGTGATTGGGAAGTTTGTATGACAATGAATCATACCTGGGGCTACAAAAGTTATGATGATGATTGGAAATCGACCGAAGACCTGTTGCATAAGCTTATTGACATTGCATCCAAGGGAGGAAATTTCCTTCTCAATGTAGGACCTAAACCGGATGGTACCATTCCTCAAGCTTCCATTGACAGATTAGCTGAAATTGGTAGATGGATGGATGTTAACAGCGAATCAATATATGGAACTGTTGCCAGCCCATTCCGTCGCCCATGGTGGGGAAGATGTACTCGGAAGGAACTGGAGGGTGGCGATACCCGCCTGTATCTGCAGGTGTTTGATTGGCCTGAAGATAAAACCCTACTTGTTCCCGTAAATAACGAAGCGATTCAATGTTATTCTCTTTCTGGGAATAAGGAGATGTATGAAGCAGAAAAGGCTGAAGAGGGGCTAGTGGTACGCTTAACAGGCGAGGCAGCTGATGAAATATCATTTGTTGTTGTCCTTGATATTAAAGGATCACCTGATGTCCCGAATCAGAATATTATTCAGAACGAAACAGGGGCTCTCATTCTAAATCCTGAACAGAGTGACCTGGAGAATCGTGGATATGTATCATCAAATCATGCCAAACTGATTCGTGATACAAAGTTATCGTATATTACATGGAAAGAGACAAGAACATGGATGGAGTGGCCTATTGAGATCAGTGCTGATAAAGTTTTTGATATCTATGTAACAATAGCAACCACATCTACTGACAATAAAATAATTATTGAAGTTGGAGAAGAGAAAAAGGAGTTTCAACTGCCTGACACAAAAGGTCTTGATTCTTTTCAGGAGGTCAAGCTCGGAACCATCAGTATTCCTGGCGGGACTTCAACTCTCACAGTAAAAGGGAATAAAGACAATTGGCAGGAGTGTTATATGAACAATATTGAACTTAGACCTGCTAAGTGATTATCTGGCCTCGGGATTGTCATTGAGAATCGGATTGGCCCAACGATACAGGGGGTGATCTTCGGTTTTTTTCATCCAGGCAAGGAGAGTCTTTTTTGCCCATGCGAGCTTATCCTTATCGGCACTGGAGATGATGTTTTTTGTCTCCCACGGGTCCATTTCCAGGTCATAAAACTCATCTCGTGAGGTGGGATTGAAAATATATTTAAATTCCGGCGTCCGGACCATTCGTTGCCAGAAGATCTGCTGGTGACCGTGATGTTCTGTGATGATGTAGTTATCCCGGATGGAATCGCTCCGTCCAGTGAGGATCGGTAGGCACGAAGCGCCGTCCATCTCATGAACGGGACAACCCGCGGTTTCCAGTATGGTCGGCGCGAGATCGTTCAAGGTCACGAAAGCCGTGGAGACGCCGGATCTGAAGGAAGGATGCGAGATGATCAGGGGGATTCGCGTGATGCAGTCGTACATGCCGAATCCTTTATCCCAGTAAAGGTAGGATCCCACGGCGCTGCCGTGGTCCGCCGTGAAGATGATGAGAGTCTCCTCGAGGGCACCTGTGTCTTCGAGCGCTTTCAGAATGCGCCCGCATTCCTCGTCGATGAGAGTGATGTATCCGTAATATTCTCCGATCATTTCGCCCAGATCCGCCTCATTGAACCAGCCCGTGCGCCAGTACTCTCCGTAGCGAGTGATGACTCCGGGCTTGTCCGATAGATCGCAGTCCCAATTCGGCCAAGGTTTGATGTCAAGTCCCCGATACATCTCGAGATGTGTCCTCGGGATGTTGTAGGGGGCATGAGGGCCCCAGAAGTTGCAGCCGATAAAAAACGGTCTGGGGCTTTTCGTATACCGGCGGATGACATCTATTGTCTGGTCTGCGAGGTAGGCTGGTATAGAAGCCGACTGGGGGCCTTCCTGCAAACCCGAATAGTTTCGGTATCCAGTCGGATCCCGCCGCTCCCAAAGAAGGTTGAAACCGCTGACACCCAGATGTTTCAGGTAGTCGACATAGTGGGGATGCTCCGCAGGATAACCGTATCCGGAGTAGTAGACCGGGCTGGGATCATAACCGTGATGTTGGGGTTTGTGCTGCTCACCGCCGATGTGCCACTTGCCTACATGGGCGCAGTTCCAGCCCTTAGCCTTGAGTGTCTCGCTGAAAAAACGCACATCGGGCGTTGGATCATCCCTGCCGCCCTTATCCCGGCTTTCGCCTGTGTTGAACAGGAGTCGGTGATTGTGCGGCCATAGCCCTGTCTGGAAAGAGGTTCTCGCTGGAGTGCAGACCGGTGCAGGCGTGTAGGCGTTTGTGAACCTGATGCCGCGACGGGCGAGCCTGTCCAGGTTGGGGGTCTTTACCGTCTCGTTGCCATAACAGCCGAGGCAGTCATAGCGTTGCTGGTCCACAAAGAGAACGAGGATATTTTTAATATCATTCAGTTGACCCGCCCTCATCCGGGTTGAGGCTTTTTCCGAGGTCATGTTGTTTCCTGAAAAAAGGGCAGCCGCTCCGGCTGTATTCGCAAGTTTGAGGAACTCCCTGCGTTTCATGTTTCACTCCTTATCCGGTTGAGAAATAACGAGTCATTACCGGTTTAGCATAGGGTGCCGCCTGGAGTCAATTAACCTGGCCTATTCTCCAACTCATGGATCGGTTCTATTGATAGCTTGAGGGTTTCCAACCTACACGAAATCGCCCTGCTGCTTTTTAAATGACATATGCACTAAAATATGATAATTTCAACCGAGGCACAGTTAACAATCAGATCATGAAGAGACGAGAGTTCCCCCCTGATCAGGGACAGTCCTTGCGATTGCAGAGTCTACGCCGAAGGTGCCGGGAGCTGGCGGAATCGGCCACTCGTCAGAGAGGAAAAAAATGAATCAAGCAGGAAGGAACGCACTTCATTTCGTCGTGATTGTAATGACAGTTACAGTGCTCACAGGCTGCGGCCGAAGCGGAGAGCTTCGTGTGATTGATCTCCGAACGCAATACAGGGTGAATCCTCTAGGAATCGGTACAGCCATGCCCCAGTTGAGCTGGTCCCTTCAGTCTGATGCCCGTAATTGCACGCAAAGCGCCTACCGGATCCTGGTAGCGGAGAGCGAAAAACTTCTGGATGAGGAGCTGGGCAGCTTGTGGGACAGCGGCAAGGTGGAATCGAACGAAACCCTCAACATTCCTTATGCTGGAATCCCTCTAGGCTCAGGACAGAAATGTTTCTGGAAGGTTCGCATCTGGGATGGAACTGGACAGGATTCGAACTGGAGCGCCCCATCATTCTGGGAGACCGCACTTCTCAAACCCGACGATTGGAAGGCCGGCTGGATCTCTGATGGCAGGCCCACTCCTGAGGAGGATGCCGATTTTTACAGAAAAGATCCTGCACCCCTTATCCGCAAGGACTTTGTCCTGGATCAGAAGCCCGAAAAGGCTAGGCTTTACATCTCAGGGCTGGGATACTATGAGGCCCGCCTAAACGGCCGACGGGTGGGCGACCGGGTTCTAGACCCAGGCTGGACAGACTACGCCGACCGGATTCTCTACAGCACCTACAACGTGACTGACCTGCTCCAAAAAGGCACAAACTGTCTTAGTGCGGTATTGGGAAACGGTTGGTACAACCCTTTGCCGTTACGCATGTGGGGAAGACTCAATCTGCGCGAACATTTGGCTGTAGGCCGTCCCTGCCTTATCGCTCAGCTGGAGATCCATTTTGCCGACGGCAGCTCCCGCGCTGTTGTCACCGACAAATCCTGGAAAGTGCACGAAGGCCCCCTCCTTCGAAACAACATATACCTTGGAGAGGTGTATGACGCCTGCCACGAGATCCCCGGCTGGGATACCGCCGGCTTTGATGATTCGGCCTGGAGCCAAGCAGCGTCCGCTCCCAATCCGGGAGGCCGCCTGGAGGCCCAGTCACAGCCGCCCATAAGAGCTGCAGAGGAGATCCGCCCGGTCAGTATTTCAGAGCCCAGTCCAGGTGTTTTTATTGTAGACTTCGGTGAGAATTTCGCCGGCTGGGCTAGGCTGCGGGTGAGGGCACCCCGGGGGACCAAGATAGGACTACGCTACGGAGAACTCCTCTACCCTGATGGGACCCTCAATCCCATGACAAGCGTGTGCGGACAGATCAAGGGGCTGCGTAACGACGGCAGCTCAGTCGGGGGTCCAGGGGCCCCGGAAGTCGCGGTTCAACAGGATGTCTATATCTGCAGAGGAGAAGGGAAAGAAGTTTACGTCCCCACGTTCACTTTCCATGCCTTCCGCTATGTAGAAATCACCGGCTTCCCCGGTAAGCCTGGACCGGAGGCTCTTACTGGCCTCCGCTTGCATGCTGACGTGGAATCCGTAGGGAGCTTTGCCTGCTCCGATCCCCTCTTCAACCGCATCCAGGATATAACTCGGCGGACTTTTCTCAGCAATCTTTTCAGCGTCCAGTCGGACTGCCCCCACCGTGAACGCTTCGGCTACGGCGGCGACATGGCCGTGACCTGCGAGGCCTTCATGATGAATTTTGACATGGCCGCCTTTTATGCCAAGGCGGTCCGGGACTGGCAGGACGCGGCCCTCCCCGATGGAATGCTTACCGACACGGCCCCCTTTGTGGGAATCCAATACTGCGGGGTGGCCTGGGCCATGGTCCATCCCCTGCTGCAGGCTGAGCTTTTGCGCTATTGCGGCAGCCGGCAGCTGATAGAGGAGCAGTACCCCATTTCCCGCCGCTGGCTTAATCTGGTCAATTCACAATACCCGGATCACATCGTGACCGAAGGTCTGAGCGATCATGAGGGGCTGGAGCCGGCGCCTGCACCACCGATGGTGACACCTCTCTATGCCGAGTCCGCCCGTATCCTCAGCCGACTGGCCAATATTCTTGAACTCAAGGAGGATGTGATCAGATATCAAAAGCTCTTTCTGGATATCCAGGAAACCTACTTGGACCGTTTCCTTGAGCGTGGGACCGGGCAGGTGCGTCCCCACACCCAGGCAAACCAGGCAATGGCCCTGGGTCTAGATCTTCTTCCTCCAGAAGAGCGGGACCGTGCGCTTCAGGTTCTGATCAGTAAAATTCAGGAAGAGCATGATGGTCATCTTTCCACCGGGATATTCGGGACCCGCTATCTCTTGGAGGTCCTCTCCAGGACGGGGAATGCCGACCTTGCCGCCGCAATTGTGAGGGAGACAACATTCCCCGGATGGGGCTACATGCTGGAAAGCGGGGCCACTACACTCTGGGAGCACTGGGAACTCAGCGACAATACATTTTCCCACAACCACCCCATGTTCGGATCGATAAGCGCCTGGTTCTTTCACTGGCTAGCCGGGATCCAACCCCACCCCCAGGCAAAAGGATTTGACCGGTTCAGCATCCGGCCCCAGCCGGTGGAGGGGATCACCTGGGTCGAAGCCGAATACAAGTCAGTAAGGGGGACGATATGCGTATTCTGGGAGAGGGATGAAGAGGAATTTGTGCTGAAAATCACTGTCCCTCCCAACACACGAGCCAAAGTCTTCATACCCACCTCCGATGCCGAGAGCATCAGGGAAAAAGAAAAGCCTGGAACGGGCCTTCCGTGGAAATGGGCCTGGAAAGCTGGCAATGGATACGGTGTCTGCGAAATCGGATCTGGAACTTACACTTTTAGCTCTATATACAAATAGGGCAGAATTCAGAAAGGTCATCATGACTGCCCGTCGAGTGGAAGTTCTTCCTCATAATTGTTGACTAAAATCTATTTAATCAGGTAATATCACTGCTGTCCTATAAAAAAATGGAAAAGTCTTGTAAGTCATTGAAAATAATAACGAAATCCGGGAAAAGGAGATATCATGTGTTCAGATGCGATATCACTATCTCTATCGGGGCAGGTTGCCATCGTAACGGGAGGTTCACGGGGGCTGGGCAGGGCAATAGCGCTGCTGTTTGCTCAGGCGGGAGCGAATGTTGTTGTGAATTACGTAAAAAATAAGACTGCGGCTGAGGAACTCAAGGAAGAAGCGGAAAAATACGGTGTGGAAGTTCTAGTCGAGCAGGGCAATATTGCGAATTATGCCGACTGCAAAAGGATACTGGAGAATACTCTCAGACAGTTCAACAAAGTAAATATTCTCGTCAACAATGCAGGCATATGGGAACCGGGAAATATCGGTGATATCGCACCCGATTCCTGGCAGCGGGTTATAGATGTTAACTTAACGGGAGTGTATAATTTCACCAATTTGGTGGTTCCG
>Ga0114922_10003310_pt1 | contig 15053 bp, 13 predicted proteins | sample AartaG_FD_100975 | JGI IMG/M metagenome (GOLD analysis project Ga0114922, IMG submission 100975) | Deep subsurface microbial communities from Aarhus Bay to uncover new lineages of life (NeLLi) - Aarhus_00045 metaG | ecosystem: Environmental > Aquatic > Marine > Oceanic > Sediment | place...
ATCCGGGCCTGGAGAGCCATCCCGACCATGAACGCGCCAGTAAGTTCCTGAAAAAAGGTTTCGGCGCGATTATCGGCTTCGGTATCAAGGGCGGCAAAAAAGCCGGAGCAAAGCTGATCGATTCAGTCAAGCTTTTCAGCCACCTGGCAAATATCGGCGATGCCAAGAGCCTGATCATCCACCCGGCAAGCACCACACACCAGCAGCTCACGCCCGAGGAGCGGTTGTCCACAGGTGTCACCGAGGATTTCGTAAGGCTTTCGATAGGAATCGAGGATGTAAATGATATCATTGCCGATCTCGAACAGGCATTGGAAAAAAGTCAGGAGTAACTGAAAAATGGAGCATCCTCCGGCAAAAGTTGAAAGAAAGGCTCAAGGAGCAAAGAAAAGGGCGGTCAAGGGTCCGGAGCACAAGGCAAGTGTCGGCTGGACCCACCCGGAACGTGTACGCCTGGTTACCGAGGCCTGCCCTTTCTATCTTGAGGCGGGAGGAAGTATCGCCCCGGTGGATGTGGAGTATGAAACATACGGAAAGCTGAACGCAGCCAAGGACAACGCGATCTTGATCGTGCACGCCCTTTCGGGGGATGCCCACGTTGCAGGATGGGACGCGGAAGTCAATAAAAGGGGCCGCAAGTGGCGTATCAGGAAACCTGGCTGGTGGGACGATATGGTCGGTCCGGGTGAACCGCTGGACACCGAGCGCTACTTTCTGATCTGCTCAAATGTGCTTGGAAGCTGCTACGGCACCACCGGACCGATAGATCTGGACCCGCGAACGGGCCGGCCTTACGGCCTGCGCTTTCCGCTGGTCACGGTGGGGGACTGGGTGCGCCTTCAGGCTCTCCTGCTTGACCATCTTGGAATAGACCGCATCTACGCGGTAATCGGGGGTTCACTGGCAGGCCAGCAGGCTCTCGAGTGGGCTCTGGCTTTCCCGGACAGAGTGGAGAATGCGATAATTCTGGCCTCCAGTGCACGCTTGAGCCCTCAGGGACTGGCTTTCAACGCCGTAGCGCGGCACGCTATCCTGTCAGATCCAAATTTCAATAACGGGGACTACTACGGCCGGTCCGCCCCGGCAGAGGGGCTTGCCGCAGCCCGCATGCTCGGCCATATCACCTATCTCAGTGATGAGGCGATGTACCGCAAGTTCGGCCGCCGGCTTCAGGGCAAAAGCGCCCCTGAGTTCAGTTTCGGTATCGAGTTCGAAGTTGAAAGCTACCTTGCCTACCAGGGCAAGTCTTTTGTGGAGCGTTTCGATGCCAATTCCTACCTTTATATCACCAGGGCGATGGATTATTACGACGCTGCCCGGAACTGGGGCGGCGGCGAACTGACAGCGGCCTGCAGCAGGATCAACTCCCGGATAATGGTGGTCTCCTTTTCCTCAGACTGGCTCTATCCGCCAAAGGAATGTGAGGAGCTCGCTCTGGCAATCTGCCGCAACGGCAAACCGGTTACCTATGTGATGGTTCCAAGTGACTATGGGCACGATGCTTTCCTTGTGGAAACCGAGGCGCTGGGCGACCTGGTTCGCAATTTTCTCGCCCGGGGGCGCGATAAATGAGCAAAAAGAAAAAAAATATGGAAAAAACCAGGCCCGACAGATTGACCGAAATACTCAGGCTCTGGGCGAGCCGATACTCCCAGCCGCTCGAGCGCCTTTCTGCAGACCGCCTTATCGGCCGGATCGAGGAATTTCTTTCCGAGAAACCCGGAGCCAGAAAGAAAAAGCGCAAATCAGGGCGGCGATGGGATCATGAAGTTATCGAGCGGATTATCACGCAGGGCTCGAGAGTGCTCGACCTGGGCTGCGGCAGCGGCGAACTTCTCGAACGGCTGATTCGTCAGAAAGGTATCCGGGGCCAGGGTATCGAAATCGACCCGGAAAAGGTCTGCGAATGCGTGGCGCGCGGTGTTTCCGTGTTCCAGGCGGACCTGGATAAAGGTCTCCCCGGATGGCCTGACAATTCTTTCGATTTCGTAATCCTCGAGAAAACCCTTCAAACCGTGCACGAGCCGGTAAAAGTCCTCTCGGAGATGATCCGCGTGGGCAAGTGGGGAATCGTGAGTTTCCCTAATTTCGGCTACTGGCATGTCCGTCTGGAACTGGGATTGGGCGGCAAGATGCCGGTTATCGAGTCTCTTCCATATCCCTGGTACGCCACGCCTAATATCCATCTTTGCTCACTGGAGGATTTCATGGCCTGGGCCGGGGAGGCCAGGGTAGAGATTATCGAAAGCCACGTCCTTTCCCACGGGGAGGTACGCCCCTTGCGCGAGGATGACAACCTTTTCGCCGAGGAAGTCCTGTTCGTGGTGCAGGGTAATCCCTAAAAATCCTCACCAGAATGCCACACAACTCAGCGTCTATCCAAACGCCCCTTTGATGAAATTTTACTTTTGCTTCGACACGCCGATCAGGTTATCTTCCCGTTTGAATCACGGTTTTATTCATGGAATTTTTCTAAAATAAGCCCTTCAATAAGGAAGTCAGGATGGAAAGGCTGGTTGTTTATCTTGCCCCGTGTATTTTCTTCATTTCGTGCGCGCCTCCGCAGCCGGAGGTTCAACCACCTCCAGACCGGGGAGTCTTCGAGATGCTCGCCCTGCATGTGCAGAGCAGGATGAAACTCTCCTACGACTGCAGCGCCGGAGGAGCAGTGGTCATGAAAGACGGGAAAATTGTCTACGAGGAGTATTTCGGCAAGACGCACAGGGGGTATGATGCTGTTCCGGTTACGGCTGAGTCGCGTTTCCCGTTTTTCTCGGTATCCAAGGGATTCGGCGCGGCTGTGCTTGCCTCGCTCGTTTCCGACGGCACCCTTTCCCTGGATGATCCGGTATCGAAATATCTCGATTATTTCACAGGAGCCGGTACAGGGGGAAAATACCCGCGTGAGTTCGTAACCGTACGTCACCTGGCAAGTCACAGCTCCGGCCTGCCGGACGACAGTACTCCCCCACGCACCTGGGATGAGGAGCCGCTGTTTCACGATGTGGTTCTGGAATTCAAGCCGGGAGAAAGCTTTCTTTATACCGAGCTTGCGATGCGGCTGCTGGGTTATGTGATGGAACTGGCAAGCGGCAAAACCTATGAACAGCTCCTGGCCGAGCGTGTCGTGGAACCTCTGGGGATCAGCAGCGTGGATTTTGTTCGCCAGGGCGAGAGCGTGGAGAATGTCGTTTATACCTGCGTGGGTCTGGACTCATCCCACATTGCCTATTCCGATGAATTTGCCCAAAAGCCCTACCCGGGCTCAGGGCTTTATGGAAACTTGCGTGATATCGCCAGCTATGCCCAGGCCTGGCTGGACGGCGGAAAGGCCGGTGACAGGGAACTTTTCACCGAGGACTACATTCCCCTTGCCTGGCGAACCCAGCCCCCGGGCCGGGAGCCCGACCCCGACTACGGCCTTCTTTTCTGGCTTTTCCCGCAGGTTGACGCCGTGGTTTTCTCCGGCATGGCGCACACAATCTGCGCTATCCTGCCTGAGGAAAACATGATACTCGTTATGGGCCTTAACCAGAGGAAGGGTAACCGCGGCTGGAGTTTCCAGGAGGAGAAAGTGAACCTGGCCCGGATCGGACATGCGATCCTGGATCAAATGGGGGAATGAGTCTTTATCAGTTTAAAAAATTATCAAATGAACACCATTGTAATAGACGGATATAACCTGATCCATCGGGTTGACTACCTCAGGGAGTTTGTCGAAAATAAGGAATTAGAGGCAGCCCGAGGCGAGCTGGAGAGAATTCTTTCATCTTATCTGGCGAGCCGAAAAGGCGTGCGGGCTGTGGTGGTCTACGACAGTTCCGATCTGCAAGGGAATGCAGCAGGCAGGGGGAGCTATCCCGGGGTGGGGGTACGTTTCGCTCCTTGCGCGGATGATGTGGTGGTCGAACTGGCCTTTAAATACGCTCGGGAAGGAGACTACGTTCGAGTGGTAAGCTCAGACAGAGCAGGGGTTGGCTCCCAGCTGGCCGGAGAGCGCCGGATAGAAGTTCTAGCCTCGGATAAATTCTGGAGCACGGCCCTGGCCGCCAGAGGTGGCAGAAAAGATAGAGCCGGGTCAAGAAAGAAAATCGAGCAGCTCAATAACGAAAAACCCGGTAAAGTAAGCAAGGCGGAGGTGGAATACTGGCTGCGCGCTTTTGGTGAAACAGGGGAGGGTGAAAGGGAGGGAGAAGAATCGGTCGAGAATGCGGTCGAAGACAGAGAACCATCGGAACGGGAACCGGATAAAAGCAATCCAGGCTTGAAAGAGATAAAAAAAAAGCGCTACCTTCGCCGCCAGAAACGCCGCAGGTGAGCGCCTGTGAATTATATGCGAAACGACAATTTTACAGATCAGCCAGGCAGGGAAGGCTGTCCTGTGCGCCGAGCCGGGTAGTGGAAAAGGCTGCTGCCCGTGATGCAAACTCGATAGCTTCTTCTATACTTCCCCCGGCAGCTAATTTGGCTGCCAGCGCCCCGTTGAAACAGTCTCCCGCAGCAGTGCTGTCCACAGAATCGACCTTCACGGTTTTAAACATCCTCACCTGATTGCCGTCATCCAGAAGGCTGCCGCTGCTGCCCCTGGTCACCAGCACCAGTTTCGCTCCCTTGTCTCTAAGCGCAGCAGCCTGCGCTCTGGCGGCTTGTTCATCGCTGCCGCCGATGCCTGTGAGGATTTCAGCCTCTGTTTCATTCGGGGTGATCAGGTCGATTTGGGCAAGAAGGCTTTTATCAAGGGGCTGCGCAGGCGCAGGATCGAGGATAACACGTGCTCCGTGCCTGGCCGCGAGCTCGACAGTGCGGGAAACAGTCTCCAGCGGGATTTCGAGCTGAAGCAGCACCGAGTCGGCTGCGGCGATAGCGCCTTCGGCAGAATCGACATCACCCGGGGAGAGAGCGCCGTTTGACCCGGCAGCCACCACGATGCTGTTCTCGCCCGTTTGGTCCACAACAATGATCGCCACACCTGAGGATCGTTCCGCATCCCTGACAATATAATCCGTGTGAATTCCCTCCCGGCTGAAATTCTCCAGCATCTGGTCCCCGAAAGCATCACGCCCGACACGGGCCACGAAATAGGTCTCGGCTCCCAGCCGGGCCGCAGCCACCGCCTGGTTGGCTCCTTTGCCTCCGGCGACCATTGCGAACTCTCCTCCCAGGATTGTCTCGCCTGGTTTGGGAATCCGGCTGGTCTTGATCACCAGGTCCATGTTCGAGCTTCCAACCACGACTAACGGCTTAGCGCTCATGAATCATCTCCTCAAACTGTTTATGATGCAAATGTTTTGAGCGAATAACACCTCTTATCGCTGTATTATTACAGGCCGAGAAATTTTTTAATCCCTGCCAGTTTTTCTTTAAGCTTCTCAGCCAGGCCTTTTTGCTCCTCCTTTTCCGGACTGCCCCTGAGGAATTTCTCCCAATCCCCGCCCAGTATCACAGTGATATCGGTTAAAGCAAAGGCATCCTCCTGCGTGCTGAGACGGCTGCAACCGAGAGCCTCGGCCACTGCCCGGCCTAGCCCGGGCCTGTTCGTATGGTTGATCACCACAGTGTTTACATAGTTGAAATGCTCGGCGTTGTCCATAGCGACCACATCGAAGTGGAAGTCTCTGAGGTGCTGGGCCATCCTTCGGCTTGCACCGGGAACTCCACAGCCATTCAGTATGCGAACCTCCACTGTTGCCGGTTCCACTATCGGGATTTCCCCTGATTTAAGGTTGTCCGAGAATGTTGTCAGGCCGCCTTTATACTGAAAGAACAGCGAGCCGAGAAAAAGCAGCAACACCGACGCGCTCACCACCAGACCCAGAACAACAAATGGATTGCTTTTCGATGAAACAGCAGCAGAAGACCGGAACGGAGTTATCTGTGACCGTTTGGTTTTCTGGATTTTTCGTAAGTTCTTAAGATGTTTGCGTCGCTGTCTGTTTGACGGGCGATCCGGCATAAAAGCTCAATCTCAAACTTTAGAGTACAATGAAATCGGCACGCACACAGGAAAAGTTTGATATATCAGTCTTTTGTTGTCGAAGCTCTTTTATTTCTTTCCCAGAGGCATTATGCAATGTGGGTGCTCGTTATCATCCAGGTTCAGTAATTGTTTCACCTGGTCGTCATGAAAAGCCCCCACAAAAACTGTTCCGATATCCAGGGAGACTGCCTGCAAATATAGGTTTTGCGCTGCACAGCCGACCTCGATGTGGGCATATTTTATCCCTCTGTTGCCATACTTTCCGGTGATTCTTTCATAGATTGTGGTGAATACAACAACCGCAGCACCGTTTTTGACACAGGCCTGTCCGAGGGCTGCGGAGCACAGTTCCGCCCGCCTGTCTCCCCCGGCCACTTTAACCAGTGCATGTCCGTTCGTTTTGTACCTGTAGATACCGGCAGACAATCCGCTAACATTTCCGGCAACAAGGTACACCTCGAGCGGATATAGCGCTCCCGCCGAAGGGGTTGTTCTTAAGCCTCTCTGGTCGGTTATTCCCTGGGCGGCCCACAGAAGCTGGGATACTTCGGAAATATCCAGTGGCTGGTCCCTGTAATCCCTGACCGACCTTCTCTGGAGCAAAGCTTTTTCTATGGAAAGCTTGCTTTCATATTTAGGCTCGGGAAGGTTTATGATGTCTGGAGTTTCGGAATTTAATAAATTCATGTTGTTCGTAAGAAAAACTATCAAGAATAAAAAAGTTAATCTGTAACTTCTTGCCGCCCTTGAAATTATTACTGCTGTTCGTTTTTTCTTACTCATAAGTTTCTCCTTTCCAGAGGTTATGTTCTCTGGCGAGCGGCATATTTAAACGATATTTCACTCTATCACACCTTTTCACCCCGTTTTAACCGTGTCCGGAAAAGCTCCAGCGATTTTAGCTCGCCAGTCTGTATAGTGGATCGAAACTGATGGTTTAAGATATAATTCAAACACCCATCTTGTCAAAAGATGTTCGCCTGATCCAAGCTGAATTTTTACATATTTAACAATCTCAAAGTCTATTTGCTACAAATCTGGTTCCAGGCAGCGACACCGTTGGGATGCAGGGGCCGGCCCTTGGACAGTGTGTAGGTGAGCTTGCGATAAAGAACCGTGTGGTAAACCTCTTCCAGATCCACAAGTGTCTGTTTAGTTAAAGCTGGCACGTCAGGCTCAGTCGCTCGTATTTCGCGCCAGGGGTCAAGATAATCCGCGCAAAAAAGTATTTTATCCAGGGTGGTGGCATTCAGGCGCCCGGTGGTATGGTAATAGACAGCCGAAAGAATCTCATCGTCCGTTATCTTGAGGCGGGTTCGGATATAATGAGCGGCCAGGGGCGCGTGAAGAAGACCGCCGCCGATCCTCAAGGAATCCTCGTCGACAGGAACGGATTCGGCGACTACCAACTCGCGCAAATCTTTCTGGGAGAAGCCCTTGTACAGGTCGTGGGCCAGACCGGCGACATAGGCTTTTTCGGCTAATGAATCCGATTTGATCACAGACCCTGCGATCCTCCGCGCAAACTCGGCCACAGAGCGGGTATGGCGTACAAGGGGTTTGCCGCTGTAGCGTTTCTCCATCTCTTTTTCCAGATGCCTGATCGCTGAATCGAATTGACCCATTTTAGCCTTGAAATACGGTTTAACCTATTCTGACAAAAGATCTTTCATTTCACGGACCGCCTTTTTGATGCCGACAAACACGGCGCGGCTCACGATGCTATGTCCGATATTGACCTCCATGAGTTGAGGGATCGTTTTTATTGCAAAAATGTTGATATAATTGAGTCCGTGGCCGGCAAAGACAGCCAGACCCGCTTCCCCGGCCACCCGCGCAGCCTCTTTCAGCTTGGCCAGTTCCTTTTCGACTTCCTCTTCAGTGCGGGCATTGGCATAGGAGCCGGTGTGCAGTTCGACAGCATCCGCCCCCACTTGCTTTGAGACACGCATTATCTCAACAACAGGATCGACAAAAAGGCTCACTCTTATTCCGGCATCTTTCAATCTTTTGACAACTGCCTTGAGGTTATCCCTGTGAGTCAGGACATCGAGCCCCCCCTCGGTAGTGACCTCTTCGCGTTTTTCAGGCACCAGGGTCGCCTGGTCAGGGAGCACGCGCAGGGCAATTTGGACGATTTCTTCGTTGAGTGCCATTTCCAGGTTGAGATGGGTCTGCACGGTTTTTCTGAGTAGCTCGAGATCGTGGTCTTGAATGTGCCTGCGGTCTTCGCGCAGATGAATCGTGATACCGTCTGCGCCACCCAGTTCCGCAAGTACGGCGGCTGCCACGGGATCGGGTTCCACTGTGCGGCGGGCCTGGCGGACAGTGGCCACGTGATCCACGTTAACTCCGAGTTTAATCAAGATTACCTCCGGAGAATGTTATTTTTCCGGCATAGGGCGTGTCTCTCAGGAGCTTGAGCGCCAGGGGTTTTCGCATTCGCACACGCAGCCGGAGTTCCCCGTTCTGCAGCCTGTGGTCGAGCACCCGGCCCATCCGGTGGAAAGCGGCCACCAGGTTACCCTCCTGGGGCAGCAGATTGATCGAGAACTCGGCCTCTTGGGCTTGTTGAATCCGGTTTAAATGGTCTCTCAAATGGCGCAACCCGCTCTCGCCGGTGATTGCTGAGCAGAAAACAGAACCAGGATAGCTTTCGGTAGTCTGGAAAATGATCTGGCGGTCTGTCAAGAGGTCTATTTTGTTGAACACGAAAGTCCGTTCTACATCTCCAGCGCCGATCTCTTCAAGTACCTTTTCCACCACCTGGATTCGTTCGCTGAAATGCGGGTTGGAAATGTCCACCACAATCAGGAGGTGGTCCGCTTGGCTGAGCTCCTCCAGGGTGGCCTTGAATGAAGCTACAAGGTGGTGGGGAAGACGGCTGATAAAACCCACCGTGTCGGTGAGCAGAATCTCCTGCCCTCCGGGGAGGCAGAGTTTGCGGGTGGTGGTATCGAGAGTCGAGAAGAGCTGATCCTGCACAGTGACCGGTTTTCCGGTCAGGGCGGTAAGCAGGGAAGATTTCCCTGCATTGGTGTATCCGACCAGGGCAAGGCTGTAAATCCCGCTGCGGCCGCTTATCCTGAGAGTGTGCTGTATGGCGATTTTTTGCAGTTTTCGCCTGAGGCTGGTGATTTTTCTCTGGATCAGCCTGCGGTCGGTCTCTAACTGGGTTTCGCCGGGCCCTCTCAGTCCGATACCTCCGCGAATGCGGGAAAGGTGAACCCACATGTTCCTGAGCCGGGGCAGAAGGTACTCGAGCTGAGCCAGTTCCACCTGAAGCTTGGCTTCCATGGTGCTGGCATGACCGACGAATATATCCAGGATCAGTTCCGAGCGGTCGAGTACCTGGATGCCGAAAAGCTCTTCCAGGTTTCTCGCCTGAGTCGGCGGCAGTTCATCGTCGAAAATGGCAAGATCCGCACCGGTAGCCTCTATCGCTGTTTTTATCTCCTCGGCCTTGCCGCAGCCGATATATGTTCTCGGATTGATCTTTCGGATACGCTGGATAATCCGCTCGGTAACCACCGCACCTGCGGTTTCCGCAAGACGGCCCAGTTCCTCAAGAGGCTGATCACCCCAGTACTGGTTTTCCGGCCTGTCTGTGCCGAAAAGGACCGCACGTTGCGGAACCTCTTTAATTTCAATCATATTCAAGTAGCTGTTCCCACTCCTTGTAAGCTTCTTCTATCTTGCCCTTGATAGTTTCAAGGGCTGTGCCGAGTTCAGCCGCCCTGCCCTCCTGCTTGTAGGTTTTGGGGTCGGCAAGTTCAAGCTGAAGCTCGTGCTTACGGTTTTCCAGTTGGGCAATCTCGCTTTCGAGAAGCGCTATCCGCTCCTTTAGTTTTCGAAGTACATTTTTAGAGATTTGCCTGGGACGTTCTTTTTCCACACCGGCTTTTTTCTCCGGCCGGGAAGAGCTAGAAGGCTTTTTCCTCGCCTTCTGAACCAGGGCTCGCTCGAATTTCGCCCGTTCCTGTTTATAATAAGAATAATCACCATCATATTCAACAACTTTGTCCATTCCCGGAGCGGCGCGGCCGGTGAGAGAAAACTCCAGAATCCGCGTAGCAAATGCAGATAAAAGCTCCCGGTCATGGGTAATCAGGACCACCGTGCCGGAATATTCGCCCAAAGCGTTCTGGAGAGCCTCCCGGCTGTAGATATCTAGATGGTTGGTCGGCTCATCGAGCAGGAGCAGGTTTGCCTTGGAGTGGATCAGTCCCGCAAGCAGCAGCCGTCTGAATTCCCCCTCGCTTAACGAGTCCACGCTCTGCTCCACCTGCTCACCGGTGAAAAGAAACCGTGCCAGGAGGTTCCGCAGTTCTCCAATAGTGAGTTCCGGGGCCTGAGCATACATGAACTCCAGCACGCTGCTGAGTTCAACCGGATGGCTTATACGTTGGGGCAGGTAGGCGATATTCACCTCGCGGCCCCGGTCGATCCGGCCTTTGTGCGGAGGAATTTTCCCGGCCAGGATTTCAAGCAAGGTGGATTTCCCTGTGCCGTTGTCTCCGATTACCGCCAGGGTTTCACCGCGCATCAGTGTGAGATCGAGATTTTCAAACAGGGGTTCGCGGTTCGGCCAGGCCATGCTGACACCTTCGGCCTCGATAACCACTGAGGCGGACTCGCGTGAGATATTGATCTCCCAGTTCGGCGCGTGGCGAACACGGCGAGTCCTGGGCGGCGGCTTGAGCCGGGCGAGCATTTTCCTCCTGCTCTGGGCCTGTTTCGTTTTCTGGCCGTAGATATTGCGGCGGATGAATTCCTCGATCTTTTCCACCTTGCGTTCGTAGTTTTTCCGCTCGCGCTCAAGCCTCTCGGCCTCGGCATGGGCCCACTGGCTGAACGCGCTGTAATTGCCAGGGCGAATGGTAACGTGGCTGTCAAGTATCTCAATAGTCCGGTCGGTCACCTTATCCAGCAAAGCACGGTCGTGGGAAATTACCACCACAGTCGAGGTCGTTTCGAGGAGGAAACTTTCCAGGAACTCGATCGCCTTCAGGTCCAAATGGTTGGTCGGCTCGTCCAGAAACAGAATGTCCGGTTCGCCGATCAGGGCCCTGGCCAGCGCCAGGCGGCTTTTCTGGCCACCGCTCAGGGAATTGACCGGCTGGCTGAATGTTTTCGGTTCAAGGCCCAGGCCGGTGAGAATTTTCTCTGCGCGGCTGCCCAGGCTGTAGCCGCCCAGCCGCTCGAATCGGTCCATCATCCCGCCGTAATGCTCCAGTTCCTTTCCATGGAGTTTTTCGCCGGCCTCGAGCCTTTTGCCGTATTCCCTGATCTTTTTTTCCAGGTGATTGATCTCGCTGCAGGAGCAAATAAGTTCATCCAGCACTCCCCGTTCGGAATCCAGTGACGGTTCCTGTTCCATGTAGCTCAGTTTGAGGTTTTTCTCCCGGTGCACCTCACCCGTGTCCGGGCGGTCAAGTCCTGCGAGCACCCGGCAGAACGTGGTCTTGCCCGCACCGTTGGGCCCCACCACGCCGATCCGCTCGCTACGGCGGATGATACCGGTAACAGGGCCGAAAATCAGGTGACCCGAGAAACTTTTGCTTATCTCCACGAAACTTACCAGTGTCAAATCAGGCGCTCCGATTGGGATTAAACAAGGGCACGGCCAGCCGTGCCCTTTCATTGTTCAACGAAGTACATAATATGTTTGAAAAGCTTATTTCTCTTTCTTACGCGCTTCGTCAACCAGCTTCTGCCAGAACTCCAGCCGCTTGCGGATTTCCTTTTCGAATCCGAGATTGGTCGGCTCGTAAAATTTCGCCCCCTCCAGGGCGTCAGGAAGGTATTGCTGGGGGGCGAAATGATAAGGATAGTCGTGGGGGTATTTGTAGCCTTTGGCGTAGCCGAGAGCTTTCATCAGCCTGGTGGGGGCGTTGCGCAGGTGCAGGGGCACAGGCTCGCTCATGTGCTTAAGGGCAGCCTCCTGGGCTTTTTTCAGGGCAAGGTAGCTGGCGTTGCTTTTTGGAGCAGTGGCGAGATAGGTCACAGCCTGGCTCATCACGATCGCCCCCTCCGGCAGCCCGATCACCGAAACCGCCTGGAAGGCGGCCGTTGCGATCAGAAGTGCCTGGGGATCGGCATTGCTCACATCCTCGGCAGCGAAAATGATTATCCGGCGAAGGATGAACAGGGGATCCTCGCCGGCATCCAGCATACGGGCCATGTAATAGAGTGCCGCATCCGGGTCGCTGCCGCGCAGGGACTTGATAAAGGCTGAGATAACATCGTAGTGCTGGTCGCCCATGCGGTCATACTGAAGGAGCCGCTGCTGGAGGGCCTCGGCCATGATCTTGCGGGTAACGGCCTTTTTACGGGAAGGTTTTTTGCCCCTCTTCTCTTCCAGGTACAGCGCGGCAAGTTCCAGGCCGGTCAGGGCGGCGCGAGCGTCGCCGTCAGCAGCCTCAAGCAGGAGTTCTCTGGCGTCCTCATCCAGCACAACAGACTTATCTCCAAGGCCGCGCTCCCTGTCCTTGAGAGCCCGCTTGAGAATTCGCGCCAGGTGTTCTTTTTCAAGCCTCTTGAGCACGAATACCCTGACCCGGCTCAACAGGGGGCTGATCACCTCGAATGAGGGGTTTTCGGTTGTCGCGCCGATCAGGATGATAAGGCCCTTTTCCACATGTGGCAGAAGGGTATCCTGCTGGGCCTTGTTGAAACGGTGGATCTCATCCAGGAAAACGATTGTGCGGCGCTGGTAGAGCTTGAGAGCCTCCCGCGCATCCTCGACAGCTTTTCTGATTTCCTGCACCCCGCAGGTCACGGCGCTGTAATGCACGAAATTCGATCCGGTCTGCCTGGCGATAATCCGGGCAAGCGTGGTTTTTCCGCTGCCCGGAGGACCCCAGAGAATCATCGAGGTCAGCCTGTCCGACTCGATCCCCCGGCGAAGGACACCATCCGGGCCCAGAATATGCTCCTGGCCCTCGAATTCGTCCAGGCTGGACGGCCGCATCCTGTCTGCCAGAGGGGCAATCTGGCTCCCCCTGCTATCCTCCTCCGGCATGCTGAAAAGCTCTTTGGTTTCATCGGTCATGGCGCGAGCCAAAAGGTTTGAGTTAATCTTCGAGTGGACAAACGCCCCACAGAGTTTTAACTTGTTTGCCGGATTTTCCGTTTTGGAAACCCGCTGATAAGAAATATATTACCTGTCCAGCATGATTATCAAGAAAGTCAGCTTTAAAAGCCTGAATATATGAAAGGGTGTCCGAATATGGATTCACTAATGGGCAAGCCGGCAGTGGTGCTCGGGTTGGGTGTGGACCTGATCGAGATAGAGAGAATCAAGCAAGCGCTGGAGGCTGAATCCGGCAAACGCTTTGAAAGCAGGGTTTTCACTGAGGGCGAGATCACCTATTGCCGCAGCAAGGTCAATCCATATCCCCACTTTGCGGCACGGTTTGCAGCCAAGGAAGCTGTGATGAAAGCTTTCGGCACTGGCTGGACTGCGCGGGTTTCCTGGAAAGGAATCGAGGTGCTCAACAACGAGCTGGGGCAGCCCTTTATTGCCTTTCACGGCAAAACAGAAAAACTGGCCGGGGAGATAGGTGTTGAAACCTGTTACATATCTATTTCGCACAACAGGAGCCAGGCCGTTGCAGCGGCCCTTCTGCTGGGCAAAACAGATTAGGGCAGGAACAGCCTGCTAATAATTTTTCCACGCCTTTCAACAATAATAAACAGGAGCCGGAAATGAGAAAGGAAACTGCCTTTCACGCCCTGGTTTTGATATGCCTGGGTTGCTTTATCGTAAGCTTGGCTTTCACAACCAGTGTATATGCAGCGGTGAGCAATCCCCATGCTGTTGCCACGTTTGAATGCCTCGGGATTTACTACAAGGTGGAAAATGACCTTGGAGAATGCGCCCTCCGGTACAGAAAGACGGGTGCGGAAGAATGGAAAGATGTTATCCCGCTCTGGTTCGACAGGCGGGACAGCGAATACAGAGGAAGTATTGTCGGCCTGGCGCCTGACACCGAATATGAGATCAGCCTGAGATGCGGGGAGAAGGAGAGTGTTTTCAGGGCACGGACACGCAGGGACGATTTCCCTGTGGGCAAAAGGACGTGTCTCAAAGGCGGGGTCAGCGATGAAACTGTGTTTATCACCGAACCCGGCAGAGCTGACGCCTGGCATCTGGTTGCCCCTGAACCCGGCGCCAAAACAGTTATCGATCCGGAAAAAACCACTGATTATAACATTGTCATTGCAGCCCCGTATGTTATTGTCAGGGGCCTTGAATTAAAGAACGCGATCAAGGATGCTGTGCTGATCAAAGAAGGAATCCACGATGTAGTTATTGAGGACTGCCATATAACCTTATGGGGCAGAGGCGACAGGAGGCTCGCTTACCTGGGCTATGGTGACAGCGGAATAAGAGCGGAGGGAGGAACCTCCCGGCTCGTGATCCAGCGCAATCTGATAGATCATCCCAGCGGCTGGACAAATGACTGGGAGACCGGGCATCCAAGCGGGCCGCAGGCAGTAACTCTCCGGAATTCCCTTAGTGGAAATATTATCAGGTACAACGAAATCAGCTCAACAGAGGACCACGGTTTCAACGATGCAATCGGGGGCGGGAGCAATTACAGTTTCCAGGGCAGCCCGAACAGGGATTCGGACATATACGGAAATATAATTTCCAATGTGTGGGATGATGCGATCGAGGCTGAGGGGGCGAACATGAACGTGCGAATCTGGGGCAATTACATCCACTATACTTTCACACATATTGCCACCGCTGCCACCTCCCGGGGACCGCTGTACATTTTCAGAAACGTTTTCGGCCTGTCGCGCCGAACGCATAACGATCCGCTGGGCGGGCCGATGATCAAGATGGGGGAGCGCGCGCCGTATTCAGGAGGACGCAGGTATGTTTTTCACAATACCGCTCTTCAGCCCAGAGGTGCATTCAGGGTGTTCAGCACGCATCCGGTTTCCAATACCGTTTCGCGCAACAATATTTTCGACTGTCCCGGCCCGCTGACAGGCCGAAGAACCCCGAACCCGCCGGCCGACCTGGACCACGACCTGTTTACAGGTCTGAATACGGGACTCG
>Ga0114922_10003311_pt1 | contig 15046 bp, 10 predicted proteins | sample AartaG_FD_100975 | JGI IMG/M metagenome (GOLD analysis project Ga0114922, IMG submission 100975) | Deep subsurface microbial communities from Aarhus Bay to uncover new lineages of life (NeLLi) - Aarhus_00045 metaG | ecosystem: Environmental > Aquatic > Marine > Oceanic > Sediment | place...
ACTGGTCTTCGCCACGCTGCTGCTGTTTCTCAACTGGCGGGTGGCCTTCTGGGTCATGATGGGCCTGGTGCTTTCCATCCTGGGCACCCTGGTGGTCATGAAGATGATCGGGCTGACGCTCAACCTGATCACCATGTTTGGCATGATCATCGTGCTGGGCATGTTGGTGGACGACGCGATCATCGTGGCCGAGCACATCTTCACCAAGCTGGAAGACGGTGTCGCTCCGGCGCGAGCGGCGATCGAGGGAGCTGAGGCGGTCACCTGGCCGGTGGTCTGCGCCATTGTCACCACCATCGCCGCTTTCAGCCCGCTCATGTTCATCGAGGGCCGCATCGGCGATTTCTTCAGCGTGTTGCCGGTGATCGTGATCTGCGCCCTGGGTATCTCGCTGTTCGAAGCCCTGACGATCCTTCCGGCCCACCTGGCCCACCAGTTCATTCCCCAGCGGGCCAAGGGGCCGGACCAAGCCCGGGCCGGCTGGATCGTCCGCCTCCGCGGCCTGCAACGCCACCTCCTGCACGACTTGCTGCTGATCAAGTACGAACGCTTTCTGCGACGGGCGGTCTCTTACCGCTACGTCACCCTGGCCGTGGGCGTCGCCGGACTGCTGGTGGCAGCCGGGGCGGTCCTCGGCAAACGGGTCCCCTTCCAGTTCCTGCAGAAAATGGACTCCGAGACGTTGATCGCCAACCTGGAGATGCCGGTGGGCACTCCGGTCGAGCAGACCGATGCGGCCACCAGAGTGATCGAGGAGGCCGCCTTGTCGGTCCCCGAAGTCAAGAGCATGTACACGCTGGTCGGGTTGCAGGTGGACCTGCGCGGCGGCCTGAGCGGCCTGCGTTCGCATCTTTCCCAACTGATTATCGAACTCGAACCGGTCGAGCAGCGCGAGCGGCTCGGACAGGGCAACAGCGAGCAGGTTCTGCGCGAGCTGCGCCGCCGGACCGGTGACATCCCCGGAGCCAACGCCCTGCGCTACGAGGCCCTGCACGGCGGACCGGGTGGTGCCACGCTGCAGATCGAACTAAGCGGTGAGGAACTCGAGGACCTCATCGCCGTCTGCGATCGGGTCAAGCAACGCCTGACCCGCTTCGAAGGCGTCTACGACATAGCCGATGACTTCGAGGCCGGGCGGCGGGAAGTGCAGATCGAGCTGCTGGACTCGGCCCGGGCACTGAGCCTGACTACCCAGGACCTAGCCACCCAGGTCCGGGCGGCCTTTTACGGTCTCGAGGCCCGCAAGATCAACCGCGACCGCGAGGACGTCAAAATCATGGTCCGCTACCCGCTCGAGGCCCGGAGGCACGTCTACGACATCGAGTCGATGTGGATCACCACCCCCGGCGGCCGGCTCGTCCCCTTCTCGGAAGTCGCCCAAATCCGCGAGGGTCGCAGCTACGCAGTGATCAACCGCTTGGACCAAAAGCGCACGGTCACCATCACGGCCGACGTAGACGAGGCCCTGGGCAACGCCCGCATGATCGGCACCGCCCTGGCTGGCGAGTTCGGTGAGTTGCGGGGGGACCGCGAGGTGACCATGCGATTCGGCGGGCAGCGGCGCGAGTTTGCCAAGTCCTTCGGCTCCTTGCGCCAGGACTTCTCGGTGGCCATGCTGCTGATTTTCGCCATCCTGGCCGGCCTGTTCCGCAGCTACATCCAGCCGCTGATCGTGATGACCGCCATCCCCTTCGGTCTCATTGGAGCGGTGGTGGGGCATTACGTCATGGGGTACCCGCTGACGATCCTCTCGCTGATCGGGCTGGTGGCCCTGACCGGTATCGTGGTCAACGATTCGCTGATCCTGGTCAGCTTCATCAACCGTCAGGTGGCCAAGGGGATGGGTGTTTTCGAAGCCGTCATCAGCGGGGGCAAAGCTCGCCTCCGGCCCATCATCCTGACCAGCATCACCACCATCGCCGGCCTGGCCCCGTTGATGGCCGAGAGGTCCTTCCAGGCCCGCTTCCTGATCCCCATGGGGATCTCGATTGCCTTCGGGCTGGCCTTCGCCACAGTGCTGAATCTGGTAGTCGTCCCTGCCCTCTACGTGATCGTCGCCGACCTCCGCAGCATGGCTTCGCGGGTCGTGCGGGGCGCCCGACCGCTCCACCCGCGGGGGGTTGCCGCGCCCTGATCCCAGGCCTGATGATCGAAGCTACCCATCACCGCCGGGCCGTTCCGGCCCCGGCGGCGACTCTGGCTGCGACTTTGGCGAGGTCCGGGGCGCCGAAGGCGAAACCGATCGGCCCTGGCCGACCGCAGCCGAGAGTAACCAGCGGCGGGCCTCGGGCGTGAGACGCCAGTTGGCGTCGAAGATGGCCCCGCGCTGCGGCAGTCGCGTGCCCATCGAGGAAGGTGACGCCCTGGCGTTGGACCGGTTTTCTTCGCCTTCGGCGAACCAGGGCAACATCCGGCCGTCGCGCTGCAACACCACGAGGTCCTCGACAGGCTCCGGGCCAAGCGCCGGCGGCGTCAGGGCCATGGCCGCCAGCCGGCCCACTGCCGCCGGATGGCCCGAGCACACGACCAGGTAGCGGTCCGGGGCCAGCGGGTTCGGGCGGATCATCACGAACGCCACCAGAGACTCCGGCAATGGCTTGCCTTCGAGCATGAGCCTCCCCGCCTCGGCATGCAGCGGCAGCCTCCCGACCAGCCGGGCCAGTATCGGGTGGCTGGACGGGTTGCCGAAACAGATCAGGTGGGCCCGCTCCATCGTCTCGGCGGTCACCTCATTGGGCGGCACGATGGTGAGGTTGCTGGTCACCATTTGGCTGGCCCAGCTCATGCCCAGCGCCGCTGCCGCCGACCAGGCCTGGGTCCTCTCAGCCTCGGCCCGGGCGGCGACGGAAACCACGAAGGCATCGAGCAGCACGTCCTGGATCGGCCCGGACAATCCCGGCTTCTTGATCGGGTCTCCCTGCGGGGCACCGGGAAATTCGAGAAGCCAACCCGTATCCGTCCGGCGCGCCTTGATTACCTGACCATCCGCCACAAACCGTGGCTGATTCACGCCTTCGAGAATCTCCGCCGGTACGTCCAGTACTAATCGCCCGATGTTTTCCGCATGCACCAGCACCTGCCCCTGGCCGGGTGGGACGAAGACATCGACGAACGCCGGCACCGACGGGTCGAGCATCGATTCGATGGTCAGCCAATGAGCCCGGGCGTGTCGCAGGGTGCGGGTGCGATAGCTGATGCGACGTGGGTGCCGGACCCGGTGCTGTTCGGCCATCCAGTCATAAAGCTCCGTCCCGCCCAGCGGTCCGCGCCACACGACGTGCCCTTCCTGCGGCGGCTCAAGGTACTTGACCGCGATCTCAGCGTCGCCCAAAGCCGCCGCCATCTCGCGCGAGTGGGTAACCGGCACGCTGCTGTCCCGGGCGCCGTGGTAGACACGGATCGCCAGGTTGCGCAGATTGACCGCCAGGTCGGGTTCACCTCCGCCGCAGAACACGGTCAGACTGGCAAACAGATCCGGATACCGGCAGGCGATGCGCCAGGCGGCGAACCCGCCCAGCGACAGCCCCACCAGATGGACCCGGTCCGAGTCCACGGCGTAATGCTTCTGCACGTCCGCGAGGGTGTCGATCACGTCGCGTTCGGCCAGGGCGCTGATCGCCCAGCTACCGCGCATCAGCGGGAAGACCACCAGAAAGGGAAGATCAGAGCGAGCGCCCAGAACCGGCACGCTGGCCGCCGGGGCGGTGGGCGCCCGCCAATGCTGGCCCTCGGCGCTGCCGTGCAGGAAGACGATAAGCGGCCAGCGCTTGCCCTCGTCGTACTCCGGCGGCAGCCACAGGGCGTAGTCGATCGCCGCCCGGTCAATGGCGGATACGTAGGTCCGTTTGAGCAACTCGCCGGTCGGTTCGCCCGGTCGCGGTTGGGCGCTCGCTCCGACCGCCCACCAGCCCCAAAGACCGAGCAGACCGACGCGGTACCACCAGGTTTCACGTTGCCGCGTGCGCATACCGCTCCCGCTCGCTTGCCGGGCGACCGGCGGTGGAGGCCGGCGTCCAGAACGACTCCGCTACCGGCCATTCGCCCACTCTACCGCCACCTATCGGTCTGTCCACCGGCTGGGGTGGCGCGCTTCAGCTATGCTGGGCCGTGCTCTGCGCCGGGACACAGCACGGCCAAGCTGGCGCTTGACCGTGCCATCCGGCTCCCCGGCCGGTTCCGACCGGGGCCATACCGCCTCCGCCCTATCTCGTAGCCTCGACAGTTGGTCGGCGGTACCATGTTGGCCATGAGCGCGATCGAGGACAACTCGATTTGGAGCCAGGCGGTGTGCAGATCGCCGCACGAAGCCGTTCCCGATGGGTTGACCGAGCGGTGGTGGGTGGCGCACACCAGGCCGCGGAACGAGAAGGCCCTGGCCCTGGACCTACAGGGCCGGGGGATTCTTCACTACCTTCCGCTGTGTCGCCGCACCACCCGGAGCCGGAACACCGGGCGTCTGACCCGGTCGATCGTGCCGGTGTTCACGGGATACCTGTTTTTCAACGGTTCCGAGGAGCAGCGCTGCCAGGCCCTGACCACCAACCGGATCGCCAACACGCTGCCGGTGCCGGATCAAAGGCGGTTGGTGGGTGAGCTTCGACAGATCCAAAAGGCACTGGCCGCCGAGGCGGATCTCAAGTGGAGCGGCAGGGTCCGGGTCGGAGATTGGGCCCGCGTGGTGGCCGGGCCCCTGATGGGGTTGGAAGGCGTCGTCCACCAGCGTCTCTCGCGGTTGCGCCTGGTGCTCAACGTGCGCATGCTCTCCCAATCGGTGAGCGTGGAAGTGTCCCAGGAAATAGTCGAGCGCATCGACACGCCGTCCTACGCGCCGTAGCGCTCGCCGCAAAGCGGCGGCCCGGAGGTAGCACATGCCGATAGCAGTGGTGACCGGAGCAGCCGGGTTCATCGGCTCTCACGCGTCTGAGGCCCTGCTGGCAGCCGGATGGCGTGTAATCGGGCTCGACTCGTTCGACTCGTTCTACGATCCGCGGATCAAGCGTCGCAACCTTACCGCATGCCTGGCCAACGACCGGTTCTCTCTGGTCGAGGGCGACATTCGCGACGCCGAGACGGTCGATCGGATTATGGCTGGGGAAGTGGACGTGGTCGTCCACCTGGCTGCCCGGGCGGGAGTCCGTCCGTCGATCGAGCAACCTCTGCTGTATCAGGACGTCAACGTGGGCGGGACGGGCGTTTTGCTGGAGGCGACCCGCAAACACCGGATCGGGCGGTTCATCTATGCCAGCAGCTCCAGCGTGTACGGCAACAACAAGAAGGTCCCCTTCTGCGAGACCGACAACGTGGACTTCCCGATCTCTCCGTACGCAGCCACCAAGAAAGCGGGGGAGCTGCTGTGTCATACCTACCACCACCTGTATGCGATTAACGTGACCTGCCTGCGGTTCTTCACGGTTTACGGCGCCAGACAACGGCCGGACCTGGCCATCCACAAGTTCACCCGCCTGATCGAGGCGGGCCACCCGATCCCGGTCTTCGGCGACGGGAGCATGATGCGGGACCACACCTACATCGACGACATCGTCGCCGGTGTAATGGCGGCCGTCGAACGGTGCGAGGGATACCGCATTTATAACCTCGGCGAGTCGCAGCCAATCTCCCTGACGGAGTTGATTGCGGCGCTCGAAAGGGCCCTGGGCAAGAAGGCTGTCATCGAGCGACACCCGGTGCAGCCCGGGGATGTGGAGCGTACTTTCGCAGATGTTTCGTCGGCCCGGGCCGAGCTGGGATACAAGCCCAGCATCGATTTGGCCACGGGGCTGGAGCGTTTTGTGGCCTGGTTCCCTTTGTCCAAGGGATAGGAAGATCGCTTTTGATCGGCGCTGGCAATCAGGCGCGACTGCTGCAAGGCGAGGAACGCATTCGGTATGACTGAGGCCGCGCGGGCTGAAGCCCGCGGCTCGTTGCTGTCCCTTAAGCGGGCGCGGCCATTTGGGTGAGGCAGACCATGAAGGCATTGATCACCGGCGGAGCGGGGTTCATCGGATCGCACTTGGCTGAGCGGCTGCTGGCCACGGGTCACGAGGTGGTCGCCCTGGACGACCTGAGCACGGGCAGCCTGTCCAACCTCTCGGCCGTGGTCAACAACCGCCGTTTTCGGTTCGTCTACGAAGACGTGCGCAACGCGGATACGCTTCACGTACTGGTTGACCAGTGCGACACGATCTTTCACCTGGCCGCCGCGGTCGGCGTCCAGCTCATCGTGGATCAGCCGGTGCACACCATCGAAACCAACATCCACGGCAGCGAGGTGGTTCTGGAGGTGGCCAACAAGTTCGGCAAGAAGGTCCTGCTGGCCTCCAGCAGCGAGGTGTACGGCAAGAGCGAGAACGTTCCCTTCCGTGAGGACGACGACGTCGTCCTGGGTTCGACGCGCTTCTCGCGCTGGTCCTATGCGTGTTCGAAGATGATCGATGAGTTTCTGGGCCTGGCCTATCACCAGCAGTACAGCCTGCCGGTGGTCGTGGCCCGGTTTTTCAACACCGTCGGGCCCAGGCAAACGGGAAGGTATGGGATGGTGGTCCCGCGGTTCGTCGAGCGGGCCCTGCGAAACGAGCCTTTGCTCATCTACGGGACCGGGAAACAGAGCCGGTGCTTCGCGTACGTGGCTGACGTGGTGGACTGCGTAATTGACCTGATGAACACGCCGGAGGCGGCCGGGCAAGTCTATAACATCGGCTCGACCGAGGAAATAACCATCGAAGCTCTGGCCGGCAAGGTCATTGAGATGATCAAGAGCAAGAGCGTCACGAAGTACGTCTCCTATGAAGAGGCCTACGGCCGGCCGTTCGACGACATGATGCGGCGGGTGCCCTGCCTGGACCAGGTCAAGACCGCCGTGGGATATGAGCCCAAGACCACGCTGACGCGGACCCTCGAACAGGTGATCGCAGAGAAGCGGGCCCTTGCCAAGATCAGCGCGGGCCCTGCGTAGAACGATCACCAGCCGGGCTCACCGACACCCCAGCTACCAGGTCAGCCCCTTGGCGGCGTCCACCTCTTGAGCCAGATCTTCCGGAAGCACGAAGATGCCCCGGTCATAGCGGAGCATCAACATGCTGTCGGTCCAGCCGTCCATGCTGATGCTGGGCTCGCGCCCCAAGAGGAGTTCGAGGATCCACCGGGGAGAGTCGGCCCCCGCACGGATGGACAAGGGAACCCCCCCGCCAAAGCGCGGGTTAATCTCGATGAAGACGATCTCGTCGTTGGGGGTCAGGAAGCACTGGATGGTCATCATGCCCTGGCAGCCGTCCAGGAGTTCGACCAGCCGGCAGTGTTCCTGCATCATACGCTGATTTCGCACCGTTTGCCCTTTGGAGACCTCGCCGCCGCGTACCTCATGACGACGTCGCGGCACGGCACACCGGGGCCGGCCCTGGAAATCAGCGAAGACATCCACCGTGTATTCCACGCCTTCGATGAACTCCTGAATGATCGAATCGGGGTTGATGCTGCGATAGTAGGTCAGGTCTTGGGGTGTGTCGATCTTGTGGGCCCCCAGGCTGGAACTGCCGATCTTGGGCTTCATGAACAGCGGGAAAGTCGGTGAGGCTAGCTCTTGCTCGGTGAGAATACTAGGCGTCAAGAAGCCGTGGTGCCGCAGGAAGTTGTTGGTGCGGATCTTGTCCATCGAAATCCGAACGACTTCGGGGGACGAAATGATCACCCGTGTGCCGGCTTCGGCGAACCGTTCGCGTGCCTCGGCCAGCGGCCGCAGCTCCGGGTCGATCAGCGGAATCAATGCGTGGATTTCGTGCTGTCGGCAGTAGTCCAAGAGCCGGTCGCAGTAATCCTCCGTTTCCACCCCGGGAACAAGGACGGTCTCATCGGCGACCTGCAGGGCCGGTGCCGTCGGCTGACGGTCTACAGCGTGAATTTGCAGGCCAATCCCCAGATCGCCGGCTGCCCGGTGGAACTCCTGGATCAACGAGACGCGGCGCCCGGCAGAAGTGAACAGGAGCCTGATGGGTTTGGCGGCCCGGCTCATCTTCGGCGATGGTTCAGCCTTCATCATCTTGAGCATCTTGAGGGTGAAGATGGTGGCGACGGCGACCAGCAGGTACAAGGGAACGACATAGCGGGTACGAAGCCAAATGGGCAGGCAGCCCACGGCGGCGTAGAGAGCGGCGACAGCATAACTGATGGCCACCACTTTCCTGACGGACATTCCCCGATCGATCAACTGGTCATAGAAATGACTGCGGTCACCGGCGAAGATCGGCCTCCCGCTCCGCCAGCGACGAAGGACCGCCAGGGCGGTGTCGGCGATGGGCAAACCGAAGACCATCAGCCCGCCGAGTACCCAGCGTACAATGCCCCGCTCGGCAAACAGCAGGATCATCATGCCGCAGTTGAAGCCCAGCAACATGCTGCCGGCATCGCCCATGAAGATCTTGGCCGGGTTGAAATTCAGCGGCAAAAAGCCCACCGCCGCCCCCAACATGGCGATGGCGAGTAGCAGCCGCACGGGATCGCCCGCCTCACTGTAATGCCAGAGGGCCATGTGGGTCGCGAGTACGCAGAAGCCCAGGGAAACGATTGCGGTGACACCCGAACACAGGCCGTCCAGCCCGTCGATCAGGTTGGCGGAGTTACAGGCCGCCAGAACGATCACGACCGCAACCACCGCCGAGACCGGGACCGCCACCGCCGGTGGGAGGTCAATCCCGATCGGGCCGAGAACCGAGTCCACCAGGCGGAATCCCGCCTTGGTGCAGATCAGGACCGCGGCGATGATCCCGGCGGTCAGTAACAAACGCGGCTTGGGCGGAATCTCTCGGACGTCGTCGATCAAGCCGACTACCGAGACCAGGACACCGCCGATCAGGATCGGCAGCACGATGCGCCAATCCACCGCACGCGCTGCCGTGGCCGCCACCAGCGTGACCGACCATCCCAGGCAGATGGCTGCACCCCCGAGGTAGGGCGTCGGACGGGCATGCGGCTTGAGCTGCTGATCCGGGACGTCCACCACGCCGAAACGGCGGGCCACGCGGATCGCCACCGCCGTGGCGAAGATGGTAGCCGTGAAGGCAATGAGCCCGTAGGCTTGGTAAGATTTCAGGATGGTCAAGAGGTCTTCCATGGAGCTTCTGCGCTATACTGTACTGTCCGTTCGCCGGTCTGCGAACCCGCCGGTACGGACACCAACCGGCCGCCTGCGTTTGGGATGAAGCCCCGGTGGTCACCGACGCTCAGGCGGCAAGTCATCGCGCCTGCAGCTCCGCCGGAGGCGTGCACTGCGCCGCTGATGACTCAGCCGACCGCGGCTTGCGTTCGATGCAAAGCTTCGGCGGATGGGCGTCCGATCCGAGGATATGAAACTCCACCAAGTGGTACCCCGTGGATAGGGGGGCCACGATGGAAAACGGGCGGATGGAGGCGTGCGAGTGTTTGCTGGGCAGGTTCTGCAGATTCATGGTTCCACAGACCCGAAAGCCGAGGTTATAGCCCTGCCAATACAGATACTTGGCGAGCCATTTCCCGATCCCCTGCCCAGCCAGCGACGGGGCCACCAGCCGCCCGAGATAGGCCCTGCCCGTGGCAAACAGCTTCAGGATCAGGTAGGCCGCCAGTTCGTTCTCGATGAACAACCCGTACGTCAGGATGGCCTGTGATTTCAGGACCTGCTGGAGAGATTCTCGATTCATCCGGTGCGGGTGGAAGTAGCGCAGATGCTCCTCCGGAGTCGAGGAAACGAAGGCGTCGAGCGCGTCCAGATCACCGCTGTTGAGCGGACGGATCGTCGCGGGGGCACCGAACACGGTTCCGGTCACCGTGGCTTGGCTCAACGCCCGGCGAATGCGGCCGGTGTAGAGCGCCACCGTCAGGGCGGCGTTGCCTTTGGCCATCAGATCATAGATCCACGGGCAGTACGTCTTGATGCTATAGGCCGTCCGGTCGAGCCACGATGCCATCCGAAAGCTCCTGATTCGCGCGTGATTCTGTGACAGCGACGACAAACCGTGCCACGCGGGTTCCAAAGGGCCGTAGCCGAAAGATTTCCCGATCCCTGGTGGTTGCCGATGGACGCGGTTGCAGTGTAGCCAGTCGCGCAAGGTTGGACAGCCCGGTGGCGGCGACCTCAGACGGGTTTGCCGTCCGCTGAACCCTGCAGGATCACACCGCCGGGTCGCGGATACTTGCTCAGGAAGACGTCGCGCAGCGTATCGAAGCGAAACTCGTCCAACAAGTGCTGAACCTTCCGCCACACCGTGCCCCGCCCGCGGTAACGAAGCCAATCGTAGCACCGGACCCGCAGGCCTCGGCGGAGGGGCATCGGCGGGTAATGCACAAGCCGCGGCTCGGTTTCGTACTCGTATGGATGCAGATATACGACCGCCGGGCGCGCCTTTTGGATACGCCGTATGGTCCATCGCGTCCAGGCGAGAGGAAACATGCGCAAGTACCCTCCGCCGGCGGTCGGGATGCGACGCCCGGCCACTTCCACCACGGACAGCGGCAGTTCCAGAAGCCTGCCCGAGGCGGTCTGAATCTGGTAGGGCTCGATGGGGCTGGTCGGCCAGCCGTAGCGACGTCCGCGAAACGGGAACACGCTGCTGTCGTAGGTGAAGCCCTCCTCCACCAGGACTTCCCAGGCCCATGGCGTCTCGGGCGTAATCGAAAACGCCGGCGCCCGGTGCCCCTGGACTTTCATACCGATGATGTCTTCGACCCGGGCCTTGGCGTCGTGGACCTCCGTGCGAAACCCGTCCGCGGTGAGTTTGAACACTTCAGTGTGGTAATACCCGTGCACGCCGAGTTCATGCCTGCCGGCGGCAATGTCGCGAATGAGCTGGGGGAACGCATTAGCCACCTCGCCGAGGATGAAGAACGTCGCGCGGGTGTTGTGTTCGCTGAACAGGTCCAGAAGCCGGTGGGTGTTCTCCACTACCCGTCGCGTCGGGCCCATATCCACACCCAGCCTGTGGCGGGAGAAGAGATTGTTCGCATCTTCCACGTCGATGGTCAGGGCGTGGATCATACGTTATCCGAATCACCAAAGGTCAGGTGCCAATCCGTCAACTGAGATGGTTGCCTCGGCAAGCCGGGTACCTCGGTGGGGCGGTATAGGAAATTGAACTTCTTCGGCAACCATTTCGGATTGGGGCGCCGGTAGCCCTCCTCCTGTAAGGCTCTTTGCAGCATGGAGCTGGTGGCTTGGCATGCAACTAATCCCAGCCCACGGGACTGTAGCTCAGCCTCGGCCTCACGCAGGAGCTGACGCAAGGTCCGAACTCCGCCTCGGGCAACAAGGTCGATGACCATGCCCACGTCCAATCCTATTCTCCTGCCGACGGATGTTACGACGGCGCCGACCATGCGTCGGGCCTGACGGAGAATCAATGTCCGGTACTCGGCGACGGGCTTGGCTCCGTACCGCCAGTTCCAATAGGCGGCTGTTCGACGTATTAAGAGTTGCCCACAGTCGTGGGCAAACTCGTCGAACACCTCATCAAACTCCTCCGGCATAATCACCGCCGACCGGCAACTGAATCTGCCAAGACACCGAGGCCCACAACGCCGCCGAAAGAACAGTTGCGGCGGCCAGCTTATCATATAGGCCGGTAGGCGACCAATCTTCGGCCTCAACACGGCCGGACCATCGACGACTTTCAGATACAGCGGAATAAGTCCGGGGGAAATCCAGTCGCCGAACCTGAAAAAGCCCTTCAGCGATCGATCATTCGGCATGGTTATGCTGAACTGCGCGCCCCGGCGGGCAACAAGTTCATTGGAATAGGCCACCAGTGAGCGAAAGATGCCCCGGCGCCGATGCTCCGGATGCGTGAGCAGCCCCCAGTGCATCGCTCCCTTCAGGCGGCGTGTTTTCCATTGGAAGTCGAAGAGTGTCATGGGCCGGATGGCTACGGGCCGTCCCTCATACTCAGCCATGACGAGATCAGTCGGAAAGTCGGCATTGCTCAGGTAACGCCACTCCCACTCCAATCGATGTCTTACAGGATCTCTATAGCCGTAAACGTCGCGCCACAGACGAAGGAAGTCTTCTGTGTTGTCCGCCCCTCCCAGCCGAACCGTCCAGTACTGCCTAGGCATCTGTAACCCCGTGGACCGGCCGGATTCCATCGCGCCACTTCGTTGGCCGATTCCTACTCCCGCAGGCAACGCTCAAAGACTTCTTCCATCTGCTTGGCGATCATCCTGCGGCCGTATTTCTGCCGGGCTACCTCGCGGGCCCGGCGGCCGACTGCGTGGCGCTCCTGCGGGTGGTCAGCGTAATATTCGATCTTGGCCGCGAGGTCTTTCGCGCATCCTGGCTTGCTAGCGACGCCGGCGCCGTCGGCTTCCACCATCTCGGCCGTCGTGCCCGCGAAATTCACGATCGTGGGAAGCCCAGCAAACATGTAGTCGAAGAGCTTGTTGGGCGTAACCCAGCGGGGCCGGGAGACCTGCTTGAGAATCATCAACCCCACGTGTGATGCCATTAGGATGCCACAGAGCTTCGCCTTAGGGACCGGATCTAACAGGAAGACGTTGGTCAGCTTCTTCTGGGCCACGCTGGCGTTTAGCGCCGGTTTCATCTTGCCCTGTCCGATCATTACGATGGTGATGTCGGGGCGGTCTCGAAGGTGCTCGGCCGCTTCGATCAATTGGAACAATCCGTTGGCATCGCCGTGGGCGCCTGTAAAGATGGCGATTGTCTTGCCGGCAAGCCCGTGCTGCTCAATGTACTCGAGGTCCGGCTCGGCGTTTTCAAAAAGGGCGCCCTCCGCGCCGAGCAGGACGGTCTGGAGGAGTTCCGGCGCGAAGCCGCGTTCCAGCAACCGGTCGTGGAACCCTTGCGAAACCAGCAGGATTCTGCGTGCCTTCGCGTAGCAGAAGTGTTCCAGCCATTCCCAGGCTTTGTACGCCAGACCGGGTTTGAGGCGGCCCGCAGCCAGCAGATCCTCGGGCCACAGGTCGCGCACCTCGAAGACGAAGGGTACGCGTTTGATCGTCGCCGCCAACCGGCCGGGAATTCCCACCGTAAGTGGCGTGCTGGTGGCAAAGACCAAGTCCACGAACCGTTCCCGCAGGCAGGCGACCGTGGCCAGCAACGCGAAGCCAAAAAACGCCCACATGCGTCGCGGCACGCTCATTACGTTGTCGTACCTCACGCTGCAAATGATCACCTTGATGTCGTCGATCCACTGGACGCGAAAGGGGCGATACCAGGGTAGCGGCTCAAACCGTGAATTCTCCGAGATGCCGCAGATCATCGTCACCCGGTGCCCTGTCTCGACAAGGTACCTGCTCACGTCATAGCTTCGCGTTCCGCCGGTACCTTGGTTTGTGCAGAAATGCTGATGGATGTAGAGAATCGTCACCGTGGCTGCTCCTTCCAGACGACAGTGCCGAAGGCCCCGGGCAGTTGGCAGCGCGATATGACCGACAACGTGCGAATTGGCTGTATCTCGCCGTAGTACAATGACTCATATCCACCGTCAGCGCGAGATTCCAGTATTTCCACGTCGATCGTGCTTGAAGCTTGCACCTCAATAACCCATCCGCAAGGTAGTTGGAGACGAACGGTGTTCGAGTCGCGGCGGGACATTTCAGCAGTCGGAGGCAGGTGCCAACGCAGCGTCAACTGATGATGGCCGCTGCCCTGAACCTGGTCCGCAATGTCCCACCGGTTTCGTGGCACATCGACAGTGATTCGGCGGGTGTGAACAAGTCCGGGAAAACGCCGATCGTAGGCGAAATGGCTTCCCTGCCAGTCAATCCGCTCCGGGGATACGCGAAAGTGCGAAAGCTCGGCCTTCGGCCAGGGCAGCAAGGTGAATCGCGAGACCGGGCGCAACGGCGACTTGCCGTCCACCACGATCGTGTTGTGGGCCTCGATGGACTTCAAGTAACCGCCCAGCTCCGGCCCGTCGGCCACGAAATAGCGGTACGACCCGCAGTCCCGAAGCAGATTCACTCCCTCCGCCCATAGGTCCAGGTGCAACAGGTCAACGTGCCCGACCCGGTCGCGATACGTCTGGCAGCGCACCATCGCCCAGGCGTCTTTGCCTTGGAGGGTATAGTACCCGCCCACCGGGGACTCGTTGGACGTCCGGCCCTGATCGGAAACCGGAGCCTGGAGTGTCTGGGGGCCAAAGAGCCAGAGCAGGTCTTCGTCCCTGTCGCCGGCCGGATAGGCCTTCTCCTGATTCGCCAGGTAGCGGCAACTCTGCACCACGGGGCGATAATCCAGGTAGTCGCAACTGTTCAGCGGCAGAACCAGCGCCCCGTCATTGGCCCCGCAGTTGGGCGCGCGACCGGTGTGGGGGTCCACCATCTGGAACAGGAACTCGTCGGCTCTATGTACAGCAGCGGCCAGCTCATCCGAGAGCGGCTGATCATTAAGTGCTGCCAGGCGGATTGCCCAGAGGCAGTCATGCAGCATGAGCCGGTGGTAGTTCATCGAGTGCTGGACGTAGCTGCCGTCCTCGTAGACCTGCCGGCGGACTTCGTTCTCCAGGACGCTTCGGCCGATCGCGTGCCATCGCGCCGCCCCTTTGAGTTCGGGGAACAACAGAGCTGTGGTCAACAGCCCGACGGCTTCGCTGATGGCGTGGTTGTTCTTCTGCGAGACCGCGTAGTCGATGTTGTTGGCAATGCGCTCCGCCTGAAGGGCAAGCACCTTGACTAGGGCGACGATTCGGTCCGGGGTGGTAGCTGGCGCGCTCCAAAAAGCGTACAGGGCGAAGCACCAGGCCATGGTCCGCAGGGCCGTCTCCTGCCCGCACTTCCAGTTCGGACCCATGTTGGGCGGATTCTGCCCACACCAGGACTCAAACAACTCCCAGAACGCTTCGGCGTACTTGTCGTCGCCGGTTAGTGCATACGCCCGAGCCACCCAGAACGCGCAGGCGAACCGCGAGGGTTCCCAAACGTCCTTGATGTCCCCGGCAGTGGCGGAGAAGGTATGTTAGTCGTACCAATGTGTTCGAGTATGATGCTCAGCGACGGTGAAGGGGTTGAGCAGCCAATTGACCGGCCGGCCCAGGTCGTGCGTGTGCTTGCTGTAGAAAAGAAAACG
>Ga0114922_10003312_pt1 | contig 15046 bp, 17 predicted proteins | sample AartaG_FD_100975 | JGI IMG/M metagenome (GOLD analysis project Ga0114922, IMG submission 100975) | Deep subsurface microbial communities from Aarhus Bay to uncover new lineages of life (NeLLi) - Aarhus_00045 metaG | ecosystem: Environmental > Aquatic > Marine > Oceanic > Sediment | place...
AGGAAAAGGATAAATAACCCAGACACGATGGATGGATAGATAAATAAAGGGGTTTATTGAGCAATAGATTACGGCTGTGCGGGGCCGCACCCTTGCACGGTCGTTTTTTATTGCTTGGGAGTTAAAGATGAATATAGACATTCGTGTAATAGATGAGATTCCGATGTATAGGGAGTATTACGGCAGGCATTGTGGTTTGTTTCCAGGCAGTCATTACTTTCGGGTTTTATTTGGAACTTTTGGCGGGGATGTATGTTTGGTTACTTGCGCTCGTGGTGATTTACAGTCCTGTATAGAGAAGGGTTTAAGTTTACGGAGATGATAATGGGCGGCATACGTCGGATTAAGAAGAATTTGAACGCACCTATAGCTTTAGGTGATACGGGCGTGAAGTTTAACGGATGTCGGGTTTTATTGGCGGATATTAACCCATCTAAGGTTAAGGAATCGGCGGGCAAATTTTCGGGTTTTTTGGGTCATTTAACGGGTCGGGCATCTTTAGTTAATATTCGGGATTTATACGAGGCCCATTTCAAGGTTTTGTCGGGCTTATTAAAGGGCGAGTTGTGGAATTAATTGAGAAGAGTCTGTTAAGTGACGCTCCTTATTGGGCGTGGGTGAAGGGTTTACACATAGACGGTCGTCCGTTTGATTTGGAGGGTCGGTCGTACCAGTTAGAGATTATGCGTCCGGTATGCGAGGACGGTAAGGTCAAGCATAATGAGGTCATTAAGAAGGGTTCTCAGACGGGAGCAACGATGGGTAAGTCGCTTGAGATAGCCCACGGCGCGAGGTATGGTCTTTATCCACAGGGAATAATATATTATTTTCCATCTAAAGCAGCCGTAGAAGACTTTTCTGGCAGTCGGTTCAAGCCTCTTTTGCAAGACAATTACGAAGACATAGGTAGATATTGTAATGACATTAACTCAGTTTACACTCGAAGAATAGGTAAAACAAATGTCAATTTTCGTGGTTGTTCTGGTACGACTATTATTGGTGGCATAGCCAAAGACTCTACGCAGGTTCGTCAGACCCCCGCCGACTGGATTCTTTTAGACGAAAGGGACTTATTTGACGATGAGATGGCCGCACAGGTGAATCAACGTCTTGGCAATTCAACGATACGTCGCCGGTCTGATATGGGCACTCCGAAATTACCTGACGATGGTATTGACCGGCTCTACGGAAAATCTGATATGCGCCGGTGGATGATAAAGTGTGAGTGCAGGAAGCATACCTGTATGGAGACCGAATTTCCCAACTGTATTAAGGTCGAAGAGGGTAGGGGTTTTCCCGTATGTATCCATTGTGGCAGGGAAATCAATCGTTCTGATGGTCAGTGGGTTCCGGATTCGCCATCAAAGGACACGGTAGGTTATTGGTGTAGTCAGTTATTGAATCCGAACAGGGACTTATTACAGGTTTTGAAGGAGTATGACGACCCCGAAGAATACGACACTACCGAGGCGGAGTTTCAGAGAACAGTTTTAGGTAAGGCTTTTGCCCGTGCTGAAGATTTACTGAGGGAAACGGAGGTCTATCAATGCTGCACGCAAGACCAGATGGCGTATTCCCATAAAGGCCCGTGTGCGATGGGTTTTGACGTAGGTTTTCCGCTTATTCACGTTGTTATAGGCCATAGGATAGGTAAAGACAGATTCAGGATAGTTAAACTTGCAAGAGTATCTGAATGGAAAAATCTTCACGACCTTGCCCACAGGTTCAATGTAAAGGCAACTGTCGGCGATGCTATGCCGGAATCTCATAAGATACGGGAATGGGCGGGGACTGAAGCCGGATACGGAAATACGGTATATCCGTGTTATTACACAACTCACCTGAAGACTTTTGATAATTGGGGCACGGACAATATCGTAAAAGTGAATCGCACTGACGTATTTGACGAATCTCATCAGATGGTAGTCAATCCTGGCAGGATGTTAATACCCCGCAGGTGTCAGGAAATTGATATTTTTGCTCATCAAATGTGTATGACAGCTAAGTTCTTAGAGACGGATAAGCGGGGCAATATGGAATATCATTATCGCAAGGTCGGCGACAAGCAGGACCATTACCGTAACGCATTGAACTATTTTTATTTAGCCTGCAAGAAGATTGGTATTCCTTCTTCTCATTTGGACAGGAAAAGACCTGTCACGCAGGACATGACTTACAAGTTAGGAGCATAGGAAAAAATGATAAAGAAATGGACTGAAGATTATTTAGAGCAGTATTACTGGGTCAAGGACGGTGACACAATGCCGTGGCGAAACAATGAAGTTTACGCGGGTAGTATGTCCGTTGCTAATGGCGCTCTGGCGGCTGACGGTTCAGATGATGCTACAGTGGAGGCCATTGCCGCTGCCAACATAGTGTTAATCAAGCCGCGCAACGGCACGGTTTCATTGGAGTTTAGATTCAGGTCTGATGGCACAGTCGAGGGCGACCAGGAGGTTCTTAATCTATATGCCGCTGCCGGTGTGGATTTCTACCAATTTGTTGACACGCTGACTATTGACCGAGGGCTTTGTGAGTATTCAAGCACCATATTTTTCTACGATAAAATTGTTTCCACCGGCGAAAAATGGCCCACCGCGACCAACGAGTCCGGTGATACTGACGAAAAGATAGGTTGGTATGTAATGAACACTCACGGCTACGACCGTTTCGCTTTTGTTATGACGACCAAAGACGCCAATACAACTAATTTATACATTGACTGGCGAAGACACTAATGGCTAACGAGGTAAATTTCGGATGGGCGACGGAAAAGGAGCTGACTTTTAGCGTCTATACCGCAGCCGGGGTACAGCGTGAAGCGGGAACTGAGATGACCGAGACTCCTGCATCAAGCGGATTATATCTTGGTACACCTACAACCATACAGACCGGTGACAACGTGGTAGTAAAAGAAGGCACGATAGTCAGGGGACACGGTGAATACGGGGGAGGTATAGAGGGTGATTTTGAGATAGTCATCCCAGCAGGGTATGTGGGTGATTATTTACAAAGAGAAACAGTGTATTTTTTCTGGCATACAAATATGGCTTTAGATACCAACGGAACGGTGGTTTGTTATAAGGACAACAACACAGGAGAGGTAACTATTCCTACGGGCATTACGGATACGAGAGATTTTGATAGTAAGACCGGTGTTCATTTAGTCAAGATAGATTTAACGGCTAACTCGTTTTACGTTCCTTTAAGCGATTACGCTATTAACTTAAACGGTGCTGTTGTCGGAAGTAAGACACTAAATGTTACTCTTGCCACGTTCTCTATAGAGAACAGGCATCAGGGATTGAAATGGTTGAAAAATGGATAGAGATTTCAGTACAAATATAAACCAGGAGCTTACCAAACAAATTACGGAAGAGCTTGTCTCTAAAATTGTCGTAACGCCCAAAGGTCTTGCCTTGAAAGGACGTGAGAACAAGCCTATCAAGATACTGGCACAGGGCGAGAAGGGAGATAAAGGCCAACCAGGTCGAGACGGCAAAGACGGCAAAGACGGCGTAAAAGGAGGGAAAGGCGACAAAGGCGATAAGGGCGAAAGCGTACAAGGCCCGAAAGGAGATAAGGGCGAACAAGGCCCAAGAGGTTCGAGTGGTGAAAAAGGAGAAAAGGGCGAACCAGGCAAGAATGGTTCTGACGGCAGGGATGGTATAGATGGCACAAAGGGCGTTAAGGGCGACAAAGGTGAAAGCATACAAGGTCAACAGGGCATTGAAGGTAAACAGGGTGAGCCGGGCAGACCTCCTGAGTATGAATGGAGGGGGACTGAATTAAGATTTAAGAACCCTAATGGAACGTGGGGCCAGTGGATGGAGTTGAGAGGCAGGGACGGTCATAACGGTCAGAGTATTCAAGGTTATCCCGGCCCGAAAGGTGACAAGGGCGATCCTGGCCTGATGCCTGCCGAGGTTTCATATATAACAAATTCACTAATGGAATTAAAAGAGAGAATAAAGGAGTTGGAAAAATGACAGGAAGTGCACCGTCCAAACCGCCGCCTGCGCCTGCGCCTCCGGCGATGCCTGTGCCTGGCAGGGAAGAAGAACAGGCCAAAAAGACAGTAACACGCAGGAGAGGCAGGAGTGCCAATAGATTAGCCGGAAGAATGATGCAGAACAGAAATATATTAAATTTAAGGAACAAGCTCGGTGAATAGTGCAGAAGACATAATAGCCAGAATGGAGCAGTTGGAACAGAATCGTACCAACTGGGACACTCAATGGCAGAACTGCGCCGATTATGGTATGCCGCAGAACAATCAAATTACAAGCAAGAAAGCTCCTGGTTCTGCCAGTGGTGTGGATTTGTTCGATACAACTGCTGAGGATTCAAATATCCAGTTAGCGGCAGGATTATACTCGTATATGTTCCCTACGGAAGGCCGTGCATTTGTTTTGGAAGTCGAAGATGAGGAATTAAATGAAGAAGACGAGGTTAAACAGTGGCTTGATACTACTACGAAGGCCATTCACAAGCATTTGATAAGCTCTAACTTCAGAGAGGCGTTTTTTGAATTTCTGAAATCTTTGGGTTGTTTCGGTACAGCCTGTTTATATGAAGAAAAGGGCAAAAAATCTCCCCTGATATTTGTCTGTCACCATATGGCTGGTATTTATATAGTCGCTAATTCGGACGGTATAATAGACACGATATTCAGAAGTTATGAATACACCGCACGACAGGCCGTACAGGAGTTTGGTAAGGAAAGTTTAAGTGAGAAGATAGTAACTGCATACGAAAACCCCAAAACAGCAGAAAAGAAATTTCAGTTTATCCACGCAGTTTTTCCCCGTGAGGAATACGACTCCACCAAAGAAGACCCAATAAATATGCCCTTTGCCAGTATCTACGTCTCTCGTACAGATAAGCATAAAATCTCGGAAGGCGGATACAAAGAAAATCCATTTCAGGTGGACAGATTTGATAGGGACGCCTTAGAGGTTTACGGTCGGTCGCCTATGATGAAGAAGCTGCCTGATATAAAGATGGTCAACGCAATGAAGAAGACTCGGATTAAGGGCTGGGAAAAGCAGGTTGACCCTGTGGCCCTTTTGCCTGACGACGGTTCGATATGGCCTTTTGCCACACAACCTGGTGGCGTGATTTATTATCGAGCCGGTGGTGACAAGCCTGAATACTGGGAGTCCAAGGGCGACTTGAAGGCTATGGAGGAGGCAATCCTAACCGTGCAGCAGAGTATTCAAAAGGGCTTTTTCCTTGATATGTTCGACCCGTTAGTTGACAGGCAGAATATGACCGCTACCGAGGTAATGGCGAGGGTAGAGCAGAAGATGAGGTTCTTAACTCCTATTATTGGCCGGTTACAAAGCGAGTTATTTAACCCGATGATACACAGGGTCATAGGAATATTGGAAAGACAAGACCTATTGCCGGATATGCCGCCTGTATTGTCTGAGGTGGAGTACAAGATAACTTATCTCGGCAGGCTGGCTTTGTCGTTAAAGACCTTAGAGACTGAAGGTTTGCAAAAGACTTTAGCTGAATGGGGGCCGTTAGCGCAGGCCGAAATCACTGAGTGGCTGGACAATTTGAATCAGGACAAGGCGTTCAGGGACAGTGCAAGAAACAACGGCTGTCCCGCCACTTGGCTGGAAGATTTGAATAAGGTAAAAAAAGACAGGGAACAGATACAGCAGCAGCAGCAGGCGCAGGCATTGAGGCAGCAGTTACCTGAATTAACTAAAGCTGCCAAGAACTTAAATCAAGCCCCCGAAGCAGGTTCTATTATGGAAGGAGTAACAAGTGCAACTTAATGAAGACCAGTTACTGGATGAAGACCAGAAAAAAGAAGTAGAAAAGAGAATACATAGGTCTGCCTGTTTTCAGAGGGTATTTGAACGGGATGTTGAGGGCAAAGAAGTATTGAAAGAGATAGATATTATGTCCAATTACAATATAGATACATTCGACCCTGACCCTTATATAAGTGCGTACAGAGCTGGTCGAAGGTCTGTGTCTGTATTTATTCACAATACAATAAGTCAGGACTTAGATAAAGCGAAAGAGATGCTGAAAAATGCCGGAAGTCAAACCTAACGAGAGCCGGAAAAGTTATGTGTCACGGTGCATAGCGTACTGTGTGAAAAAAGAAGGTCTGACTCGTAGTCAGGCCGCTGGAAAGTGTTACGGGATGTTTAGAAACAAGAAAGGAAAGAAAAATGGATGACCCTGATAACCCATTGAAAAATGGCCCAGACAACTCAGCCAAGAAGTGTAGGTATTGTGGGAACAAAAAGAAACCAAATGTAAAGTGGCCCACTGAAGAATATTGCAGTGGCAAATGTATGCAAAAGGATGGCCTTAAACCTGTATCGGTAGATGAGCAGTCAAAAGGGCCGCAGAAAATTAGAAAGGCCACGCTCGAAGATTATCAGGCTCATCCGAAGGATTATCGACGGCGGTATGAGCCGGAAAAAATTAACTGGGGCGAACCCCTGACTTCTCGGCAGTTGAAGCAGGCAGGCTTCCGGGCGAACCGAGAGCCTATTCCCGGCGATTGGGATTATATAGAACAGGAGGTGGCAGATGGACGGTGAAGGCAATCTCCAGTTAGTTGATTCTGATGGCACTTTTTCTGAAGACTGGGTTGAGCAATTAGGGGACGATTATAAGGAGCACGCCCCTACTCTGTCGAGGTTCAAGAATGTAAGGGATTTGTCCAAATCGTATGCTGAAGCGAGGAAAAAATTGGGCCAAGACCCCGAATCTCTTGTCCAAATACCCAGGGACGACTCACCAGACGAGGTCAAGGCCGCTTTTCATAAAGCTGCTGGCAAGCCTGAAAAGGAAGATGGTTACGAGTATAAGTTACCTGACGATTTAAGCGCCAAGGTAAAGGTTGATGACGAAAAGATGACCGGCTTCAGGAAGTTGTCTCACGAACTTAACTTGAACCAGAAACAGCACGAAGGGCTATTGAATTTTTACTTTAAGGACATAGCCGACTCGCAGGACAAATTTGAGATGCTGATGGCCGAGCAGGAAAAGGAAGATGCGGAAAAAGGCAAAGCTGAGTTGCGGAAATTATATGGAAATGGCACTGATGAAAGAGTGCTGCGTGCCAATGCCGTCCTGCGTAAGTTCGGTGGTGATGAAGCGGTGGCGTCATTTAACGCACAAAATAATCCGTTAATGGTAAAGTTCCTCGACAATATCGCAGAAGCTATGAGTGAAGACACGCTTAAAGGCGTTGCTGCGGCGACATTTCCTTCAGCAAGTGATATAAAAAGTCAAGTAGCGAAGATACGAGAAGAAATGACAAAAATTGAAAAGGAGAATCCTGGTACATACAGAGGAAATCCGAGATATAAAGACTTAATAGAGCAGAAACACGAATTGTATAAAAAGATGCCTGCTTAATCAGAAAACCTCTTATAAAAGAGTCCTGTGCTTTGAGCTAAAGCAGCTCCGTCGCAGTACGACGTTAAATACACAGGGAAGCCCTCGCAGAGACAACCTTTCCGAGTAAACAATTTGATTCACTGTTTTGTTGAAAGGAAAGAAAATGAGCATAACTTTAAGTCAAGGCATACCAAACTGGTTCGTTGATGAGTTTCACGATGACCTGTACCACGTATGCCAGCAAACCGAATCCAAGTTCAAACAGGCCGCCAGAGTTGAATACGGTCTTATCGCTGCTGAAGATAAAGCCTTTGATATGATGGATGCGTTTACCCTGACGGAGAAATCCGGTTACAGTCCCGATACGCCTTCGATTGACCCTGCGACACAAAGGCGATGGGTTACGACTACACCGTATCACAATTCAGTCCCGTTTGACAGGGACGCTGATTTATCTATCAAACTTTCACCTACAGGCGATTTCGTCACTGCTTTCAAGCGTGCTATCAACCGCAAGTTTGACGATATAGTCCTTGCCTGTTTTGAGGGTACAGTTTATTCAGGTCGGCGTAGGGGCAGCACAATCACCTGGGCTTCACAGGATGGAAACATCAAGTACACAGCCGAGAACACGGGACGAACTATCGCTTACAATTGCAGCAGCGGTAACTGTAGTGCAGCCGATACGGGTATGACCACCGAGAAAATCGAACTTGCACACGAATACTGGGCTTTCAACGACGTGGACGACAACATCCCGAAGTGGTGTGCCATCTCGCCGAGACAGGCAACTAATCTATGGGGACAGGAACAATATGTCAACCGAGACTATTCCAGCGGTGAGCCGTTGATGACAGGTTATATCCGTCGCAACTGGATGGGTATTAACTGGATTGTGTCCTCAAAGATTACCTTGGGTTCATCGAATGACGTAGATGCCGGCACTGATGTCTATGAATGTTGGGCCTGGGCTCAGGATGGGATTATTCTCGGCATAGCTGATGAACTTACTATTGAAATTACCACACTGCCCACCAAGTCCTATGCCCAGCAGGTATATGTCCATATGAACGCCGGTGCAATGCGTATGGACGAAGACAAGATAATCAAAATTGAATGTGCGGCATAAGGCCGAAAACTAAAGTATTAACGCTCGGCGGTTAATCCGTATGCCGGTTAAGAGCAACTTTTTAAGGAAAGTAAAATGAATTACAATTACGATTTCACATACGGGAGAAGGAACCGGATTGTCGGTCCTTCGCAACTTGTGGATTCTGCAAACATCTTCACTCCTACTTCAGACCAGAAGTACACTTTGGGTCTGGAACTGGATTTGAACGATGCAACAAATCGAAAGTTTGTGTATTTGAAGAACGGTGCTACTGCGCTTGGTAAGTGCAAAATGGTACAAACACCCGCCCACGACGCGGAGTCTATTGCCTCGACTATTCAGACAGGTAATGAGGCTTATGGCGCTTCGGCGGGTGCAAGTACGTTTGACGTTGTTGTGGCGACAGGTAGCGAGATAACAGCTAACTCGCTTAGAGATGGCTGGATGATTGTAAGTGATGGTGGCGATGCAATGGGTGATATGTACTTGGTTAAGTCCTGTAAGTGGTCAACATCAGATACAAAACTCCTCGTTACTATTTGTGATGAAGGCGGGCTTCGTAATGCTATCGCTGCTACCGACGACGTTTCTTTTGTTCCCAGCAAGTACAAGGATGTGATAGTAACGACAGAATCACCTGCCGGTGGCCCGGTTGGTGTGCCTCTAACTGCTGTCACCGCCAACTATTACTTCTGGGCTCAGTTCTGGGGTTATACGCCTATATTCACAGACGATACCGACACCATTGTTGTAGGCGACCCGGTTATGTTGACCGTTGATGATACTGCCGCCTCTAATGGCTGCGTTGCACTTAGTGATGCAGATGCAGATGCTTATGTTGTTGGCAACTGTGTATTCGCAGGCGCTGTAAGTGAATGTTCCATTATTGACCTTAGATTACCGTAAGAAAGGAGAAAAGACTATGTTAAGAAAAACAATTACCATAGCGCTGCTCCTTATACTTGCTTTGAGCAACGTGTCTTATGGTATCAAGTTGTTTGGTCAGGCCGATACAAGGCTGGGTGCTTATACCGGCCCTGTAGGCGGAACAGAGCAGGACGACACTGTAAAGGCTGCAATGGACTTGGCACATACAGACCTCGATGCGATTATCAGGGATTTGGGTATAGTTCGTGGGACGAACAGCAGTATATTTTATGTTGATAGTGGTACGGCGGGTACAACTGGCATCAGTTGGGCTACTGCCGTTGCAGATATTGAAGCCGCTACTGTTTTGTGTACTGCAAGCGCTGGTGACATTATTGTCTGTGCTCCAGGCCACGCAGAAGCGATGACTGCCACTGACGATATTGACCTTGACAAGATAGGTATTACAGTTATTTGTCTCGGTGAAGGCGACCTTCGTGCCACATTCAGTTATACAGCTAATGGCGAGTTCGTATTCAGCGCTGATAATTGCGCGGTTTATAATGCAAGGTTTATCGCTACATCGGATTCAGTAGTTCACGCTATTGACGTCGAAGCAAATGTGGACGGATTTAAGATAATTGGCTGTGAATTTTCAGCAGAAACTACTACTGTTGATGAGTTTGACGATGTTATTACTATTAGTACGGCAACAACTCGCGGCGTTATTCGGGGTAATAAATTCCTCGGTGATGTCGGCGCTAACGCCGAACCTCAATCGTGTATCAATTTCAATACGGCACACTATCTTGAAATTTCGGACAATCAGTTCTACGGCGACAGAGCAGTGGCTTGTATTGAAAATGCCGCAGCCGCGAACTTTCCGCTTATCAGGGATAATGTCCTGGTCAACGGCATTATCGGTGGAACGGCTGGTTTGAATACAGTGGCCTGCATTTCTTTACACGCGAGTACTTCTGCTGTGATTATTGACAACAAGTTGTTTTGCAATGTTGCAACGCCAGATTTGGCTATCATCGCAGCGGATGGTTTTATGTCTGGTAACACTTACAACGAAACCGAAGGCGGTCTTTCTCAGGGTTCTCCCATAGGCACAACTGCCGGACAGACTTATGTTGCGGTATGCACAACTACTACGGCTTTTGCCGAAGACCTTTTTGTTGTTACACAGCCCATTCTCATCGAGAGTATGCACGGGCTTGTTACCACAAACATTTCCGCCGATGGCGGAAACCTTCATCTTTTGTGCGATGCCACAACTGCGGCACAAGACCAAACTTTTAGTACGGCAGTTGCAGTACAAGGCGATGCCGCAGGAGATGTCTGGTCGTTTGACAACACTGCCGGACTTTCGGTTTTAACTCCTACGGCCAATGCCGGTACGAACTCGGCTATGGGTTCTTGGTTTTGTCCAATAGGTACTATTGAGCAATCTAACACTGATGCCGATGCTACTGGTGCTATTGTCTGGTATATGGTTTGGAGGTGTCTTGTTGACGGAACTACCGTAACACCACAGTAAGTTTTTAAGGGGGGCGGGGAAACCTGCCCCCATTTTTAGGAATTATAGATATGAGTATGACTGATTCAGCTGCAAACATAGGATTAGCCAATCAATCTCTCGGCTTACTTGGAGCGGCCGCCATTACAGTTGGTTCGACCACCGAACAGAACTATGTCTATTGTGCCTTATTTTTTGATGATGCACGGGACGAGATATTAAGTTCGCACAAATGGAACTTTGCCAAGAAAAGGGCTTATGCAATTCAGACGACAGACCCTTTATTCGGTTATGATAATGCGTTCACAAAACCATCAGACTGCTTGAAAGTCTGCCAGATTGAAGAAGCTGCTGATGCTAAATTCGAGGTTGAGGGCGGCTTGATATTGACAGATGAAGGCAGTGCCCCTACCGAATATGATGATGACAGCGTAGATTATCTGGCTGGACAGTATATCTCTTCTGATGATAGTGGCAGCGACCTGACTTACCTGGTGGACACAGCATTTACTTCGAGCGATGAAACAACTGATATTGCTTCCTATTGCACGTCTCAAGGCGATGATTTAGAGATTCTAAAATTAGAATATATCTATCAGGTTACTGATGTCAGCACATACCCCGTTTCAGTTTATCAATGTGTAGTGATAAATTTGGCCCGAATGTTGAGTTCACCGATAAAGCAATCAGAAAAAGCGTCTATGAACTTACAGGCGATGTTATATGGTAGCCGGTACATTGTCGGCTATCTTAATTTGGCGAGGTCTTTTGATGCACAGGAAGGCGGCGCTGTTAAATTTACAACTAATACCTGGATTAAGTCAAGACGATGAAAAAACTTATAGGTTTGTTTCTACTAATTTTACTATCAGGTTGCTGCCAGTTGTCTGAAAAGAAACTGCCTAACAACAGAAACAGACTCCCCGACAGTAAAATAGAAATATTGATAGAAGGCCGGACAGCAAACCCAAACATCCAGAAATATTTACTTTGGTGTTTGGAAAGAGATAGAAGAGAAAGGGAAGATAAATAAAAAAACTAATTACATTTTTTTTATTGTGTTCTGTTGCTTTAGGAGAGGACAAGCCTTACAGAATCCTCAATTCCTTCAACGCAGGTGAATTGTCTGCATTGCTTTCGGCGAGGGAGGACTTATCCAAGTATCACTCCGGCTGTTCTTTGATGGAGAATATGATACCAATTCCCCAGGGCGGCGCAGAGAAAAGGCCGGGCACAAAGTATGTAGCCGAATCGAAAAACAATACAAAGATACGGCTGCTGCCATTTGAATATTCTACCGAGCAATCATATGTTATTGAGTTGGGTAATCAGTACGCGAGGTTTTATGCTGATAGTGCGCAGATAATGATGCCAGCGGGAGAAGATAGTTCTCGGTATCCGCAGTCAGCATCAATAAAAGCACATTGGACACTTAACGACCTTTCTGGAACAACTGCTACAGATTCCGAAGAAAGTCACGACGGTACAATTAGTGAAGATGCTTCTGTTTTGACTGATACCGGACAAACTGCTGGTGCTTTTGATTTTGCCGGTTCTCATAAAGTTACTGTTACCGACCACGCCGATTTTACTTTTACTGGCACTACGTTTTCTATGGCTGCATGGGTATATGTTATTGCTACTGCCGCAGACCAGTTTATTATTTCAAAAGCTGATGCCGATGGTAGTAATGAGTGGTTATTTGTGATTGATAGCAGTGAACAGCCTTGTATCTGGTTATACGATGAAACTAACAATAAATGGGCTACATTAACTGCCGATGATGCTCTAACAGTTAATGCGTGGTATTACATCGTTGCAACTTATGACGGCACTACAGGTAATAGTGCTGCTGATGGATTAACTCTTTATGTTAGTGGTGTCGCCGTTGCTGCAACAGCGCTTACAATAGCCGGATATGATGATATGGCAAATGGTACTGCTGATATTATAATTGCCAACAGTGATGGTGATGGAGGGCAATTTCAGGATAAGCTGGACAATATAGCTATTTGGAAAGGTAAGGAGTTAACGTCAGCAGAAGTTGCCAGTTTGTATAGTTTGCAAACGGCGACAAGTACAACAGCGTATGAAATTGTCACTCCTTATTTAACAGCAGATTTATTTGAATTGAAATATGAACAATCTGCTGACGTTTTATACATAACTCATCCTGACTATGAAACAAAAAAGGTATCTCGGTATGCGGACAATTGGTGGACAATTGATGCTTTAGGAATTGAAAACGGCCCGTTTAGGTCACAGAATAGTGATGTTGGTGCCAAAATAGCCGCTTCTGCAACTACTGGTTCGGTAACTCTTACTGCTACTGGTTGCACACCTTTCGTAGCAGGTACTACGGCAGGCCATGTGCCAAGCGGTACTGCTTCAACATCTAAATCTCAAACTGGTGCTTTATTTAAATTGGTACACCCTATTGATGATTTGGAGTTTAAAGAAGAACTCGAAAGCGACTTTGCGGCAGGACAAGTTGAAGATACCAGTTGGGTGGATTGCGGGGTTTTATATAAAGGAACAACGTGGACGCTTGTTACAGGGGATACATGGTTTGGCACAATAAAAGTACAACGCAATTATACATTAGGTGCGGCGGTTGGTAACGGTGCTGATGAGGGGGCTTCTTTGGGTTGGGAAACTGTATTTACTTATTCATCCGGGGCTGGTGCTGCTGTAGATGCAAGGAATGTGTCAACTACAGGTACTGAAGATGACGGCGATGCTCAATATAGAGTTATCTATGCAGACGAAACAGCAGACGACACTGTCAGTGTTTATTTCTCTACCGACCAGACGGAGATAGTAGGTATCGTAGAGATAACAGCGGTAACAAGTTCTACGGTAGCTACAGGAACAGTTATTGAAACACTCGGTTCTACTGATGCTACCTATAAATGGTCAGAAGGGTCTTTGAGTAATTGCAGAGGATGGCCTCCAACAGTAGCATTCTTTGAGGATAGATTATGTTTTGGCGGCAATACATCGCAACCAGATACTATATGGGCTTCTGTTACAGCCGACTATGAGAATATGGAATCGGGCGTAGATGATGACGATGCTCTTAACTTCACTCTATCATCGAGGCAGGTAAATGTAATCGAATGGCTTGTCGGTAAAGACAAACTGCTCATCGGTACATCCGGCGCGGAATGGACTATCTCAGGTGGAACTGACGAACCACTAACCCCTTCTAACGTAGTAGCAAAACAGCATTCAACTTACGGAAGTGCTAATATACAGGCAACTTTAGCAAATGAAAGCGTCTTATTCTTCCAGAGGGGCAAAGAGAAGATGAGAGAGCTTGCCTATAACTGGGAGATGGACTCTTATGTATCTCCTGATATGACGGTGTTAGCACCTGAAATTACTGATGGCGGGATAGATGATACTGATTATCAACAAACGCCCAATCCTATTTTATGGTGTGTCCGAGACGCAAACGAAATATGTGTCTTTGTGTATGAGAGGAAAGAGCTGATTACGTCTTGGGCGAGATTGATAACAGACGGCGATTTTGAGTCTGTTGCCATTATAAGCGGGACAACTGAAAGCGAGGTATGGGTATCCGTAGAGAGGGTTATTGACGGAGACACTGTAAGATATATCGAATATTTTACTCCGAGAGACTGGGACAGCGATTCCAATGCTTTCTTTGTGGACTGCGGCATAACCGATACGGGTGGTGATGCCACTATAACCGGCTTGAGCCATTTGGAGGGCGAAACAGTACATATATTGGGCGATGGTGTAGTTCTCGCAAGCGAAACTGTTTCAAGTGGTCAGATTACGGCGGATTCTGTCTGTAGTAAATATCAGGTAGGATTACCTTATACCGTCCAGTTAAAGACAATGCCCTTATCCTGGATTATGCAGGGAGGGCAGACCATACAGGGCAGGATTAAACGAATAAATGAAGTTTTGCCAAGATGGTATGAAAGTGGCGATTTTTATATTGGCAAAGATTATGACAATAAGGAACTGATGAGTATAGACGGTATTACCACCAGTGAGGAACGCAAAACATTTCAGCCTGGCTATGACAGGTCAGGATATGTGTATTTTTACCAGCAGTCGGCGGAACCGTTTACTTTACTGGCTTTAATGATTGAATTTCTCGTGTTTTAGCCTAAAAGGGATAATTTTCTATG
>Ga0114922_10003313_pt1 | contig 15044 bp, 17 predicted proteins | sample AartaG_FD_100975 | JGI IMG/M metagenome (GOLD analysis project Ga0114922, IMG submission 100975) | Deep subsurface microbial communities from Aarhus Bay to uncover new lineages of life (NeLLi) - Aarhus_00045 metaG | ecosystem: Environmental > Aquatic > Marine > Oceanic > Sediment | place...
ACCATTTGATAATGAGGAATTTGACAATGCAACTTCCTTCTTCTGTGGTATGTATATGCCTAATGAGGACATAGCAAAATCAACAAAAGAGATCTATAGAGTACTATCGTCCGGAGGAGAATTTTGGATATGGGATTCAAAAATTGATACAGATAAAGAGAGTTTCATAATTGTTTTAACAATATCTTTACCTGGAAAAGAAAAATTTGGGACAGGTTATGGGACAGGCAAAAAGCTCCTAAATGAAGAAATGTATAAAGAATATCTTGAAGAAGCTGGTTTTAGTATAGAAGAAATCGAAGTAAATAAGTATTGGTTTTTCATCAAAGCTAAGAAGTAATTACTATTAATAGAGTATTTTTTTATACTCTCACTCTTTTTACATTTTATGCCTTCTTCAGAATATACTCCTTGCTTCTATTGTTCTGAATATTTAAAAATAGCACAAGATTATCCAGTCAATTTTGCTTCTAAAGATGTTACTAGTTTTACTCCTAGATGTTTTCTTCATTGGGAGTATAAATGCAGCAAATGTGGAGAGTTAACTCATTTCAATGGTATTTCTTGGTGTTCTAGTTGTAAGGAGTTTACATGCTTACGTTGTGTAGAGGAGAAAATGGAAAAAGAGAAGTTTCTAATTTATGATTATTATTATAAAATTCCTTGTCAAAAATGTGGAGAGTATAATCCTGCTTTAGATTTTGCTGAATACGAAGGTTCCCACCCCTATCAGATTGGAGATCTTAAACCTGAAGAAGATATCGTAATGTGGATGCCAATTTATAAGAATCAAATAAAACCTCAAGAATTCCCACATAAAGCTTGGGGTTCAGAAAGAATTCTCTCTTTAGGTAAAGCTCCAAAACATCCAAGGTTAGAATCTTTGGATAACTATACTCCAAAATCAGTTTGGGATGATTTAGCATCTAGATGGATATCTCCTGAAACCGAAGGAGAATATCATCATACACACATAATTCTTCCCAACTTATACAATATGCTTGATGTACAAAGGGATGAAAAAATACTAGATGTTGCCTGCGGTGAAGGTACCGTTGTGAGACATTTAGCAAAACTTGGGGCTAAAGTGACAGGAATTGATATTTCAAAAATGATTGATAGAGCAATTGAGAGAGAGAACAAGGAAAAGCTTGGAATTCAACTTATGAAGTTAAATGCTGAAGAGCTGATGAATGAATTCAAGAGCGGTTTTTTCGACAAGGTTGCATGCAATATGGCATTAATGGATATTGAGGATTATAAAACAACTATCAAAAACATTGCATATGTGCTTAAAGAGAAGGGAATTTTTGTATTTAGTATTACTCATCCAGCATATGCTTGGCCAGCATCTACAGCAATGCGCATTCCAATTGGAAGTAGAAGAAACGAAGATAGAGTGAGAATATTACTTAACTACTTTGATGAAAGACCAGCACTCATTTACTATTGGGACGTTCCAGGATTGCATTTTCAACGACCAATTAGTGCATATATAAATGAGTTAGTAAAAAACAACTTTGAGATTCTAGAGATGAGAGAGCCAAAAGCTTCAGAAGAGCTAGTTGAGAGATATCCAAGAAAAGCATATTTAGATAACGATATTTTCGCTGAATTTTTACTTATAAAAGCAAAGAAAAAATCTAAGTTATGAGTTACTCTAATCCAACCATTACAAAAGAAGCATATATTTCATATCCCACTTTGGAGTATACTTTTATCGCAGGTTCATTATCCGTAAGCACATGGATTATAGCTATTTCTGTATGTTTCATCATTTTATGAACACTCTCATTAACTAGATAAGTTGCAAGACCTAAATTCTGATACTTAGGGTGTGTAGCTGCATTTGCAATAATTGCAGCTGTTTCATCTATCCAAGATAAAGCGAAAGAAATCAGCTTATTACCATCAAATAGACCAGTATAATTCTGATTTTCATCAAAAGTCAGATGTTTGGAAGTTATTTTGCTCCAATAAGTGGGATATGCTTTTGCCATAAGTTTTGCAATCTTTGAAGCGTCTTTTTCAGTTAGTTTTCTTTGTGTAAATGGTTTATCTAACAGAAATCTGGGAATCATCTTATCTTTCCGAAGTACCATTCTATGAAGAAAAAGCTCTGTTTTTGGTTTGGGAATCAAAGAAGATAACAACTTTTGATATCTTATTTCAAAATTAACCTGATCAAATTGAACATCTTTAGGAATTGCATGAAATAAAGCTTCCACAATTTCATCATTTTGACCTCGTACATGTGCAATTTGATTTTTCCATATAAGACATAAACCAACAATTTCATCATTTTCAATTGCTACTAAGAATTTGCTTTGTTCAGGGTAATGCTTCAAATCTAGAATGAAGAAGAAATACAGGGGTATATCACTAAGAACATAATCCCAAAATTTCTTAATATCGAAATCCTCTAATTTAACAATTTGAAGCATATTAGTTCACAAATTATAGTTGTAGTAATATAGATATTTTGTTCCAATCAATTGAATTTTAATTTGAGTATAATTGGACAATGATCAGAACCAATTACATCTGATAGCATACTAGATTCAGTTACCTTCTCAATTAAATCTTCAGATACAAAGAAATAATCTATTCGCCAGCCAACATTTCTTTCTCTAGCTGTCATACCTTTAGCTATATTCCGCATGGACCACCAGGTATAATTCTCTGGCTTTTTATTGAAATATCGAAAAGTATCCACAAATCCACTTGAAATCAGTTGGTCAATCCATTTACGTTCTTTTGGAAGAAAACCTGACGTATCCTCATTTGCTTTTGGATGGGTTAGATCAATTTCAGTATGGGCTGTATTAACATCCCCACATATGACAACTGACTTTCCTTGATTCCTTAGATCAATTACATGCTCTAGAAAAACTTTGTAGAAATCCATCTTGTATTTGAGTCTCTCAGGACTCATTTTGCCATTTGGGAAGTAAACATTTAACAGAACAAATTCATCAAATTCTGTTTCCATTAATCTCCCTTCTTTATTTAACCGCTCTACAGTTAAGTTTGTGTTTACTCTAAGTGGTTTTACTTTAGAATAAGTAACTACACCACTATAACCTTTCTTTTCAGCAGAAGACCAATTACTCACATATCCTTGAGGACTAAGAAGAGCAGCTGTGAGTTGCTCAGGATGAGCTTTAGTTTCTTGTAGACATAAAGCATCTGGAGAGATTTGATGCAACCATTCATTGAATTTTAGCTTTACTAGTTCTTCTTTTTGCAAAATTTGATTGAATTTTAATCCTTCAGAGATTTCTTTCTTCGAAACAGCTCTTATACCATTAACGTTCCATGAAATCAAGTTGATTTCTTTCATAGGCTTATTTCACTATTTGTGTCTTAAACTTTGCGTGCTGTCCATTTTTTGAGCTTTAACCAATCGGTTAAATCCTTGTACTTTTCTCTTAAAATCTTTAATTTTTGGACTCTACAGTAGTCGAATCCAGTTGGGTTATTTGACTAATTAGTTTAACCGTTAATCGAATTAATTAAAAAAATCCTTTAATAAAGGGGTGATTACGTTATGATAGGTGCAAAAAAATGGCAATGAAAATCAAAACTGGCAAAACAAAAAATCAAAAAATCATCCAAGAGTTAGAAAAAGATTATGCAAGAGTAAATCAACTAACTTTAGCTGCAAAAAACGGTGTGTTTAACTACTAACCTTTCTTTTCTTCTTCTATTAACTCTCTAACTTTTTCTTCTATTAAATCTCTAACTCTTCTATATTCATCCATTTGCTTCCCTTTTGGATTATCGAGATCCCAATTTTCTAATTTCGGAACAAACAATGCAGGACATGATTCTTCTGCATCACAACCCATAACAATTAATCTATCTGCCCAATCCCAGGAATCAACTTCCTTAGATACATGGTTTGAGATATCTATTCCTTTATCTTTCATAACTTCTATAGCTAAAGGATCTACTTGATGTCCTTCTTCTGTCCCTCCTGAACGCACTTCTATCAAGTTTTTACCCAGAGCTCTTCCAAAACCTTCAGCCATCTGACTTCGACAAGAATTATGAACACAAATGAAAAGGACTTTTTTCATATATGAAAATAGAAGAGTGGGTTAAAAAATTTAGTCTAATTACGATTTTTCCTTGAAAATATCTGCTTGAATATAGAGGTATTCTTAACTTTTGCATCTACCATAAATGGATCAAGATCTGCTTTCCAAATAATTGGAAATGCAATAATCAGAAAGATTGTACAGATGGGACCTAGCCAAGTGAGACCTAGGTTTACTGTTTCGCTTCCAATTACTTTTTCCCAATCACGCATAAAACCAGCTAAAATAAATCCTAATGCTTGTGCAATATTGAAAGGTAAGCTTTTGAATCCAGTATAAAGCCCAGAACGATTCTGCGAAGTCCTTCGCTCATCTTCATCAGCAAAATCAGCCATAATTGCATATGGAAATAAATATACAGCAGAAACAGCAAAAACTGCAAGAATACTAAAAACATAACCTTGAACAATTTTAGGTATAAGAGGAATTCGACCAATAATTGGAGTCAATGGCATCCAGATTAATAAAAGACTGAAAGAAACTATCAAAGACCATTTTTTGCCAAATTTCTTAGAGAATCTTCCCCAGAAGAAGAAACTAACTATAACAGCAACAAGCATAACCCCTGAGAATATTCCTTTCTGTAATGCGTCAACAACCCCTAGTACTTGCTCAAGGAAATCCAAAATTAATGCTGAAAGAACAGTAACTCCAACATTTAGGATAGTAAATCCTCCAACATAAATCATATAATTTTTGTTTTTGAGTGCGACTTTTATTTCTTCCCAAGCATTGTTCTCTTTCTCTGGAACTTCTCTTTCTTTTATTTTCAATAGTGCTGGTAAGAAGAACAGGAGTTCTATAATTCCAAATACAAGAGCAAAAACTAACAGATATTTACCTGCTACTCCGTAAATTCCTTGTGGGTCTTTGTTGATAAAACCAGACATCAGTAAAACAAAACCTGAACCAATTGCTGCTCCAACTAAATTAACGGTATTCATCAAGCCAGATACTTGGACTCTTTCATCTTCAGAAGTAATTTCAGGCATCCAAGATTGATAAGGAATCAGTAAATATCCATAGAATAGATGAAACATTGAATTCCAAATAAGTAACCAAGCAAATTTTGCTATCTGACCACCTGAAGGAATGATGAATTGAGGAATAAAAAGCATAACAAATGAGAAAGCCAAAACAGGAGCTCCTGTCCAAATGAAGAATTTTCTTCTTCCTATTTTTGATTTTGAAGGTATTTTGTCTGATAGAATACCGAATACAACAGAAGAGATTCCTATCACAACCTTACCTACTGCATTTCCTATTCCATTTAACATAGGATCCAAATTTACTTGATTAGTATACATCCAAAAGGTTGCTACGAAGACCACATTCAGAAGAATAGTTGATCCAGTTCTACATATTGAGTAGTAGATTTTTTGTCTTGCTGTAAGCATATAATTCAATCCTTCTGAAGTAATTGATGATGTGAACGATACCATCGTATTAGTAATTTTATATAAGAGTTTGTGAATCATCTATACCCCAGAATTACTTTACGCCTAGAACCAAAGTTTTTTGTTTCAGCAATAGAAGTTTACTTGAAGTGTTTGAATGTCAAATGAAGAGATAATGAAAATTGTAAAACTGCTTGAAAATCCTAGCCCAGCTCTCCGACAGCTTGCATTAGAACAACTTGCTCCTTTTAGAAACGAAGAAATAGCTAAACAAAAGATTATACAGTCTCTGAAAGATTCAGACTCTGAAGTCAGAATTTTTGCTGCTGAGATTCTAGGAGATATTGTTGACAGTCAAGTATTGATTGCCTTAAGTCAAGCTTTAGAGGACGAGAATTGGGGAGTAAGAAAAGCTACAATTGATTCCCTTGGAAAACATAAAAATCTTGGTACTTTCACATTCATTATCCATTCATTAGAGGATGAACATTCACAAGTCAGATATTCAGCTGCTAAAGCATTAAAGAACTTCGATGACATTAGCATGATTGAACCATTATTTGAAGGATTAAGAGACGATACTGAATCAGTTAGAGAGGAGGCAAAATCTACCATTTTGAGTTTTCCAACTGAAGTTCCTGCATCTCTTGTGGCTAAATATATTTTAGATTCTAACAAACTTGTAAAGGAAGTAGTTGTTGAATTTCTAACTTATCGTGTAGAAGGAAATCCAGTTCCACATTTAGTAAAAACTTATGATGATCAAGACTGGGAAATACGATTACAAGTTTTACAACAAATCAAGAAGTTAATAGACATTGGAGAGATAGAGGATTCGCGTATATATGATGTAAATCTAAGAGCACTTGATGATGAACATTCAAGAGTAAGGTTTGAAGCAATAAGTAACATTGGAGCTCTCAAGGACTCTAATGCTCTAGATATTTTGGGGGAGATTGCTCGAAATGATGATGATTCAAATAATAGACTGATGGCAACTGAAACAATGACTGCTATTAGAAGAACCATGAGATTGGAATAGATTAATCTCTTTCCCCTAATATTTTTATATTATTCACTTTAGTTGAGTGTATGAAACCACCAATTTGCGTTATTTGCTATAAAGAATTCACAGATTCTGATGAAGGAGGATTAGTTTATTTTGAGAAAAGCAAAAGTGACGAAAGATGGATTAAAGCGATGAAGGTTGAAGGATTAACAGGTCATCCCCCTTATGCAGATTGGTTCTGCGAAAAACACTTTATGGCAGCTAAAGAATTATCGAAACTTACATTGATAGAAGCAATGGAGATATTAAAAGAAAAATTCTCAGAGGATTTGCTTTAGATGAAACCGTCAATTTGTGAGCTCTGTATGACATGAAAGAATTAAGAAAGCTATTTTTACTAGAAGAATAATCTCTATTCTGAGAATAATAAATTCAGAAATAATACTCAAGTGGTTTGATTTATGGCTAATGTCGAGATTATAACTTTTACGAGAATTAAAGAGATAATTGGGAAAAAGAAGTTCTATTACGAAGCAAATTCAATTGAAGATTTACTAAATAGTTTTTTTGAAAAATATGGTGATATTCTCAAAGATGAAATTCTTGATAATGATGGCAAAATAAAGAAACATTATAGAATTATTGTAAATGGAAGAAATATCAACATTTTAGATGGATTTCGAACCAAATTGAATGATGGTGATATGGTAGCTCTTATGCCTGCTATAGCTGGAGGAAATTGAATTGAATGTTGTTTTGAGTAAGTTTTTAACTGTTTGAACCAATATTATGCTGTGTCACATAGAAAGTACAAATATAGCTTACAATCTTTTAAAATAAGATTCATGATGATATTTGTACTGTTTTTCTCTTTAATGATGTTCAATTCACCATTCAATGTAGATGGTGCTGATATTATAGGAGAAAACTACTTAGGTCCTTCGTGGTCTACCACGTTTGGTAAAAATATTAAAGGAGCTCCCTCACTTGTTGATCTTGATAGAGACGGAGTGATAGAAGTTATAGCTATGACAGATAACTATGTTTTTTGCTTGGATAACTTAGGAACTATTTTATGGTATTTGGATTTTGAAACTAATCTTGCAGGAAAAATCAACTTCGGAGATTTGAATGAAGATGGCAAACTTGATTTACTACTAACAGCAGAATCATCCTTGATTTGTGTAAATCACAAGGGAATAATTCTTTGGGAATACAAAACTGATTCAGAATTTAAGGAGTTTACACCTTGTATTTTTGATATTGATGGTGACAAACATCTAGACATAATTGTATCAACAGCAGATACTATAAGCCAACCATTTGTTATAACTAGAAAAGGAAAATTTGCCTATAGTTTCAATCTTACAATGGAATATACTGGTTATTGGACATTGGAATTCGGATCATCTCCTACTATTGCAGATATAGATAATAATGGTATACTAGATATCTTAATTATAGGAAATGATTACAAACTTCATTCCCTAACTATTTCAGGAGAAGAAAAATGGATCTCTAACATTATTCGAGGAGATTCCTCCATTGGAGTCGCAGATCTTGATGGAGACAATACTGCAGAAATAATTGTAACGAGTACCTATATGTTGTATTGTTTGGATCACTTAGGTGAAATAGAATGGAGTTATTCACAGGAGTTAGTTCTTAATAGAACTAATATGATGAATTTTGATCCCTGTATTGCAGATATAAATGATGACGGTAGTATAGAAATTATTTCAAGTGCATACAATCCTTTCACAGGTGAAGGGAATGTCTTTTGCTTAAATGAAACAGGACATCTTCAGTGGAAAGTAGATTCTGCAACTAGTGTAGGTAATCCTTGTGCAATCGATATTGATGATGATAAAAAATTAGAAGTTCTTTTCAGTGAAGGAAAAACATATTTTGTTGGGTTAGATCATCTTGGAAATAGAATAATATTAAGGGATATAGAAGCCATTTCTTCAGAAACACCTCTAGTAGCAGACATTGATACTGATGGAAAACTCGAAGTAATAATCTCAAGAGAAACTAAGAAAGATATTTTTTGCTTTGAACTGCTGGAGTCTTCTAATTCAACAAGCTCTTGGTGGACCTATGGAGGGAGTTTTCAAAGACATGGAAATCCTGACAGTGATGGTGATTTCTTGAATGATTATGCTGAGATCTACATCTATAACACAAATCAATCATCTGTAGACTCAGATGGAGATTCGCTTTTAGACAGTTGGGAAGTAGAATATTTTTTGGATCCGCTCCAAAATAGCACATATGATGACCCTGATAAAGATGGATTTACAAATATTGAAGAATTTGAGAGAGCTTCAAATCCCCAGAAATTTGATAATTGGGTAAGACTTTATGGAGGATATCTTGTCCCAGTTTGGCTGACAATCGTAGGTGTTATAGTATACAGTTATATTAAATCAAAACCTCTTACTCCAAAAATAAAGAGCTTTTTAGAAACAACTTACATTTATCTCCGAGTGAAATTTGCAAAAGATATAACTAAACAAACTGAATTATATGTTACAGATAAAGAGTTCTTTGGTGATGTGGAAGAAGCTCTAAAAATTGAAAGTAATAATAACGAATAAGATTAATTTTAGGATTCTTCATGGTATAATTTTAGGTTTTGTTTCATCTTGATCTTTCTTCTTATATTCTGCAAATTCCTTTGAAGACATAAAATGCAGAGCTGTTTCTGGACAATATTTAACACATTGTGGAGATCCATTACACAAATCGCATGTAAACGCAAGGTTTTTCTCTGGATTAAATCTCATAACTTCAAATGGACATGCTTCTACGCAAATTTCACAGCCAGTACATAGCTCTTCATCAATTTTTATTGCACCTGTTGAGAGTGATTTAGAAATTGCTTTTTCTGGGCAAGCTTCTATGCACTTTCCACAAATTACACAGGTTTTAGGAATAGTAATTCCTTCAACTTCATTTTTAATTATTCTAATCCTAGATAAAGATGGAGAATAAACTGTTTCATGTTCAAAAGAACAACGTAGTTCGCATATACGACATCCATTACACTTCTCTTTTTGAGCGAAAATCCTTCTTTTAATTTCGGAATTCATCTTATTTCTCCTCCTTAACCAAATTGAATTTCTCTGCAGATTCAAGTAACCCAAGTTTCTTGAGCAAGGATTTTTTAGGTAATCCTGTTTCTGAATCCCATCCTCTTAGTTCATAATATTTTGGTAACATTTCATCTAATTCTACAAATTGTCCTTTTGCTGGTCCTTCTGACAAAGGTTCATTGATGAATCTGTTTGGGAGTGTATCTTCATTCTTCCCTTTTCCTTCTCTTAGATTAAATAAACGCTCTAGATTGTAAATTCGCTCCCCAATTAGAAGTAATTCTTCAGAAGAGATTTTCCAGCCAGTTGCATAAGTTAGAAAAATAGCCATATCCTCAGGTCTAACTGCATATGCAGAAAAACAGGTATATTTGCACATCTCTGCTGAATCTACTATTGCACCGAAATTTTCATGCCAAACAACCATCCTTGGCTTTCCTTCAGGAGAGTATGGATCTACAGCTTTTTCAGATCCAAACCATTCCAAACCTTTTTCAGGTTCATAACCCAACAATTCGAAATTTGGCAAAGCAGCAAGATGATCAGCTCCTCTTGTAGCAGTTGCCCAGCCTAAACCAAAAGCTTTTGCTGTTCTAACATCATAAGCAGGAGGTTCCATTCCTTTGATGTGTAGTGCATACTCTTCTGAACCTCCACTTATCTTTTCAGATAATCTCTTTGTTCCCTCTGCAAGTTCATTTCCAAAACCTTCTCTGTATGCAACCTTTCTAATCAATTCTATCAGAGCATCATCATTTCCCCAAACTAATTCTATCCCATCTGTATCGTTTAATGATAGAGCTCCCTTTTCAAAAGCTTCCATTGCAAAAGCAATTGTATCTCCGAGAGAAATAGTATCTAAACCATATCTGTTTGCTAGTTCATTAGCTTTAATAATTGCTCCCAAATCACCAATTCCACATTTGGAACCAAAACAAACAATTGTTTCAAATTCTGGACTTCCCCCCTTAGTTCCTGCATATTTGCCTGTTTCTACTCTAGAGTATTTCCCACAATGAATAGGACATGCAAAGCAGCTTTCAGATTTGATTCGATATAACTCATCAAAAGTTTCAGCTGAAATGTTCTCATATTGATCAAAAATACCAGACTGATTATTTCGGGTTGCTAGTCCTCCACTTATGTAAGCTAAATCAACAAGAAATGGTGTTCCATAGTAAGAAAGACTAGGGTATGCAGGATCTTCATAGATTTTCTTCAAAGTTTCATCTATAAAATCATTAAATTTCTGTGGATTGTCTACCTCAACTCCACCAGTTCCTTTAACAGCTATTGCTTTCAGATTTTTGGAACCCATAACGGTTCCAACACCAGTTCGAGCAGCAGCTCTAGAAAGATTGTTCATTATAGAGGCATATTTAACAAGATTTTCTCCTCCTTGACCAATGCATAACACTTGAAAATCTTCTGACAACTCTTGTTTTAGAAATGCATCTGTTTCCCATGTATCTTTACCCCAAAGATGGGAAGCATCTCTAATTTCGATTGTTTCATCTTCAATGTAGAGGAACACTGGCTTCTTTGATTTACCATGCACAAAAATAGCATCGTAACCCGCATAGGCAAGTTCAGGAGCAAAATGTCCCCCTGAATTAGCATAACCTATCCCACCTGTTAAAGGAGATTTCGAAGCTATAGTATATCGAGCTGTCGAAGGTGCTAGAGTTCCTGTTAATGGACCAAGACTAATAACAAGTATATTATCTTCACTAAGAGGATCAATGTTAGGTTTTAGATTATCATATAGATATTTAATTGCCCACCCTCGACCACCTAGAAAATTTTCTATTAAATGTTGATCAGTTGGTTTTATTATAAAGGATTGTGAGGATAAATCTACAACTATTACTTTTCCTCTGTAACCCTTAAATTTTGTAGTACTGGAGTTCAAGTTAATTTTATTCACACTCTCTAAAGATATAAGCTTTACTTCTTTAGAAAATAAAGTTACTTAGGAGTTATTTTTACAATTTCTACTAATTCAGAGAAGGAAGCGAAATCTGCTTTAGTTGGGTCATCTTCTTTAGGATTCCAGCCAAACAACATTTTTGCTGCTTTAGGATATTCAGTAACATACCATTTGAATAGATCATTTTTTTCTTCGATAGAAGGAAGTAATTCAAAGTCAATTCGATATTTCTTAAAACCAATTTTAACTTTAACATCATCAGGTTTTGCCAACATATTCTGAAGCCAATGTGCTTTTTTTCCTCTTCCTGCTACAAAATGAATTACATCATCTTTTCTTCTATATTCCACAGGAGTGATTCTTTTCTTTCCTGTTTTTCTTCCAGTTGTATAAAGAAGTAAGAAGATTTTCCCAACTCCAAGAAGTGGAAGAATATTCAATTTATACAAGGGAATAGTGAAGTATTTGTTCAGACGTTTCCAAGTTTTGAGAGTTTTTTTCTGGCTTTCAGAATCTCCAAAGAGAAGATTATATTCAGCAGAACCAGGACGAGGGAAACTATGACTACTTTCATCAGATTCTAAATCATTCATAAATTACAACTTTGTTTATGATACAAAAAAATTGTGGAAAAAATAGATTTACTTGAATTTTCCTTTGTACCTTCTTGAATCTCAAAATTTCTAATGAAATAGATAAAAGAGAAAAGAATAGAAACTATTCTCCAAGTTTTGTAGCTATTTTCATTTCTGTTATAGTGAGTTCCTTCACCATATCTTGGACTTTGTCAATTGAAGATCTCCAAGATTTATTGAACTCAACATTACTGATAAGAAGATATTCATTTAATAGACCCTGAATCTTAGAAACAAAATCACCTATTTCCTCAACTTGTTCAGCAATTTCCCTTAATTTCTTCTTACTTTTAGTTTTTTCAGAGTTCGTAGTGTTCATATTGTCTATTCATATATTACTCAAAAAAAATTGAAGGTGAGAAAAGGAAAGATTCGAGTAAGATTTATTTATGTATTTGGTTATTATATCTAGAAGATTGCTATGCAAATAGACAATTATATCGATGAAGATTTTCTTTTAGAAGATGAAATCGAGGAAATTTTCCAAATAGGTGAAAAGACTCATCAAAAATTACCATTTATTGAGTTCAAAGATCACATTGAAGAAGACCTTTCAAACTATCGATTCACTTTCTTCTTTTGTCTCTTATTCGCGATTATTGGTGCAATCTCTTTAGCTTTTGTAGCTCCAATTATAGCATTGATGATAGGGCAAGCTAGAATTGTAGAGGGGGGGATTATAGAGAATTACAGGTGGTCGAACCCTATTATAGGTGGATTAATTGGGGCGATGTTTGGAGCTTTTATTGGTTGGATCATAGAATCTCTACTTTATAGTTTTTCTTCTGATAAAACACAAAAAGTTTGATTTTAACAAGATTGTCTAGATTGTTTCGGGAGCTTCTCGAAGCTCAATTTTTGCATCAAAGATATCATTGTTTCTATTTACCTTTAATTTCATTATAGAACCAACCCTCTGCTTCATTATTTCTCTTTGGAGCTCTTCCATTCCTGAAATTTCTTTATCATTAATCTCAATAATAACATCACCAGGTTCTAACCCTGTAGTTAATGTTGGACCCTTAGGAAGTTCTACTATTAGTGCACCTTTATCAGTTGGAACGCTATAATGATTAGCTATACCTGAATTCAAAGATAAACCAACTATTCCCATCCAAGGTGTTTTTATTGTTCCAGTTTCTAAGAGTTCATCAAAAACAGCTTGAACTCCATCAACAGCTATAGCAAACCCAATACCTTGACTCCAAGGTACCATTGCTGTAGGAATTCCTATTAATTCTGCTTCAGTATTAACTAAAGCTCCTCCAGAGTTTCCTGGGTTTATCTGAGCAGAAGTCTGAATCAATCCTTCTAAAAATAAGTCTCTTGTTTGTATAGTTCTGTTTACTGCACTTACCATTCCAAATGTAGCTGTAATTCCTAAACCAAGTGGGTTTCCAACAGCTAAAGCAAATTGTCCAACTTTTATTGAATCAACATTACCCATTGTAATAGGCTGTAGATTTCCATTGTTAATTTTTATTGCAGCTAAATCTCTGATAGAAGATTTACCAATAACTTTGGCTGTATATGATTCTCCATTTGATAAGACCACATTTACTTCTTTAGCTCCTTTGATTACATGTGCATTTGTTAAGATATAACCCTCTTTAGATAGAATAACTCCTGATCCCTGTCCTTGTAATGGAGCAACTCGGTAAAAACTAATTCTATGGAGTCCTTTGGTAGTAACACTTACAACACTTGGAACAATTTTGTCAACAGCATCAATCATTGTTTCTTCTAATTGTTGTAACATACTTCTTTCCTCTAGGATATTATTCTTAAGAGGATTTTTAATGACTAACAATCAACAAAATTTGATTCATTTAGTTGCTTTAATTAAGAATCTATGGCTAGCGTATTCTATGTATCCTTTATTTGATATTGTATTGTGTAACTCAAATAATCTATCTCTGTATTTCTCTACAGTAAAATCTGGTACTTCCCAAGGAGCTGCTTGAAGATAAAATACAATTGCACCTATATCAAAAATTCTCTTCTTAGGAAAGCACTCCATTTTTTGAACAATCTTAAAGCCATTTTCTTCTAGCACATTTTTAGCAAATTCTAAATTCCAATCTTGATATTCACTTATCGCATCACCTAAGAGGAATTCTCTTAACCAGTTATCATTAGTACCTCCTACTTGTTGAGTCAAAAAAATACCTTCTTTTGAAAGAATTCTGTAAACCTCTTTAGGGGAATAAGATTCGTGTCTGTTTATTATCAGTTCAAATGATTCATCTTCAAAAGGTAGATTTTCATCTCCATCAATCTGAACAACTTTCACTCCTAAAGGTTCCAATCTGTTTTTCGCGATTGGGAAGTTGGGTTCATATGCTTCAGTTGCAAATGCTTTTTCAGGAAATGGTTCAAGTAAAGAGAGGAACTCACCTCCTCCTGTTCCCATATCCAACAACGAATCTACATTCCTAATGTATTTTAAAATCTCAGTATGGTAACTCCAAGTTAATGGAGCTGAAATTACTCTATTATTGATATAAGAAAAATCCCAACCTTGCAATGGTCTTTGAGCTTCTTCAATTAGAAGATCAAATACTTCATCAGAATTTTCAGAATCTATTTTCATACTCCATCCTTGAGGAACACATTAAAGATTTTTATGAATAAAGAGAAATAAAAAAAATAGAAAGAAAGAAGAAATTTACTCAACTTTTACTTCTTTTTCGTATTTCCAGAAACCATGTATATTACAATAAGAAGTTGCAATAAGCTTACCTGGTTTGTCAGTAATCAACTGAAATACTGCATAGGGTTCTGAATAAATTCCACTTGTATCTGGTCCTTTTAGTGAAGCTCCATGAGCATCAAAATTAGCAAGACCAAGTTGATATGGATATTTTTCTTC
>Ga0114922_10003314_pt1 | contig 15044 bp, 15 predicted proteins | sample AartaG_FD_100975 | JGI IMG/M metagenome (GOLD analysis project Ga0114922, IMG submission 100975) | Deep subsurface microbial communities from Aarhus Bay to uncover new lineages of life (NeLLi) - Aarhus_00045 metaG | ecosystem: Environmental > Aquatic > Marine > Oceanic > Sediment | place...
AAAACAATATACCGGCACTAATAAGAATAGCATTGTTTCTACCATCGAGTGTAAATGTTTTTTGATCTATGGTTATCTCATCTCCGAAATTATTTAATCCCCCTTCGTACCTGACATCAAGGGTAATCTTTTTCAGAATATCGACTCCTACACCGGCCTGGTATCCAAAGGTTGCAGCCTTATACAGGTTCTCGGCATTTTCAATAAGGTCGCTGGCAGAACTTATCATAACAGATGCTGCCGGGCCAGCCATAAGCCTTACTGGACCAAGCTTTACACCCAGCAAAACTGGTATATCCAGTTTATTAAATTTCTGGCTCCTGATCTCTTCAATACCGGCATCAGTAACGAGCATATTATTTTCCGCCATTGAGAATATTACTTCGGGCTGTATCATAATTCCCAACATGGAGAGTCTTACGAAAGCACCACCATGAAAACCCCAGGATGCCTGTTTAACAGCATCAATCGTCTGCTGTGTATTTATATTCAGCGGCTCTTCAAGTTTAAAATTATTTGATGTGGCACCTGCTTTTAAACCCCAGCTGAACTGTGCAAAAGCACCTGAAGATAATATTACTGCAAAAAGGATAAGAATTAATTTTTTCATTTTCTTTTTTTTTGGTTGTATATTAAATGACAATTATATTACTTAAAAGGTTGCCTGAGAATGTTACTATTCCTTTAACTTATATCCTACTCCTTTTATTGTCTTAATAATATCACAACCTACTTTTTCTCTTAATTTCCGTATATGCACATCTATTGTCCGGTCTCCTACAATAATATCTTCACCCCAAACTTTCTTGTATATTTCAGTCCTGGTGAAGACTTTTCCCGGTTTTGTCAATAATAATGACAATAATTCAAACTCTTTCCTGGGAAGGAAAATATCCTTTTCCTCAAGGTGCAAAATAAACCGCTCACGGTCCAGGCTCAGGTTGCAGGATCCAAGGACCTGTATCGAATCACCATATCCTTCGGAATCTGACCTGTATCGTCTAAGCAGGGCCTTCACCCTGCTTACCAGAACCCTTGGCCTTACTGGTTTAATAATATAATCATCACCTCCCGCTTCAAATCCCGCAATCTGGGAATAATCTTCACTTCGTGCTGTCAGAAAACATATGATAACAGATGACATTTCAGGATCAGACCTTATCTGCTTACATGCTTCAATACCATCTATTCCGGGCATCATTACATCAAGGAGTATAAGATGAGGCTTTACATCCCAGGCTTTCTTTATGCCAGTATTACCATCATGGGCTGTATGAACAATAAAGCCTTCTTTACGCAATGTATAGGATAAAAATTCCCTTATATCATCTTCATCATCCACCAGCAATATTGAATGCTCACTGTTCATCAGAGTAAAATTATCTTTTCTCAAGTTCACTGAAGATAATCTCCTTCATCTCATTAAATTCATCCATTTCAAATAACCGCGTCAAAAAAATTATTTTCCCTTCCCTGTCAATTATTACGTTCCTTGTAACTCCTGCTTTTTTCTCAGCAAAGAGGCTGAATATTTCAGCCCCCGGATCAAGTGCAAGCGGGTAAGTTATACCAATATCATTCTTGAATTTTCTAACTGTTTCAGGAGGTTCATCCCTGTCGATGCCAATTACTTTCATGCCTTCATCCTTTTTTTCCTGCCATATCTCTTTTTCAATATAGGGCATCTCTTTCCTGCATACACTGCACCAGCTCGCCGTGAATTGCAGCATAACGACTTTATCCCGAAGATCTGATAACATATACTCTGTCCCGTCTACTTCTTTTATGCGAAAATCAAGAGCTTCATCCCCAACTTTTACAAGATAACCATGCTCATAAACTTTTGCATTACGACATGATACTGTTGCAAAGCACGTGATAGAGATCATCAAACCGGTAATCATAAGTACCTTCTTCATATCATTCTTCTTTATTGAACCAGCCAAATATATAGTATTTAAATCAATACACTCTGCCACATGACATGAAAAAAGTAAATAATTGAATAAGTTATCTTAATTTATAGGTACTAACCAAGATTATCAGGTAATATTTTAAGATGTTCATGGCATAAATTTTGCGTCTATTTATATAAAAAAGACCATGAAAAATATAATTTATATATTATTTGCAGTCATTTTTATTACCGGTTCCTGTGCAACATCCGGGGATGTTATATCTTCGAGAGAAGAACGGGCATCTATAAGACAAGAGAATGTCAGAGAAGCTGTTGAATCCCAGCAGATGATAATAAAGGTTAACAGGCTTCATCCACGCCGCGGAAGTATTATGGATTTGAATCCTGATATGAATTTTGTTATAATTAATAAGAACAGGACACGTATCAGCCTGGGCTACGTAGGACGGTCATTCACTGCAAGACCGGTAGCTGCAATAAACATGGAAGGGGAAATATACTCCAGGGTGATTGATCAAAAAAGAAAAGGCGTATATGATATCAGGTTTGATCTTGGTCAGGATAATGAGAAGTTTATTGTTAATATGACTATCAGCATTAACGGCTCTGTCAGTCTGAGTATAACAAATCCCAGGATCGATTTTGTAAGGTATTCAGGCAACCTCAGCACACTGTAGGCCTAGAAAATATAAAAAAATCCAAGGGTTACACTCAGGGCTTCTATATCAATATCTTCTGACCTGTTGAGGTCAAATTCACCAATATCGTTCACCACATTCATGTCAAAATCGTATGAGGCCTTGCTGCTCAGGTAATCAGTACTAAACTTTAAACCTGTTCCTGAGCGCAACCTATATAAAAGGCTGGCCCCGTATGAATAAGCAAGAGCGGCAGAGGTTCCTTTAGCCAGGGTTTCCAGTGAATTTGTACCCTCTGAATAATAGAGTTCCCTCATGGGATAGAATGCAATTGTTAAACCTGCAAGGCCATGTATTCCCGCCTGGAAACGTCCAAACGGAACCGATAATTCAGGACCTGCAAGTATATTAACATAATTCCAGAATCCTGATTCAAAACCTACATCATCCTTTGCAGGTGGTGAACCAAACATGGGTATCTCTGACTGGGTATATGCATACTCTATTAAATCCTCCAGATAAACATCACTATCAGCATATAAAGATCCAAACCCGAGTATTCCACCAATGCCAATAACAGGTAGCGGGTAATAAAATCCTTCGAAATTAACTGTAAAACCCGGAATTGCATATCCGTTATTAAAAAGATTCTCACTGGTTGAAAAATCACCCCTTGGAATACTGGTGCCAAGGCTGAAGCCAAGGTAACTTCGCTGGGCCTCTGATTTAAAACTGCAAACAAGGAGAATAGAAAGCAATATTATGATAGTTCTTTTCATTGTTATATCTTAAAATTGTCCTACTCCAAAAGTAAGTCATTTATTCTAAATTTCCAGTAATCCGGCGTTTTTAACAAGAATAATATATTCAGAATTTACTTCACGATAACCATATTCGTAACAATACCGGGTTATAATACTGTCGGCATCAGTTTCAACAGAGTGGGTAAAAAAATTCATATTAAACTCTGAAACAAGCAGCGCATCCTTGTGTATCTTCGTTTTTCCACTCTCGTACAGCTCACATAATATTTTCCTGTTCTTCCTTAATACACTATGTACATTTCGTACAAGGTTATTAGCTTCCCTGTTAATAGTATTATTATAATTATTACGGCACTGATCAGAACAGAATTTTTTATCTGATCGTCCTTTTAGTACTTCACCGCAGTCGAGACATTTTCTAACTGGCATCATAGAAATTTTTATAAAGTTAAAAAATGTGAGCCTTGATTACAACCTGGGGTGAGGCTTTTTTACAGGCAAAAATGTTTCAAGGGTCATGTAAATACAGATTGGAAATTGCTTTATCCGATTTTAAACGTTTATTAAACAACTATAAATATTTATTTACCGACACATTCTACCACAGGGGTTTATGTTTGCATTAAGAACTTATGTTAAACAAAAATTTCAAAATTATGGCATCACTGAACAACAAAGTACATCTTATCGGTAACCTGGGTAGAGATCCCGAGGTAAAAGAATTTGACAATGGAAGGAAAGTTGCAAAATTCCCTCTTGCAACTACTGAAAACTACAAAAATGAAAAAGGCGAAAAGCTGAGTGAGACAACCTGGCATAACCTTGTGCTCTGGAACGGCCTCGCCGGTATAGCGGAAAAATATCTTACCAAAGGCAAGGAGATTGCTGTTGAAGGGCGTATTGTGCATCGTGATTATGAGAAAGATGGTGAGAAAAAATGGATCACTGAAATTATTGTAAGCCAGATGCAAATGCTGAGGGGGAAGAAGGAAGAAGGTGTTTTTGATGAGAAGTAGAGTTCAAGGCTAAGGCTAAAGCTGCACCTTAGCCTTAGCCTTAGCCTCTTTTTTACCACTTCTCCTGGAGGTAAATCTTCACAACCTTATACAGTAAGCTGAGATCAGCAATATAAATACTTTCCTGCCAGGGTTCTTTATCAAGTATATCAGGCATCATATAAGCGTATTTTTCAGCTTCTTTATACCTCCCTTCATGTAACGAAACAGCCCATTGCCTAACCCTGTCATCCGCAAGGCCCTCAATCCATTTATTAAAATAGCTCTCCGACGCGCTGTAATTATTAGTTTCCCTCAATACATCAATACACCTGTATACACTATCTCTTGACAGCAGACAACAGGCATGATCAAAATCAATAATATAGTTACCTTTGAACTTTTCATAGGCAGTGGTTGACACTTTCAGGGCACTGGACGCAAATCCACCTGAAAGGTAAAAATTGATCAATTTATGGTTTGTCCTCCACTCCCCGGGTGCAATTTTATATGCTTCCCTGTAATCACGCTCGGCTTCTTTCTCATCATCTGCAAGGGTAAAATTACCCCTGGCAATGTAAAACTCCCATTTACCGGGTTCATCCCCTACAGACCTGAATAAATAATCTGCTTTTTCCCTGTTTCCCGAATTCCAGTAAATAAGTGCCTGGTAATATCTGATCTTCCAACTGTTATTTTTCTCAGCAGCCCAGCTCAGTATATGTTCAGTCTCAGCCCTGAAAGGAAAGACAAAATCTGTTTCTGCCTGCATTAACTCATTAAGATATTTGTCGGACAATTCGTCTTTACCCAGCCTGTCATACACATATGACAGATAAAGGAATATTAAAGGATCGTGAGGGGATAATTGAAGAAGCTTCAGCTTCTGTGTGCATGTCGTAATTTATATACCAGCATGCCATCTCAAGGAATGTCTGGTAAGGAAATTCATTATTGATATATTTAAGAAATGACTCTTCCAATGAATCAACCGGGTTCATCAGATAGTTCTCAAACCTGGCAAAATGGTTCAGTGGATCATGACTGATAATATCATTATAAAGTACAGTGAATAAAGAATCTAAACCTGCCTTCCTGGACCATACGAGCCTTGTCCTCATTATTTGATTATTGTTTATTCCATTTTTCAAGGCATAATCGATATACTTCTTTGCTTCAGCAATATTATTCTCCCTCAGGCTCAATAATGCAAGTTTATTTATGCAATAGTTATGGAACTTATTAGATCTCATGGCTATACCATAAGCATCTTTTGCCTGGTATAATTTACCTTGCCGTTCAGTCAGAGAGGCATATATATTATTTGCTTCCGGGTCATATGCATCAAATGTCAGTACTTTTCTTACCAATTTTTCAGCTTCATCATATCTGTGCTTCCGCATCTCCAGCTCTGCCTGTTTTGTGTAGGCAGGCATGAAATACTGATCCTCATCAATACATTTTCTTATGTACTCCCCGGCCATCATATAATCCCGCTGTCTCATATATTCAATTGCCTGGTAATAATAACCGTAAGCTGAATTCCATTTAAAATCATCATCTTCCAATGGCCTTGCAAGGATGGTTTCCTGATCATCTCCCCGATAAATTATCTCTTCTTTATTTCTAAGGTATATCTCGGAAATACCCTCAGCATTATTAATTCTCAGGGTGACAGTATCTGTTGGTTCCATATCAAGCGGTCTGGATATGGTATCCCCTGCTTTTGTTACCAGCTCAATTGTATCGGTGACAATATTCAGTGAATAGATCAGGACTTTCTTACTCTCGCCTTCTGATGTAATATTTAATGCGATATTCGAGGTAATAGTTGTCAATCCTGAGATATTTGACAGGGGGAACCACCTGTCTGTAAATGATAGCTCTGAACCCTGTTCAAATTCAAGATGTTTAAAGGGCGAATAAGTACTTCCTGAACCTGCCTGATTATAAAGCAGGCCTGTCTGTATCTCAGTATACTGACTATTTTCGGCAGTATCAGTCAATAAAGACTCTCATATATCACCCTGGCGTGAAAGCGCCCACATCCAGATTTTTTTCCCCGGCTTAAGCGGGTACAATGACCAATGGCCAAATCCGTAATCCCTGTCTTCATAATATCCTGCAAACCAGTCTGTATATTTTCCCAGTACATGGTAACTATGATCACCTCCAAAATCATTATTTCTATATATAGATATATCCCTTCCATTTTTATTTACAGGCCAATGATAAACATTTCCACTATGATCTATTTGATTGGTTCCGGGAAAATAATAGTGAAGATCTTCGGCCGCATCAGCCGAAGCATTCATCCAGTGATATAATGATGTTCCTACTGAGGAAGGATTTATCCATTCCGCCCTTGTTTCAAACCACGCTTTATTAGCAGGGAGGTATATCTCTACCTTCCATTCTGTCCTGCCCGGAAGATCTATTGCACCTATAAAACATGATACGCTGCTGTCAGGATTTAATCTCATGTAATAATCAACAGTGCTTGAAGTAATAGGTGAATGGCCTATGCATCCGAAATTCATCTCTATTCCTCCGCTGGTCCATGGACCCCTCATAGCAATATCCCTGAATTTAACTACATTATTATAGTAAATGAAATACTTGCCGTTGGTTTTATCCATTGCTCCGTATACTTTACCTCCTATTTCCGGTGCTATCCATAACTTGATCCAGTCGTTCTCCATACATACCATATTCCATTCCTGTTGAACAGGATCAACAGAGTAAGCATCAAAACGGTAATAGGGATATATACAGGCTCCACCTTCGCCCGAGTACTCGGGGCCAGGGCGGACAAGGTAACGCTCAAAAGTTCGAAGAACCCTAGTAATCTTTCATCTCCACATTGGTGCGGTAATCACCAAGGAGGTGCTCAGCAAAGTAATACCACATTATTGTTTCAAAATACTTCGAATATTTACCGTATCCATGCCTCTGACCGGGCATAATCATAAAATCAAACCTTTTATTTGCCTTGATAAGTGCATCAACCACCCTTATACTGTTACCGGGATGAACATTATTATCTATATCACCATGAACAAGCAGTAAGTAACCCTTTAAGTTCTTTGCAAGATCCTGGTTAGCAGGGACTTCTGACTTAAATGTAATTTCTGTCCTGGTACTATCCTGCTCTTCAGAAGGATATCCTTCTTCTTTTTCACCTTCTTCTTTCTTAACTTTTGCTTTTTTCTCTATTTCTTTTACCCCATGATGAGTTTCGCCCCACCACTGGTTATAAATATTATTATCATGATTCCCTGAGGAAGATACGGCGACATCATAAAAGCCGGGATAAGATAGCAAGGCGGCTGTACTCATGAATCCACCACCTGAATGTCCGTAAATACCAACTCTTTCAATATCTATAAATTCATACATGTCGGCCATCTGTTCAATACCGTATTTATCATCAGCTAGTGCATAGTCCCGTAAATTGTTATAACCATATGTATGGTAGTAATTATTTCTCTGTGGACTTCCACCTCTGTGTCCGAAGTTAACCACTATGAAACCAAGCTGTGCCAGTGCGGTATTATACCGTGAACTAACGGAGAATGCATATGGTACTGATTCGGTCTGGGGACCGGGATAAACATATGAGATAACAGGATACTTTTTTGTTGAATCAAAATCAAATGGTTTATACATCACCCCATACAGATCTGTAACGCCGTCTTTTGCTTTTACGACAAAACGTTCGGGCATTTTCCAGCCCATGGCGTATAGCTGTGAAAGATCAGGTTCTTCAAGGTCAAGCAATATTGTTCCGCTTTTATCTCTAAGCACTGATTTAGGTACCATATCAACCCTGGAATAAGTATCAACCCAGTAATCATTTGTTTTTGACATACTGAAGGAGTGATCAGCATCTTCAGGACTGATAAGCTTCATTCCGCCACGATCAATAGACACCCTGTAAAGCATTGTATAATAAGGGTGTATACCCTGTTCGCGTCCAAATGCTTCAATGTATAATTCCCTTCCCAGTGTATCAATACGTTCAATATTCCCGGTAACGAAAAATCCATCCGTTATTTGTCTTCTTATGTTACCATTCTCGTCATAAAGGTAAAGATGCCCCCATCCTGTCCTTTCTGACCACCAGATTATATCCTTCCCTTCATTCAGAACTGCCAGGTCACCGTAACCGTAACCATCATAAATATATGGATACTGCTCTTCGCTGAAAAGGACTTTCAGATCACCTGTATTAGCATCTACCATGCATATCTCCAGCTCTGTAAGATCTCTTTTCTTACGCTCGATAATCAATTTATCGGCTGTTTCCTGTGATGTCCATCTCACGTTCAGTCTCTGGTCCTTCCATTTTGCCACGTCCACATCTGTTCTTTCCTTTGTCTCAATATCAAATATTATAAGCTCAAGCTGCGGAACATTCTCCTCCCCGGGCATTGAATATTTATATGTTTCAAGCTCAGGTCTCGGCTCAGCAAGGGCATTGATAACAAAAAGATCACCTACTTTCCGGCTGTCAGACTTAATTACATATAGTTTTTCTTCATTTTCGAACCATCTGGCAATACTTCTTACCTTCTTGTCTTTAGCAGTATCAGACCTGCTACTTGCATAACCATAATAAAGTTCCCCGTCGGTACTTAACTGTATTTCAACACTGTCAGGATCATTGGATTTCATTATATACAGGTTATAGTTTTTTGCATATGCTATCCAGGTACTATCAGGACTATATGTTGCCCATCTATCCCTCCTGTCTTCTTTCGGAACAGTGTCTTTTATAACAAGTTTCCTGTTGTCCATATCAAAAAGGAAACGAATAGAATCTATTTTAAAGGTAAACCTTGTTGTGCTTTCCTTTTCAAATTCTATATCCGCAACAGGAAGATCAAGCTGATTATAAGGACGATGGATAAGCTTATGTATTTCGGCAGCCATATACCTGCTGTCAAACATCAGTTTTTTTGATTTAGCATCTCCATCAACATAATAGTAATTCTTGCCGCCAGACTTTTTGTATGAATACCAGAATTTATTTGATTCATGGATCCAGTTTGCCTGCACCCTTGTATCACCTGTCTTAAGATTCATGTTTGAGGATCTGAATTTCTCTGCTGTCTTGAAATCAGCTTTCTGCGAATAACTTACGGCAGCTATTAGCACAATAAAAGTAAAGATTAATGTTCTTTTCATTGTAAGATAGTATTAGGTAATAAAGCAAATGTAATCATCCTGCTCATAATTGAGCAGTAAAGTGTTATAGAACAGGGCAGACAATTTATGTTTTCAGGTACTGATTTCTCAGTTTATCATAGAGCTTCATGCCTTCAATCACATTACCATCTCTGTCAAAAAGGTCTCCACTGAACCCAATCGGTTCCCATATGCAGGTACCTTTACCCATGTCCTCCGGAAGGTTAAATACTATTTTATGTACTTCTGTTCTGAAATCAGAATATTCAACCACGTTAACCGGTTTTCTATAGCGGGTTACCAGGTCGGTAAGATTATATTTCAGATCATCGAGTGTACCATGCCACCTGGGGTAGTAAGATATTCCCATTATATCGAATTCAACCTCCCTGGCAATCATATTATTGTACCAGAAAACTGCCTCTTCATTTTGTCCTCCAAGTGCAAGGTGCATCATAACGGGCATCTTGTCATCAACCATCTTCACCCCTTCTACTCCTGCCTTCAGCAATTCAGCCAGTTGATCTGGATTACTTATATGACCATCGGGCCATAGCAAGCCATGATTAACCTCATTTCCTATCTGTACCATATCAGCCGGTGTACCCTGTGCTTCAAGAGCCCTCAGAACATTCGCAGTATATATCTTCATAGTATCCCTGAGGGCCTCAAAATCCAGCGATGTCCAGGCAGCAGGTTTATTCTGTTGCTGCGAATCTGCCCAGTAGTCACTGTAATGAAAATTCAGCAAGAGTTTCATCCCTGCATCCTTAATACGCCTGGCCATCCGGAGGGTATAATCAAGGCCACAAAAGCCCCGTCCTGGTGAATATCCTTTCTCATTTTCAGGGTTTACAAATATCCTGAGTCTTATATAGTTAAAGCCATGGTCAGCAAGTATTTTAACTGCATCTTTCTCAATGCCATTATCATAATACCTTCTTCCCCTGTCTTCAAACTGGGGCAGGATTGAGATATCTGCTCCTATCATTTTCCCTATCTCCTTGTCAACCTGCTTAATCTGATCAGGCTCCTGCGTAAATAGTTCAACACTGGCAGGTATGGTATGTATCTCATGTGAGCCAGCCCATAATGATTCAGATCTTACTTCAACTTTTATTTTATCAGGTTTATTACCAGCCTGAAAATTAAGCCAGGCCAGGCCATGCTCAAGTTTGTGTTGCAGGTATTCCCTGTACTGGAATACCTGACCTTCTCTGACAGGCCAATTTCAATGAGGGAAAATATGTATCATTGGCTCATCTGTCTACTGGCTTTGATAGAAATAAAAACCATCCTTTTGAAATCCGCACATATCAATTGCTCCTGAAGATGCATTCTTTGCAGGCCATCTTGATTCTCCAAGGTAATCAATTCCTGTCCACATAAAATCACCTATTACATAATCGTGTAATGCTTCAAATTTCCATAATTGTTCTGCTCTTTTCATTCTTGAATTATATCCGGCATTTACCTTTGATGAATCCTGACCAATCATATACCACCCACGTATTCCTCCGTTTGAGACAATTTCTATACCAACCATTCTCCAGTCAGGATATGCGTGATGATCAAGATTATAATACAATTCCCTTCTTTCATGCCACCTATCAACATAATTGTATCCTACAATATCCAACATATTTAGAAAAGGTAATTTTGCAGATCTGCCGTCAGCAGCAATATGATCGTTACCTGTTGTTACAGGCCAGGTGGAATCTTCCCTATGAAATGTTTCAATCAAAGGTTTCAATACTTGCTCTCCTCCTTCGATGCTTTGCTCACCAATTTCATTTCCTGCACTCCACATTACCACTGAAGGATGATTCCGATCACGATGTATAAATGAAACAAGGTCTTTTTGTGACCACTCATCAAAATAATTGTGATATCCAAATTCAACCTTTCCTCCTTTCCATTCATCAAATATTTCATTCATTACAAGGAATCCCATTCTATCACATAAATCCATAAATTCAGGAGCCAATTATTATTTCAGATACTAACTTATACAGATTTGGGCTTTCATTGGACCATAAATCCGGACTGCTGTTTCCCTTACGTCTCCTGTTTTAGAATATATGTTTGCCAATCGGTAACCAAAATCCTGTGAGGGATCTGCGGCATGGCCGAAATGAAATTTCCAGTTATCATCCATACAAATTTTCCGGCGTACTTCATTTCCGGAGGCTGATGCACTAGAGGTAATAATTACAAGTACATTTAATGTGATAAAACAGCGTAGTGAACGTATAAAGCTCATAAAAGTAAGTATTTAAATTTCTGTTCATTAAGGTTTATACTGTTCTCGTCCTGCAGCCAGTGCTTTAAGGTTGAGATCAATTATTTCATCTCCTTTCCGGCCGAATAATTTACGAATTGCATTCTCAAGGCTCTCCAATGGTAATTCTATAAAATGAGAAGCAGCGCCGAGCATTACTATATTCGTAGCTCTTACAGAACCTGTATCTTTCGCAATGGTATCTGCATCAACAATCAGGTTATTTTTCACTTTACTTATCTCGTCCAGCAAATCACCGGTATCGGGATAATCAGGTATATTTACAAATGGATTACTGTTTGTAACCAGCCATCCATCTTCTGACAGCCACGGAAGGTAACGCAGAGCCTCCATTGGTTCAACTGAAAGAATAAGGTCTGCCTCACCATAAGGGATAAGGTCGGAGGCTACGGGTTTGTCAGCAAGGCGGAAATGTGATTGAACATCCCCTCCCCTCTGGCTCATACCATGTACCTCGGCCTGTTTGAGATAGAGGTTATTCTCTACTGCAGCATAACCAATTACAGCAGCAATAGAGAGAATTCCCTGACCACCAACACCTGATAATATTATATCATTTTTCATTTTTCCTGTTTTTCTATTTTTTTTAACGTTCCTTCTTCTTCCTTCTGGCAGCTGTCTGGATGCATTCACGCCGTGATATTATCACGGAAACACCTTTATAGGCTATTTCTTCCTTCATCACCGCTGTATTAGCCTCGTGGTTTTTCCTCAAGGGATTAATCACCCTTATGTGTTCTTTTGCAACACCCAGGCCGGCACATATTGATTCAAGCCTGTTTGTTGCATGTGATTTCTGGCCACCGGTCATTCCTGTTGTTAAATTATCTGATATTATTATTGTGACGTGTGCATTTTTTATTACAGCATCAAGCAGTCCTGTCATGCCGGAATGAGTAAATGTTGAATCACCTATTACAGCTAATGATGGGAACATACCACCATCAGCTGCTCCCACTGCCATTGTTACAGAGGCACCCATATCAACACATGAATTAATGGCATTATAGGGGGGCAGGGCTCCCAGGGTGTAGCAGCCTATATCTGAAAAGACCTTTCCTGGGCCGTATTCTTCAAGTGCTTCATTAAGTGCATTATACATATCAGCATGTCCACAGCCTTTACATAGGGATGGCGGGCGTTTCCTCACTATATCAGGAACATCCTTTCCGTATCCCGATCTTAAACCCAGGGCTTTCGCAACCAGGTTTGGATTCAGCTCACCGTCCCTTTGCAGTGATCCGTCAAGCCTTCCCTTTATTTTGTTGTCTGACCGGGGGAAACCTCTCATCAGTTCCTCAATAACAGGAAATCCTTCTTCAAGCACTAGTATCTCCTCACATTCGGCTTTAAGCCTTGCAAGGATATCCTCCCGGACAGGATAGAAACCTATTTTTACGACAGGGTACTTACATCCTCTGTCTTTACAGTTCTCAGCCAGGTAGTTATAGGCAAGGCCGCAAGCTACAATACCCAGCGATTTATCCTCACCGTCTATATACCGATTATTCGTTTGATAATCAACATCACTCGCCAGGGATTCATAATTTGACAGCAATACCTTGTACTTCCTCCGTGCTATGGCAGGAAGTAACACAAACTGCCGCAGATCAGACGGCAAACTGAATTCTTTCTGCTGCAGCTGTTTTTTCTGCTTAACAGCACTTCTTGAATGTGCGAGGCGTGTTGTTATCCGGAAAAGTACAGGTACCTTATATTTCTCAGATACTTCATAAGCATCAAAGATCATATCATATGCTTCCTGCTGGTTTGAGGGTTCGAAGATAGGCACATAAGCGAACTTCCCATAGAAGCGGGAATCCTGTTCATTTTGTGATGAATGCATTGATGGATCATCCGCAGCTACCACTATAAGGCCACCGTTCACACCTGTCATCGCTGAATTGATAAATCCGTCTGCAGCAACATTAAGGCCAACATGCTTCATTGCAACCATTGCGCGTTTACCTGTATATGACATTCCAAGTGCTGCCTCCATAGCTGTTTTTTCATTGGCTGACCAATCACGATGGATACCTTTTTCAGCTGCATCCTCAGATGATTGGATATATTCCATTATTTCAGTAGAAGGAGTGCCGGGGTATGCGTACATACCACTCAAGCCAGAATCAATTGCAGCCTGGGCAATGGCCTCATCACCCAGTAACATTAACTTAGCCATTACGTATTTTTTTAATGATTTTCATAAACTTTATTAAGTGGTGTTTCTAATTATTGAGGGCCGGGGGCTCTTTTACAGGCCACTAAAAAGGTTCATGAAACTAACATTAATAGCAGTAATATAAAATTCGACAGATGTATTCAGACGCATAATGTAAATTATGTAGTAAACATTTAAATCATAAATAATATATCATATTATATACTTTCATCATTATGACAATACAGTTATGGTTAACCTGCGTCGATGAGACTGGTTCCTGAACTCACACAGATAAATTCCCTGCCAGGCTCCCATATGCAGTCTGCCATTTTTTACAGGTATGGTTATTGACTGTCCGAAGAACGATGATTTCAGATGAGCTGGCATATCATCAGGCCCTTCAAACGTATGTTTGTATATAGGATCATTTTCGGGAATCATCCTGTTGAGAAAAGACTCAAAATCCATTCTTACTGTTGGGTCAGCATTCTCATTAATCGCCAGGGCAGCAGATGTATGATGAATATAAATATTAACCAGGCCTTTACCCGGTAATGGCGGTAAGCTGGTTTCAATATAAGAACTGATTAAATGAAAGCCCCTGCCTAATACAGGTAATGTTATTTCTTCCTGTTCAACCATTAATCATTTGATTTTAAATGATCCGACATGTCGCTGGGAATCAGGTTCCTTATATGCTCATTTACAAAGTCAAAACAGAAATCTTCAAGTGAGTCCCTGATGGCTGCCAGTTTTTGCAATATTACCTCTTCCTTGCCCTCCAGTGTACGACAATCCTGGGATGTTTTCTCAATTACAGTAGGATTTCCCGGAAGTTCAGTTATAATATCTCTGCCCTTTTCTTCAGCCAAATTGATAACATAGTCAAATTGTTTTTCCGGCAAATCTACTATAGTATTTGGCTCACTACCTGTAATATCAATCATAGCATCCATCATAACCTTTACTGCAAGCTTGTTAACTTCAGCAGGGCTATATCCGGCACTATATATCATAGCTTCATTGCCTGAGTAATACCTTAACCAACCCTCCATCATCAGGCTTCGGCAATC
>Ga0114922_10003315_pt1 | contig 15041 bp, 10 predicted proteins | sample AartaG_FD_100975 | JGI IMG/M metagenome (GOLD analysis project Ga0114922, IMG submission 100975) | Deep subsurface microbial communities from Aarhus Bay to uncover new lineages of life (NeLLi) - Aarhus_00045 metaG | ecosystem: Environmental > Aquatic > Marine > Oceanic > Sediment | place...
CTGGATATTCCAAATGCGAATACGATTTTTATAAACGATGCGGACAGGTTCGGCCTGGCGGAGCTGCATCAGCTCCGGGGCAGGGTGGGCAGGTATAAACATCGGGCGTATGCTTATATGCTGCTGCCGATGTCGCGGCCGATTACACCTTTGGCGGCCAGGCGATTGAAAGCTATCGAAGAATATTCGCATTTAGGGGCGGGTTTTCGAATCGCCCTTCGGGACCTGGAGATTCGCGGGGCGGGAAATATTTTAGGGGCCGAGCAGTCCGGCCATATCCAAATAGTGGGATACCAGATGTATTGCGAACTGTTGGCCGAGGCGGTTAGAAAATTAAAAGATGAGCCGGTCGAGCCAATACCGACGGCGGTTGTTGATTTGGGCTTTGCAACGTTTATACCGAAAAACTATATACCTATTAACCGGCACCGGATGGACGCCTATCGCAAGATTGCTATTGCGAGGGTCGATGATGACCTGGAGCAGATAAGGGGTGAATTGATAGATGTTTATGGGCCGATACCGGAGGAGGTAAAACTGCTGCTGGATTTGGCTGAGCTTCGAATCAAGGCAAGCAGGTGCGATATAAAAAGCATTGTTACCTCGGGAGAGGATTTAATATTTACATTTGCGAAAGACGCCAAGACGCCGAGTGAATCTTTCTTTTCAAAGATATCAGGAAAAGCTTGTCCTGAGCCGGGTCGAAGGATTAGAATCTCTGACTCGAGGACGGTATATTTGCGTTTGTCAAAAAATTATTTTGAGCCGAGAACGCTGATAAATGTTTTATGCAAAATATTCAACCATTAAGTCCACACAGAACGCACAGTTGGTTCCGGTATTTACTTGAGCTTATCAGCTAAGGCCGCACCAAATTCCTGTGCAAGTTTGCTGGCGCTTTGTCGGTCCTTGTTGTCGTAAGAAGCCGATAACAAGACTTCCCCCCTGTTGTCTTTGGCCACCAGAGATACACTTTCGATGGCCTGGCTTGAGGCAGACTCGCTACCAAATAAGCCCTCATTGGCTGTGGCCCTTACTGTAAGAAAAGTCGCTCCGGTGATGAAAATCGTCGCTGTATTAGGGTCACACAACTCGATTTTCTTCCTTATGAGCTCTTTTTCAATTACATCTCTGATGACTTTCCCTACTTGTGGATCCTCACTTTCGAGTGGTGCGATATATACACACCTGTTAGTAAGCTCTTTCAAGTGATTAGTGGTTACGATGTCGGAATTGCAACCCGCAGATACAGCTATTACCAACAATCCGATAAGCCAATATAGCCTGTTCATTTTTTGCTCCTAATTTTTCCCGCCGGTAATAATATTATTCGGCATATTCTTCTGATTGCTGGAGATATTTTTGGGATTATGCCGTACTAACGGGCGGATTAGTGTGTATTTTGCCTTTGTCGAGTAAATCTGTGGATTGGGCAGATAAGATTTCAGACCAAGGCAGGTAAGAATACACCTGTTGGATTTTGAAAATAAGGATTGCAATTTTGCGAATTTGCTTTTAGATTAGCCCCGTAAATTAGGCGTTGGTGTTCCGGGGTGAGGAGATTGAAGATTTTCATTGTATGAAGGAGCAGATTATGGCAGAGGTTAAGCCCAGCCGTGAAGAAGCCTTCTCGCTGCTGAAAGAATACAATAAAAGTGATGGATTGCTTAAGCACGCACTGGCTGTTGAGGGGGTGATGCGCTATTGTGCCCGCAAACGCGGCGAGGACGAGGAAAAATGGGGTGTTATCGGTTTAGTTCACGACCTGGACTATGAGCAATTTCCCGAGCAGCACTGCCGAAAAACCGAGGAAATTCTGACTTCCCATAACTGGCCTGTTGAGTACATTCGGGCTGTGGTTTCGCATGGGTGGGGCCTATGCACCGATGTCGAACCTCAAAGCGACCTGGAAAAGGTCCTTTATACCGTTGATGAGCTTGTCGGGCTTGTAGTGGCCACGGCGTTAGTGCGTCCAAGCAAAAGTGTGCTGGATATGAAAACCAAATCGGTAAAAAAGAAATGGAAAGATAAATCCTTCGCCGCAGGCGTAAATCGAGCTGTGATCGAAAAAGGCGCTGAAATGTTGGGCCTGGAATTGGGTGAGATTATCACTGACGTAATTATGGGGATGCGCGAGGTAGCCGATGAAATCGGGCTAAGAGGTAATTGTTAGTTTAGAGTTCTAATTGAAGTTTTGCAAAAGTCTTGTTCTATGTGGGTAAGTTTGAGATTAAGGTATGCGTAAGTGTGGTTTTGTATTGGTGTTAATGCTTTTGCTGATAGGCGGCTGTGGGGACGGCAGTAACCCGACCGGGGCTGAATTAGAGCGTCTGGCTCTTGCGCGGAAGATAAGACTTGTGGAAGCATCGGGTGGACTTGTGCTGATGGTCGGCGGTGAGACTGTAACCAGCGATGAGATAATCGCCTCGCCGGTCGAATTAGGTGGGATGTATGTATTGCCAGTAGAATACTTTAAGCCAATTGCCCAAGTAAGTGAGCTCGATGAGTTCAAAGAACGAGTTAGTGGCCAGCTTAAAGGAATTCTGACGGATAAAATCTCTAATATTTTGCTTTATCAGCAGGCCAAAAGAAAAGTTGGAAAGAATATTGAGGATGCTCTGGAAAAGGAGGCGGAAAAGGCGTTGAGAGAATTTGTCGTGGCCTACGGGGGCGACCAGATCAAGGCTGACGAGGCACTTAAACAAAGGGGAATGGACTGGAAGAGCTTTAGGGAATATCAAAAAAGATCGATTCTCATTCAATGGTACTTAGGATCGGAATTGCCTAATAACAGACCTGTTACTTATCGTGAGCTGATGAACTGCTACAATGAAATGAAGGACGAATTTTTTACCAGACCCGCGGTGATACAATTTCGCTTGATTGATATTCACCCAGCCAGGCTGGAAGCAGCAAATCCGGACGAGGATCGCCATCAGCTTGCGGAAAAGCTGGCACTTGATTTGATTGCACGCATGCGATCGGGTGAAGATTTCGGGGAATTAGTAAAACAATACTCGCACGGACCTATGCGAGAGTTCGGTGGATTGTGGCAGCCGGTGCAGCCGGGGTCTTTAGCTTCGCCTTATGATATGCTTGCCGCTGAAGCAGAGAATACCGAACCCGGCCAGATTGCAAGCTTAGTTGTAACTGCCGAACATGTATTCATAATGAAGCTGGAAGAAAAACAAACAGCCGGTTATGAACCTTTTCAAAAGGTGCAAGAGCAAGTAAGAAAGAAGATTAATCTGGACCGCCGGAACGAAATTGTTGATAGAGTTAATGATAAGCTTCTGCAGCAGGCGGAACTTAGTAAAACAGATGAATTTATAGATTTTTGCCTGGAGAAGATTTATCAAATGCGCGACCAGCCGGTAACAGTAAAAAGAGATATATACAGAAGTACAGAAACACAGAGGCCCCGAGACACAAGGCCATCGATGTACAGAGATATGATGCCAGGTGGTGTCAGAAGAAGGTAAGAATAAAAAGTGATAGGTACGAAAGCACAAAAAAGAGTAATATCATACAAAGAAGCATCTACCTGCTGACCGACTTGTCGGGTGGAAGTTTGGCAGGAATGACTTTAGAAAGCTGGATTAACGGATGGAGATTGTAGCACACGGTATAGACCTTGTGGATTGTCCGCGGATAGAGGCGATGATAAAACGGCACGGTGAGCGCTTCGCCCAGAGGGTTTTCACTGCCACCGAGCAGGCCTATGCCGAGTCAAACAAGAACAAAATAGAGAAATTAGCCGGCCGCTTCGCGGCCAAGGAAGCTATTCTTAAACTGATGGGGACGGGTTGGAGGGGTAAAATCGCCTGGACGGATATAGAGATAATAAACAATAGTAGTGGTCAGCCGGAGGTTACTCTCGGCGGTGAGGTCGAAAAAATTGCCGACAAGCTTGGGATTAAGCATATAAGCGTAAGTATTACACATACTGCAAATTTTGCCATCGCATCTGCGGTTGCGCTGGCGAAGAAAGGACAGCCCTGAATTTCCTAATTTCACAAATTCCCAAATACGAACTCAACCGGGAAAAAAACAGCTTTTGAATTAGGTGAAACGGTTCGTTGTTTTTTTAGAGCAATTTTAAAAATTCTGCGATAGTAAGTTCAGCATCACGCAGTAATTTGCGTATGAGACCTTTACCCAGTGCTTTATGACGGGGTATAGTTAAAGGCTGTTTAGTACTGTTGCTTTTGTGGCACATTCTTACATGGCTGCCCCGTTGGCGAACGACTTGATAACCTATCTTTTCAAAACATTTTACGGCTCGATTACCAGAGATGATAGGTAATTTAGGCATAAGATAGCGTGTAGAAGCTTAATTCCTGGGGATTGAAATTTTTAAGGGCTTCCTTATTTTCTTTTTCTTCGAGACATAAGTCAATTACTTCTCGAATGTTTTTCAGGGCTTCATCTATGGTTTTTCCCTGGCTGTAGCACCCAGAGAATACAGGGCATTCGACTACATAAAATCCATCTTCATCTTTTTCTATCAATATAGGTAGTTTATAGTGTTTTTTCATTTCTGATTACCTCTGTTATAATAATACTATATAGGATTCAAAAGTCAAATAATTTATTGTATATAATATCGAGCATCCAGAGTGAAGCTCACTTGTCGGACGGATTGCTACGCCTTAGGCAAACTGGATTGCTTTCAATTTCAAGCTCTCAAAGCACATAGTGCTGAGCGTTAAGTTCGCGGCGGTAAACCGCGTAACTTCCACCGCCTCGTTAGGTTGATTTCCACTTTCTGATCGCGATATCCCATGTTCTTTTGGCGCGACTATAGGAGCGCGATTCCGAGATGGACGCATTCAGAAGCCAAACGAATACACAGAGGCCAGCCAAAGGAAGTGCAAAAGCCAACAACAAATACAGTCCGCCATGCCGGGTCAACCACCAGAAAAGTCCCAGACTTCTGCGGGGCGGAGGTCCCGGATCAGGAATCTCAAGAGAACTAATTCCTTCTCCAGACAACCAAAAAAAATGGAACATTACTACAGTCCAGAGTAGTGAGGCGACACACAGAGCGGACAAGAAAAGAATCGAACTGCGAGCAAAAACGGGGCCTTTCGCAACCCAATCAATAACATCTTTTCCTACAGCTACCTCTTGAAGGCGGTCCTCTGTGAATGCTGGAAACACTGCCTTCTGCCCATCAATCTCCAGAACTACATTGCCATGATACTCGTGGCCGTAGAATCTTTTTGCGTCACAAGTTTTACCTCCAGGCATTCGTATCTGCAAATCTCGCGGTTTTTCCATCCCCATTTTTTCGAGCAATTCCATCGGGATAAAGATACCACAACGAAAGTGTGAGAAAAATTTTGCTGTGACCTTGAAATCAAAATGTTTTGCATCTGCATTCTTAAGATTGACTCTGCGAGAAACGATTTCATACTGCCAGATATTGCTCCGTGCGAAAACGAGATTTTTCTGCACACATTCCATGCATCGGTTCCCAAAGAGAGCAGAGAATTGCTTGCCGCAAATTTCACACTGTCTCATCTTGCACCTGACTAAGAAAGAATCATATACTTTCCGTAAGGATGCCATTTGGATATATTTTAACCTATGGCTTCGGCCCTTCGACTGCGCTCAGGGCAGGCAAACTCACCACAAGATTTAAAATACACTGCTTTCCTAAGCCATTAGTATTATTAGAAAAACGACATAAATTGTCAAGACTTGATTATAAAGTTCAAAAAGCTATCCAGTACCAATTGTCCTGTAGTGATTTAACCACCTGGCAGTCCCGTTAGGGATGTCCAAGTCCATTGCTTTGTAACACTACTATGGATACAATTTATGCCATAGGTATTGGTTTGGGACTAAATATGTCTAACGGAACGAAGACAAATGAGTTTGATTGCGTTGTTATAGGTGCTGGTCACGCCGGCGTCGAGGCTGCTTATGCCGCCGCGAAAATCGGCGCCAAAACCTGCCTTATAACCATCAGCAAAGAGACGATAGCCAAGATGAGCTGCAACCCGGCTATCGGTGGTCTTGCAAAAGGACAGATTGTGCGCGAGGTCGATGCGCTAGGGGGACTGATGGGATTAGCGATAGATGCAACGGGGATTCAGTTTCGAATGCTGAATCGCTCGAAGGGCCCGGCGGTGCAGTCGCCGCGAGCTCAGGCTGACAGGCAAAAGTATCAGGACTTTATGCGGGGAGCACTTGAGCAGACTGCTAATCTGACCATAGTCGAGGCGATAGCGGCAGAGATAGAAACATCCGACGACAAGGTGCGAGCAGTGTGCTGCAAGGACGGGTCGGTTTACCGCACTGGGATGGTTATTGTGACACCGGGGACGTTTCTTGCCGGCGTGGTCTATATCGGCAGCGAAAAGTGGGCTGCGGGTAGATTTGAAGAGCCGCCAAGTGTAGAGCTTTCGCAGAGTTTGAAACGAATGGGGCTGGAACTTGGGCGGATGTCAACGGATACGACACCGAGATTGGCTGCTGAGACGGTGGACGTGGAGAGATTGCAGGTACAGCCCGGGGATGAGCCGCCGGTGCCGTTTTCATTTATGACTGAAAAGATAAACCGGCCTCAGGTGCCGTGCTGGATTACCTATACCAACGCGAAGATACACAAGCTGCTTCGTGATAACCTGCATCGTGCTCCACTTTCTTCGGGCGAGATTAAGGGCACCGATCCGCGTTATTGTCCGAGCATTGAAAGTAAGGTCGTCAGATTTGCGGATAGAAACCAGCACCGAATTATTTTAGAGCCGGAAGAAGAAAAAATAAAAACGATTTACTGTAACGGTATTTTTACCTCTATGCCAAGAGATGTTCAGGAGCAAATGCTTAGATGGCTGCCGGGGACGGAAAATGCCCGGATTGTTCATTACGGTTATGCGATTGAATACGATTACTGTCCGCCGGTTCAACTAAAGCCCAATCTTGAGACCAAAAAGGTGTCGGGGCTGTTTCTGGCCGGGCAGATAAACGGGACCAGCGGCTATGAAGAGGCGGCGGGACAGGGTATCGTAGCCGGTATAAATGCGGTCAGCAAGCTCCAGGATAAAGAGCCGCTCATACTCGGCAGAGACCAGGCATATATCGGTGTGCTGATAGATGATTTGCTCACCAAGGGGCTTGATGAGCCTTACCGTATGTTCACATCGAGAGCAGAGTATCGGCTGGCCTTGCGTGCTGATAATGCGGACCGAAGACTAACGCCAATCGGCACATCGGTCGGACTCGTGGACGAAAAACGATGGTCGAAGTTTCAAAAGAAGCTCGATGGCATAGATACCCTCAAGGCCTATCTGAAAAACACCCGTTCCGAGGTGACGAGTTTGTGGGACAAGCTGCGGCAGCCGGATAATACCTTTGCGGAAAAAATGGCCGAAAATCCTGATATTAAAAATATGAATCTTGCTGAAGATGTATATCAGGCCGTAATTGTTGATGCCAAATATGAGGGTTATTTAGCTAAACAGCAGCGGTTAGTGGCCGGTTTCAGGGCCTTGGAAAATAAAAAGATTCCGGCGGACCTGGACTACAACAGCATCGCACATCTTCGGGCGGAAGCTAAAGAGAAGCTGTCGATTTTTAAGCCGAGCACGCTTGGCCAGGCCTCTCGAATAAGCGGTATAACGCCGGCTGACATTACGGTTGTGCAAATTCATCTGAAAAAATCCAACATCAGAGAACAGAGATGCAAAATGACACATAAAAATGCAAAAAAGCAAAAAAATTAGAGCATAGCAAGGTTACATAAGTTATTGCAAAAAAACACCTTAAAAACTGTTTTCTCTGTAAGGCCGCTATAATCCCAAAAAATTTTTTAATTTTTCGATTTTTTTATTGACAACTTGTACAAATGTACGATATTGTAGTTGTACAATTGTAAAATACAAATGTAAAAGGAGATTGCTATGACACAGAATAAGCTACCCGCTTTAAGCCCATCGGAAACTGAGATCCTAAGATTAGTCTGGCAGCTCGACAAGGCAACCGTGCAGGATGTATGTGATAAGCTGCCTGCAAAAAGGAAAATAGCTTACGCTACCGTCCAAACCCTGCTGCGCCGGCTGGAAAAGAAAGGCTATCTGAAACACCGTATCCGGGGAAAGGCCCATGTCTTTTTCGCTGCGGTAAAGAGCGAAAATGTAATAAAAAGGTCGGTCAATGACTTTCTCGACAGGCTCTTCGGCGGCGACCCTGTTCCGCTTATGCAGTACTTAGCCGAACACGGCAAAATCGATGCCGGCGATATCGAAAAGTTGAAACGATTAGCAGGTAAAAAATAACCATTTTTTTTTGCGGAGTGGTAACAATGGAAAATTATTTAACGCAAATCACAAATTATCTGCTGACGCAAAGCTGGCAGATAGCAGTTCTGGTAGTGTTAATAGCGGCCGTAACTCTGGCACTGAAAAATAGAAGCGCACACGTTCGCTACCTGCTCTGGCTGATTGTCTTAGCTAAATGTCTCGTGCCGCCTTTGCTTACCGTGCCTTTGGCAATTTTGCCGCAGGAAAAGGCGGCTGAGCCGGTTCCGGTGTCCCCAGTTCAAGTAACGGCAGTGCCCATCGAAGCTTTGGATACGACCGTATCTGAAACACCTACACCCCCGGTATCACCAGTCGTAGCAGCAACAGCCCCACCCGTTGCGGAAAAACCAGCAAAGTTCACCCCTCGTCAATGGCTCGGCTTTGGCTGGATTGTAGGAGTAGCTGCATTTTTCTTCTTTGCCGTGATAAAGGCGTTGCGGACCGATTTTTGGCTGTGGCGGCAGCGAAAACCACTTCCAGCCGAAGCGCAAATCGGGATAGAGAATTTATTCTCAGGACTTGGCATTAAGACTTTCCCGAAGGTTTGGCTGATTGAAGGCATAGGCCAGCCGTTCGTATGGGGTCTGCTGCGCGGCAGTATCTATCTGCCAGCCAACTTCGTTAAAGTAAATAGCGAAGAGCATCGCAGAGGCGTCTTAAGTCACGAGCTAAGCCACATCCTGCGTTTCGATGCCGTGGTCAACATTTTGCAGATAATCGCCCAGGCCATTTTCTGGTTCCATCCTTTTGTCTGGTGGGCGAACAGAAAAATCCGTGCCGAGCGCGAGAAATGCTGCGATGAAATGGCCATCGCTCGCCTTGGCACCAAAATTAAAGATTACAGCAGTGCAATCGTGAATATATTGATTTCTGAATATGAATCAACCCGGCCGGTTCCATCGTTGGCTGTAGCCGGGCCGGTAAAAAATATTGAAGAAAGGATAAAAACCATGTTAAGACCAGGAAAAAAATTCTACAAACGTCCAAGCTTAGTAGCTGCAACCTTCGTTTTCCTACTGGCTCTGCTGACCGTCCCGACCGCTCTTGTACTATCCGCCCGGGCAGAAATAAGACCCACCGCAGAGCAAGAAACTTCCCCTGTCGTCGAAGCTGCGCATATTATTTGGGTATCCGACGCTACCGATAGGCAAGGTGATGGCAGACCGGACGATCAAGCCTGGGTGGACATGCTTAAGGCGCGAGGATATGCTCTTGACTACAGCAAAGGCTCCTCTCCATCGAAAGGCTATTGGCGCGGCCTTGATGACGATAAGCTTGCTGCTCTTAATGTCGCTGACTTGATAATCGTCAGTCGCTGCACCGGGAGCAGAGGTTACGTTAAGGACGGTGAACGCGAGAAATGGAATTCAGTCAAGACACCAATGATCCTATTACACGCCTTCTTTGCGAGGAAATCATGTTGGCGATGGCTCAACACAACCGGTCCCACTCCTGAGCTTTGGCCCGGTCGACCACCGAGTCACAGCGATGTTCTTACTTTGTTGGCACTTGATCCCCATCATCCCATATTCAAGGATACGGGACTCGATGCGAACAATCAAGTCAAGATATTTGATCAAACCGTAGGTTCGGGAAAGGTGTCTTTCAATCCCATTGCCAACGTCGGCAATGGGATCCTGATAGCTTCACCTGCACATCAAGACTGGACCTTCATCGCTGAATGGAAACCAGGATTGGAATTCTTCCCAGGAGCTGGTCAGACGCCCGCCGATCGCCGGATGTTATTTGCAACCGGGACAATTGAAGGACCGGGCTGTGGTATAGGCGAGTATAATCTGAATACACAAGGTGAGAAACTGTTCATTAACATGATCGAGTATATGCTCGGCAACCTGGGGCGGATGCCCAGTGCGAAAGCGACAGCTACCAGCAGGCAAAGGCGTGAATCCGCCAAATCCCTACATCACGCGGCGGCTGACGGTGATCTTGCGCAAGTCAAGGAACTTCTTTCCAGTGGACTCGATGTCAATGCAAAAGACAACATAGGTGAAACTCTCCTACACCGGTCGGCCAGAGCAGGACATAAAGATGTTGTGGAGCTGCTCCTCGGCAAAGGTGCCAAGGTCGATGCAGGAGATGCCTCTGGCCTGACGCCTCTTTACTATGCGTCCCTCCACGGCTACGAAGACATAGTGGACTTGCTGTTGACAAAGGGCGCTGATGTCAATGCGAAGGCCCGATATGCAGCTCTCACGCTCCCCCTGCTCAACTTTGCGATCCTGGATGGCAACAAGGATGCTGTTAGGTTACTGATTAGCAGAGGAGCCAATGTCAATGTAAAGGATGATGCTGGTTATACACCCCTCTTCTGGGCGGTCTGGGAAAAGAATAAGGACATAGTGGGACTGCTCATTAGTGAAGGAGCCGATGTCAAGGCTCAAAATAGGGAAGGTCATACACTAGTGTACGAGGCAACCTCGCAGGGCAGTAAAGACCTCGTCGAGCTACTTACTGCCAAAGGTGCTACCCCTGAATCTACCATCCATTTAGCTGCGCGCGCCGGAGATTTGGCAAAGGTGAGGAGTTTTATCGAAAAGGGCACAGACATCAATGCGAGGGACAAAAGCGGCGAGACGCCACTTCTCTTAGCGGTCCTCGCAAAGACAGACGAAGTGGCTGAATTTCTTATTGCAAACGGTGCAGATGTTAATGCCAAAAACAACTTCGGCGTGACGCCATTACATTTCGCGGCGGGGGGCGGCTCGAAGAATATGATAGAACTGCTCATTTCCAAAGGCGCAGATGTCAACGCAACAAACAAATTTGGCGCGACACCGCTGCATGCAGCGTGCCAAAGAACAAAGGATGTCGTAGAATTGCTTATCACCAAAGGCGCCGAAATGAATGTAAGAGTCACCGGCAATCCGTGGAATGGTGCGACGACACTACACATGGTGTGTATAACGGGCTACAAGGACGTGGCAGAACTCCTCATTGCCAAAGGTATGGATGTTGATGTCAAAGACAACAAAAACCAGACACCACTGCACATGGCGTGCCTAGCCCGCCGAAAGAACATGGCAGAACTACTGATTGCCAAAGGCGCCGATGTCAACGCGAAGAACAAGGACGGCCAAACACCTTTGTCTGTGGCGAAGGAAAAAGGACATAGCGAAATCGTCGAACTGTTGCGCAAGCACGGGGCGAAAGAGTAAAATTTAGAATGTAGAATTCAGAATGTTAAATTGCCGACTGTCGAGTTCAGAAGGTAGAATTGTGATTATCAATTCTTAACTCTTAATTTTAAATTCTCAATTCTCATGTTTTGGCATGGCGGTGGCTTCGATTTCGAATAGGAGGTCGGGGCGGCAGATGTCGCAGATGGCCGTTAGCCACGGCCAGTCAAGGGCGCCTTTGGAAGCGTTGAATATCTTCTCGACCTCGGTTGTTTTACAGTAGGCGGCCACCTGCACTACATCCTCATCCTTACAGTTCATATCGGCCAGAGCGGCACGAACATTTCCTATGGTCGTTGCTATCTGGCCCGAGGCATCGCCGATATGCGTGGTAGCCCCATCGGCGTCGATAGAGGCGGTTCCGGAAACAAATACCGTTTGGCCGGCCGGGGTGATTGTTCTCGAAGCCCGTGAGAAGGCCGAGCCGTACTCCAGAGCACACTGCTGTTTTCCCACCGCCTGAAGGAACCGGATGGAGTTCTGTGGTTCCAAAACCGCTATCAGGTCCATTGCACAGTGGCTGCCGTAAGCCGGGCCAAGTCCAATGCCGGTGCTGGCGGGCATCGATTGGCGGGTTCCTTCTCCAATAAGCCGACGCTCGGTGAAAAAGTTAGTTCTGACATGATTGAATTCGTCATACCACGAAAGAATGTCCTTAAGCCACATCCACGTTCGCGGCACGGAAAGGAAATCGGCTCCGAATTGCCTGAGTGCAGCTTCGGCTTTTTCCATCATAGCCTGGGCCTGTTCGGCGGCCTCCGTAGATTGCTGGTCAGATACGCTCGAAAGTGTAAGATACGTGCAGTCGGATGTGCGAAGGATTCGTCCGCAAGGGTTTGCGTCCAATTTAATCACCTCCGGCTGTGTGTTAGATATAATAGCGTGGACCTGCACCCCGGCAACAGGACCAGACAATCCCTCTTTAGCCACTAAAAAGCTCGGGGCAACTCCATCGTCAAGGTCGGCATAGGCCTCAGAGCGTGCGCGACTTACAATATCTATTACGTTTTGAGCTGCAAAAACCCGCTCCTGGAGAATGCTCGCCTTTTTTGAACGGATTATGTCGGAAATGCCGGAAAAAATCTGCTCCGCCTGGTTCTGGGCGGATGCACTTTTGGCGGGCACCGCTGAAATATAGATTTCAGTCGCCGCAGGGGATTCGACACTGCGTGTGTCCAGTTTTACAGTCATTTCTTAACTTATCATCCGTTACTTGGTTGGAGAAACCCCGCCTTGCGGGAACCCAAATCTTTGTTTTTCTGCCAGGCATTCTAATGTTATTGTTAGAAAAATCAAGCTTAATCCCGAATCCAAGTTTTTTCGGGTGCGGCCGGATTTTTTGGCAAGCCATTTTAAGTTCATTTTGGGTTTTTCGGAAATTGGGTTTGAATTGGCTTTGTTTTGGCTTTAATTGGGTTTGATCAGTCCGGCAACTTCTTAGCAAACAACGTAGGCCTGACAAGATTGGGTTTGTTTTTTGCCCCGCCAGCGGGATAATATTTTTATAATCCTTTGTGTAATAGATATTTACGTTCATTTTGGGCTTTCGGAAATTGGGTTTGTTTTGCATAAAAAGGGCTGATTTGTAGAGGGTTCTCGACAGATGTAGAGTGCTGAGGACAGACGACAGAAGACAGACGACAGTTGGTTGATGATAAGTATTTGTTGCATAAGGAGTTATCTGTTAGATTGAAATCCTAAATTCTGAGCTCTAAATCCTAAACAAATTTAAAATACACAAATGTAAATGTTCAAAACGGTTCCCTGCCAAAGGCATGCAGGGATTCGGGCCTGCCGGCCATAAGAAACTATCCGGATAGGCTCTTAGTATTTGACTGATTTTTCTGGAGGCGAAAAAAGCCCCCCAAGTGAGATATTAAGGGATTATCTCACGGGGCAAGCAGCGCCTCTATAATTAGAGCTACCTGCACTTTTGTTGCGAAAAATGTCCTCGAATATCAGTTCGTGATTCTCGTAAGTCGATTTGGGAAAGTAAGTTAAAAATTTTTTGAAAAATTTGATTTTTGTTCTGAGGTATCAGCGTTTTTGATTGATTTTTTACTAATATTTTACCTATCTTAACGGACGATAAGACCCAAGACGAACGGTGAAGAGTGAGCTAAAGTGAACTAAAATGCCTAAGGTGAACTAAAGTTGGATACTCCCGCCGTCGCTGAAGCTATGGCGGACAAGCGATGTTCGCATTTCGCCTCTCCCGTAGGGGATGGCTTACGCCACTGTGTACTGTATTCTCCATCAGTCCCGCAAACCGGAGGATTTTTATTCTCCGCCAACATATTCGGAAATCGGTAAACATCCCCAATAAATCGGATTATTGTTTTAAGAAAACTACCATCCACTTCGCACCTTGGGCACAAGCTCACTACGTTCGCTCAATGGCTGCCACCCCTCGAAAAAATTTATAGAAATGGCAAAAAATCACAAAAAAAGGACAAAACCGTAACAAAACGGTAACACCTGGTTGTCATAATTGCTCCTGTTAAAGTAACCGTTTTTTTGTTAATCTATTTGAAAGGAGCACGATTATGGAAAGGTCCAAAAACATCACAATCATCTTTTTGTTGGCGGTGGGCTTGCTTAACTCTGTCGCTCCGCCAGTTTGCCTGGCAAATCGAAGCAGTGGGACCAAACCTGCAAGTGTGCTGCTGCAGGAAGGGCTGTATGCCGAGGAGGTCGAAGGCGATCTCGATGCAGCTATCAAAATCTACCAGCAGGTAATCGCCGCGGCAAAAGAAACGCAACGGGCCGCCGCCCAGGCCACCTATCGAATTGGCATGTGCTATCTGAAAAAGGGTGAGAAGGGCAAAGCTGCAGGACAGTTTCGAGACCTCATCTTAAAATTTCCCGAGAACGAATTACTTATCAAAGAAGCTCAAAAACAGCTTGCTAAACTCGAACCGTCTGTTGCCCTTGTTTTCGGCCCGGTTTTAGAACGGATTTTACAGGATGACGGTAAGCCAGGTTCATGGATTGACTTTGACACGGGGCAAACATATTGCCCACCAAAGGAGATTCACGGAGGTTCGACAGAAATGGCATTCAGATGGGTAAGACAACACGGCATTGATGGCGGCGCAGAAAATGCTTTGCCGGGATTTAACACAATCGACTTAGACGCAGTATGTTTGGACAGGGCTGAGTGGGAAAGTCTTGATCCATCGGCGTTGGTTGCATTGCTTGAGCGAAAGGAATCTTTGATCAAGCCGGTTAAACAAGGGAGTTATGATATTGTGAAATTGATTCCAGATGGCAAACAGATAAAACCATGCTTTGGATTTAAGACGCGTGAGGATGGATTGGGGATGCTGCAAATAGTTGAATTTTTGGACAATCCATGGCGAATGAAGATTCGCTACAAAATGCTGCGGGAACGAGCAAAGACTGTAGCTGGTGGCTGGCGTAAAGTTTTTCTTCCTGATGCTGATTCGAAGGGCCTTGACGTTGTTCTGGATTTGGCCAGTGGTGAGCTTTTGCCTGCCGGTGAAGGTAAGCAACAACTTATCGGGACCTTTGC
>Ga0114922_10003316_pt1 | contig 15039 bp, 10 predicted proteins | sample AartaG_FD_100975 | JGI IMG/M metagenome (GOLD analysis project Ga0114922, IMG submission 100975) | Deep subsurface microbial communities from Aarhus Bay to uncover new lineages of life (NeLLi) - Aarhus_00045 metaG | ecosystem: Environmental > Aquatic > Marine > Oceanic > Sediment | place...
TCATCTCAAGCGTATCGTCCCGCCTCACCGCGAAGGCCCCGGACCACTTCTCTCCACGCAGCACGAGCACGCGGCCGTCTCCGTCCGACTGGCGCCAGCCATACACTCCCCTCTCCACCAACGTGCAGTCGCTCGTGTTCACCTCAAGCCAGGCAACTGGGTGCAATCCTTTCGGCTCGCACTCCTTACTGCCCGTCCCGAAGAATTCCTCCAGCTCCGCCACCGGTATTCTGAAACCGGATAGCTTATCACCGACCTCGTACCTGAGATCGAGATGAACACCGCCACCATCTGCATGACGATGAATGACAAACTCTCCCGCTGCCGTCTCCATCTCATGCTCGCCCGCGACAGGATGTAGCTCCCAGTATCGCATCGTTCCTCCTCCGGCTATGCGCCCCGCCGGTGCTTCACAAAGTTCAACACACCGCCCACCAAGCCCGTTACCAGTGCCGCTATCCCCGGTTCGAGCCATTTGCCCGCCTCCGGTGCCAGGTCCGGATTGTTGTTGACAATCAGTCCAACGATGATCGACGCTATCGCCGCGCCTATCCCTCCTATCGTTCCCGTCTTCGCACCCTTGGCAAGGTTCTTCCTCGGATCGTTCCCGTACATCACCACTCACTCCTTTCGCCCGCTTGCCAGCTTCGCAAGGTTCTCACGCACCATAGTCAGGTCTCCGTTTATCTCTTTGATGTCGTCCGATATGAGGCGCATCAAAGGGCCTATCTCGTCCACACGTCTCTCCAATGCTTCGAAACTCTCTGTCCGAACGAACTCGCGCGCTGTCGACTCGTGCGGCCTCCGGGCGTGCCGATCGATCTTCCTGTCCACTCGCACGTCCGCTGCGATCAGCAGCGTCACGAGTCCCAGGATGAACTGCCACACACGCAGGCTCGTGTTGAACCCCGACCACCACCGCTCCGCTCGACCTTCGCCTAACATGACAACTATCTCCTACACCGTAGGCTGTCTAGTAGTCCACCGCAACTACCCACGAGTTGCCGTCGTACACAACTATCGCGCCCGCGGAGCCGCTCGATCCCGCGTTCGTGTCGTTGAACAGATCGCCCGCAGCCACGCCGGTGTTTGGCGGGGTACTCCCCGACGGCAGTCTCAGCACGGTCGCTGACGGTGCCGATGCCGTTCCCAACGCCAGACCTCCCGAAAAGCCCGCGGCGCCGTCACCACTCATGCTGATTTTGAGACTGGCTAAACCGTCGTACATTCGAAGGCCGCCCGTCCCATCGTTATAGTTGAAGTCCACTGCACCTGCACCTCTCGCGCGCACCGAAACGTTGTTGTTAGTTCCGCCAGCCTTCAATATCAGTTGCCCACCCGCCTCAACAATAAGCTGGTTGCTGGCCGACAATACCTTCGCACTCTCGTCCCAGCTCAGCACGTTGGTCATGCCGGCCTTCAAATCTCCTCGATCGGCCCCCGTCGCAGTGCCAATGTCCAGCCCGCCGTCCACAACCAGATCGTGACCTGCACCGTCGACGCTCTCACGCAACGTCGTCGTTGAACCGTAGATGGTCTGATCTCCCGAATCCAACAACGATCTGCCACAGAACGACGCACCTTCTTCACCCTCAACCACCATAAAACCGTCAAAATGCACGCTCCCAGCAGCGCTTTTCGCCAGCACGACAAACTCTCCTGTGCCGTCGCTTCCCGGGTCAAACGTCGCGCTCCAGCGCGTCCATTCAGTTGCGTCTCCGGCCTGTTCAGTAAACGAGTTCTCAAACCCCTCCAGGTCAAAACCTGCCTCCGCTGAGCCGTCCGTCTTATACCAAACCGAAAACGTGTACGTTGTGTCTGGCTTCAGCTCCAGACTCTGCCATGCTTTGTCCTCACCAACACCGTCCGTCGTCAGCTTCATGCTGTACGAGCCGAACCGGACGTCGGTACCGGCCGCCTCACGCGCAACGGTGGCACCCGACACAGTAAACCCATCCGGCGCCGAACTCGTCCCTGCGCTCCAGCTCTCAACACTCGCATTTGCGATAGCGTTCCACGGGTTGCTCCCGCTGAGATCTACACCATTGAATCCCGACGCCGTGACGGAACCGTCTGTGATTATGTCCCCGTCTTTCTCAAGGCTGGCACCCCCGTCAACAGGGTCGCCGTATCCTCCCCCTACTTGGATCTCTTCCAGATACCTCGGGCTCGGGCCAATCCCGACAAGCACCAAACACAGAGCCCCAACCAACACAACCAGCATCAATCCGCCCCTCCGCGTCATCTTCCCTACTCCTCGCTCTCGAACATCCACAGCGACCGTTCCGCTGCACCCTTCCGGCTCACAAGTTCTAGCGGTCTGTGATACTCTTCACGCGCCGCTCGCAACGCTTCCGGCAACGACTTCAAACCGTTCTCCCGTATCCCCACAATTGATGTCCCTTGCGAACCCGAATACACCAGAGAACCTTCCCGCACCTCCACCACGTCATGCATGACGTAATGGCAAGGACTGTCTCCGTACGTTCGCCCTGGAACATGGCTGCACGCGCGGATGTCCTCGTGGCATATCGAACATTCCGGAAACCTGAACGAGAAGCCGATCGATGTCGCCCTGTACACACCGCCCTCTATGTTTCGTATTAGGTCCTCGTTCGACACCGTGCGCAGAATGTAGACGTCCGGTCTGACCGCGACATATCCGCGGTCAGGCTCCTCGTGCAAGCGTGACCGGAAAAACGTGCCTCGAGGCAACGACCCTTGAACGTCGTGACGTTCCATGAACGGTTTGCCAACCACCAAACGGTTCACTTTCTTCAGTTCGTCGACCGGGAAAACGCTGTGGTGCGTGTCGACTTTGTTGTTGCACAAGTCCATCGTGAACGTTGCTATCTCGTCACGGCTCAAGGGTCTCAGACTGAACCTGTCCACCGCAGCCAGCAGATCGTCTCCTTCGCCGCCCGGGGCTTCGCTCCTCACCCCGACGATCACACTTTCTTTCTGGAACTCGAATACACCCATCTGTTCTCTTATCATCAGCACACCTTCTCCTTGGTTTCGGCATGCTGGCCTTTCGTGGATCTCGGCCCATCGCACGCCGGACTGTCTATACCCAGCAGTTCCGCTGCCTTCTGCTGATCCACAAACCCCTCATCCCGCAACTCTATCGCGTTCGCTATCTCCTGCCGACGCGCGGTTGCTTCCTTCAGCACGTCCACCGCACGGTTTGTCCGCATCTTCACCTTCGCCCGTGCCGTACCCCACAAGAAGCTGAGCTCGAAGTTGTATACTCGCTCCAATAGTCGCTTTACGCCGCGGTTTACGCTCGCAACGTGGCGGTTGATGATCTCGTACTGTGCGGTGCCATAGGTTTCCGTCGTGCCATAGTTCCGGCCCAGAAGGATCGGCATCAGGTGCGTGCCCGTTATCACTTGTTCCTCGATCGCTTTGTGGTTCTCATAGAAAAGGTGCGACCGTCTGCCGCCGCCTATCTCGTCAACACCCACGTTGTCCATCGTCACGAGGTTCTGATCGCTCGCAAGTCGGGACACCGCTTTCTCCAACCTCTCGAAATTGGCGTTCACGCGCGATTCGTATGCCTCGAACGACTCACCTTTCTGACGCTCCTCGGCCGAATACCTGAAATGCAGCCGCGACCAACCCGCGTTGTGGGTCGCCTTCGCCATGTCCTCGAGCAACCGCTGTTGTATCTTCACCACAAACGGGAGCGACCTCAGCATCGAACGCCCATACGGGTTCGTCCCTTCACGGTCTATGCCGAAATAGAAAAGCAGGTTCGGGTTCAACTCCACATGCTCACCACCCTGCAACTGGTATGGAAGTAAACGCCCGCCGCTGTCGCGCTTGAACCGGATCGTGGCAACGTCCACAGGCACGATGTCGTGGATCGACTCTCGCGTGCGGCTCAAGACTAGCTCAAACGCCGCCGCGCCGTACGTGAACACCGACGTGTAGAAAACCTCCAGCAAACGGTCCATCCCGCCTCCGGCCGCGTTCACTCGTAGGTCCAGCTTACGGATCGCACGTTCACCCCGCTCGCGGGCTTCTTCGGAAGATGCATCAACCATCTCGACCACGTAGCCCGCCTGACACAATCGTGCCCACGTCCAGACTGCGTCCGAGATGTCGGGGATCGCATCGCGCAGAAACCTGTATACACCCAACATGAAGAACGGCGTGCTCCCAGGCAACCCGATGAAGCCGTTCAGCGACCCCGTCAACGAGTTGTAGTCCTCCGGCATCGTCGCGCCAGCAGCGGACGCCCGGTTTACGCGGCGCCCACGGCCCAGAAGCCGACCAGCAAATCCAAGATCTCTCAACCTCATATCGTCCTCAATCTCGACTCATTAGCGAACCTTTCCACTGCCATATCCCTCTACTCCCTATTGCAAACCTGTCGGGTATCCCGCGCTCCCGCACGGAGCGGCTTGGGGTAAGATTCGGTTATGAGACTCCCCATAAAAATCTGTGGGCGGAGTCCGGCGCTCGGACGGGAACGGAGGTTGATTCTGCAGGCAGTTCTCAGGCGGAAGTCATCCACGTTTCCACAGAGAGCAGCACTCTCAAGTGGGATCCCGGTACCCGAAAGGTCTCCTCTACAAGCAGAGAGCGACCGGGGGTAGACCCGCGATTAAAGAGACCTCCAGATGTCGGACCGAACCTCGGCCTGACGTCTCAGAATGGCGGTCACGCCACGTAGACCGACACCGGTGGGGACGGTGAGGCGATACGGAGGAGGCTGCTTGTGGCTTCGATGACGCGCGGATCGTACCTTGCCAGATGTTTGCGCTCCCTTCGACGCTGCTTTGGAAGCCGCATGCTGCCGACCGCTAAGCCCAGCCAGTCTGCAAACCTATCGATGAAGGCTGCCGATGCTGCCGGAAAACCGACGCACATAGTCTAAATCGATCTGCCTACGCAGCAACAGGCGCGTGCCATCGAACATAAGGCGCAGCAAGTTGGACAGTCGCGCCAGAACTACCGCAGGCAACGGATGTCGCATAAACCATTCGGTGCCCGCAATAAACCGAAGAGCAAACTTGGGAATAAACCACTTCGACGACATCGAAAACAGCGCATTCCAACACTGGTCCTCGCGTGAACGGGGGAAATCGAACGACACCCAGTACTGTCTAAGGCACCTATCGGACTTCCCAACGACATCCTCCTCGCTTATGATCCCTCTTTCGAGAGCCAACTTTGTGAGTTGCGTCCCCGGCAAATGATTCAGCGAGAAGATATTCAGAATGAAAGGTCTCGGCAATCTCATCAACAGGTCAAGCGTCGCCCGCTTGTCTGCGCGCGACTCGAACGGGTTGTCCGCAATGATATCGTACCGACTATTGATACCGTACTTCTTCATCAGGCCGGCGACGTTTAGTATCTGCTCGTTCGAAAGACGGCGATTGAGGAGTTCTCGCCGTACTTTGTCGGAGCCGGCCTGAATTCCGACGTTGAAATCGGCAACCCCCGCCTCGCTGAGCAATTTGACCTTCTCTTCCGTGATTGATCGCGGGTCACTGACGCAGTTGAAAGGCAGTCCAATTCGAGTCGAGTAAGCCTGCTTGAACTCCCGCAGCCATTCCAGGTCAACCCCAAACACTTCGTCATAGAAGAAAACAAAACCAAGATTCAGCATCATTTCCTTTGCGTATTCAAGTTCACGTACGACATGTCCCACACTGCGCAAACGAACGAATCGCCCCAATCCTTTGTATAGCTCATGAAAGACCGAATTCGAACAGTACGTGCAATCATATGGGCACCCGCGCGACCCCGCAATCTCATAGCGAAGGCGTCTGCGCCAAGGGTCACCCTCCTGCAAACGCCCGAACTCCACAAAAAACTTGTTCGCGTCAGTGAGATCCGGAATAGGAAGGGAATCCAGATCCGCAACGAGCGGACGGAGGGGGTTGCCCACGGGCCCATCACATCCCTTATGCCAGACATTCGCAATCGAGTTCGCATCCCCGCCCGTCGCCAGTGCAGTGACAACCTCCGCAAAGGCCTCCTCACCTTCCCCGCAGACCGCGTAATCCGCACCACCCAGAACACACTGCTCCGGCGTCACTGTGGCAGCAACACCGCCCCAGATCACTGGAATCCCAAGCTCCTCATGAATTCTTTCGGTTAGTTCGACGGCAAACGACATGTATGGAGATCGTACGCCCAGACCTACGGCCTTGACCTCGCGCTCCTTGAGAAGACTAATGAAAAGGCCCATCTCCCATTCCGAAGGCATCTCGAACCGGTTGACCGCATGTTCCTTAAGAAATACGAGATCCGTATCATAACCGCATGCCTTCATGAATGCATAGACTGCTCGAACACCCATACAATCGAAGCTGAAAAGCGAGACGATTGACACACGCCAGTCATGCTCGTATTTGCGCAGATGCTTCCGGGCAAGTGGCTCCGCACACGCTTTCGCACTCACTCTATCGTTCCTTAGGAAAAACGTCCTTCGTACAAGCAAGGAAACGCTCGCCGAAACGGCATATCACATTCGCAATGCTCGAACGAACCGGCCAGCGATGTGCCTCGATGCCTACGGCATAGGTGTGAAAATGGCATCGTTACACTACGGATTATGCCTCGCGGAGATTCAGAAAATCAAGCACGAGAATCGTGACGACTTCTGCAATGAAATGTGTTGAGATTGAGCCGGACCGCATGGGGGCCACGTCAACCCGAGCGTTTCAATACCTGTGGGGCTGGGATCGCCTTTCAGAGAATCTCGCTGCTGGCTATGCCTCGCCGGTGCGATCTGCCGATTCCAAAACCCCAACGAAACAAGACCGTTTTCGCACCCCCCTTGACGCAATCGACGCCTTCGGGAATAATACCGCGATGGTAGTTGTTAAACCATGATAGGAAGTAAGGTCTGATCCTTTGTTTACCAGGGAAAGGCGAGAGCGAAAACTAGACCCTTCAGATTAGGGACAACCCCGTGTTCGACACCGAACTCGTGTAAGGTGATTGGCTCCCGCCCTGCCCTTTCTTGAGACTCTTCTCCCAAAGAGACTGCGCAGGCCCACCTCATACCCCGCAGTGTCGATACCAAATGGTTAATTGCATGGAACCGCCAAAGCCACAAAGACTCGGTGCGTACAACACCCACCGTGGCTTGCAGCTTGTCATACTCGCCTGGGTGTTCGGATCGGTCTGGGCAAGCGTAAGCATGGGCGCACAGGTCGTTGGCTTCTTCCATATGTTGGGCGCGTCCACCTTGTTGATAGGGTTCCTGGGCGCGGCACCTGCGTTCTCAAACCTCCTGCAACCCATAGGATCGTATTTGATCGAGAAGACGGGCCAACGGAAACGGTTCTTCTTGATCTTCGGTTGCATTAACCGGCTCCTGTGGTTTGCTATCCTTGCCGTACCCTTCGTTTTCGGCACGGGAACGTCCGTGGCCGTTATTGCCCTGGCCGTGCTGATCGCGTCGAAGATGTCCGGCGCGATCGTCGGTTCCGCATGGCTGTCGTGGATGGGCGATCTGGTGCCCGTACAGTTGCGTGGCTCGTTCTTCGGCCGGCGCCAACGCCTGGGCACGGCCGCGGGAATAGCGGCATCATTGGTTGCCGGTGCGTATCTCCGTACCGACCCCGCATTTACCAAGTTCGCAGTCGTCTTCGCGATAGCCGCCGTATCGGGCGTTGCAGATATCCTCCTGCACCGTTCGGTTCCGGACTCCCAAGTAGCGCCGGAAGCGGCAAATGTCCGTCTCGCCGACCAGTTCCTCGATCCGTGGCGAAACGAGCGGTTCCGCGGATTCCTGCTCTTCTTCGTCTTTTTCGGGTTTAGCACGGCGCTTCTGGGTGCATTCATGAATCTGTATCTTGTCCGCGACCTGCGCCTGAGCTATTTGCTGATTGCCGTCTTTGGCGTGCTGATAACCGGACTCGCTAACATGCTGTTCTCATGGGTGTGGGGCATCTTCATGGACCGGTTCGGCAACAAGCCCGTTCTAACCGTGTGCGCTGCCGTCTGCACAACAACACCGGTGTTGTGGGTGTTTTGCGGGCCCAAATCCTTCGCCCTGATGACGATCATAATGTTCCTCGGCGGCGCTTTCTGGTCGGGCATCAACCTTGCCTCCATCAATCTGCAGATAGGCTTGTCTCCAAGTGGAACGCGTTCCAGGTTTATCGCTGGCTATGCAATGTGGAGCAGCCTTGCCGCAGCCGCAGGCTCGATTACCGGTGGCGCACTTGCCTCCGCCACCGAAGGCTTCACAGTGACTGTTGCAGGCCTGCCCTTACACGGTCTGCACTTTGTGTTTATTGCAACAGCCATAGGCAGGCTGCTGTCGCTGCCTCTGCTCAGATTCATTGACGAACCTGCGGTCAAACCCGCGAGCTACATCCTCCGCACGTTCCGAACTCTTAACCCTCTCCGGGTATTCGCCAGCATTCATACCTTCGGACAGAGCGCCCACGAGCACCGGCGTGTCCAGGCTGCGCGCGGCCTCGGGATCTCCAGGAGCGAACTCGGCGTTACCGATCTCGTCTCTGCTCTGAACGACTCGAGCCAGAGTGTCCGGGAGGAAGCAGCGCGCGCTCTTGGCGAGATAGGCGCCAAGGAGAGCGTCGAGCCTCTCATCGGAAAACTCAAGGACTCGCTGGCCAATATACAAACTGAGTCGGCTCGCGCACTTGGCAAGATCGGTGACAGCAAAAGCGTGGAACCCCTCATCGAAAGCCTCAAGAGCGACGACAAGTATCTGCGCGGCAGCGCGGCCTCTGCCCTCGGCGAAATCGGAGACAACAGAGCTGTTGAGCCTCTAAAGGAGCTGCTCGAAGACGAGAAGGACGCTCACGTCTTTGCCGCGGGCGCTGAGGCTCTCAGCCGGCTCGGCGAGATGGAAGCAGCGTTCATGATTCTGCCCGCTCTCAGGCAAACCACCCACCCGATTCTGCGCAAGCAGTTGGCCATAACAATCGGCAACCTGCTCGGAGAACAGGGCGAGTTCTATCGCATCATTACCAGGGAAGAACGCCTCGAGGCCAGTGCGGTGCTGCGCCTGCTAAGAGCCACAAGGAGGGAGTTTACTCGATCGAGATCCCTGCGGTACAGAAAGGAGTTGCACGGCGCACTCAGCGATCTCGAACACGCGTACACGATAGACAACACCACCATGTTCGCACAAGCGCTGTCCGACGTCGTCACTGCACTTGTCGGTGGAGAAAGCAACGGGGAAAGGCACGAGATCTTTCAACGGATATATGCCGAGAGGCCGAAGCTGGTAAACCGGCTCATATTGCTCGACCATATAAGCAAGAGGAAGCAGCACCTGTTGCACGAGGAGGTCTTGCTGTCTTTTTACATCCTTCGCTGTGTCGCGCCTGCAGTGTCAAAATCACCCCTCTAATGCCAATCCAAGGGAGATCATTCCGTCCGCCGTGCGAGGGCTCGCCTACTGGGAGAGAGAGTTGTGAACCAGACACCCCCCTCGTTTTCTGGGATTTGACACTGTTAGCAGGACTGTGATAGTATTCTGGGAGACCCAGGGGGCGGGAGCCGGCGGTTGTCTGTCGGCGGGCCCGCCTGTTTTCGTGTCCGCCCGAGCGTGCGGATACGAGCTTTGTGATGCCCAGTCTTGGGTGGAACTGATCGTCCGTTGTAGGGTACTATTGAGTGTGAGGATGTGTTTTGTCTAACTCCAGGAGACATATCTCCAAGATGGATAAGTTGTGCAGTTCCCAATCGATAGTCAAGTTTACCGTGGCGGTGTTGCTTCTTCTGCCTAGCCTATCGCAATCCGCTGCCGCACAGGTCGAGGTCACCCAGACCGACCCGGCGCTGGCTGTCGCCGAGAGCAAGGAACATCAAACCATGTTGCTGCAGCTCAAGGAAGCACAGTTTATGTATGAGCAGGCAGTCACTGATTACAACCGCGAGGAAATGGAATACAAGAGCATGCAGAAGCTGTTTCAGGATGGCGTTGTCTCAGGTAGGCTGGAAGATGAAGCTCGTCGAGAGCGCGACAACAGGAAAGTAGCGCTGGAGCAGGCTCGACTCGAGCTTGAGAGAACCAAGATCGGCTTCGTCTCTGACGCCACACACATCACCGTCGAAGAGGCGATCAAATACCGCGTTGCCCAGGAAGGCAAGTACCGGATGAAGTTCAAGATAAAGAACAGCTCGAACGTCGATCAGGCGCTCGTGATTAATCCCGACGACAACCCTACGCAGGAACAGATTGATAAGGAACGCGAACGGGTCGTGAAGCTGCTCGGGATCGAGAACCTGACCATCTCGATAATGGGCGTTACAGCAGGCGGCAAGGTCGAGATCGGTTCACCGCTCGAGATCAAAGTGCCCTACCTGGCAACGGACGACGCGTTCAAGGGCGAGTTCGTTCTCCAGCAAGACGTCGAGCAGGTTGACCTTATCATGAAATACCTCAAAACCATCGACTCGAGAACCATCTACCTTGAGAAGGTGTCCGGTGAAGATATTGTCCGCGTCGAGTCGAAACAGTTCGCCCAGGAGGGCGCTCTCAACACGTCGGTCAGGTTCGACCTGGGGTTCAATCGGTTGGCTGAGGACGAGAGAACGTTCGCCCTTGAAGTCGTTAACATTCCACAGGAAATACGGTACCAGTTCGAGAGCGGCGGCAACGCCCTGCGCCAGGTGAAGTTTACCGCTGATAGCCAAAGCCGGGAGCTGTTCATGAGGACTTATGTGCCGGAAAAGCTGGACCAGGGCAAGCTGGACAAACCGATCAACTTCTTTGCCATTGTCGCCGACGATCAAGCGCTGGACGCGCTGGACGCAATGAAAGACGAGTACGACGGCTCCGTAACGGGCGACGAGGTGGTCAAGGAGATCGCCGATAAGCTCACCGAGCTGAAGGTCGGGTTTGAACGGCTGCAATTGACGCCGGTTGGCGTCCCGGAGATGGAGTTGACTGCGCGTGTGTTCTATCACGAGATAATGCCGGACGAGCAGGTGGATTTCGAGATGACACTCAGAAACTCCGGAACAGTGTCCCTGAACAAGATACGACTGGTTTCCGAGGAACCGTACGGGTGGGACGTATTCATCGATCCCGAGACGGTCCCGTCGCTCGAACCTGACGAAGAAACAAAAGTAGTCTTCAAGATAGTCCCGCCGGCGGACATCACTGTCGGCCGTTACGAGATAGACATTCACGCCGAGTGCGAGCACAAGGCCGAGAAGATAGAGTCCGACAACGGACAGGACAAGACGGTGACCATCGAGGTGGCAAGCAAGGCAAACCTGGCCCTCATGATCACGATTGTTGTCATTATTCTTGTGCTGGTGCTCGGAATTGCATTTGTCACCGTCAGGGTAAGCAGAAGGTAGAGAGGGAACAACCTCAGGGGAGCGGAGAGTAGAAGCCGCTGTGCATATGTCGCGAAGAGGAATAGTCGTCACTCTGCTGACCGTAGCAGTTTCCATCTGCGTCTTGGACGAAGCAGCCCACGCCGGAGTCGAGGATGTCGTGGAAGCATTGTTGGAGCGGCAGGAAAAACTGCCCGAACGCGCGTTTAACCTGAACCAGTGCATGGCGCTTGCGCTGGACTACAACAAAGACATACTCGAGGCGTTCTCGCTGGTCATACAGACGGGCGAGGCAGAAACGATAATCACTCGCTCCCGGCTGTTTCCGCAGATCGAGTACTTCTACAGGTTCAACCGTTTCGAAGACAGCAACCCTCTCGCGCCGATTCCCGACCAATCCCACGACGAGTCTTTGATAACCATCTCACAGAGAGTTCTCGAGATCGGCGCCGAACCTGCCGAGGAGGTCTCCCTGCGTGCCGCCCAGCGGGCCGCACTATTTGGGCTCGAGAACACCGTCCGAAAAGTCCTCTCAGACGTCAGGCGCAGCTTCTACATCATTCTGCTCAAGGACGAGCAGATAGAGATTCGCAAGAACCTGCTCAAGGACTGGCAGGACGATTTGCGCAAGAAGGAGATCAGATGGAAGGAGCGGGAGACGGAGCGGTCGATCGATTACTTCGACGTGCTGCAGGCGGAGCTGAACGTGCTCATTGAGCAGCAGAACCTGAGCGACCTGGAACGCGAACGCGCGCGGCTCGTGCTCGACCTGCTTCAACTCATGGGATACGGACTGCAGTTCAACATCACCCTACAGGGGGAAAGTGACGACGCTATCTTCGACAAGAAGGAAGCCGTTGCCATCGGGCTTGGCAATGCTTCCACGATAGCGCTGCTCGAAGAGGAAGTCGAAGAGCAGAAACGCATACTGCGCGAGACCATATGGGAGTTTGCACCGGATGTAAGCTTTCAGGCCGGCGTCGCGAACGAACAAGACAGGTTCACGGTCGAGGTTGAGAACAGTGGCACGAACACGTGGACATTGGGCGTAAGTGAAGAGCTTCTGTTTTCCAGGGACGAGACACTGCCCGGGCTGGGCCAACCCGATGAGGATCTATTTGTCACTGGTGAGGTAAGGGTGCCGATCCTCGAGGGGGCGCGACGCTACGGCCTGTGGAAGCGGCGAAGAGAGGAACTGAAACAGGCAGAGATATCGCTCAAGCGTGAGCGTGAGGCGGTGGAAGTCGCTGTGCGCAAGAGCTACGAGGCACTTCTCCAGACTGCCGAAAACGTCAGGATTTCCAAAAGGTCGGCTGACGTGGCCTTTGAACGCTTCCGCATCGTTAATATTCGCAAGGAAGAGATACCTGCTCTGGTGTCGGACCAGGTCTTCGAAACATTCCGTAACGCATACTACACGGAGCAATCAAGATACTTCAGGTCGCAAGAGCAATTTGTGCAGGCGCAGGAAGAGCTCAGACGCCAGATGGGCGAGTTTGGAATTGGAGGAACAACAGGTGAACGAGTCGCAGAAACGCGGGTTGGAAATAATCAACCTGACGAAGGTCTACAATAACGAGGTCGTCGCCGTCGACAACCTGACCCTGTCAGTGGATCCGGGCGAGATATTTGCCATGCTCGGCGCCAACGGGGCCGGCAAAACCACCACACTAATGTGCTGTCTCGGGTTCACGGATCCCACCGAGGGAACCGTGAAGATAAACGATATTGATGTCGTCCGGGACCCGCTGGCCGCAAAACGGTATGTTGCATACGTATCGGAAAACGTCAGGCTGTACCCGAATTTCACCGCGCGGCAGAACCTCGATTTCTTCACGAAGCTCGCCGGAAAGAAGCACGTCTCGCGGAAGGAGTACGACGGGGTGCTCGCCAGAGTCGGCCTCGACAAGAGCGCGTTCCACAGGCGCGTGAAAGGGTTCTCAAAAGGGATGCGGCAACGGTTGGGAATCGGCATAGCAATAATGAAGGAAGCCGACGTCATTCTGCTCGACGAGCCTACAAGCGGCCTTGATCCCAAGGGAGGAAAAGAGTTTCTCGCTTTGCTGGGCGAGCTTCGCGCCGAGAGTCGGGCAATACTGATGACGACACACGACATCTTTCGCGCCCGGCAGATAGCCAACCGCGTCGGGATCATGAACGCGGGACGTATGATGCGCATTATCACCCGTGAGGAAGCAGAACGTGAAAGCCTTGAGGACCTCTACTTAAAGTACATCGAGATACCTATAGAAAGACGAAGCGATTCTGAACTGGCCGATACGCACAGTGAGAAATGAGGTTGCTCCATGCCGGTAATGATTGTTCCATATGTTGACATACAAGACCCCCTACGAGTGAGGTGTTGCGCACGATGTTTCTTACTATAGTCTCCAAAGAAGTACTCAACAACCTGCTGAGCTTCCGGTTCGTTATCACGGTCTTTCTGTTCTTCTCGATGATTGTCGGCAGCATGATACTTATGGGCTCGAACTACGACAAGCAGCTCAGGGACTACGAAACGGCCGTCGGCGGAATGAGCGACCGGATACGCCAGATCAGCAGCATAATGGAATTCGAGGCTATGGGCATGAGCAACAGCCCTAAGCCAAACCCGTTGAGCATCTTCGCGATGGGGCTTGAACCTGAGATGTCCCGCTCCATCAACAGTTCCGGGTGGCAGGGCGTTGAGATGGGCGGCAGCCGGTATGCCAACCCGATATTCAAGCTGTTTGCGTCACCCGACCTTGCCTACGTAGTCAACGTCATCATCAGCCTGTTGGCTATACTCTTCGTCTTCGACGCCATCTCCGGCGAGAAGGAAGAACAAACGTTGAAGCTCATGCTGTCAAACCCGGTGCCTCGACATACGATACTCCTCGCCAAGCTCGTGGGTGGCTACGTCTCGCTGGCCGTCCCGTTTCTGCTCGCCACCGGCGTGGGCCTGCTGGCTGTACTCTTGACCACGCGAGTTTCACTCGTGGGGGATGAATGGCTCCGCGTGTTGTGTATTGTCGGCGTTTCACTCGTCTACATGGCTTCGTTTTTCACCCTCGGCCTGTTGGTCTCAGCTTCCACCACAAAATCCGGCACCAGCCTCATGTTCTGCCTCTTCGTGTGGGTGGTGCTCGTGCTCGGGGTACCGAACGTGGTGCCGATAATCGCCAGGAGGGTCGTTCCGACCCCGTCAGCGACAAGGCTGGCGGCCGAGGAACGAGCTATCGAGCGTGAAGAGTGGAGCAAAGCGTGGCAAAGCGTACCCAATCCTCGAGAGTTGAGCGATGAAGAACGGGACGCGATCCGCGTACGAACGCGTGATGCCGTCAACAAAAGAACGGAGGCAATAAAGAAGGACGTTGAAAATCGCATCGTCGGGCAGGCCAATCTCGCCCGTACTATCAGCCGAATCTCGCCTTCCGCATGTTACGTGTATGCTGCTACTACTCTCAGCGGCGCAGGCATAAACGATTATGTCCGGCGCAGAAAGTATGTCGAGGTCGAGTTTGCCGACAATTTCAGGAACAGCATGAGCAGGATTCGCGAGACCGCCGAACGATATGGCCTCGATGACTTCCAGATTGAAACACGTATCGGCGAAGCCCTCTTCGAATTCGACGCGTTGCCACATTTCGAACCGCCGACTATCCCTGTGGTGGTCGCACTCAAAGATGCCGCCATAGACCTGATGCTGCTCGGCATTGCATGTGTGCTATTCTTTATGATTTCGTTCCTGAGGTTCCTGCGATACGA
>Ga0114922_10003317_pt1 | contig 15035 bp, 11 predicted proteins | sample AartaG_FD_100975 | JGI IMG/M metagenome (GOLD analysis project Ga0114922, IMG submission 100975) | Deep subsurface microbial communities from Aarhus Bay to uncover new lineages of life (NeLLi) - Aarhus_00045 metaG | ecosystem: Environmental > Aquatic > Marine > Oceanic > Sediment | place...
CACTTGTCAATTTCCTGGGAGAATGATTCGGTTGCTGGCTGGGTTTTTTCTATTAACTCATTTAATTCCCTGAGCTTATCTGCCAAAGCTTTTTTAAGCTCTTTTTCTTTTATTAGCTCTTCTTTTTTTGTTCGTAGCTCTTCTAATTTTTTTTCTTCTATCTTTCTGGCTTCCGGTGAAAGTTGGGATAAATAATTTTCTTTTGCAGTTATTAATTCATCGTGATAAGGAACTCCTTTTGTTTCTATTTCTTTTATTTCCAACAGGATGTCTTCTCTTTCTTGTTCTGCTCTATTTCTATAATATATGATTTCAGAGACAGAAGCAATTATTAGTTGTTGTTGATTTTTAATCAGCTCAATTTCAGGACAGGGATGAGAAGTAGGCCCGATGTGACAGCCTTTTACTATGCATCCCGGGGTATAATATCTTTCGCACAAACATGAAGAAACAGCGTTTTTACAGTCACATTCTTTTACTTTGACGATTAGTTCTTCACTCAAATTTTTTATTTTTTCGGCTGTAAAGCTAGATTTTTGAGCAATTTCAGTGATTCGCCATAAATAATTGCTGTAAGGGGTAGAAATTAAAGGAGGGGTTGGCACAGAGGTTTTTACATCTTCTAAAGTTAATTCCCTTAAAACAGTTAATTGGGGATTAATAGTGTTTAAAATTAAATAAGAGGCAAGTAAAAGTATAGTTCCCCAAAAAACAGCGACAATTTGATCGCGGGCATCTTTCATTCTTTCTGGCTTCCCCATTGAAGTTAAAAAACGAATTCCTCCTTCAATTAAATACCAAAGAGCAGTCATTCCAGCTCCTGCTATAATAAAAGTAAAAATATATTTTACGTAGTTAGGAAGAAGATTTTGTGTTGTTGGTTGGAAACCAGGATAATCAACTTCTAATTGTTGGGCATATAGAAAGTTAATACTAGCTCCGAAATAAATAAAAATTAAAAATAGAGATAATTTAAAGAAAAAAACAATAAATTTTTGATAATTTTTTTTCATTTTTCGAAACAGCAATAATTGTTAAGCATGTGACGGCAATAAGATATATGGGCTATCCCTGTTTCTTCTGCCTTTTTATTTAAACATTCTTGAAGACAATTTCTGAATTTTGCTTGTTTTTCTTCTAAATAGCATTTTTCTAGACAATTTTGGAAGGCAGGTTCTTCCAGACAGCAATGCTCTATTATTTTTCCTTGAGGGTCAAGTTGGCCGAGCGAATTTTTGCATAACTGTAATCTTCCTTCCCCGTGCTCTGTTTCGCAGGTTTCCATTGAATATCTAACCTTTTTCTGAAGGTCATCAATTAATTTAGGAATAATTTCTTCAATAATTCTTGAAATCCCCATTGAATTAGCGATATTTGTTCTATTTAATTCGCTTATTATAGAAACCGGATTTGCTTCTTCTCTTTTGTCGCTTTTAACAATATCTTCAATTCCTTCGTTTTCTCTGTCGTCTATTTGTCTTTGAATTTTTTCTTCTCCCCAAACCAACTTTTTAATTTTTTCATTTTGGAGAGAAATTAAAGGAACCCCTCCCTCATAAGGGCAGGGAGCTTTGTTCTTGGTTAAATCATCGACTGCTTTATTAAATCGCTCTTTGAATTTCTTTTTATAGCATTCTGAGTCAAAGTGCCAATTATCATTTTCTTCTTCCCACCAACAATCTCCTGGTGATTCTTTTGTGCCCTCGAAAGCATCTCCCCCTGCTAAATCTTTATGAATTTTTTTAATTATATCTCTGATTTGCCCTACAGTAATAGCTTCGGGAACAGGTCCTACACATCGAACAGGGATACAATATAATGGGTTGCAGACGCTCCAACAAGGAGACCCTTGGGAAGTGCATTGGCTAACAAGATTATGCATTTTCTCAACCGCTTCAATTAGTTTTTTGTCAAACTCAATTAATCTTTCCAACCTCTCAACCATTGTATATCCGATTCTTTTCGCTCTTTCTATAATTTCGCCAACCGGAGCTTCGGGTTTACAGCTTTGCCCTGTTTCTCTTATTTGCTCTCCATATAAAGGTTCTTTCTCCAGTTCCGGGGGGGAGGAAGTTGATAGGATAGTGCCTCCAATAGTGCAGTAGAAAGCAGCCCAGTCATCTTCGCCAGCTTTTTGTTTTCTTATGTCATAATATTTATTGAATACATCATTCCAGGTTTTTATTTCTCTTACAATTCCTCCTACTCCTCCTATTTTTTCGCCTGTTTTTTTCAAGAAAGCCTCAAATTCACTTTTTCTAATATAAAAAGCTGTCAAGCTTCTTAAAAAACGAATGGAACCAGATTTATAAGCGCTGCACCTTCTTATGAAGTCAGCTGCTTTTTCTAATTTATCTAATTCTATTCTAAGAAGTTTAAGTTCGTTAGTTGCTTTTTCTTCTTCCTCCTTAAGTTCTTTTAATTTTTGTAAATTTTGTTGTTGAACTATTTCAATTTGGGGCCTGACATTCACGCAAGGATCGCAAATGCAGTCCGGTCCTATTGGGCATCTGAGAGGGCAATAAGGAAAAGGTCCAGCTTTACTTGAACATTTGCAGCCTCTTTCTTCTTTTTTGGGGTTGACAGTTATTTGGACATAATCAGAAGTGCTGGTGTTTTTGTCGTCTGTTGCAGTAAAAACACAAAGATAAATTGTCTTAGCGACAACCATAGGAGCTGTGAAGGTTGGGTTTGCGATCGTTGGGTCAGAAAGAGAGCCATCCTCGCAAGACCAATCCAAGGCAATTGGATCACCGTCAGGATCAGAAGCAAAACCTCCTAAAGTTACTGTTTCCCCTTCTTTTACTTGTAATTCTTTGGCACCAGTTCTTGCTTGGGGAGATTGGTTTTGAAGACCCGGTATGACAGTTACTCTGGTTCTTAATTGGTTTACGAGACCCTCTCTTTCAACAATAACTTTCGGAGAGTAAATTCCTGGTTCTTTATATTGGCAGAGATCTTTTGCTGTGAAATTATCGGGGCTAAGATTAGGGATTCTAATCTGGCGGATTTCCGGCGTACATTGCTGAGGACCGGAAGTGTCTAAGGGACTGCCTTTTTCAACCCGGCAATCCCAGGGTCCGCACTTTTTTGGATCTTTCATCTCGTCAACGTTTACGCCTTCATAAAGGCAATGACACCAAAAAGTGTAAGTGGCTTTTTGTGAGGCATTTTGCGACGGCGGCAGGACAGTGGCTGTCAAACTTACTTTAGGTTGTTTTTTTTCTTCGGAATAAAGTTCTGACAAATAGGTTTTATTCGGCGACAAAAAAACTAATATTTTTTTTTCTCTTGTACCTAATTCTTGGCCGAGAGTTAATTCTGTTAATCGGTGGTTTTGAATTTGAAGAGCTTTGGCGATTTCAAAAGTTTTTTTACTGTTTTCTTGTAATCTTGTCATTCTTGGTTTTTCCATACCAGATTCTCTTTGTTCTTCTGGTTGGACATATGTTTCAAAGATTCCCCCTCCAATTATTCTGCCGAAAGGAATTTCAGCATCAATTGAGCTAGCTAATGATTCAATTGTCGGTCTTTCGACAATTTTTTCTCTAGGGACCTCTATTTCTGGAACGGCTATTTTTAATATAAGAAATTGAGGATTAATAATTTTTAAAACCAAAAAGGAAGAAAGTAGAACTAAGAGACCAAAAAAGGTAGCTGAGATTTGATCTCTGGCAGCTGTCATCCCTTCTGGGTTTCCAGCAGAAGTCAAATATTTCATTCCAGCCATAACAATAGCTCCAAAAGCAATTGCTCCCGCTATCCAAATAACTAAATTAAAAATATATTTAACGTAAAGAGAAAGGATTTCTTCAGAAGGGGCAGTGCCAATAAAGTCTTGAGGAGGAGTAGCCCCCGGAACTCGGGGATAGTCAATTTCTAAGGCAAAAACAAAATTTGCTCCTAAAAGCAAAAAAAGGAGCAAAAAAAAGAAAATTAATTTTAGTCTTTTATTTTCCATTAGATTTATTTTTGTTTAATCGTTCAATCAATATAAATTAACTTCCTCTTAAATGGAAATAAACAGCTATGATCCAGCAGGGAGCGATGCCGCCAAAATAAGGTATAAGTTCTCCTAAAAAAGATAGACCGAGTCTTTTAAGAATTTTAGTACCTAATTTTTTAGCTGTTTTTTGGGCTCCCTTTGTGGCGGTTATACTTCCCGAGGTAAAATACATTAAACCGCCTACAAAAATCAAACCGATAACGTCCATAATACCTAAATCGTCGAGTCCAAAACAAAGAATAACCAAACCGATTAAATCAATTGTCCCGGCAATTAATAACATCATAATCCCTACTGGACTTAAGAAATTACCAGCACTTCTGATTTCTGGAGCTTCCTCGGGTTCCTCTTTTTCGGGTTTCCCTTCCTTAGGCTTCTTTTCTTCAGCTTTATCTTCTTTTTTTGGTTTTTCTTCTGCCATTGACTTAAAAACTTAAAAACCTAAAAAATTAAAAACTTAGAACTTGAGGCTTACAACTTGAAACTTAAAGTTATCTCCCTTCTAGTTCTTTTTTAGCTTGTTTTATTTTTAGAACTTCTTCCGGGGCAGTAGTAATTATTTGGTCTTCAGTATAAGAAGCTCGTATTTTAATTAAAACATGCTTTGTGCCGGCAAAGAATATTCCTTCTCCCACGGGCGTTTCTAATAATAAAAGTTTTTCTTCTTCGGTAAGATTAAAAGTTTTTTGAACTATTGAGATGGTTGCTGGGCTTTGTTTTAATAAAAGCAATAAGGAGGAATTGGTAATTATGGGCTGGCCATAAGCTGATTTCATAAAATCACTAACATCCTGGGTAATGGTAGTTACGCCTAACCAATATTTTCTCGCTCTTTTTACTGTGCCGAACAAAAATGACGCGCCATCTTCATTTTTCATTAGCCACCAAGCTTCATCAATTATCAACATTCTCTTTTTCATTCGAGAGGTGACTGTTTTCCAGATATATCTTAAAGTCATAAATAAAGCCATCGGTCTCAACTCATCTTCCATATCGCGAATGCCAAATACAACTAATCTATTGTCCGTAGTTACATTGGAGGGTTGATTAAAGAAATTAGCATAGACGCCCTTGGTAAATCTGTGAAGTCGCCTAACTAAAGATTCAGCTCCCTCCATTGTGGAAAGCACTTCTTCGAGGTCGCTCATTATTGGGAAGGGAAGTCCTTCTTTTTTCCCCCAGAGATTCGGATCACTTTCCAGAGTGATGTCTTTAGCCGAATAAGTTTCAGATAGGGCTTGATCCATTATTGCATCTTCCTCGGTAGTTAAACCACCAAGTATAACCCTTATTAATCCCACCAAGTTAATAATATTTGTTCTTAAAACATCTTCTGGTCTTTCGTCTTCTCGGGGAGTTGGAAGGTCAAAAGGGTTAATATGGTGGGGCGAGGCCAAAGAAATATTAAAGAAAGATCCACCTACCGCATCTGATAAAAATCTATATTCGTTTTCAGGATCAATTACAATAATATCAACTCCTAACATTAAATATCTTAAAATTTCCAGTTTTACAGCGTAACTTTTCCCTGCTCCACTGACTGCGAAGACACAAGAATTTGCATTGGCTAAGGTAAAACGGTCAAATAAAACTAGAGAATTATTATGTTTGTTAGTTCCATAAAGAATTCCTTCGTTCGAACTTAAATCAAAGGAAATAAATGGAAAGACGCTTGAAAGGGGAGAGGTATTCATTAGGATGTTCGCATTCTCAAATAAGACATCTAAATTGTAAGGAGAGGTACAACTAAATCCTTCTTTTTGTTGATAGAGAGCAGGTTTGATGTAAATTAAACGAGATTCTAAAATTGATCTTAATTCGGTTTCAACATTTCTTAATTCCTTCTCTGAATCACCATAAATAGTGATATAAAGGGAGAATCGAAACATTCTTTCTTGGGCGGTTTGAAGTTTATCTCTTAAATCCTCCAAATCCTGATGAGCAGTTTCTAAAACTGGGTCTCGGATTAAGCCTTTTTCTTCCCTTTCCATAGTTTCTGCTTGGACTTCGGTTACTTTTTTTCTTAATTGTTTTAAGATTTTTTCGCTAGACATCGGATGCATATGGAAAGAAATATCCAATGGGACATTTAGGTTTATTATTGGAGAAAGCCAGCCAGTGTTTAGATATCGTGGATAAGAAAAAATAAAATAGGTTTTAGCTAACTTTTCGCCTATTTTGAGATAATTTTGTTTGGCCTCAATGAAAGAAGGAGCTATGAGGTCTGTAGCTCTTAAAGGTTCTTCGGCGATAATCTCTTCAGGAATTTCTGATTTTTTTTTGAAGATTTTTGAAAAAGGTAACTTCATAAACTTTCGGATTTTTGTTATGTAATTTCCTCTTGGACAATCTCCGGAGGAATATCCGGATAATAACCTCTTTCTGCTTCTAAAGGATGATGCAAACCCCAGAAAAGTTCAATAAGTTCTATATTATTTAGGGGTACCGCTTCAAGGCCACACCTCCTTAAACCTAAAGCCACAAATTCCACTCGTTGTAAAAGCTGAAATTTAGCCCTTTGAAATTTTTCTTCGGTTAAAGCGAAAGTTTTAAAAAGCTTTTGTTTTCTTCCAGTTGCTGTTCCTTGGGTTTCAAGAGGAGAAAAAGGGATTGCTATATAAAAATTTTTTTGCATAATCGATCCTCCCCTTATTATATCCTCAATGAACTTTCGATATTCAGAAATCTGCAATTTTAGTAATTCGCTTTTTTCTTTTTCTTCAATTCTCTCTAATTTATCCAGATAACCAACTATATTTAGACGTCTCGATTGGACAATAATTTGACAGGAAAAATCTAGAGAGTTTAAAAGATTTTGGAATTGGTAAATGATAGCTTTTTGTTCTTCATCAGATTTTAGAGCGAAATTTAAGGAAGAAGTCATTAAGACTACTCTCAACCCTTTATTTTTCAAAATAATTATTCCATCTCTAATTTGATCAATTTTTAAAAAATCCTGAGTTGAAAGTTGTTGCATATTGTACTCATTTACCCCATTAGAGGTTTGTTCTTCTTAGATTTTTCACCTAATCCGTTAACCTCTAACGGGGTTTATTTTTAGTTTCTAAACGTGTAAACAATTGCGAAAGCTTGCTTTTTTCTGCAATTTTAGGGGTTGGCTTTTCTTTAATTTCAATTTCCTCTTCCTCTTCTTTCCTTTCCGGTAAGATTTTAGAGGGGGCACCCCTTTTTTTCCAGAGATAAACCTTAGAACTAAAAAGAAAGATAATAAGATTTTTAATAAAAACAGGGAGAGTAGCTCTTTCAATTTTCACGAAAGCTAAAGCAAAAGCCCCTCCTAACAAAAATATTGTTGCAAGTATAAATACATAGAGAGGAACAATAAAGTAAAGGAGAAGACAAATACCGCCAGCAACGCCGATAAAAACGAATTGTTTGAAGGTAAAAGGACCTACTATTTTGGCTTCTTTTTCAATGAATTGAGGGACAGTGAATTGCATTAATCAGAGAACAGTAAACAGAGAACAGTAAACAGTAAGGTTGTTCATTGTTTTCTGTTCATTGTTCATTTTTATTCCGTTGGTTCCCGATAAGCGTCTTGTTTTTTTGTTTTTTTGGGTTTTTTTTGAGGAGAAACGGCTGAAAGAGGCTCTTTGCCGGGTTCTATTTCCATTTTGTAAAGGGACTCTAATGTTTTTTTAACTGGATAGAACACAAATCGTTCAATTTCTCCGGCAATCTCTTCAGCTACATGGCTTTCTAGTTCTAATTCTTTTTCTAAAACCTTGGAAAACTCATCGGGTGGTAAAAGACCAAGGAGAACATATCCGGCATTTTTAGCAGCATCAAAAATTTTATCCCCATCGGCGGCACCGTTTTTAACACATATTTCATGAATATTTCGGGCGTTTTGTTTTGAAAAAAGAGCTTCTTTGAGATTTTGGGGAAGGCTTTTATAAAGTTGTTGGAGTTGTTCTGGTGAGTAATTAACCATATTTCAGAGAACAATAAATAGTAAAGTTGTTTTTTGTTTTTTGTTCATTGTTCTTTGTTTATTGACTTATTTTACCACAGACAGGAAAACATAACAAACAAAAAAATTAAGAGGGGTTGGATTCAAATTGCGGTTTTACGCATCCTCACACCAAAACAAGCACCTACTTTGTAGTTTTGTGCCGAAGGCACCTGTACTTGTTATAGTATGGGGGTAAAGTTTTCTGTTGATAGTGTTGGTAGGACTTTTTCCATAAATGTTCGCCAAATGGGTCCTGCTATTATTACCCCAGGTTGTTTCCTCATCGATGCATTATTATTATTTCCAGTCCAGACACCAACTACTATTGAAGGTGTGTAGCCAATAATCCAAGCGTCTTTAAAATCATCAGTTGTTCCGGTTTTAGCTGCTACTTGATAATTTTCAAAATACATTGCCGAGTTCCTGCCAAACATTGGAGCTCTAGCTTCATTATCTGAGAGAATATCATTAATTAATCTTGCTACCTCTGTTTCCAGAACTCTTCGTGGGGTTTTTACATTTTTTTCAATAATATTTCCTTCTGAATCTTCTATTTTTAAAACAGAAATCGGCGGACTTCTTAGACCCTCAGTTGCGAAAACACCATAGGCAGAAACCATATCAAGTAATCTAACTTCTCCCCCTCCTAGAACTAATGAAAGGCCATAAAATGAAATGGGTCTATTCAAAGTAGTAATTCCCATCTTTTTAGCGGTTTTAATGCTGTCTTCCATTCCAGCTAAATAAGCTAAGACTTTTACCGAGGGGACGTTTATGGATTGAGCCAGGGCTTGTCTTAAGGTTACCGGTCCTCTAAACATGCCATCATAGTTTTGAGGAATGTAGGATTTCCCGCCGAAAATTCCAAAATTAGTTTGTTCGTCAATCGTAACGTATCTATCATTATAGCCTTTGGTAAAAGCTGTAGCATAAACAAAGGGCTTGAAAGATGATCCTGGTTGTCGTCCTATTTTATAAGTTGCAACATTAACTTTGGGATCAAATAAGCAGTCTAGCCCCGGAGTACAACCTTCTGGAAAAGAATTAGCGAACCAGTCTGCTGAGCCGACCATAGCTGAAATTTCCCCTGTTTTAGGATCGATAGCAACTAAAGAAGCATTATAGGCATGATAGATTTCGTTGCTTTTTACTCCCTCCGAGACAGCTTTTTCTGCCAATTCCTGCATTTCCCAATCCAATGTGGTGTAAATTTTCAAACCCTGCTTTTCTAAAAAATCTTTACCATATTTTTCAAAAAGGTAATCCTGGACGTAAAAAACAAAATGAGGAGCTTTAAGTGACTGGATATTTTCGACAAACTTTATTTCTTCATTTTTTAAAATTTCTGCCTCTTCCGCCTTTAGGCAGTTTTCTTGGACCATGCGATCTAAAACATAATTTTTCCTGATAATCAATTCATCTTTATGTTCACCATAGGGGAACAAATAACTGGGAGCTTGAATTAAGGCAGCTAAAACAGCAGATTCGTTTATTGAGAGGTCTTTAGTTTGTTTATTGAAAAAGGTTTTTGAGGCGATCTCTACGCCATAAATATTGGGGCCAAGGGGGATTTGATTAAAATACCATTCTAAAATTTGGTCTTTTGAATAACGTCTTTCTAGCTCCAAAGCTAAAATAATCTCTCTTATTTTTCTTTTGGGAGTTTTTTCTAGGGTTAGAAAAGTAGAACGGATAAGTTGTTGGGAAATTGTAGAAGCTCCATAAAGCGGTTTTCTTAATTTAATATTAACCCAGATAGATCGAAAAATCGCTCTGGTATCTATTCCCCGATGAGAATAAAATTTAGCGTCTTCAGCTGAAATCACCGCATTTTTTAAATGTTCTGGGACCGAACTTAAGGGTATAATTTCTCTTTTTTCTTCACCATATAATTCATAAAGGACGACTTCGCCGGTTCTATCAAAAATTTTAGTAGATTGAACAAAGGATTTTTCAGTAAATTTTTCTGGCCGGGGAAGATCTTTAGCATAATAAACAAATAAAAAGAAAGGAATAAAAACGACTAGGAAAAAACAAATAACAAGAAAGAAAAGAATTAGAAAAAATATTCTTTTCTTTTTACTTTTCTGATAGATTTTACGATGATATTTTCTTTTGGGCATGATGTAAAAAAACCGAAAAGTAAACCACTCGCTGTAATTCCGCTTTCAGCGGAATTAAGCAAAATTGATTTACACTACTGTCTTTTTATTCTATTATAAAATTGTATGAAAATAAATACCGATTCTAAAAAAATTGAGGAAATTTTAACTAGAGGAGTGGAGAAGGTTTATCCTAGTCGTCAAGCACTAGAAACAGTTTTGGGGTCCGGTAAAAAACTTCGAATTTATTTTGGTATTGATCCGACAGGAAAACTCCATCTTGGCCATAGTGTGGTTTTGAGAAAATTACGTCAATTTCAAGACCTGGGACATGAAGTTATTGTTTTAATAGGCGACTTCACAGCTACTATCGGCGATCCAACTGGCAAATATACAACAAGAAAAACGTTAACACGTGAACAGATTTTGGCTTATGCTAAAAATTATAAAAAACAGATTCGGAAAATTCTAGATTTCAACAGGTCAAATATTCGGTTTTTACATAACGAAGAATGGACCAATAAATTAAAACCAGTCGACATACTTACTATAGCTTCCAAGTTTACTGTTGCCAGATTATTAGAAAGAGATATGTTTCAAAGACGAATAAAAGCGGGCAGGGATATTCATATGCACGAATTTTTGTATCCAATATTGCAAGCTTATGATGCAGTAACTATGAATGTAGATATGCAAATTGGTGGCAACGACCAAACCTTTAATATGTTGGCAGGAAGGACATTAATGAAGAGGATGAGAAATAAGGAAAAGTTCGTACTGACGACTAAACTTCTGGTTGACCCAACGGGAAAGAAAATGGGGAAAACAGAAGGAAATACGATTAGCTTAGACGAAAACCCAAAAGAAATGTATGGCAAGATAATGAGCTGGCCGGACAGTTTAATTAGTCTCGGTTTTGAACTTTGTACTCGTATCCCAATAGATGAAGCAAAAAAAATAATCAATCCAAGAGATGCCAAAGCTAGGTTAGCCGGGGAGATTGTTCGGCTTTATCATAGCGAAAAAAAAGCCGAAGAAGCTGGAAAAGAATTTGAGAGAATTTTTAAAGAGAAAAAATTACCGACAAAAATCCCAGAAATTAGGATTAAAGGAAAAAAACTTAATATCTTAGATTTACTTGTTAAAATAAAATTTGCCTCTTCGAAATCTGAGGCAAAGAGATTAATCCTACAAAGAGGTGTGAAAATAAAGGGAGTAGTTCAAGAAGATTGGCGAAAAACTATTGAAATAAAAAAAGGAATGATAGTTCAGGCGGGGAAGAGGAAGTTTGTTAAGCTTGACTGATTTTTAGCTTATTCTTTAGCTGAAAGATATAGCAAAGGGCAATTCCTAAAGCATCTGTTGCGTCATCTTGTCTTTTATTTACATCTTTTGGTTTTTTCTCTAAATTAAGCAGGTTCTTGATTTTTTCTTGAACCTGTTTTTTTTCTGTTCTTCCATATCCTGAGACAATCATTTTTACTTGGAGAGGGGTAAATTCATAAACTGGAATTTTCTTTTTGGCAGCGGTCATTAAAATTACTCCTTTAGCTTGGCTTACTGGCATAACTGTTTTTAAGTTTTTGAAAAAAAACAAGCTTTCTACAGCTAATATTTCTGGATCATGTTTACCGATTATTTTAGTAAGCTCATTGCTTATTTTTTTAAGTCTGTCTCCAGAACACAAATCAGGGGTTGTTTTTATGCATCCGTAATCAATAACTTTTACTTCCTTACTTATACTCTTAATATTTCTTCCCTTTATCTCTCTTCTAACTTTTATCACAGCAAACCCTGTTGTGGCAGTTCCTGGATCAATTCCTAAGATTATCATAATTTATACTTTTAAATTTGAATAAATATCTTGTACAGAATCATTTTCATCTAAAGCTTCAAAAAGTTTTTCAGCAGCTTCTTTCTCTTTTTCATCAATCTTAATCATTTCCTTCGCCACCCAACCTAATGAAGATGATTCAATTTTTATTCCTTTTTCTTCTAAAGTTTTTTTTACCTTTTCTAAATTTTCTGGTTTTGTATAGACATCTAAAATTGTATCTTCATCCCAGTAAATATCATCAGCTCCGGCCTCAATTACAGTTAGTTCTAAACTTTCTTTATCCTTAAAATTCTCATCTTGAGAATTCAAATTAAGGGTAATAGCCCCTTTTTTATCAAATGACCATCTTACCGAACCTTCGTTCGCCATTTTTCCATTATTCTGAGATAAAATTTGTTTTATCTCTCCTAAAGTTCTGTTTCTGTTATCTGTGATTCCTTCAATAATAATTGCTATTCCTCCTGGCCCAAAAGATTCAAAAGTTACTTCTTCTAATTTTTCTCCTTCTAATTCTCCAGTTCCTCTTTTAATTGCTCTCTCAATATTGTCTTTGGGCATGTTAGCGGTTTTTGCCTGTTCAACTGCTATTCTTAATTTTGAATTGGTTTCAGGGTCTTCACCTTCTTTTGCTGCAACCGAAATCACCCGAGAAAGTTTTGAAAAAATCTTACCCCGTTTTTTATCTTCAGCTTCTTTTCCTCTTTTTACTGTTGCCCAATGGGAGTGGCCGCTCATATTACATTAACTTTAGCTTAAAAAATGAATTTTGTCTAGGCTATTATTGGCCTGAAGAGGCCTTTAGTGTTCTTTTAAGAATTAAAATTACTATTCCTGAAAAAACAGCAACGCTAAAAGCGATTAAGAAAGTAGATAAATAATTCGATTTAGGTGTTTTTTCTCCAATAGCAGCAGTTTGAGTGCCCCGAAGTTCGACCTCGAGATGATTTGCTGTTTCTTCTTTCTCTGATGGGGTATTTTCTTTGCCGGGAGTTAAATCATTGCTCCAAAACCATTCTTCTAAACCTCTGTTATAAGAACCTGCCTCCGGCAGAACCTTGAAATATCGTTTCACTCGATTATAGGATTCTCCGATTGGCGCTTTTTCGTAGATGACTTTATCAATTACATTTCCGTTTGGTTGGATAAGATTTAAACCATCTTCCTTATTATTTAAGGTAATTTTAGTAGCAGGACGAAGGAAGGCTAAAAACCCTTCAGAAGAAATTTTTGTCCCTGCAGAAATAGTATAAATAGTCGTTTTTCCTAGGATGTCTTCGATTTTCCACCCAGAAAGATCAACTTCAAAATTATTTTGATTATAGAGTTCAATCCATTCATTTTCCGCATCCGGTCCTTCGGGAGAAGGGAGAATCTCGCTGAAAATAATCCCAGCAGGATAAGTAAGTAGAGGCCCGTCCTCTACTTTCTCTACTTCTTGTTCATTGTTCACTGTTCTTCGTTCATTGTTCTTTGTTTTCGGGGTTCCTCCGGGATTTTGGCTGGTTTGCCAGTTTTCGGAACTCGTTCTCTCCATTGTCTGTTTGGTTTTATTGTTGCCTGCAAACCATCCAGAAGAACAGTTGGTTTCATCAATTAAATTATTTGAACTATCATATAGTTTTAAATCTTCTCCTTTGTTTCCCAAAGCTCCTTTATAAATTAAGTCAGCGGTAATCGCTGGTATTGTACTATCATCGGTTCTTTCTAATAAATAAAAACCATTAGGAGCAATGACACCTTTGAGTTTAATTTCTGGTCTTCCGTCATTGGCTTTAAGAGCCCAGCCCTCAAGATTTATAGAATTTGTGCTATTATTGCAAAGTTCAACCCACTCATCATTGGCTGAATTACTTGTCCCCATCCAGGCGATTTCGTTGATTACCACATTATCACTATCAACTGCTTGTGCAGAAATGGTTAAAAAAAGAAAAATATTAAAAAGAATAATTATTAGAAATCTTTTTGGATTCATTGTTTATTTTAACACAATCAAAAACCCGGAAGAACAACTCCCGAGTTTTTGAAACTTCAACTTTTTATTTTATTCTGAGAAACTTTTAATCCATTTTGGTTCAGAAGGGGGTTGAGTATCTAACATTTTTCTCCAGGCTTCGTCAGTTAATCTATTTTCCATTGGCTGTTTAAATTCATAATAACTAAACACCGGACCCACTCCTACTAAAATATGCCCTTGGGGAAGTTTATAGGCCACAACCAAAGTTTTGATGTAACCTGTTCCCTCTTCTAAAACTTTTTTGGTATTACCTTCAGTATGGACATCAGCTATCAGAACGGTTTTGTAAATGTCTTGGTCAACATCTCCTCCCGAAACAGTCTCTATTAAACCTTTTGAAGTACTACCGAAACTTTCAATAAAATAGTATTCATCTTCAGTTAAGGATTCATTCTCTAATTCCTTTTTGGAAATTTCTAATAATCTGCTCAATATATCAGCAAACCTGTTTAGGGCGGTTTCTATTTTTAATTTTTCTAATTCTTCTTGGGGGACTAATTGTTTTAGCCCCTTATTTGTCATTTTAGTTAAAGTCAAAAGGCGGGCGTAAAATTCTGGCACTGGCTCTACATATCCCACAACTGGCGGCGGTGGAGGCCCGGCTCCTAGTTCAGCCATAGTATAACTCTGTTTCACATATAAAATCGTATCATGTCTTAGTTCACTCCAAGAAGCTAAAGCGGTGTTTAATTCTTTATCTTGCCAAGCTTTTGTTTGCATAAAGGTTTGGTAACCTTCTTTCCGTTCACTCAACAAAGACCTCAAAACATAGAGCCAATTCCAATAAAGATTTTTAAACCAATCATCAGTAGAAAGAGAATCTATTTTTTGTTTTAACTCAGAGAATTTCTTTTCGTAGTCAGAATATTCTGTATCTCCTAAATTTTGCAGAATTTCTTTTGCTCTTTCTGACCCGAATAAAGCCATTATATCTAGTCCTCTTGGAAAACCTCTTACCTCTCTTCCTTCCGGACAAGGCGGTACTTCAGTTGGTACCCAAGTAAATGGTCGAGGGGTCCTGTTTCCAGTATATTCACCCGAATAAGGAGAAACAATTTCTGAAAAAAGCCAAGAATCTATTGTAAACCTCTGGCCCATTA
>Ga0114922_10003318_pt1 | contig 15035 bp, 7 predicted proteins | sample AartaG_FD_100975 | JGI IMG/M metagenome (GOLD analysis project Ga0114922, IMG submission 100975) | Deep subsurface microbial communities from Aarhus Bay to uncover new lineages of life (NeLLi) - Aarhus_00045 metaG | ecosystem: Environmental > Aquatic > Marine > Oceanic > Sediment | place: Aarhus...
ATCTTCCAGTTGATCAAGTACTTGTCCCCCTTCTTTATAGTTTAACCCAAACTTTTTTCGTATCTGTGATAAAGTTATTCTCTTTTCTTTAAGCTTTGAAACAAAGTCTTTTGCCTTTTGAAGGACAGCTTTAGCTTTAGGCTCAAGGGTTTGTCGCTCTGTAACCTGCGTGTCACGCTCACCTTGAACCTTTTCTTCTGTCCCCAGCATAGCCACATCCGTCTCTGTAATCTCCTGACCTTCAGTTACTTTCTCAGCTATCGTGTTTAGTAAATCTACTACATCACGATCTGCCTGAGCCAACACCTCTTGTGGAGAGAAGCCAAAGATCTGCGCTATCTTAGCTAACCATTGCTTAATAGCGGTTTGCTGAGGAACCTCTAATTTAGAATACGTCTCAGACAAGAACCCTACAAACTCAGCTAAGAACTCTTCGTCCTGTACGATGGCTTTATCTCCATCAAATATCTGAGCATACCTTTCTAATTCTAACACCTGCTCTGGCGTTAGGTTGGTGCTTTTATTTATACCTTCCCTTAGAGATTTAATTAAATCTTTTGTAGCGGCTTGTATGTTTACCTCGCTTCCAAACCTATCCTTTAAGATAGCGTGGAATACTTCGTGACCTATAGTTCTGCCCGTAGCTTTGGGCATATTTATATGTATGGTATTAGTGTTAGGATTAAAAGCCCCGCGAGAGTTTGTACTTACGTTATCTTTATACGAAGCTTCGCTCCTATGCATCACTATCTTTAGCTTCGGGAACAACCTCTTCACAGACTTTAAAGCTTTATCCACTCTTTCCATCAACATCTCTTCATGTTGCTGAGGAGTTTCATTAGGGTTCTCTCTCCTGAAATTTTCCGATCCATAATGCGAATCTGTTTCCGTCTGATCTACTACCGTAAGGTTTTCACTTACCTCTACACCAGGTTGCGCTGGAGCCATAACAGGGTCCCCTGCTTCATCAATATCTGATACCACTTCTACGGAAGTTTCTTCCGCAGCTTCCGTTACATTACGGCCACGCGTTCCGTCCCCTAAGTTTACAGGGCTATCGGTTAGCCCCGCTAAAAGATCCTCGAGGTCTCCCGCCCCTTGTTCTATTTCCTCCTGCGTTGCCTCTGGAGAAACTTCGGTTTCGCTTTCACTTTCAACGGTAACTCCCCCTTCGGCGTCTCGCTCTCCCACAGTCTCGCCATCCTGGGTTTGTTCTTGTACATCCACTTCCGTTGTGCTTGACTCTTGAATGGCATCTTGTTTTTCTTTTAGTAGTTGTTGTCTTTGCTTTTCTATATTTTCCTCCGACTCTAAAATCACCTCCATCCCATTTCTCTCTCGGATATTATTCTCCTGCTTTAAATCTGCTACGGCTTCCTCAGTAGTCACCTCTACAACAGCCTCTACTGCAGGCTCTTGTCTCCTACTGTATATCTCATCGAGCTGAGATTCTATTTCTTTTTTTCTATTCTTCTTTGCTCGCGTTAAACCGCCGCTTACCTTATCTAACTCTGTCTCTAACTCAATAGCCGCTTCAGCATCTTCTGCTGAGAGACCATCTAAATCTTCACCAAGCTGTTCCATCTTGGCTTTCTTTTGCCTAAGCTTATCCTTCCTATCCTCCGCCATCCCCTTCAACACTTGGTCTCCTTTTATCTTTAACTTCATCCCAGCAAACGTAGCATCATCGGTCTCCTCGATAATCTTTACCATCTGCTCAAAAGTTACAGGAGCGTTATCGGGTCCCATAGTATACTTACCTCTTCCTGCCACATTACGTAGCATAGTAATGGCTGACCCAGGGGCCCCACCTACCATCTCAAATCCTATCTCTGCCGCATCCATCTCTTGCCCTACAAGCCCTCTTGCTGTGGCTTCTCCTACACCGCCACCCAAACCTTCTACCACGGTAGACGCACCTAAAGCTTCAAGGTTAGCTCTCTTCGCTGTCTTCCCCGCTGTAATAGCAGCTCCACCCACATTTTTAAAAATCTTCCCTGCAATACCTCCCGTAAAAGCATCTATAATTCCTATCGTTGCACCTCGTCCTGCGGATTTAGTACGTATATTAAACATAGCATCCTCATCCTGTAGTATTTTACCTACGTTTTTTTCATTAAATTCTAACCCCCTTTCAGAAAGCTCTTCTTGAAGAAACTCCGAGAAAGAAAGACCCGCCTCTAACGTAGCTCCAGCACCACCTAAAGCTCCCGCTATAGCACCACCTGCTGTAGTAAATACACCCAGTGGCCCCGCGCTAAAACCTGTCGATCCTGCCAAACCTCCAGCTACCGCTCCTGTTCCAGCTCCCGCTGCTACCGCAGGGTTTACCATCTGAGCTACACTCGTTACAGCTATCTCGGTAATCGAAGTAGGCGCTGCCATAATTCCTTTTATAAAACCCCATGCTCCTCCCCCCGCTGCACTATAAGCTTTGTTAAAAGCTTTCATTTCGTCCGAAGGACCTGTTGCGCTTAACTGCTCATTTACTCTTACAAAATCTGCTATATCTTCTTTAGAAGCCGACGCCCCTTTAAGGGATAATTCTAAAGCTTCGTCTACAGTATTACCTGTTTCAAATCCTTTCGCTCCCGCTCTCCATAGGTCTCCAAAGAAATCCGTTACCTCATACTTACCTACTGTCCTTTCCAGCCACGTGTCTTTTTCACCTGTAGCTATGGGTGGCAAGCCCTCATCACGGCGCCTTCTATTTTCCGCAGCCATATCCCTGTCGGATTTATCTATTGCGCTTTGCTGCCCCCTACGTCTACGCCCTGCTTCGAACTGCGTTACATCATCTCCTCCAAACTCATCTGGCACCTGACCTATTATGGTCTCCAGGTCTCCCTCTAACGCAGCGTCAATTTCTTCCTGAGAAATATCCGAAGATCCAGGATCTTGGACCATTGGAGTATCGGATTCCAACGGCTGATCTGGAGAAGTAAGTTGAGAATCGTCTTTTTTTTTTAATGACGGAGCAAACACTGCTACAAATTCTTCCTCCGTTTCAAACATACCTTCAGGCATAGAAGGATATAAAACCCCTACACCTTCCTTATTAATTAATCCTAAGAACTCTTCTTCAGTCTCAAAGAAACCTTTATCTTTAAAGATATTAAATAGGGCTGTTAAATTTTCATCCATATTATAGAGAATTTACGTAATCTTGATATTGTTGGAACGTGCCGCCTGGATTTTGTACGAGCCACTGCGCATATGTCATTGGTGGTGGCGTTCCACCTCCACCACCACCGCCGGTTCTACCCGCTCTCTTATCCTTTAATCTTTGGTGTTCTGTACCAATAAGATCCTCTATCATCTGCAGTTGGTTGATGGTGTAGTTTTCATCCTCCTGTCCAGACCATCCATCACCCCATGCATCTTCAATTTTAGTTGTACTTTCTCCCACTCGAATTAGAACATCGCTACCTTCCACCGTTACTTGAATACCTTTACTACCTCCGACATCGTTGAACATCTGAGATGGAAGAGCGGCGTTAATAACATTTTCGTACACTTCTTTCACCTGCACTGCCGGATCAATTCCTCCCCTTCCTAATGTTCCTCCCAACTCTTTCTGAATATACTGAAGTGGAGTCTTACCTCCGAGACTTTCTGATGTACTACTTATATCAACTACGCCGTACTCATCGAGCTGCCCCTGTCCTGAAGCTTCTCCAGTACCGTACTCTTCTGGGAAGTTGTCAAGGATAGTTGGATCTTCACGTAGTAAAGTCTCCCACTTCATTGCACCAGTTGGTGTTGCCGCAGCCCATAGCTCTCTCATAGCGTCTACAGTACTAAGCCCTTCTACATTTACTGGTAAAGGCTCACCATCTTCTCGCGTAAGCTCGAATGATATTATATTTCCATCAGCATCAACAACCCTCTTAACCTGCTGGTAAGGCATCTCTCCTTCCTTAAGCCCCTTATTAAACTCATTAACCAAGTTCTGAGCGCCTGAGTTAGCCGTAGTACCTTCTGCGGTAATAAAGTCTCTAAGGGAGTTAAAGTATCCTCTACCTTCATCGAGGTTAATTTCTTGTGCCGCTTCAATAGATGATTGCTTCTGCTCAGCGAATCCTTTAACCGTCTTTATTTTTTTGTCTATCTGTGCCTCCAGTGCTAACCTTGCGTTCTTTTCAATTTGTGCTTCTTGCTCTTCGTTGAACTCAAAAATAAACCCGCCTGATTTATCAGGGTTAGGAGTCATTAATATTTTCGATGGGTCATCAGCCGCTACATCGGGATTTTGAGTAAAGTCGTCGGAAGTATATCCTGCTTCTTGCAGTATGTTTAGTTTCTGAGCATCACTGTTGGTTATTACCCCAAGCATACGGTCCATCATTTCTTCACTATCCTCCAACTGCCTCCAATCTTCTACACTACGAACCGCTTGGTTATTCAATAAAGTAGATTCGATAACTTCTCCCAGTTTATCCACCTCTCCTAAAGCAGCCTCTGAGGTGGCAACATAATTCATCTTCTGGTTTATACGGGCGTTTATAACACCTAAGCTTATTTGGTTGGCTGGATTTTTTGAATCGTAAGGCTTTCCTGTTGCAGGGTCATTACCTGTCTTTATATAGCACAGTTCTCCTGTGGCGGGGTTACCCGAAAGTTCATACTGACCTAAGTTAGCCAACCCTGAGAGGCTGTTGTTAACAGCTGCCTCCCCTATGTTAGATTCTCCGTTCTGTACCCTTAAAGCCGCCTCTTCATAGTGTTTCGCAAAGTTATCGAGGTTACCTTTTAAAGCCCCAAAACTATCTTTAGTCCTTTGCTCATATCTTTTATATTCACTGGGGGTTATAAGCCCTCTACGCATAAGATCGTACTGTTCCGATAGAGCATTCTTTGACCACTCACTCCCCTCTAATACAGACTCATTAAGGCTCTTATTATTATACTGGTCAAACTCGGCGAGTTGATTCATCGACTCTGTCTGAGCCTTATCTAATTCATCCTTTCGAGATTGTCTATCATCACGAATATCGGTAATAGTTTTGGTAAGGTCTTTACTTATAGCCCCCCAATCGACCCGCGTTTTCGAGAGGTCGCGTTCCTCCCTATATACATACTGATCGCTGTCTACCGTCTTCCTATTTACGTTTAAATCTCTTGCCATGACTATTGTTTACCAATTCAAATCTGCACTTAACGACGACCATGACCCAAGCTCATTCTCCCTCATCATATCCTTAAAGTCGCTTCTTGAAATATCTTGTGAGGAAACCCAATCAAAATAAGCCGCCTTATCTGTTATATCAATACCTGCTAACTTAGCTTTGGTTTTCATATTTGTATTCCCCATAACTTTCTGCGCACGCTTGTCGTTTGCACTCACACCATATAAAGGAGCTAAGCTACCTACCCCTTGAATAGTTTGACCTACTCCTGCCATCATCTGATTTGTTGCCAGTCGTTTACGCTCCGCTTCCTCTCGTGATCGTTGGTCCTCCATCTTAGCTTCACCGACGTCCATAGCAATAAGCTGCTGCTGCTTTTGCATCTCGGCATCAGCTTTCATCTTCTCCATGCTAAACATTTCATCAGCTAAATCTCTACGAGTTTTTTGAGCCTCTTCAGCCTGCTGAGCTCCTACCCTACCTACACCCGCCGCTAAAGCACGCGTATCACCCTCCTGTAAGGCTTCTATAGCTTGTCTATCAGCCGCTATATTAGCATCCAACTCAGCCTCGTAGGCATCTAATGGAATGTCTAATTCGCCATACTCATTTATTTCAGCTCTCTTTCTTGCTGAAGCCATTAGCCTCTTCGCTTCTGCGTCAGCCTTAGCCCTTGCTACCGAGGCTTTGTTTTTCTCATTATACCCACTAACAGCTGTGGCTACTCCTGTGCCTATCGCTATTATCGCTGATGTATATACTGCCATGTTAAATCTTTTTTATCATTTCCGTAGAGTAAGAAGAAGCTTCAGTAAATCCCATCTTTACGTATGTGTTTATTAGTGGTTTATTCTTTATTAACGCGTATATAAATTTATTACCTAAATCTTTAGCCAACCTTTCCACCGTCTGGACCAGAAGTTCGAGAGCTCTCTTCCTTCCTTCCCTGTTTTTATAGTGTATATTAGATATTATCCAATCACACCATACAGCTTTAGAGTTAGTTCTATACATAAAGCCAGCACAAACAGGGACTCCGTCATCGTAAACGATAAAACCTCCAACCCCGTCATCAGGTAAAAAGTCTTTAGCAGGTGGTGTCCACCTCCAATCTTTCCACCATTGGCATAGGATGTTTTCATAATCTCCCTCTTGTAATGGTTCTATACTTAATTGCATTCATGCAAAGATAGTAAAAATTATGGATAACTCTTCATGACACTACTCCCAACTGCAAATAATTCTACTGGTGTAGTGGTGTTATTCTCTAATTTAAACTCCATAAAGTATCCGCGCGCCCCATGGGACTCTGCTACTACGTCTTTAAAGTAAAAGATAAAGTCTCCCTGTGCAGGAGAAACTCCTGTCGTTCCCGTACCTGGCTCAGGCACAGCAGGGTCTATACTTAAAGTATTGGCGTTAAACGTACCGCTTATAGAATTAATCTCAGTTACCTGACCTACATATACAGGAGCCCCTGTAGCTACAGGAGGTGTGCCTGTCAAAGGGGTAGAGTATATATAGTCTCCTACACTAACAATAGATCCTACATTAACTGTAAATGTAATAATCGTTACCGTAGGTGTTCCAAATACTTGGCCTGCGCTACCGATACCATTAACATTTCTATTACGATAGTCTCTTGTTCCTTCTGTTTCTCTTAGGAATGTAAACCACTCCCCTTCTTTTTCTACAAACCATGTGTTAAGCATTGATCCTGTACCTAAATCGGTTACTAAACTCGTGCATGCCCACCTGTCATTACTCTCGTAAGACATAGTCTTAAAGAGCTTAATGGTTTTAGGCTCGATATTAAGAACTCCCGTGAGGGTGGAGGGGTAATCAACGCCATAGTAGTTATTCCTTACCTCGTTAGTATTGTGTCTATATAACTTTCCGTTATTAAAACTATAAAAATATCCATTCATCCCGATCATATAGTCAGGCAAGAAGGAGTAGAAAGACGGCCACCCTTGGGCGTCCTCTGCGTATGATAATGTATATGGTCCTGGTTTTATTGGCATAGCTTTTTATTTAACAAGTTCATACGCATGGATCGACAATATTAGTTATTACTCCGTTAGCATCTATAGTTATACGTTTAGTTGAACCATCTCCATCTAAAACTGGGACGTCTCCCGCTGGATAAGGGGACGCTCCATATGAATCCGTAAACACCCAGTCGTTAAGACCTAACATAGTGTTAATGCCGTTACCACCAGGCTCTACAGAGCAGGTGTAAAGCACTTTATTTAACGGACTACATGCCGCTCCAGGAGTACTACAGTCAAAAGCATTAAGAGACTGAGGACAATAAGCTGTGAGATTCCATATGGTAGCACTTGATGGTCCATATATCATCATCTCCACAAGCTCTACAGAAGGATCGGTTTTGGGGACAACGGTAAAAGATGAATTAAGAGTAGTATATCCTGTAGCTGTTAAAGAAACATCAGTAGCCGGCACTACAGGTATAGCTTCAGGACCTACACTAATAAAAGCATTAAGGCTTTGATTCCATACATAACTCGCGGCTGAAGGGTAAGGCCCTGCTGGAGACCCATTTGCGATAGGAGGAACTAAGGCCGCTCCTGCAGCTATAAGCCCCATATAACCTTGCCTGTATCCATGAATACGTGAAGAAAATTCAGAAGCTGTGAGACCATCATGCGTCCACGTTAACATATCAGGAATACTAACCGGATTCCACTTTAAAATAACGGCGCCCACAGCACCCCCTACATCGAAGTTAACACGATAAACACCTTGTCCTCCGTTAGCACTTACGGTACCCCCACAAGGGGCTACCCCTACTCCACACTCAGGACACGCTTGAACAGGGCCTAAAACCCCTGCTATTTTCTGGCGGTATACCCCCCCTATCTGATACCACCCATCAGCGGAAGGTATAGTTAAGGCAGCATTATCCCATATATTGGTAGCGTCTGCAAAGTTTGCACTGTCGTAATAAAAAGTTGAAGGACTTGGCATAATTTAATTTTTTAACATGTTCCTGAACTAATGACTAATCCATCCAATCCTATTTGTATCCAGTTTTTAGGATTTGCTGTAGAAGGAGAGGTAGGATCTACAATATAAAACCCTGACGGGGCATACCCTAATTCAGGATCACACGATGCGTTGCCTGCCTCATACACAATGTCTCCATTAACCGGGATAGATCCTGCGCCTGTAAAAGCCAGTTGCGTGCTTCCAAAACTGTCTGTATCTACGGCACATGCCGATGGTTGGTTAGACTGAACTGGACTGAACCACACCCTGGTACAAGCCGTACTACAGTTGCAGCACGCATCATCTGCACTTGCCGCACTATAGCATAGCTGGTCTGAATGTACGTTTCTGTAATCCCAAACAAGGTAGAGATAGTCGTTTACAGCAGGCATAGAGAAAGCATTTTCTGTGGCTTGATATAAAGACTCTCCTGCAGTTAATGGAGTAATAGGAGTTATCTCTGTAGCTGTACTTAAAAGAGTACTTAAATCCGTTACTGTGTTAGCATATAAAGTATTGCTCGAAAGGATTTTAAATTTATGTTCAACTGGATTGAACACAAAATTATCAGGAGAAATTTGGTTATTACGCAAGGTTATATTAGACCCGTCATATGGGAATACTCCTTGTGACATCACACCTGTTTGTGGGCTATATAGAGATGAGGCTCCAGTATTATTAAACACCACTGATGTAGAAGAGATAGGGCTTACATTACCCCCATTTGTCCACTGGTACTCTACGTGCGTGCTTTCTCCTATATAATTGTTTCCATTTACCACAACCTGGATCACTGTAACAGTGGGTTCCGGAGGACATTCTGGAGTTAAGTTATATGTCGCTAAAGGTATTCCCGCAGAAGTGTCAGGGGTAATAGTTATTACCGCTGTAGATGGATTAGCTAAACTTTTAGGGAAGGTAAGGGTACCGTTAGTAGTAACGAGACCGGTGGTATAAGTACCTCCATTCCATAAAACACTTATTGTTATACCTCCTGAAGAAATAATATAAGGTATACTTACTGTCCCTACTACGGCTCCAAAGTTTACCTCAAAAGAAAGGGTTTGATTTGTCTGATTTTGGCTTATTTGCTGACCACATGGAAGTTCTACTAACGGTATAGGGACCTGCACATTATTAGTTCCTAATACATATTCCCCCATGTAAGGGTCATATCCCCCTAATTTCTGTGTAGTAAGTTGAGCATTAAACTGATCCCTAAACCATGAGCGCATCCCCAAAGAAGATATAACATTTAAATTATCCGTCCTCGCGCTTCCACCCTTAAGGTGCAATACCGCTCCACGCTTAGTGTCTGTGAAGAACATATTGCTTCCCCATGAAACAAAACTTTCTGGGTTGAAGCTAATGCCATATTCTTCTAAACGAGCTATCTGAGTCCCTAAAACTTCTGGAACCGATGTTATAGCTCCCCCTCCTGTAGAGTCTGTAATTATATTTTTATCCGCCAGAACATAAGAGATTCTATCTTCCTGCAACACGAGTATATCCGTTTCACGAGAGTGTAGTTTTTTTATAGGACCAAAGCTGGATTCTAAATCTTTATAATTTACTAAACCTAAATTAAACTCGTTTAAATTATTAGACCCCGAAGCGCTAAGGAATACCCCACTATACGTTAACCCTGCAAATCTATCTACCTCCGCGTAAGTTTGGTTAGACTGAGCCATTACCCGTTGCCCTAACAAAAAGAACTTTCCGTCAATACGGTCTTCTATCCTAAAGCTCTCTACTCCATTACCGAAAGTGTAGCAGTCAAAGAAATCTAATAAACCTTCCATAGGTGTCGCAAAGTTTTGGCTTACCGATCCATTATCTGGATAGTAAAACTGACCCGCCGCCCCGTTTGGGTCCCAAGTAGAAGGTCCCTCGTGATATCTGTAGAATGGGGGGAACAACTCTTGCCTTGTTCTCATCATCTGAGATGCATCGTAGAAAAGGTTGGGGTCTACATTGTCTGGCTCCGTCTCGAAACAAAAGGTTCCATTAGAAAAGTTTATTACTACCTGTAATTGAGTATGCGATGGATTCCTTGTCCAAAGCCCCTGGTGACAAGTAGGTAGAGCAGATTTATTATTTATGAAATATGTATTACCATCTTTAGTGCAATATATCTTCGATACAAAACAATCCACAGGCACCTCATCATTGACCCCATACAAAGTGTTGTCGTATACAATATCCATTTCTTCTACAGGCGCATCAGCGGTAAGTGTGTTTACCATCTGTGGAAATCCTAAACCCTGAAGGCACGCATGGATGTTATCATAATCCGCATCCACCAGCATGTTACCACTGTCCCACGTTATTTGCTTATTAGTACACAGGTTATTATTGGTATCTAAGCGTCGGTTATAAGCTTTCACCCTTACTGTACTTCCTGCGGGAATAGGCTGCACATCTCCATTGGACTGCACAATCCCCACTGATGTAGCTGGAACTATCTCATTAATATCATCACAGTTATCGACTCCGTTGCGCTCATTGACTACTGTCACATCGGAGTTTATATTAGGTGTAGCGTCATTAGGTATACCATTCCACCCAGAGGCTTTTAACCTCATCCACACCCCAGGAGGGTTTGTTCCGTTAATCTGTCCTGAATATACAGACTCTTTATCTAAAACCTCAGCCTGAAGGAACCCACCTACCGGGCCATTAGCATCACGCTTAATGGTAAGCATATCCCCTACAGATACTATGTTTTGACTATCGCCCTCAAGCCTAAACCAGAAACTCGCTAAGTCTGGACCAAAGGGTGTAGGGCCACATGCTTCTCCTAATAAAACAGGATCACATCCCGTTTGTTGAAACGAAAGTGTGCTCCATATAGTTTCATATTTTCCTTGACTGGGTTTAACTACAAACTTATACCACCTTGACCAATAGGGGGCTGGGCTCATAATTTTAGCGTGTATTTTATTTTGAAATATAGCTGTACGTGCTGGAAAATAAACTGTGTTGTTAGGACTCGTAAGAACGGTAGAAGATCTACCATACTCATCCATATATACTATTCCTACTTCATAGTCTCTGTGACTATGTAAGCTTGTTGGAACTGGTGTTGTTAGCCAGCCGCCAAAGGAAGCCCCTAAGTTGAAAGAAAAATATTCAAACTGAGTAGTGGTAGATCCAGCATTATTATCCCAATAGTATTGGGCGGCTGGAACTGTAAGAGTAAAAGTACTCCCCGCTACACTAAGCCCAAAACTCTGTTGAGTACACGGCTGTGTTAAAGGCGGGAAAGTGCCCGCAGGGACAGGAGGTGCAGGACATTGAGATGTTATAGCCGTATTCATCAACAATAAAGAATTTCCCGTCCCCGCGTTAAGCCACGCATATGGGAGGGAGGTGTTGAACGAATCTGTTAAAGTAGCCCCCAATACCGCAGGGTTTGCGGTAGGTGGATATGCGGGTGGAGCGGGCACTGTGTAAGGGAGAAGCTGCTGAAAGATACCTGATGACCCTACGGCGTTAGCAAACTCTTGTGAGTTCAACATAGCTGATGGGTCTGGATAGTTTTGTGCCGCAATAAAGTTTAAGGTGACAGTAAAGTCAGGTATTACAATATTCGACGGTTGTGCATCTGCTCCGGTGCGTGTGTTTTGTACGCTCTGTATTCCTAACTCAAATCGAAAAGCTGTACCCACATATATAGCCCCTGGGATTTGGCTTAAATCAAAAGTTATAGAAGCGTTATTAATAGTTTCTCCTGAAGCAGGGTTAATAGTATACGCCGCAGAAGCCCCCGTAGGTGTAGGGAACTCGTCTCCGTCTAAAAATTCTGACTCTGGCCTTACTTGAAAGTTTAAGTTAATAGGATCTCCATCCTTTATAGCGGTAAGATCATATTGCTCTACGAAGTTTCCATACATCAAGCGGTTCCCTTGAATAGTTTGAGCCTGAGCGGTACGAGGAACATTATCATAGAGCCTTAGTAATTCATCTGAACCTAAAACGGAAAGGATATTACTGTTGGTAAACGTATAGGTTTCAAAGACGTTATCGGCTATCCCTAAATCCGCCTTGTTAAATCTTTTTACTATAAATATATTATTACTACTCGTATCTTTATATAGTAGCTGTATATCCTTTACTCGTGATGAACCTGTTGAAAACCAAACTTTAGCTTGATTAAACTTATTAATCATCCCCTCATTTTTCATAGTGTCTACGCTAAACTCAAAGTCTTGCGGGGCAAAAGCTGGTGAAGTAAACAGCGACGTAGCGCTATATCCCCCGTCTTGGTAACGATATCTATAGGCAAAACATATAAACCTCGTCTCCATATAGTCTTCATCGTTAGGAGCTTCTTGGAGCTCCACGTATGGGGCGCGTAAAGGTTGCGTAGCAGTTACAAGGTTGATGTCCTCAAACCCTGGAGGTTTTACTATTACGCTTATATCCTCCTCCTCGATACCATCTGCCACACCATCAGGGGTAGGATAGTTTCTCGTAACATTAATATAACGCGGAGGGTTAAGGTTGTCTGTAAAAAATAAAAGATCTTCAATTTTATCTACCCCGGTAATAAGGTATTCCAGATTAAAGTTTAGTACCTCTATACTAACCACATGATACGTTAGTGTATTGGTGTTAGTGTTATATGATAGTATCATATCCACCTCTGGAGCTATAGGGAAAGCAGGGTCCGTGTTTCCAGGATCGGTAACAAACCAGTATATAGTCTCCGCCATCCCATCTTCAAAAGCTCCTATGCACTTTGCATTGGCTGAAAGCTCATTGCCTAAATATTGAATAATAGGAGTTAATAAGGTATTTCCTTTAGAGTTTTCTACCGCCCCGATCTCTGTCGTTTCAGTAGAACCCAAGCGTACATTTAATGCATCTACATATTCGCCTACAGGAACTAAGCGTTCGTCGACGCTTTTGTTCATCTTACCAGCAATAAAGTTAGTTTGTATCAGCATATTACTTTATCCATTTAGCCTGTCCCCTCATATTCATAAGGAGTCTACCAGGGTGCATGTTACTTAATCTAAGTTTAGCATTACGAAGTAAAGACGATTTGTCTTTCCGCGCTCTATTAATAATGTACTCCTGCGCCGACAGTCTATTGTTTAAAATAGAATACTTAATGGCTGCATAGATATAATCTTCAAATAATTTATTCACACTTACCTTAGAGTCTTTCCCTTTCTCCATTCCATCAGAGATATATTCTAATACCACTGACTCCGCGGCCATGCCTGAGCTAAAGTTTATTACTCCCGCTCTTTTATTAATATTAAAAGTAGGGTTGCTATTAGCCGTCTCAGTATTTAAACCAAACCTTGCTCCTATCTGATAATCGAAATACCAAGCACCCTCATATAGATAACCCATAGCCCCATTGTATGGACTGCCTGCGTTTAAGTATATGCTTTTCTTCTGCCCTGTAATTCTATCTAAGTCTAACTGAGAGTCATTGGGTTTAAGAACGTCTCCATACGCATCGAATAAAACCCTGTACTCATTGTCTTGAAGGTAAGCTCCACTCCAATTGGTTTGTATATTTTCCGTAAGAGGCATAAGGACGCCGTTCTTGTACAAAGAAATCCTTACCCAGTTGACATAGTCAGGAGGTAAAACAAAACGCAACTGATCGTTTACTTGTAGCTGAAGGATTTTTATCTCCTTCATAGCGTCATAATTTAATTCCTGTATAGCTCTCTTAGCAAAGAACAGAACTTGATACCTATTGATATTATTTATAAGCTCATTGTTCCCTTGATACATCAACATAAAATTGTTAACTATATCATCCAGTGTAACATATTGATACGACCCCCAGTTCTCATCTTGTGGAGAGACTTGGTTGTTTTCGTAGTATTCGTAATCTGTTATATACGCCATAATCTTTAGCTTGTTTCTTGAGTATCAACCAGTTCTTCAGCTTGACCAAACTCCCTCACTTCCGCTTCTCTTATCTCTATACCTACATATTGGCAAATCTTCGCCACTAAAGAAGGCTCGTCAGAAGACGGTAATTCAAAATCTTGGAAGTCCACTTGCGACTGATCGAATAGAGGTTCTCCCGCCGTTAGAGTCATCCAAGTCCAATTAGGATTACGAGGGTATCGGATGTACTGAGCCTTAACATCGCACGGGCCCATCCCATCTCCTATAGTAAAAGGATCGTTAAGACCATCCCATATGGTAGGGTATACAGATATTAAATTCCCATCCAAAACATAGCATGGGTACTGTGGTGTAGGGTAAGTGAGGTTGCTGCTGGTAAGATTGAATATCTTCCTTTGGCTTACCCTCTCTACCTCTACAATATTATTAGCGTCATATATAGCATATCCTTCTCCTCCTGCACCAGCGGGATCTACGAATAGAGCGGCTGAGCACACTATACTCGATCCAGCGGGTGACGCTGTGTTAGAAATGTTCTGCACCCACCCCTGCAATCCAGGAACCCCTGTAGCGGGATATGGAGCAGCGCCTGTAGCGCTTGTGTTTATAACGATATCTCCTGGCTGTACACCTGTAGTAAAGAAATCTTGAGATGTGTCTATAAGAAGGGTGGAGTTAGGAATAGAATTGGAAGTGGTTCCACTTACTCTACGCGTGGGATATCTATAGAGTTTATTTATAAGATAGTAATCGTCTGGTAATGAATACACTGCAGACCCTGATAAACCAGAGGGTACGTTAGGCACTGACACAGGGTTTAGTTGAGCTAAGAAAGCTTGCACAGAGAAGGAGTCTATAACCTCTTCTATGTTTTTTATTATATCCGCATATCCCGTACCCGAAGATCGTGCGTTCTCTCTATTTATCCAGTTGTTGTACTGATAAAAGTAATCCTCAAACATATCCATCTGCGCCTGTTTAGCGTAGAGGTTGAAATCTTGGGGTGAGATA
>Ga0114922_10003319_pt1 | contig 15033 bp, 15 predicted proteins | sample AartaG_FD_100975 | JGI IMG/M metagenome (GOLD analysis project Ga0114922, IMG submission 100975) | Deep subsurface microbial communities from Aarhus Bay to uncover new lineages of life (NeLLi) - Aarhus_00045 metaG | ecosystem: Environmental > Aquatic > Marine > Oceanic > Sediment | place...
AGCCACGGCCCGGCAAGCCCTTCAGGGCCGGCAGCCCCAGGCAAATCCAGTCGTTCGTGAATGGTCAATAACCATTAACCATTTAACCAGCTTGTGCCCGCGAAGGCGGGTATCCAGAATCAGGAGGACTTATAATGGCCACCGAAGCCCAAATACTCGCCAACCGGCGTAACGCTCAAAAATCGACAGGCCCACGCACCACGCCTGTCCCGGGCAACGTCGAGGGAAACTACGAACCACGAACCAATTTATGCAAAACAAACCCAATTTCCGAAAAGAAAAAATGAAATTAAGCTTCTATTCGACAAAGGGTTATGAATATGAACCACACCTTCAGACTCTGCGAAAACAAACCCAATCAAACCCAATTTTAAAAGGGGCACCTGTGCCGCCCTGCGGGGATTCGGGGCAATGAGGACTACAAAATGCTTGCGAAAATGGCGAAGATAGGTAAAGATGATGGGTGTAAAGGTAATTTTTTTGAAAGGAAAAAAGATGCAGCTTAAACTTGATGTCAAGACACTTGTTGTAGGGATTGTGCTGGGGCTTGTTATCGCCTTTGTGTTAGGAGTGAACGGTGTAAGGGGAGTTTCACGAGGGGACGCTGCCGGCGGTGCGGACAAGGCCGATTTCGGTATCGCTGTTCAAAACAAAGGCACAGCACTTGTGAGAACATTGGATGGTAACCTGTTTCTCATTGAGCCGCCAAGTAACAAGGCGAGGTTAGTTTTGTACGAAAGCGGTCCGAATAAGGGCAGGCCTTTGAGCGTCAGCGGCACAGGCAGGGCCAAAAAGAGCTCTGCGAAGTAGTAAAGCATTAAAGCACCTTAACTAATGAGCCATTGCTTTTGCGGTCTTTTCCGTAGGGTCTGTCGTGTGGGCGTTTGTCGGCTATTGGCTGGGGTCTGTAAGTGGCCTGAACGCAGTAATGAGCGTTTGAGAGATTCTATGGTGCAGAAGCAGCATTTTATCGGTCTGATGCTGTGGTATAAATCAAGCTGGGTTTGCTTTTTCCGTTTAACTTGAGCGTGATTTGTGTCGATACAATAATTGAAAAGTTGTTAAACTATTTCGTTTAGTTAGAAAAAGGAGCGTTGCAATGGGGATACAGAACTGGTCAGAAGATATTATTCTTGTGGACTTGCCCCAGGAACCAAATATGGGAGACGAGCTTAAGACGGTTACCGAGATGGTGCTTGATAGAGGCGACTGTGATGTAGTGATTGATTTTTCCAGCGTTGATATTGTAACGTCTTCAAGTCTTTCGAAGCTGCTAAAGTTGCGGAAGATGTTGGCTGATTGTAGTCATCGTCTTGTTTGCTGCAACGTTGCTGCCGCAACCAGAGGCATTTTTACGGTAACCGGTCTCGACGGGATTTTTGAACTTGCTGACGACAAGTTCGTCGCTCTGGCAAGTCTGCAGATGGTCAATTAGCTTCTGATAATGGGCTTGACGGGTAGCTTGTCTTTTGTATAATAGCAATAGATGTTGTTTTTATCCTTGTTGAGCCGGCTACGAAGATCGCTTGTCCCAGCGGTGTTCGTAATCTGCTCGCAAGTTCTTGTGAAAATCAGGATTTAATTAAATGGACGAAGAAGCTCTCCGTAAGGAGTCCATAGGACTGCAGCAGGTCGAGCAGATAATAGGATATAACTTTTCCAATCGCAATTTCCTGGCTAAAGCCCTCACACATTCATCTTCAGTCGATAATCGTCTTTTAAGCAATGAGCGGCTTGAGTTTCTCGGTGATGCTATTTTGTCCGCTGTTATTTGTCAGACTCTGTTTGAGCGGTTCCCAGGTTATCTGGAAGGCGATTTGACGAAAGTAAAGAGTACGCTTGTTGCCCGCAGGACATGTGCTCGAATTGCCAGACAGCTTGGTCTTCAGAAGCTTGTACAAGTTGGTAAAGGTATGACCTCCAGCCGAGCTCTGTTGAGTTCTGTTGCTGCCAGTTTATTGGAGGCCATTATCGCTGCGATTTACATTGACGGCGGATTTGAAGCCGCCAGAAGCTTTATTTTGAGGACTTTTGCTTCATTACTTGACCAGGCAGATGCTAAAGAATCACAAGGTAATTTCAAATCGTTACTGCAGCAATATGCTCAAAGGGAGCTTAATACCACACCTTTTTATGAACTGCTTGATGAAAAAGGGCCCGACCACGACAAGTGTTTCGAGTTGGAGGTGATTATCGCCGGTCGGCATTTCCCGAGTGCATGGGGGACGAATAAAAAAGAAGCGGAGAAAAAAGCGGCTTTTAATGCTCTGGTCGAGTTAGGAATTCTTGAAGATACCTCGCAGGAATATGGTGGTTGAAATCGCCGCCGTCTTAGGGGGCTGGCAATCACAGGTTAATTAGCCACACCAAAGCGTATAAGGTCAATATAGTTATTGTTATAAAAGCGACGATGGAGACAAGCAAAAGCGCCGACTCTTTTATGAAGACGCCCGCTGTGATTGTCGGCACTTTTGTGGCCTTGTAAGTGACAGCTATAGCAGCTAACAGTGGCAGCAGCCATAGCATTGAGTGCGGTTCTGCTCCGATTTGCTCCGGTGTTATAAAAATCGCTGTTACGAGATTAGCTATTGCCGACATTTTAATCTCCACCTGTGGCAGAGCCAACGGTTTGTGTTTGGCGAATATGAGCCAGATAAATAGCATTGATAATGCAGAGGAGGTTAAGCAAGCCTGCGGTGCTGGTATATATTTGCCCGATTTCGTTTGGCCAGCCGTAGACAGGGAAGCCCCCTGCGGCGGTTATGTGGCCCAAGAACGCCACCATCGGTGAATTCATAATTTGTGCAGCATAGACATACCACGGTGTTGCTCCAACGGCATCGATTACGCCAATCGAGCCAATGTATAACCCTGTGCAGAAGGTCAGTCCAATAGTTACAAATATAATTATTGCTCTTTTTTTCTCTTTGAGCAGGAAGTGTCCTGCACCTGGTATGAACCAGCCCAGCAGGCCGACAAAAAGCAAGAACAACGTGTGTTTTTCTTTTGAAAGCTGTGCCATCACGATTACCCTTCAGCCTCTGCTGGTGTGTTGGCATCGGCTGCTTCTTTGTCCTGGCTGAGCAGTCTGAACTTCATTCGCTTTAATATGTTTTCAGGGGCGAAGTGCACCGGCGCCATGTTTTGGGACTGAACAAAGTTCTCTCTGTAAGCTCTCATTGCCTTGATTTTTTCATATTGTTGCCGGTCAAGCCGTTTAACAGAAATATTCTTTACGCAATAGTAGCTTGTATCCGGCTTGGATTCGAGAATTAGAGGCGCGGCATTGGTGGTGTTACTGTCTTGCGGTATGAGTGAATAAAGCTGGTCGATGAAGCGGCTTTCTTTTTTAACCTCATTGACAAATGGCTGGACCGTTGGATTGCCTGCACCTTGTGCAACCAACCCTTCCAGTGCTATACTTGAGGTTCTCCGCAGATTTGTCAAATTTTGCAGTGTGAAGGGTTCCCGCAGGCCCGTTATTGTGTCAGATGCGTTGGGCTCGCTTATATCTTGTTTTTCCTGTTGTCTGTAAAGCTCATTGAATTTTTCAACTGCGTTCTCCCAGCCGTCGGTTGCTGCCAGGTCAATGAATTCCTCTGCCTTTTTTTTAGTCGTGTCCATTGCCAGAAGTTTCTTCAAGTCTTCTGCCACTTTTTCTTTTATCGAATAAATATTTTCAGTTTGTTGTTGCTGGTCTTCATCGAGTCTAAGCGAGTCCAAGCTTATGGTTTGATTTATGTTTTCCGGCAAGGAGGCTTTGGCAGCCTTTGTCACCCTTACAAGGGCCATTATCTGCCTGGCTATATCTATAAAAGGCCCGATGTTCTCATAAAATCTCGGCTTTGGCGCATCGAAGGGGCCAAGCTCGCTAACTTGCAGCTGCTCAATAGCGAAGACAATTCGAGTTAATCCCACTGGGCTGTATCTTTGGCTCCTTAGATACAGCTTTCCAAGGTATTCGTCCTTGCGCATGTCAGCTGCACCGAGCAGGCCTGTTTGTCCCGCATATACTTTAGTATTGTACTTATTGCCCAGTTGCTCTGCGGCGGTTTCATAATCCCCGACGACCTGCCTGAGCTGCTCGGGGCTGAGGTTTGCAAGCTCTGAGTCTGGGTTTTGCAGACCGGCCTCGGTAATCGTCCTGGCCTCCTGGAGAATCTCCGTAGCCTTGGAAATTATTTTGTACTGCAGGAGCTGGTCTGAGATAATATAGCCACTTCGGCATAGCTCTTGGTTTGTTCAACTGGTGTTGAATTTGGGTCGTTTGGGTCAGATGGGACCGTTACCGTGAATCGTTCTCTATTTCTTTCGTAAAATTCCTCCGACTCTTGCTGCGTAGGTTCGGTTACTATTGCCGAAATATCATCGAGCTTAACCGCGATATATTCAAGCTGGATTCTGTCAGGCAGCTTATACCCGAAGCCATAAGGGTTCTGTTCGTTTACGTCGCCGTCAAAGAAGTTCTTGTATTTTTCAAAATGCTCAATTAGTTTTTCTTCGCTCGGCTTTTCCTGGGTTTCTCCGTAAGGAGTCCCAAGGACAGCGAATATGGCCGAATCGAATTTGACAAATTCAACATCAATTGTTTCTTCTTCCCGGCTGAGGGCATGCATTATTTGCGAGTTTGTAAAATCTTCTGCTGCGCAAATCATCTTGGCGTATTCCAGCACTGCCATCAATTTGCTAAACGTTGTGAGTATTTCCTTCTCCGGGATTCCCTGCTGGTCTACCATTGACCTGATTACTTGGGAATATGTTGCGCCATTAAAAAGTTGTGGTATTGCCATTGAAAGTACGCTGCCTGCATTTTCGTTTGGTATTCTGACGCCAGCGAGCTGAGCTTCATTTTTCAACAACAGCCAGTATACGTTGCTTGGCATCGAGCGTCTGTAAATATCATTGATTTGTTTGTCGCTGATGCCGTACTGGTTTGCTGTTATCAATTGTTTTATGCGATTGATTATTAGCGGTGAGGTTCTGCGCTCTGCAAACAGTAGTTCGCTCAGCAGATACCCTCGTAAATCTGGCGTGCGAAGTATCGGTATGCTGAGACTTTTCAGGAGGAGGTCCGCCCGCAAGAGCCTTAGAATTTCCAGTTCTTGATTAGCCTGGATTAAGTCGCGGTTTGTTATTTTTTTGTTATCTGCGAAGTAGGCGACCGTCTCACGCTGTCCTGTTCTTCCGCGCCCCAGATATCTCAGAGCAGGGCCGATCGTAAAGGCAATCATTATAAAGACGACCACAACGGCCATCACTTTCATATTATTCTTGCGAAGCCATTTGACTAAGTTCATACCTATGCTCCCAATTTTCCAGAATAGCTGTTTGCCTGTGGCAGAGCTACACAGGGGTTTAAAATCCAAAGTATATTCAAGTATACGAGTTTTGCAAGGGAAAAGGAATGTCGAACGTCGAACAGTCAAAGACATGCGTATCTCGAACGAGATACGAAATACGAGATTTGATTTGAACTTGACCAGCGGCGGGCTTAAGATATGGACTCGGACGATGGACGAGAAGAATAAATACCAGAAGTCGGCTCAGGCGTTTGCTGAGGCGCGCAGATATTTGCCGGGCGGTGTTAATTCGCCGGTAAGGGCCTTTGGTGGGGTGGATACCTGTGGCAGAGCTATTGGGCCGCTTTTTATCGCCAGAGCTAAGGAAGCGAAAATCTACGATATCGACGGCAATGAATATATCGACTATGTTTGCTCCTGGGGGGCGATGATACTTGGCCACGGGTATCCTACGGTACTGAAAGCTATTAAAGCGGCGGCAGCAAAGGGGACATCCTTTGGGGTGCCGACTTTGGCTGAAACCGAGCTGGCTGAAAAGATAATCACAGCTTTCGATTCAATCGATAAGGTCCGGCTGGTTAGCAGCGGCACCGAGGCGGTAATGACCGCTATCCGACTGGCGAGGGGCTATACGGGCAGGGATTTAGTAATCAAGATGGCTGGTTGCTATCACGGCCACAGCGACTGCCTGCTGGTGGCTGCAGGTTCAGGGGTTGCTGAGGTTGCCACGGCCTCAAGTGCCGGCGTTGCCGATTCGATTGCGAAACTGACCATCGTGGTAGCATTTAATGATACTGGTGCGGTTGAGGCCGCCTTTGCAAAACACAAGGGGGAAATTGCAGCAGTTTTGGTTGAACCCGTGGCTGCGAATATGGGGGTTGTGCCGCCGGTCGAGGGCTACCTGCAAGCGCTTCGGAATCTATGCGACCAAAATGAGGCACTTTTGATATTCGACGAGGTGATAACCGGTTTTCGGGTGACGTTTGGTGGAGCGCAGGAGTGTTTCGGTGTGAAAGCTGATATCACCTGCCTTGGCAAAATCATTGGTGGGGGACTACCGGCGGCTGCTGTGGGCGGACGGGCTGACATTATGGATATGCTTGCACCGACCGGGCCGGTTTATCAGGCAGGCACCCTTAGCGGTAATCCAGTCGCAACAGCAGCAGCTAATGCGACACTGGAAATATTGACAAAAGAAGATTGTTACCAAAAACTTGAATTGGCTGCTGCATTGTTAGAGCGGGGTTTGGCTAAAGCTGCCAAAGATGCAGGTGTTTCTGTGACAATCAATCGTGTGGGCTCACTTATGAGTTGCTTTTTTACTGATAGGGAAGTAAAGGATTTTGCCGATGTCCAGTCAACCAATATAGGGCGATTCAAGAAGTTTTTTGCCGCGATGTTAGAGCAGGGCATTTACCTTGCCCCAAGTGCTTATGAAGCGATGTTTGTTTCCCTCGCTCATACGCAGCAGGATATTAAAAGAACCATCAAGGCGGCAAAAGATAGTTTTCGATTGATAATCGACAATGGATAGTTGATAATTGGCGTTGTTCTCCGTAAAGAGTCCATGGGACAATAGTAAACAGATAAGGGAGACTTAAAGAATGAATGGAAATAATGATAAACAAAAGAATTTGGTAGACACTACCGATTGTCTCGAAGCAGTTGGTGTGTTCAGGGCGTGGAAAAACGGTTTGTTTATAATCGTCATAATTTGCCTTCTGTTATTGCAGGTATCATTCTGGCTTGTAAATCTTGGCTACGTCAAACCCGAAGGATGCAAAAGTGAGTCTTCTGCTGTTGCGGCTACGGATAGCTCTGCCACAGGTACAGAGCAAGTTAGTCAGGCAGCAAAGCAAGCGGCTGAGCAGAAGGGCAAAATTGACAAAGCAGCGAAAGAGGTAGCTGCGGGGTCAGAGAAGCCAACTGAAGCGGCGCAGCAGCCGCAAGAACAACGGGTCTGCCCATGGCTTTTTGTTCTGAAATTCAAGTGGTTGGCAGGAGTTATTCGGTTTTTGAACTTTGTGGTTATATTGTCGGCTGTACTTTACTGTCTTACAATGCTGTTTAGCTTGAAGCTTTCTTTAGTTGGCAGGCTCGGGGGGATAAATCATATCGGTCGGGCATTTTTCCTGTCGCTGGCTTTTGTGGTTTTCCTTTTGCCGTGGCGTTTGGTTTTTCCACTTGTTGTTTTCGGTGTGATGTATACGCCCGACGAATTACTAAATAGCTGTACCGCTGTCAGGGGAGCAGACATATTTGGTGTTGCTTCCCATTATGTGAGGTTTAGCGGGTGGTGGTTTGTGGCGTTGCTGTTTCTTATCTTTGCTCAACTTCGCAGCAGCCGCTGGGCGAGGGCTATTCTTCGTCGATTAGAGGTGATATAGAAGCAGGCATCAGAAAAGCTTATCGTATTATTTCTGCTGTGAGAGTTTCAGGATAAGTTCTTTTTGGTCAGGATACCGCCTAAGGAGTTCTTCCCGCTGGCCCAGTTCGAAGTCATTAGATTTGAAGCCTGGTGCCATAGTTGTTCCCATTAAGGCGAACTTGCCGCCTTGTCTGAGGAATGCGCCCTGCCAGGTGCCTTGTGGAACCAGCATTTGGATGCGCTGTCCGTTCAGGATGTCCTGCCCCAAGGTGATAACTTCGCTGGAGCCATCAGGGTGAAGTTGAAGCATTGTGACAGGGTCGCCGAGGTAAAAATGAAATACTTCGTCGCTTTTCAATCTGTGTAAGGTTGAAAATGTGTCGGGTGTGAGCAGGTAAAGAATAGCGGTGCTGAAATTTCTTTCACCGACGAATCTATCGGGCAGGGCGGCCTGGGCGATTTTCTCTTTCGCCCGGTAGGTTTCCACGTAATAGCCGCCCTCGGCTGGTAGCGGTTTCATTGCGAAAAACTCGATTATTTCCTCTGCAGTTATCATAAACTATTCGAGAGTCTCAGCCTTTTGATAATGATGGCAGGGGGATTTGAACATTTCGTCGGAATGCTCAGACATCAGAATACAATTTACGGTTTTATTTCTCTTTTATCAGCAGGGTTAACTCTAACCTTACTTTGCACTGCATCGGTGTTCTCCTCAGAGCTAATATATTTTAGTGCGTAATCGGCCTGGGCCTTCATGCTCTCCGGTTCCCACCTGCAATCTAAGAACTTCTTATACCATATTTTTGCTCTTTCGTAGTTTTTGAGGTGATGGTAACAATTGCCGATCTTATAGGCCAATCGATATTTGTATTCGTAATAGTCTGAGTATTTCCATCCAAGTTTATAATGCTTAAGGGCCTTGGAATAGTTCTTCTGAGCGTAATATGTGCTGGCGAGCAAAGTAACAGCCTGACGATATTCAATACACTCCGGATCATCCAAGATTTGTTCGAGATTCTCTCGAGACTTTTCGTAATTCTTGGTGTGGTAACAGCATTTGGCTAATTCCAATTGAGCAGCTTTGTAATCTGGTTTTAACTCGAGGGCTTTGAGAAGCGTCTGTTCTCTCTGAGTTTGGTCCTCAGCCTGCCGGCTGTCCTGCAAATACGCCCCGGCATAGCAGTGCTGCTTAATAAATCTTGAAAACTCCACATTTATTTTTCCATAGGTTTGAGATACGGTTTCTTCAAGAACGGAAAGCTCATAACCTTTTTTCCGAACGTTCCTCAAGTAGTCTTTCAGATATCCATTCTCATGCAGCCAGCAAAAGAAAGCTCTTGCGAAATGGCGGCCCAAATCCCAATTATCAAATTGTTCATTTGAGGTCGAGAAGAGGCGCTTTATATTAGGCCTGAGACCTTCCTCAATTTTATCTCTCAATATTTGTTCGCGCCGGGGATTCGGCCTTCCAACCGTTATCCTTTTGTTGACGATTTGTGTTTGCTCGCCCAGGAAAGAAGCGAGTCCTTCATCAAACCACGCAGGTGGTTTGTCGTAATTTAGCTGAATGAAGTGGTGTGTGATTTCATGGAAGAGTGTGCCCCAGCCGGTATGCTCACCGCTATCCATAAACTGGTGGGTGTATATTGCTGGTACCTTGTATATGTATCGGCCATAGTCAACTTCAGCTTTATGACCGTGTTTGCTTAGAAGCTCACGTGTGTCGGACTGTGTCCTAGAATAATAAATCAGCAAAGGCTCTCGCCAACTTCTTAAGAAATATAAGCTTTTCAAATTCTTGAAATACGCTTCAGCGTTTGCCTGGATGAATTGTACATAGCCAGGCTCTAAATTGCTGTCGATTATGAAGTGTTCGCATTGGTAGTCACTCGCTGGGGACCTTGTGACGAGTATAAAGACGCAACAAAAGCATAGCAGGATTATTTTCTTCATTTATTTACAAGCTTTCCGGTATTCTTTTGTTTCGCTTTTAAGACTAAAAATACATAGAGGCAGAAGGACAAACGCCATCGATATCTCTGATGTGTCGTGCCCTTTTCGCAAACAGCCCAATCAGAACCTCAAAAATGCCTCTGTTAGTTCCTGCATTTCAAACACCCGTAATGTGGTATTTCCGCAAAATCTTTACTCGAACCGTGTTGTTGAGTCGGTTCTTTTGCTGTTATGTCGATAATATTACAACTGAGATGCTGGTTTTGCAAGGAATTTGTTATAATGTATAAGGCCCCAAACGCGGCAAGGAGCGTTTGGAAATTTCGCTTATATGACGTAGAAGGCGAGGCTTAAATTGATAGTTCAGTGTGAGCTATGTCCAAAAGAGTGCTTGATTAAGCCCGGCCAGAGCGGTGAGTGTCGTGTCAGAATCAATATTGACGGTGTGTTGCGAACCGTGGTATATGGGTATCCCTGCTCCATTCATATTGACCCAATCGAGAAAAAACCGCTTTTCCATTTTTTGCCGGGAAGTAAAATCCTTTCGCTTGCAACTGTTGGCTGTAACCTCCATTGCAGGAACTGTCAAAACTGGGAGATATCACAAGCCAATCCGGAAGACAGCAGGGCGATGCTCTGCCCACCTAAAAAGCTTGTAGAATTGACCAAACATTATGGTTGTCCTTCACTGGCGTATACCTATACTGACCCGATTATCTTTTACGAATATACGTACGACACTGCAAAGCTGGCCAGAAGTGCGAACATACGCAATGCTCTTGTAACCGCCGGATATATAAATGAGCAGCCATGGAAACAATTGCTGGAATATGTCGATGCAGCGAACATAGATTTGAAAGGTATTACCGATGATTTTTACCGACGGGTCTGCTTGGGGACATTAAAGCCTGTGCAGGAGGCTCTGGTTCTGGCCAGGGAAAGCGGCATACTGCTCGAAGTTACGAACCTGATTATTCCGACGCTGAACGATAAGCCTGAGCAGATACGTGAGCTTGCCCGCTGGGTCAAGGCCAATCTTGGCCGTGAGACACCGTTGCATTTCTCGCGGTTTTTCCCTCGTTATAAGATGCGGCATCTACCACCAACTTCGTTGAAGACATTGGATATGGCTCGTGAGATTGCTATAGATGAGGGGCTGGATTATGTTTATATAGGAAATATCCTAAGTAAAGCTGGCGAGAATACATACTGTCCGGGTTGCAAGAATCTGCTAATTGAGCGCAAGGGGTATACTATTTTGCAGAACCGGCTAAAGAGAGGCTGCTGCCCGGCTTGCGGTAAAGAAATATATGGAGTTTGGCAATGACGCGTAGAAAATTTATTCAGAAATTGGTAAAAGCGGGTTCAGTGGTTGTTCTGGGTGTTTGCTGGGTGTCGAGAAAGGCTTCGCCGCGTAAATTTGTGCGGGCTATTCGAATTAAGAGGTATCCCGGTTCTGTAGAAACATTGCGAGATATTCACAAGCAAGGTAAGTGGAGCGGTTGAATTATGGCTGAACAGTCAAGGACGTCTGAGCTGCGAAGAAATATATGGGTTTGGATAATTGTATTATTAGTTATTTCCGGGGCACTTTTCTGGATGCATGTTCCCGCCGTTAGGCGTCCTGCGGAGAAGCCTGAAGAGGTAGCGGTGCCTGAAGAAAAGCCTGTAAGATTAGCTAAATTGGTTCTGCGTTCGTCACTTGCCGGAAGGTGGTACTCTGCTGACGCTGAAAAACTTCGGGGGCAAATTGCGGTTTTTTTCGAAAAAGCTGAGGTAGGGCCAATAAGCGATATTATTGCCTTTATTCTTCCACATGCGGGATATCAGTACTCGGGTCAGACAGCGGCTTTTGGGCTTAAAACCGGTGGCAGAGAATATAAGCGAATCGTTATTATTGGCCCGAGTCATCGTGTCCATATGGAAGAGATGTTGAGTGTGCCGAGAGTAACGCATTACGAGACGCCTCTGGGACAGATACCGCTGGATTTGGAATTTATTGACAAGCTTCTGGAATATTCGGTGTTTCAGAGCTTACCGCGAACGCACGAGTATGAACATAGTGTTCAGATAGAACTGCCGCTGTTGCAATATCGTCAGGGTGATTTCAAGCTTGTGCCGATTGTAGCTGGTAGTTGTTCGGCGGAGACAATTAGCAAGGCCGGTGCCATCCTGAGAAGTTTGGTAGATGACGGAACTCTGGTAATCGCAAGCTCGGATTTTGTGCACTATGGCCGCAACTATGGTTACGTGCCTTTCACGGAAAATATACCTGACCGAATAAGAAAGCTTGACATGGGGGCATATGAGTTTATCGAAGCCCTGGATTGTAAAGGCTTTTTAGAATATCGTCACCGAACGGGTGCTACGATATGTGGCTATGTTCCTGTAGCGATATTACTTTCAATGTTGGACACACCGGTTAAGGCTGAATTGGTAAAATATGCTACTTCCGGCGGGTTGACAGGTGATTTTACCAACTCGGTGAGTTATCTTTCAGTGGCTTTTTCCGGGAAATGGGGCTCTGCGCCCCCCGAAATTGAGCCGCAGAGCAGCACCCCTGAGTTGACCGAGGAGGAGAGAAAACAACTTTTGGACTTGGCCCGGAAATCAATAGTTTATTTTCTCCAGGTCCGCCGAGCACCACGAGTATCCGATTTGGGCATTACAATCAGCGATACAATGCGAGGCCCTCGTGCGGCATTTGTAACACTTAAAAAGGATTCTCAGCTCAGAGGCTGTATCGGTGACATTTTTCCTCGCCAGCCTTTGTACAAGTCGGTTATTGCAAACGCTGTCAATGCTACAGTTAACGATAGGCGATTTTTACCGGTAACGAGTGACGAATTCAGCGATATTACAATCGAGATATCTGCGCTGACAGCGCCTGAACCTGTTGCGTCGGCGGACCAGATAAGAATTGGCATAGACGGTGTTGTGTTGAATAAGAACGGTCGCTCGGCTGTGTTTCTGCCTCAGGTTGCACTCGAGCAGGGCTGGGACTTGAACAAAATGCTCACGCAGCTGTCTCGAAAAGCGGGATTAGAGGTAGATGGCTGGAAGGATGGCGCGAACTTTTTGGTTTTCCAGGCGGATGTTTTCGGTGAGGGAGAAGAATGAGATTTACCCGCTCAGTTGGAAGTGAGTTGCGGGATGGAGGTACAGTTCCTTTCGTGTCGATTTCCAGTAGGGCTCGCGTTTTATTGATATTCAGTTACGGTCTGTTTTCCATTTCATCCCAAACACTTCTGTTTCGCGAGTTTATTACCAGCCTGGAAGGCAGCGATATAAGTGTTGGAATCTTCTTTGGTTCGTGGTTTTTGTGGGTCGGTTTGGGGGCGATGCTGATTTATAGAGCAAAGACACTGGCTAAAGTTTTACTTAAGAATATAGAATTTCTGTTTTTGGGTTATCTGCCGGCCTTTATTTTAGAATTGTTCTTGATTATTCAGGTGCGTGAGCTGGCAGGTATCGAATCCTATGCGCTACTGCCTGTGCGAGATATTCTGCTTTTATCGATAGTGGTTAATGCTCCTGTCAGCATCATCACAGGGATGCTTTTTCCGATTGCCTGCCGGTGGTTTCAGCAGGAGCAGGAGCTACCTGTCTCGCGTGTGTACATTATTGAAGCGGCAGGCAGTTTCAGCGGCGGACTGGGGGTGACCGTCCTTTTGGGGCTTGGTGTTAGCTCAATGAGGGTATTCTTTATACTTGCTCTTGTTGTCTCATTAGCGGCCTTTGTCGTGCAGCTTGCCAAAGTAAGACAGCACCCAAAATCAAAAATTCGGATGCAGCTTATGTCTTTAATCCCGCTTTTTGTTGTGCTTTGTCTGGCCCTTGGAGCGGATAAAGCATTAATGAGCTATGTGCGGGTTATAAAGTGGACTAAGCTGCTTCCCGCCGATGCATTGACCGGCTCATTCCAAACAGCTCAGGCTGAGTATCTCTATGGCCTTTACCACGGGCAGTGGATAGCTATTCGTGAAGGAAGTGTATGTGAAGCGCTACCGGATGAAAGCACTACCGGTCGAATAGCTGCTATTGGTTTGTGCCAGAATCCTGATGCCGAGCGGGTTCTGGTCGTTGGCTCAGGGTTGGGTCTGTGCTATCAATTCCTGCGCCTGCCGCAAGTTGAGCATGTAACCTGGGCACACTCCGACAATGAATACGTGCAGGAGGTTAGCAGATTTATACCGCCTGAGCTTAAAGTCACAGATAAGCGATTTTACCATTTGGCTGGTGACATCCGCTCACTATTGGCCAAGGAAAAACGATATTACGACTTAGTGATTATCAATCTGCCTGATGCGACGAGCTCGGTTCTGAATCGGTATTACACGCTTGAATTTTATCGCCAGGTTAAGGAGGCACTGCGGCCCGACGGCGTTTTGGCAGTCCGTGTAGCGGGGGGTGAAAATATTATGGGTACCGAGCTAATTAATCTCGGCGCCTCGACGAAGCTGACCCTTGAGAAGATTTTCTCTCAGCTTGTACTAACACCCGGCGAGGACACATGGTTTATTGCATCTGATTCTGAAAGACTTACCGGTGAGCCGGGAAGCTTGCGAGACCGGTTTGCAGCAATAAAAGGTGGGGGTAAGATTTTCCCCGCAGAGGGTCTGCTTTCCGTTTATTTGCCGGACCGCGCTGCTGCTGCTGTCGAGAACTATGCGGGCGCAGATTTGCCTGAGGAGCTGTTGATTAATCGTGACCGCAGGCCTCTGACTCATTTGTACAGTTTATTGCTTGCAGCGAAACAATCGGGAGCTCCAATCACAAGACTTGTTAAGCTATTGGCAGTGGCTGGCCCGCTTGCTTTTATTATCCCTATTATTGTTCTGGTGGCTTTACGGTTTATCTACACCCTGAAAACAACTCAGCAAGTTACATCGGAAGCTGCTGCTGGCAACGGTCTATACACCGCATCGTCGTTGTCCAGCTTTGAGAGTACGTTTTTGGTTTTTTCAGCTGGCTTGGCAGGTATCGGCGTTGTGATTGTTTTGATGTACCTATATCAAACTCGTTTTGGGTCACTGTATTTGCATATTGGGGTTGTTTCATCTTTATTTATGGCGGGCTTAACTGCGGGCGCCATCTTGGTCAGGCGTGTGCTGGTAAGCAGGAAAGGCGTCCGGGCAGATATACTGTTGTTCACAGTAATAGCTGTGCACGCACTAATACTTGCTGCGATAGCTTTTTGGCCTGGCGAAAAACCCACACACCTTGTTTTTGGAGTTGGTTTTGTGCTTTGTGGCTTGTGTGCAGGCTGCTACTGGCCGCTGGCCGCCCGGCACCTTGAAGATAGTCGCTTTGAGGCGGGACATACAGGCCGTAAACTTTAGATGGCTGACCATCCCTATGCCTCCGAGGGGAAGCTGTTTACCGGCCTTGCACTGAACCCTCACCCCGTAA
>Ga0114922_10003320_pt1 | contig 15025 bp, 25 predicted proteins | sample AartaG_FD_100975 | JGI IMG/M metagenome (GOLD analysis project Ga0114922, IMG submission 100975) | Deep subsurface microbial communities from Aarhus Bay to uncover new lineages of life (NeLLi) - Aarhus_00045 metaG | ecosystem: Environmental > Aquatic > Marine > Oceanic > Sediment | place...
GCTAGTAGGTCATCTTCTTTTTTTGCTAAATTCATTAATGTCTTCCAACCTCTTGCTTCTATACTATTTTCTCTCATTCTATCAAACCTTGATTTTTAATTTATTAATCAATTTGATTAAAAATAAAGCATCATCATTTAACTCTATTTCAAACTCCCCAGTTCCAAGTTCATCAGGAATAGTTATATCATAACGATAATCAAAATAATCTGAGTGGCCACGTATCGTAATAAAAATATCTAAGATGCTTCCCCCCATAACCCCTTACAGATACTAATTCAAAATTTGTATAACTCCCTCCACATAAACCATTGAAATAATTACGACTAAAATGAGTCTTCTCATGCTCCGCACATATATTATTAACAGGAACAGTAATAATAATCATTCCACCAGGTTTCAATATACGTTCCATCTCTAACATAAAATCAAGAGTGTTAACAGAAAGATGCTCCAAGCTATTCTCCATCCGTATCTCATCAACACTATCACTCTTAAAAGGTAATGGTAACTCTGTAAGATCAATATATTCTATTCTATCATCAACTGGGTATTTATCATAACATTCCCAACCAGGTTTATATGTCCTTGTTCCAAGTAATAATTTCATAATTCATTCCACTCTTGCTATATTTTTCATAATAAACCCTCATGTTTCTTAACAAATCCATTTATTCCCCTTAATTAAACTAACTTAAAACATACTTACAATCCTTACAAATAAAACGAAAACCTATCCTAATACTATCTTGTAATCCTATTTTTTTACCACAAACATAACATTTCATTTCGTAATCCTCATCTTATAATAATCCTCAACAGCAACCACAACACAACAACCTAACCAAGTAAGCAAACTACTGACCAAAGCAACCATAATATACCAAAACATCCTTATTCAACAACCCCCTCTCTTCTAAGAACCTCTATAAAACTATCAGGCAAAACATGATCACCATGACTCCATATCAACATACAACCATTATCACAACCCATAAAAAACTAGCCTCCTATATACGATGCAATAATCAACAGAATACCCCCTATAACAGTTAATGATAGACTAAACCACCAAGGATTCATCACTTTTGACTCTGTTTCCATAATCTCCGTTCCTCAACAACTCTTTTTTTATGCTCTAAAAAACTCTGATGCTCATCGAAAACACCCTTAGTCTTTTTACTGAACATCTGCTTTTTTTCAGCATTTTTTTCTAAATCATCCACAACCTCAGGATCAAACAATACTTTCTGCATTATTTTTCCTCCTTATCTTCTTCAAAAAATTTTTTATCACATTGTCCAGTATTCAAAAATTTTCTAAAAAATGCAGGGAAATTACAGAAATGTTTGTTATGATTTGATCCATAAAATTTTTCTAGATGATCCATCATCAGATTACAATCACTCATCAAAATATTGAATTCATCTAATTCTGTTTTATGACCACATTCAGGACAAACAAAAGTTGAAAAATATTTTGATAAAGCTATATCTAATCCTTTTCTATAGTTTCCATCTCCTATCCTGTCGAGTAAAAAAATCTGACTTGAAGGGATTCTTTTTACTTCTGTAAATGTTTTCCCATCGTTTTGTTGTATTCTTCTTACTTTAGAAATCTTTTTTGCGAATTTCTGATTATCTTTGAACTCCTGTTGTTTTATCATATTGTGGATGTTTTTTTTCATTTTTATATCCCTGTGTATGTTATTTGTTAACGTGTATTATGTTACATTTTTGTTACTGTTACACTTGCGGGAAATGTAACACTTTACTATGATCATGACACCTCTATTTCATGAGAACTAAATAGTCCCCACTCTAAGAGATATCACACGAAAGTGTTACGTTTTTGTTACAGTTTTGATTATTTAGTAATCTTTAAATATGAGAAGGGAAAAACCTTAGTTTCGAGTGTTACACTTTTGTCAAGTGTTACTGTTACATTTTTGTAACACGACAATGATTGACATGATATGTGTGGTAGATTATAAGGAGTAAACTGTGGAATTTCAGTAATATGAGAAAAGAGGCAGATCGTGCAATATTTCATTTTTTTCAAAAATAGCGGAGGTATTCTTGAGAGTAAAGAAAAATAGCTTTCTGCCTCTTTTTTTGTGAGACCAGGCTGATTTTTATAATTTGAGGAGAGGAGGAGGAAACATGAAAAAAGGTGTGATGCTGGATAGAATATATCCTCCATTTCAGCCTGGTTGTCACTCTGTATTTCTTTAGCTTGTGATCCGAATACTCCATTTGGTCTGAATAAAAGTACAACTAATAAGAAGAATAATAGGATGATTGTCAGGATGGCGCATTCATATTTTTTACAGAATTTTACAATGTTGTTTATGCTCCCACCCCCACAATATTATCTAAAGAAAAAAGAAAAGGTTTAATGAGATAGTTTAAAAACACCAACATGTTTGTATATTTCGAGTGGAACTCCTTCGAGAGCTGATTTCTATTCCAACTCAAATCGAAGTTGTCTCTCGGAGGGTTTCCAGTTGAAACGGGGGTAAAACCCTCTGGTTTTGATTTTAACGTGTTTTCCTCAACAATCCGATGATGGTTTTTAAGGACACGTTTAAACCAATCATATGGTGCTAGTTTATAGTATTGCTCTGCATCTCGTATGTAGTCCATAGTGGTCTGTATTTGTTCATGTCCGAGCCAGTTTCTAACCTGATATTCATCGTAATGTTCTGTTTCTATTTTGGTTTGTATGAGTTTAGCTATGGCACACCAATGTCTGCTGATGTATGGATGATACCAGGGGTATATTGGTTTGACATATTTATTTAGGAACATACGATATTGGCTGTCATGTAATGGTTTACCATTTTTCCTGAGATACAGGTAGTCTTTGGAATGTTGGTTTTCAACTCTGTTTCTCCAGTGGTCTATCCAGTTTTTAAAACTTTTACGTGTTTTTCCATGTAGTATTATATGATCTGGTGCTATGATTCTTTTTTTGTAATGTTTCTTTTTTTCTGTGATTGTTATAATACCGTTATCTAGGTCTATATCTGTGGTTTTCATCAGTATGGTTTCACTAGGGTTTCTCCAGCCTATTAGGTATTCATGTGTCAGTGTGTATTGCAGTAGGCTGTTGTTGTATTCATCATGGGTATATTGATGGTGTAGTTGTTGGTATACTGTGTTGGGTAATGGTATATGTTGTGGTCTGCTTGGTGGTCTGCTTGGTGGTTTATAATTCCATGTTGTCCCTAGTCCAAATGGTATGTTGTATGCGATTAAAAATTTCTGCATTGTCAGCCATTCTTGTGCTAGTGCATGTGATCCAGCATGTTCTATTTGCTCTCGGTAGTCCATATGTTTCATAAAATCTGTGAAACATGGTTTTCTAAAGTTTACAGGGATTATGTGTGTCTCCATGAATCGTGCATAGTTCATATGGTTTTTTACTGTGCTAGGTGATAATCTTTGTCTGACTATCATATGCCAGTATATATCCTGAAATGTTGCGTTTTCTGGGTTTAAAACAAGTGGTGTTTCTAATCTATTATATCTGTTTATGTTTACATTTTGCATCCCATCCTCTATATCTTTTTCCCCGATATGGGGTAATATCTCATCGTTTGGGATGTTATTAAACATTTCTATCAACTATTCATTAACTCTATTTTTCCCATCTCTGGTATTATAACTAGATAAGAGTTCATATTGCTAAAATAATAAGAATTTAGAACCTGTGTATGATTCACCCAGAAAAGCCATCCCTTGTTGTATCCTGCATTTTCTACTGTTACACTATCATCATACATCGGAGTGAACAGATCTCTCATTACTTGGAAGTTATATTGACCTTCTGAGATACTTTTTTTTTCTTCAGATTCGTAGTAGTTTTCAAGATAAGTGATACGTGCATCCCGTGTACTTATAACTGAAGATTGCCATAGTAGGATAAATGCGAACATTGAGATTATAAGGATACTTGATATTAATAGTAAATAAACAATTTTGTTATTACTTTTTTTATCTTCCATCTTATCGTTCATACCTCTTTATTATAATTTTTTAGGATTTTTTTTAGATCCAGATTATGAAAACAAGTCATTTAGGAAACCCTCCTAAAAATAGGATAAAACCAACTAGGATTATCCCTGTGCAGATAAGCTCGTATGCTACTGCCAATCTCTGGATCTCTTTTTCAGAGTATCCTTTATTACGATAATGTGAGAATAGATATCTATCAATCAGACTGTTTTTATACCATGTTTTTTGTGTCATTCTGTCCTCTCCATCATTGTTATTGTCGCTGATCCATTTTTGATATGTTTACCCTCAGAATTTGCTTCTTTGTAGATTAGATGTTTGAGATATTGTTTGATGCTTGGTTCTCCACCGTCTATTCTGAATTCATCAGCCCATCTATTGTAATCCTCAAGATCAAAAGGCATCCCTATTGCTCCCCTCCTTTGTATAGCTGGGTGGTGTATGCTTCTAGGCTAATGGATTGAACGGTCATCACTTTACTCTCCATGTATGCCCACATTTGGGACATTTTATTTTTTTTGTAATTGCTGTATCTGATGTTACCAATTCAACACCTTTTTCAATTCGTTTAATTGCATGATAAACTATATCATTTGATATTGGCTCTATTCCTGCTTTAATTCTACCTTCATTGATTTTTTTTGTAATTGCTCTGTGACCTGCACCATAAACTCCTTTTTTGTACGCTTGTTTAATCCAACGTAATTCAACTGATGTAAGTTTTGTTTTATTAGTTTGATAGTTATCTCCCATCTATAAATCAGCTCCACAAGTATCAAGGATCCATCTGCCTTTTACAGCACCTTTACGATAAACTCTACCCGAAGTAACCTCTTTAGGAAAAATATGTTCTACAATCCCTTTTACAATCTTATTATCACATTCAGAAAGATAATCAGTCCACTGTTCAACAGCAGAGTTAAACTCTTTAGTAACCTTAGACATTTTAGAAATTTCCCTCCATTGTTGAGCACACATTACATACTCAAAATCTAGGCTATGCAGTTTGTATGCATTAATTCCTGTGTCACATGTTGTTCTAAAATTACTTATTTCTTCAACAAAAGCATTTGATTCCCCTTCTCTACTTATAGGGTAACTTCGAAAAACAGCAACATACTCTTTATTTCTAAAATTGTCATTTCCTGTTTCATCTGCAAGGGCATTACCAATAAATTCATTATTTTTACAAAAGATATGTAGTTCTTGTAATACAATACTTAATGGCCCTTCTTCATCAAGAGAATTTAAAAGGTTAAATGTTTCTTCATTTGAAAATTCACCATTTATTAAAGAATTGAAATTGATTTTTAGTTTATTTGTTTTAAGTTCATTAACAGAAATATATGGTAAATGTGGTATAGGTAATAGGTTGACATTTTTAGAATACGATCTGGTTCCTATTATTTTACCTACTTTATTCCCATTTAAATATCCTACGGTTTTTTGAAATTCCGCGGTCTTTACATACTTTTTATACATATATTCATTTACTGTCAAGTCTGATTCATCTCCTTATGTTTTCCAGAAGCAAAACAATCAATACAAAACAACCCTTCAGCAACTAAAAGACCCTGTTTTGATCCAACAGTTAATTTTTTATCACAAAAACGACAATGAAAATAAAATGTAGGCATCAAAATTTTACCCCATACTTTAACAGGTTCTTTAATTTCTACGATTTTACCTTTTTTTGTTCGTACATTTTTTGTTTTGTAAATTGGAAAACCGTTTTTATCTCTAGCATCTCTATATCCATATCTAAATTTAGGATATGTTTCTTCGGTCATTTTTTGCATCCCCTAAAACCCCTCCTTATCAGATATCGAGCTGGTTTGACCATTACTAGTAGCTACAAAATCAGGATCCCAGTTGTGGATATCATGCATTATCTCTTCTTGTTTCCTGGTTCTATGTTCAACATCAACAGGAACCGCTATATCCTCTTCTAAATCGTTTTTAGCCTCTTCAATTAGTTTTCTATAAGTCCTTTCAATAGTTGTTTTCTTGTTTTTTAACTCAGGATATCTTTCAATGGTATGTGTCCAGATTTTTTCATAACTCTCCCCGATCAACTCAGGGTAATCTTTGATAACATCCCTTACTTTGGATTTAATTGTTTTAAAACTATGGATCATATTCCGTATTATTTTAAAATCAGATCCATAAAGAGTTTTATAGATAAGCTCCCGATACTCCTTAGTATGTTTACAGAAAGGATTGTTTTTTAACTCATTATAATGAAAAGATTCACAACTGCAATGTACATGTTTTGTTTTTTTAAAAATCGACAAATGATGAACAACTCCAACTCTTGTTTGAGAGGCAACAGGTAAAACAACAACATCATCACAAGGGGATGGTGTTATGTTGATTCACCTCCATCGCTAGTCCAAATATTCAGCCCTTCGAAAACTGTTTGATCCTTAATACTGTCCCAGAAACTTTTATTACATGTCTGTGTATAACGTGGATCCTCTTTTTTACTATTCTTTTTGTATTTATAATAAGTAAAACCATGACGTTTCAGATCTTCTTTAACATCAATAGTTTTTTTACTTCCATCACGTATTACTATTGCGATATTGTCAGAATTATTACTAGTATTATCATCATCATACTGGTTGTTTGTGTTTAATGGTTGTTGACCTGGGTTAATGGTTTTATCTTCTAAAATATCAATAATAGATCTAGCCTTTTGAAAATCTTTTTTTGAATCATCAGGATCTATCTCTATTTTCACCTTCATTTTTTTATCCCTCATTCTCCCCATATAGCTATGGGGGTGAGAGACACTACATAATACGAGGTTTGAATGGGATGCATCCCCCTATTTCTACCAGCCTTAAGGGATTAATTTTATTATGCAATGTCTCTCACGTTGGTAATTCTAAATAATCAATTCCTATGAAGCATCCACTTTTTTACTCTCATTCCCACCACTATTATTTTCAGATTTATATTTATTAGAATTACGTAAAAAACGTTCATGTCCCATAAAGACACAAACACAATCATTCTCATCAAGCTCCCAAGAAAGACGGTCTCCTTTAGGTAAAACATCTAAAACTTCTTGGGGGATATACACCCTATTACGTTCATCAATTTTTGATACTCCAAGTTGTTTCATATTGCCTAATAGGTAATTACCTATTGACTATATAAGCTTTTACCTAAAACCCTAATAGGGGATTAAAGCTTTTATATTACTTTTGTATATAGTAGAATTATGGGGAAAATATTAGGTTCTGCTAGTATTGATAAAGACTTTCGGATATATATACCAAAACAGGTCAGAGAGATACTAGAACTAACTTCAAATAATGAAATTGCTTTTGAATTAGATAACAACAAGATTGTGATATGGAAAAATATAATATCTAGAGAAACCGTTCGTAAGATTAGTCAGGTTAGAAAATAGTGTTTAGGCATTCTTGAAAAATATTATTTTTTTCTGCTTTAATTTTTTGTAATGCTGTCTCTAATGTTTTGATATTTTCTTCTTTAAATCTACATTCTTCTGCATATTTACAGTTTAAGCATTTGTTATACATCATTTCAAAACAGTTTTCTATTACAATTTTTTCCATTCTTTTTTTTCGCCTCCCTGAGCCGATTAGATAATGTTAATCATAAATATAAAACCCTGCTATGGGTTTTTCCTATATAACTCTAGAAATGTAGGTAAACATCTATTTTTGTAGTAAAAAAGGGGGGTAGTGGTGCATGTGCGACTGCGAACCATTAAAGATAAAGTAAATAATAATATCATAGAAAGGTATCATGGTAACTGGCGTGAAAGAGATAAGGTAATGCGTGGTTTAGAAGATATGGAAAACTCACAGGAATTGTTAGAGAACTATCGAACTTATTATAATTTCCTTAGAAAGCATCAAGGTTTAGAAAATATTACACCTGCACAAATGGCAGGGATACATCTTAATCTTGATAGAAACCGAACGTTTGATTTGCTTAAAAGAAGTGTATCAGCCGAATGCAACAAACAATAACCATCAGTCGATTATGCACCAGAACCGTAGGGTTACTGAAAGTATTATATTCAATCAAAACATTATCCTCTTGGTGAGAGGAGAGTTTGAAAGATATGTTAATTAAAAAAACCTGTTTTGTAATTTTAATAATATTTTTAGTTTTAATTACATATGTAGATATAGTAAATGCTTATCCGCAGGAACCTACAATAATTTTTGATCAAGTAGAATATCATATTGGAGATACTGTAAAAATAACACTGTATTGTGAAGAGAATATAGACGGGTTTTTAGTGGATATTATATACGGATCTGATGGAATAGATTATGTAGAAGATTAGGTTCTGTATCATATTGTGGTGGTCTATTAGCGGTGTCCCATCGGTGGTGGTCGCTCCTAACCACTTTCTTGGGCTTTCTGATATTGAATTGAATTATGCATAAGCGTAACCCATTTATTATTACCTTCAACCGTAATTCCCGCTTCCTCACTGGGAGTTTTACCATCTAACGATTCGTGTGGTTTAATGTAATTGTAGTATATCCTATGTCCATCAACGATAGGAGTATCTTCTATTTTAAGCCCACGCATGGTTTTCTCACGTTCACGGATACTTCCGTGTAATCGTTCTACATGATTATTATTTGGATGGTGTTGTAAACCAACATTCCACAGATGTTCGGTCTCATGGGTGTTGGTGATAAATTCCTTCTTTACAGCACTCTTATAGCTACCGAGACCATCAGTTACCATAAACTTAGGTTTACGACCACCTGCATTTTGTTTTGCTTTCTGAAAGACCATACGTGCATCCCTAGTCTTTCTCTCAGTTGATACCACACTTGCTAATTGGTATCGTGTTTTTTCATCCATTACGTTCCAAAGGTATTCCCAACTGCCATCTATTTTTACCATCATTTCATCGGTATGCCATACCGTTCCTATATCGGGTTGTATGTCATTTACATACTGGTTCATTATTCCTATGTATTTTTCAATCCAACGGTATACTGACATGTGACCGATATTTAGATTGTAAAACTGTTTCAGGTGATGCTTGATTTTACGGAGACTAACACCCTTGAAATATAAATCTAAAGTCAAAGCGATTATCTTAGGATTATATTTCATGTTTTCAAAATCTATGTTATTCACGAATTTACGGTTACAATCCTTACACATGTATACTTGTTTATCGTTCTTTTTTCCATATCGTATAAAGTTAGTCGAATGGCAAAATTTACAACATTCGATTTCATAATCCTTTATTTTGATATTCTGTTTAACTTTTAGATTTAATTGTTCAAATTTATCTTTAAGTTGCTTCCAGATTTTTACACATGCAATATGTTTACAAGGTACTCCTCTAAGTTCAAAATCAGGACAGGTACATTTCCAATGACGGCGAAAAACATGAACTTGATAAGTACCATTCCCTGTTTGTGAGGGTACTATCCAAGTGTGAGGGTTAACTTCTTTTGGTTCTATTCCAAGTTCTATAAGTGTCATTCCACGTGCCTTGCGTTTATTAATCATTTCTTTAATATCTATTTTTTCTTTCATTGCGTTTGTCACCAATATATAGTAATGCATTAGAAGTATATAAATATTGTGGTATCACATTTATATAGTTATAACATATATTGTTTTTTATGAAATTACAGAAGGTAAAAGCAAGAGAATATAAAGGTAAACCTATCTATAAGTATATTATTGTGATACCTCCAAAAGATATTGAAGAACTTGGATGGAAAGAAGGAAATGAATTAGACGGAATAATAATCAAAGATAAAGGATATTTCTTAACTAAAAAGTAAGATCATGGAAAAGTCATCACATATTTTTCTTTCAATTTATCAATAGTATCCTCTAATGTTTTCTGAATTTCCTTAATCTTTTTTGAAGTAATAAAAACATTATCTATCTTTTCTACTATCATATCAAGCTCATCAGGATTTGAAGGTATTCTTATTTTAAAATTAATAAAATTCTTTTGATTCAATCTAAACCTGCTCATTTTTGTTGAACCTGTTGAATGTTTTCTAACCTCATCAACAAAAACAGGATTAATACAATAATAAAATAAATACTTTATCAGATTTTTTGAATTATATTTTGTTTCCTTTGCCATAAACTGGGGAAATTCACCAGAAACATAACAATTATCATATATTTCTTTATCAAGTATAGCAAAAGAATTTTTATGAGCAAATAAACGATTGTAGATTAAACAACCCTGTTTAGTTTTAAATAATTTATTAGCTTTTATTGCCTTACCTTTTTTCGTGTCTTTTAAAAAAGCACCTAACGCATTACCACTTACGCCAACCAAAGTATAATCCTGATTTGATTTAACAGTTTCAGAAACACGATATTCATCAACTAAATCATTAATAATAAGTGTATCCCAATCTGTAATATTATCAAGATTAATCAATTTTGATTTAAAAAACTCATTATAGATTTTTTCTATATCTTTAAATTCATTTTGTAATTTTTCTTTTGCATTTATAACCTCAGTTAAATTAGTTTTTACCTTTTTAATCTGAGACATATAATGTTGAGGATCAAGGCGTTCTTTTAATTTATCACCAGTGATAACGAAAATTCGGTTGCTATCAAAATCATGTTTTCCTTCATCAATAAATTTTTTATAACTAAATAGAATCTCTGGGAGTTCATTACCAGGTATTTCTAAACCACTTGAAGAATAACCTGTGTTTTCACAAACAGCCATAAAAATATCTTTTTGTTTACCATCATCAGGTTTTTTCTTTTTAATGAAAAACAATAAAGAAGTAGTCGCCTTTGCACCATAACCTGAAAATGTGTCATAATTTAAACTGACTATTGCATTTATCCAAGTATGTTGTCTTATATAATCTCTAACATAATCATATTTTTTAGTATTAAAAATACCTTCAACAATGACAATACCCACTCTGCCATTTTCAGGTTTTACTAAACGAATAGTTCTTTCGATAGCTAAAACTTCTCTTTCTTGAGACTCCCTTCCTTTCCCTAAATCAAAATTGTTTAAAATTTTTTTATCATTTTCAGTAGAACCAAAAGGAGGATTTGTTAAACAAATATTAAAAATATTATCATCGATAACCTTGGGAATATTTACTAATCCATGATTTAAATGGATACCAGTATGACCATCACCATGAACAATCATATTCATTTTACAAGCTTGGATAGTCCGTTCTTTCCAATCTATACCAAATAATGACCTATTGGATAATTCTTCTTGCCATTTTTCTTTTTCTTCATCTGAAAAATCTTGTAACCTAATTTTTTCATTTATAACATCAAATGCATATATTAAAAAACCGCCAGTTCCACAGAAAGGATCAACAATTTTTTCCCCTATTTTTGGGTTTATCACATCTACCATAAATTCAACGACATTTCTTGGAGTGAAATATTCACCTAAACCTCCAGTAAAAGTTGAACTTAAGAAATATTCAAATGATTCTCCTTTTACATCAAATGCTGTTAAGGAAAGATCATAATTCTCAAATAGTTCAACAATTTTTTTAATGGTTCTATCTTTTAATTTAATTTTATCATTTTCTGGAAACAATTCATTATATTTTGGATGTTTGATAGTTTCTTCATAAATTTTTTGTACAATATTTACACCTAAACCATCCCTTGTTTTATTGTAAATATTTGAAGTAAAACGATTGTTTTGTGCATTGTTTTTTTCTTCGTACATTTTACAAAATAGGATTTTACTCATTTCATCAAATGCTTCTGCGGGATCGTATCCTTCATTATTTCTGATTGTATTATGACATTGTTTCAAAATATTTCTAAATGTCTTTACATCATCTATTATAAAAAGTTCGTGAACTGCTTCTAATCTAAGTGATGTTTGTATTTCTTTACTAATTATTAAATCAACAATGTCTTTACTTAAATCCTTTTTATTAGGTAAATTTTCGATACGGTTTTTTGTTACTGCTTGATAGATTCTTGTTTGTAATGAATTTGTTAAAAGAACAAGTGGTGCTATTTTTGGTAATAATCTTGCATATGAAATAGCTTGTTCTACTGCTTGTTTATTTAATATTTCTTGTGGTGATTTAGTTTCAACAAGGATTATAGGGGATTCTTTTTTTTTATCAATATATACTACAATATCTGCAAATATTGTTTTTTGTTTTCTCCCTTCTTGAACTTTAATGGATTTATTAAATTCCATTAATTCTTGTGAATAACCTTTATTTTCAAGATAGGGAACAGCAAACTTAAATTTTACATCATCTTCAGATATATATCCGTTATTTATCTCCACAAATATGAATAGATTATATACTATTTAGATTTTTTGTATCAAATTAAAAATAATTATTTTTTTGGTATCCCCTATTTTTTTGGCAGAAAACCTCAGTATCCAAAGTTCTCTAAAAGCGTATGTTTGGTGACAAACGCAAAGGGGATACCGATAATACCAATGTAAAATGAGCTTATTAAATATTTACCAACACTAATGAGACACCGCTAATGGGACACCACTAAATGATACAGAACCGAAGATTATGATTTAAAATACATTTCTGCAACAGGTAACACAGCTACAATCGCCTTCCGTGCAAGTAAAGGAGATACATATATAACTGTAGAAGCATGGGCTTTTGAGACACCATCGTATGAAGGGGGGATACCATCTGATGAAACAACATCACAGGTTTTTGTATCTGGAGTTAGTAGGGATTCTGATGATTATGGCGGCGGACATACTGATCCATGGTTACCTTGGGATCCTAGTGATGGAAATTGGGAGACCAGTACAGAAATACAAGAAGAAAATACAAATAATCAGAATGCGATTCCATGTATCCTAGGTGTAATCATTATCATTCTAATTATTATAATTTTTATGTTAGCGGTAAAACCTAAACCTAAAAAACAAGGGAGAATCTGCCCGAACTGTAACAGACCTATTCCTGCTGATGCTGATATCTGCCCGTATTGTGCAAAAGACTTTAAAGACAAATAACATCTTTTTAACTACCATCTAACTACCTATTTTACGGTGATTTTAATTACCGTTATACCTTTATGCCTATATCGGTATATCGGTATATAGGTATAAACGTACAATTATTGATACGTTTTCGTATGGTTTTTGATACGTTTTACGTTGCAGGTATACTTTAAGGTATATACCTAACAGTAGAGTATAGGGGGATTATTGAAAGTATTGATTATCAGGACTGATAGATAGTACTGATAAATAGTACTGATAATCAGTGTTAATAATCATTAATAATTATTAATAACAGAATAAAGCAGAAACCTTAACAGATGACGTCTAGATCCATGAGCTCGTGGGCCCTCTGTTCTTCGAGAAAGTTTTTTAACTCAAAAAAGGCTGTTAAACTGATAGGTTTACTTTGTAAAATAAGATATGGCTATATGGCTATACATACAGTAGTAATTATCTCATTAAACAATTATATAATCAAATAATTAAACAATTGTTTAATTGCCTAATTTTGTTACAACTTAATATGTTAATTCTCAAAATCAGGTACTACCAAAAATTGATACCACCAAAATCTAAATGTAAATACTTTTTTTTAAAATTTTTTTTAAATTTTTTGCTACTAATGAAAACACAGTTACTCCTGTTAAAACCACTAAAAATCAAAAACGCACATATAAATATACCTTCTACTTTTATCAATATTCAGATATATAGTATAATGCTTTGGGGGAAACACGTGGGTAACAACATTTAAAAAAAAATATTTAGCAATAGACCATAACGTGTCTTTGCATACTGTAATTGTGTTGTTACAGGACTTGAGTTAGCTATGGTTATCGTTTTAAGTGAAATCAGATGTCCCACCTGTGGGAAGAGACTTATTAAAAACCCTGACTGCGGAGGGGATTATCATCAGACTGTTGCAGGATATCGTCTACAGGAATACTGCAATGGCAATTGTAAACAAAACGGAGTACTAAGACCATTATTAGAAGGTTATGATCCTGAGTATATCAGCAACCGCAGGAAAGAAGGATTTGCTGTTAGAATAGCTCATGCTAAACGATTAGGAATCATTGAATCTAAAAAAATAGCTAGATCCTGTGATACAAATAATATCAATGAGTTTCTTATGGTTTTTGCTAAAAAAATCCAACTTCCACTTATGGAAGTCACTAATTTTTTAGGGGTAAAATAGAACCATTGGGAGATAAAATCTCCGTGGGAGAAAAAAAAGGTATCTCCTTTTGGTTCTTTTTACAAAAAAAAATGCAGAACTCTACAGATTTGTTTTTATTACTAGGGTTATTGATCGCCTTCGGTTTGATAACCCCCTGTGGAGAAACAGCAGGAGGAAGGTGTAAATGAAAAAAATACATAAAATATTTGGAATATTGTTAGTAGCAATGCTAACAATTGGAGCTAGTGCCATAACTGTTTCAGCATCAGCAATAGGTGATGATTACTCTATCAGTGGAGTAGGACTCGGATGGGTTCTTATCGGTATAGTAATAGTAATCGCCTTAATCGCCTGGGGTATGCAGGTTTCAAAGAAAGTGATAAAACCTTTTGTACCTGTACTTGCTATATTGTTTATTGTAGGTCTGTGTCTGCAATTTGTAGAAGTAGCTGAGGAACCCGCAGAGATAACACCTGGCGCATCTTGGTCAGTATCTGCAGTGTGTGGAACTGATGATGTAACTGTTGATAATGATGCTAGGACTATAACTGCTTTAGTCTGGGCTGATGTAGATCTTGAAGTCATCAATGGTACTGATGATGCAGCATGGGTGGCGATAACAGATGATCCATTGATTAATTTCACTGTATCACCGTCAATGGCTGAGGGTATCTCAACTACTACTCAACAGGCAACTACTCGATGTAGAGTCAGCAATCCAGATAAGACATTCACTGAGGATAGTACATCCTATGATTTATTCGCAGATGCCTCTGGCGGGGAATATAAAGATCTGAAATGGACCGCAGATGGCACAGATGAATACGAGGA
>Ga0114922_10003323_pt1 | contig 15018 bp, 15 predicted proteins | sample AartaG_FD_100975 | JGI IMG/M metagenome (GOLD analysis project Ga0114922, IMG submission 100975) | Deep subsurface microbial communities from Aarhus Bay to uncover new lineages of life (NeLLi) - Aarhus_00045 metaG | ecosystem: Environmental > Aquatic > Marine > Oceanic > Sediment | place...
GGGTGGTATTATTGTTTGTACAAGTATCTGTTAGCATCTTGTCATTGGATTATGAGGATAAGACTGTTGTTGAACAGGCCCTTATGCGTGTTAGTAATGCTAATTCTGTTCACCTCGATGTTATGGACGGCAAGTTTGTAAAGGAGAAGAGCTTTGACCATGAATTGGTGGCTGAGCTTAGCACTGACTTAAAGAAAACAGTTCACTTGATGATTAAACAGCCTGATAAAGTGGTTGATAAGTACATAAAAGCAGGTGCTGACACTGTTATCTTCCATCTCGAGGCCTGCCGTGCTCCTAGAAAGCTGTTAGAGCATATCAAAAAAAAGGGCGTAAAGGTGGGATTGGCTATTAGCCCTGAGACTCCTGTGAAGAAGATAGAGCCTTATCTAAAGGATGTTGACATGCTCCTGGTGATGACTGTTAAACCCGGCAAGGGAGGGCAGAAGCTCCTCAAAACCCAGGTCACAAAGGTTAAGAGCATCAGAAAGAAGATGCCCATGCTAGACCTTGCTGTTGACGGAGGAGTTAATGCTGATAATGCTCACGAGCTGATAGAAGCAGGGGCAAACATACTGGTCTCTGGTAGCTATATCTTTAATAGCACTGACCCCAAGATTGCTGTTGATATACTGAGGAATGCTTAATTCTAGCTTTTTAAGCCCTTTTTCAGAGAAAATATATAAATGTAGCGTCTTAACCGCCTTTTATGAAGGGGGATGATACTGATATGGGGGTAGTAAAATATGTCTAAATGGTATCCTCTTGGTAAATGGGTAGAACCTGCACTTGCTGCAGAAGTATGGCTTGAATACGGAAAAATTGCTCAACAGTTTTTCAAAGGAAAGCTAGATGGACACATCCTATACATTAATGGATATTTCTTTCTTTCTCAACATGATGTGGATATCATCCAGCGCGAGAGCTATTATGCTTCAAAAAGTCACAATGATGCTTTCTTTAAGAAAATGTTAATAACTATAAAGCAAGTAACAGAGGATCTAAAAGCTGCTTCACAGAATATCAGTTCAGTAACCGAATTTCTTGAACAATACAAGACACTAACAGGCGTATGGATGCCCTTAAACATAGTGGCAGAGGGTGTTGAAAAATATGTCCAAGAAACCGATAGTAAAGCATTCCAGTTAACAAAAGGATTAACGCAAGAGAAACCATGGACATTAAAGCAAGTTGATGAAATGAGGCTACTTAAAGAAAAAATAGGAATTATACCAAAAGATGAGTCATCAATCCCAAAAGAGTTCAAAGAAGTACTTAAGGAGCATGTGAAAAAATATGAATGGTTAGGAACACATCACTTTACTATAAATAAGCTTACAGTAAAAAAACTACTTGAACGTATGCGAAAGGATAAAATTGAAACAATTAGTGACAAAAAAATAAGTGGTGAAGTGGCATATCTAGTAAAACTTCTTGACATAATGGGATTTATTAGATTTAGATGCGCAGAAACAAGTGGCTACACTACATTTTATCTTTATCCGCATCTTTCATTATTGGCAGAACAACATAAAATTAGTTATGGGGAAATAGTAGAACATACTATCAAAGAGATATCGTCTGGCACAATCAGTCAAGAAATTGCAGAGAAGAGAAAGAAAAACACAGGATTTCTTTTTGATGGACAAGAACACATACTTACTAATGATGAAATTGCAAAATATTCTAATGAACTTATTACTCTCGATGCTGAAGATAAAAATGAGATTAAGGGTTTAGTTGCATGCAAAGGTTATGCAAAAGGAGAAGTTCGAATAGTGACTTGTCAGGAGGAAATGAAAGGATTCAAAGAAGGAATGATTCTTGTAGCATACGAAACAACCCCGGATATAGTTATTGCCATGGAAAAGGCATCAGCAATCGTAACAGATTTTGGCGGTATGACTAGTCACGCAGCTATTGTTTCCAGGGAACTAGGAATCCCTTGTGTTATAGGTACAAAGATTGCTACTAGGATGTTTAAAGACGGTGATTATGTAGAGGTTGATGCTGATAAAGGGGTTGTTAGGAAGATAACTAAAAAAGAGTTTAAGAAGTGGATTAAGGAATTGGAGAGAAAAGAGGCTGGTGCTGAGGTTAGCAGGATACCCTCAGAGCAGCTGGAGCTTGAGATAGCACCAGATTTAATAGCTTGGTTTAAGAGTGTAAACATGCAAGACCTACCTCTTGTTGGTGGCAAAGGCGCTAATCTTGGTGAGATGTTTGGAGAGTTTCCTATTCCTAATGGCTTCTGCATCACTGTTAATGCTTATAGAGAGTTCTTGAAGCAGAACAAGCTTGAAGATAAGATTTTTCCTTCCTTGAAAAAGCTTGATATTGAGAAAACAGAAGAATTAGATAAAGAGAGCAAGAGGGTAAGGGATTTAATCCTTGGTTCTGAGATGCCTGAGGCTGTCAAGAAAGAGATTGTTGAGAATTACAAGAAGCTCAAAGAAAAGTTTGTGGCTGTGAGGAGCTCTGCTACTGCAGAAGACTTGCCAACTGCCAGCTTTGCAGGGCAGCAGGATACTTACCTGAATGTAAAAGGAGAAGAAGACTTATTGGACTGTGTAAGGAAGTGCTGGGCTTCATTGTTCACTTCAAGAGCAATATACTATCGTGTTATTAACAAGTTCCTTCATGAGAAAGTGCTTATATGCGTTGTTGTGCAGGAGATGATTGATTCTGTTAAAGCAGGTGTTATGTTCACTGTTAACCCTGTTACTGAGGATAGGAACGAGCAAATCATAGAGGGCAGCTTTGGACTGGGAGAAGTAGTTGTTTCAGGGCAAGTGACACCTGACAGTTATACTGTACAAAAAAAGCCCTTTGAGATAAAAGAAGTTACTGTGAATGAGAAGAGCATAGCAATTGTTAAGGATAAAGAAAAGGGGCATAGCAAGAAGATAGAGCTTGATAATAAAAAAGCCAATTCTCAGTGCTTAACAGAAGACGAGATAAAAGCATTAGCAGAGCTAGGAATAAAGATAGAAAAACACTATGGCAAACCCCAAGATATAGAATGGGCAGTAGGGCCTGACAAGAAGGTATATATCTTACAGAGCAGGCCGATAACTACGTTGTGAGGAAGCTAGAATGATTAATGAATATGTATTTATGTGGTCTCAGAAACCCTTGTTGCCAAGTAATCATGCTACTTCAGTAGCTTTAAAACGAGGAGCAGATCCCTTGGATGTGTTTGCAACAGCTCATATTCTGCAATATTATGATGGAAAATTTATTAATACTTACATAATGAAAAAGGATTTAGAAAAGTGGAAAAGGGATAATAGTGTAAAATTTCTTAATACTTCTTTTTACAAAAAATATTGTGAGAAATATGAAAAAGATAATAATGCTTGGTGGTCATGGATAAGAGAAATAGAAAAAAAAGATTTTTCTAATACAACAAAAGATGAATTATTAGCATGTCATAAAATATTTTCAAAATTTATGGTTGATGCTATATCTTATTTTGGGAGTACAAGACCTGAATTTACTTATGCAGTTGAACAAAGACTAGAAGAAATACTAAAAAAATATTTTGGAGATAATTGGGGGGATGCATTTACTGCTTTAGCAACTTCTAGTGAGCTGGATGATGTTCAAAAAGAACAAAAAGATTGGAAAATATTAACTAAAGCCAGACCCACTGATGAAAACTTACTAAAACACGCATCTAAATATCCTTGGCTTGTTCTTGGTTCATATTCAAAAGAAGATGCACTTAATCATTTAAGAGAATTAATAAAAACTCATGCTCAAAAAGAAAATATTGAAAAAGAAGAGATAAATCAAAGGAAAGAAGAAATCCTAAATAAAGTCAAAGAAGAAAGACAAGAAGCAGAATATTTATCTAATTTTTTACAAGAACAGTCAGTAAGAAGAATGGATATTAAGGCTTATTGGGCTGGTTGTTATTATCTCTCTAGAAACCTACTAAAAGCAATTGCAAAAGCAATTGGTGTTGAATTAACAGACTTTATTGAGTTTATTTTACCTCCAGAAGTGGATGAGATTTTAAAAGGGAGGAAAACAATTAATGATCTCCCTCTTGAAAAAAGAAAAAAAGCGTATGTAACTTATTTTAATCCAGGAGAAGAAATAGTAATCACTCAAGGAGAAGAAGCTGAAAGGATCTTTAAGGAAAACATAAAACAACCTGAAGAAAGAACAGAAATTAGAGGACAAGTAGCATCAAGAGGAAAATGCATTGGAAAAGTAAGAATAGTTATGCCGGGGGATACTGAAATGCTGATGAGAGATATTAAGAATTTTCAGCAAGGAGAGATAATGGTTACATCAATGACACAGCCAAATATGGTCCCAATGGTTCAAAAAGCAGCAGGAATTGTTGCAGATGAAGGAGGGATAACTTCACATGCAGCAATTATTGCAAGAGAATTTAAAATTCCATGCATTGTTGGTTGTTTAGACTCAACAAGAATTTTAAAGAATGGAGATTTAATAGAAGTAGACGCGGATAAAGGAACTGTCAAGAAAATAAAATGAAACTCTTCAAAATACCTTTAAACGCAGGAGCAATGTCCAAGAAGAAAGGCCTTGAGAAGGGCCCTGATAAGATTGTTGAGCATCTAAAAGACTTTCATCTGTCTGAGAGAGGGATGCTCCCCTTGTTTGATGTAAAGGAGATTAAGGTTGATAATAGTAACTTAGGGCAATCCCACGCTCTTATCCAGAAGGAGATTGAGAAGATAAATGGTTATTGCGCTTTGGTAGGAGGCGACCACTCACTCACCTATCCTGCTTTCAGGGCTTTTGCTAAGAATAATCCTGGCTCAGGAATTCTTGTGTTTGATGCCCATCCTGATGTGCAGGAGAAACATGCTCCCCCCACTCATGAAGATTACCTTAGAGTTCTTATAGAGGAAGGAACCCTTGACAAGGACAAGGTTATCCTTGTTGGCACTAGGAATATGAGCAAGGAGGAGAAGAAGTTCATTGATGAGCACAAGATAAAGAATTATTCCATGAACAAGATAAGCTTTGACATCCTTAGAGAAGTAGCAGATAGCATAATGACTGTTGCAAGGCACTGGAGCAAGGTGTATATATCAATAGACATAGATGTGCTAGACCCTGCTTTTGCTCCTGGCACAGGCTATCAAGAGCCAGGGGGCATGAGCACAAGAGACTTGTTATATCTCATCCACAGGCTTAAGATGCTCAGGAATATCGGGATGTTTGACATAGTAGAGGTCAACCCTGATAAGGATATTAATGACATCACTGCCAGGACTGCTGCCAAGCTGGTGGTGGAATTGTCTTAAAACCTACAAAATTCCTTGAATTTTGAGGTTCAAAAGCTTAAAAGCTTTTGTAACCTTCAAAACCTTTATAAATCCATTCTCGTTCTCTTATGCTCACAATGGGTAGAATCAAGACTAGACTAGTGAAGGCAATAACACAGCAGTTGTTAGAGGAGCACAGAGATAGATTTAACACCAGCTTCGAGGATAACAAGCTAAAGGTTGTAGAGTTGACAGGGGTTAAGTCAAAGAAACTGAGAAACATTATTGCAGGTTATACTACCAGGATTATGAAAGCTGAGGCAAAATAGAACTAAGAACAACAACAATAACACGGGGGGATAAGAATGGCAGAGGACAACTCAATCTTCATTGGAAACAAGCCATTTATGAACTATGTTACCGGTGTGGTAGTGCAGTTCACGACCAAGGGAGCAAAAGAGGTAATAGTGAAGGCAAGAGGAAAGTTTATTAGCAGAGCAGTGGATGTGTCAGAGGTTGCTATGAAGAGGTTCATGAAGGACCAGATAGAGCTCAAAGGCATAAAGATTGACTCTGAGGAATTCAAGAACAAGGAAGAACAGGACGTTCGAGTATCCATTATTGAGATTACACTTGCAAAGAAATAAGTTTTTTATTCTTTTTCTTATTGTTAATTTGTTAAAAAGATTTATATATGCAGGAACATCTCATGTTTACATGGAAATAAAGAAGAAAACTTGGCCAGAACTTTTTCAACGAATGTTTGATGGCAAGAAGAACACTGATTTAAGATTAGCAGATTTTGAAATAAAGGAAGGGGATGTGTTGGTATTAGAGGAGTATAATCCTGAAACCAAGGAATACACAGGAAGGGTTTTAAAGAAAAAAGTAAAAAACCTTAACAAAGTAAACTTAACCGATTTTCATACACCTGAACAAATAACAAAGTCTGGTCATTGGATAATTGAATTTGAATGAACCTTGGGTCCGTAGTGTAGCCTGGATATCACACTTGGCTTCGGACCAGGAGACCCCGGTTCGAATCCGGGCGGGCCCATTTATTAATTTATTATATAAAAAATATAAAAAAGAAAAGAAAAAGAGTTTTTTGAGTTCTTTCTCAGTGGGGGCTCACTCGCTGATTTCCTTTGAGACGGTTGGGTATATCACGGAGGCTTTCTGTGTATATAGAGTGATAGATTTGATAGTCATATTCGTAGAGAGTGTTAGGTGCCAGCACTTCTGCCAGCATCTTGTACTCGCATTTGTCTAGCATTTCTTCTAGGTTCCCCATTTTTATGGCGTCTAGCATATTAACCCTCCTCCGAATCTCAATATTAGGTGAGTTTTTAGATTATATAAAACTATTTTACCTGTTTTTTTGACAAATAAGGGAAAAAGTACTTTTTCATACCTTTTTGACTAAAATCTCACCTGTGTGTAGGTGTAGCAACACACTTTTCCATCCTTGAGGCTTGCCTGAAAATGTAGGTCCTGTTCAAGCACCTTGGTTCTGAAGTAACCAGAGATTATTGGCTTCACTTTTAGTGCTCCATACTCCTCCTTCTCTACAAGCACTCCGCCTCCTACTCCAAGGTTTTTTCCCACTCTTGCTCCTACCTCTCCTTCAACTCTGTAGTGTTTTGGTCCTGCGCTGATGTAGAGGTTGTTGGTTATGTCTCCCAGTGTCAGATAGGAAGAGAATATGGGGAAGTTTACTTCTACTGTTCCCAGGGTAAAGATGTTGGATGCCAGTCTTCCAATCTGCTGGTTGTATATCTGGTTACTCCTGTTCTTAAAAGCGTTCTTCAGAGTAAAGGTAAGCACTCTTGACTCCAAGTCATAGTTTCCTATTACAAACAAGCCGAGGTTAGGGTTATCTTTGGTTACCAGCACTCCTTCTATCTGTCTGCCCTTGGTCTTTCCAAGGCTGGCGTGCAGATAGTCATTATGATAGGCAGCATAGTATCTCAGATCTATGTCCCTGTTAGGGCTGACAATGGTTTTGTAGGCCAGGTCAAGGTTTTCTCCGTATAGCTTTACAGAGCCCCTGTGACCTGTCTTTCCGCCTTTTATGAATGTATTTTTCTGGCTTAGGTTTAGGGTTGTTTCTCCTAAGATTGGTATTTTACCCAGATTTTGACTGTATGCTGCTCCAAAGGTGTAGGCAGGACTGTAATTAGAGTCTCCTATACCTCCTCCATGTATCAGGATCAATTTTGTGTTCTTCTGGTTAACTGCTTTTAAAGTGAACATGTACTGGCTCTGCCTGCCTTCGTTCTTATCGAGTCTGAAAAGATATTTGTCATAGCTAACAGTAGTTCTGAGCTTGTCGTTCATGAATCTTTTGTTGTAGTCAAATACGTCTTCTACTTTTACTTCTAGGGATGGTTTGCTTGTTTGCGCATTGACTTGCTTTGGCACTGCCACTATGTAACCTGCAGTAAGAGCAGCCAGCCCCAGACTGAGTGCCCTTTTTCCTATTTGCTTTATTTTTCTGACCTTCATTTTCCTCACAACTACTATAGAGTGGTCAGTGTATATAAAACAATATTAGGCTTTTTTTTGACAAAAAAGAAAAATTTAAATACTTCATACCTTATATTATGGAATATGGTTAAATTAGACCTTAAAGATAAGAGAATACTGACAGTTCTAGACGAGAGTGCAAGAACTCCCCTGTCAAAAATAGCAGCAAAGGTAGGGCTCTCAAAGCAATTAGTAGACTATAGGATAAAGTCCCTTATAAGGAGAGGAATCATTAATGGCTTCACCATAAGATGCGACCTCACCAAGTTTGGATATTCAACTTACGGGGTTTACCTAAGGCTAAGGAACCTTACTGAGAAGAGAGAAAAGGAGATAATAGAGATACTCGTAAATCATCCCTTTACAAAGTGGGTGGTGCTGTGCGAAGGCAGATGGGACCTGGCCTTCTCATTGTCGGCAAGAGATGTGGTTGATTTTGACTCTAAATTCAGCAAGATACTGGAGCAGATAGGGAGCAACGTGGAGAGATACGACACCAACATTGTCCTCAAACTAAGGGAATTCTACCACAACCTCTTGGAAGAGAAGAGCATCTACAAGATAAAACCAATCTATCATGAATTCTCGTCCCAGAAAAAAGCAGAAAAAATAGACTCTATTGATGTAAAGATTCTAAAGGAACTGCAACTGAACTCAAGGGCAAGCCTGGTAAGCATAGCAAGAAAACTCAAGGTCTCCTCGGACATCATTAGGTATAGGATGAATAACCTGATTAAGAAAGGAATTATCCTTGAATTCAGAACAAGACTGGGATACAGAACTCTTGGCTATAGCTGGTACCAGCTCATAATCGACCTAAGAAGATTCCCAGAAGCAGAAGAGAAGAAATTCTTTGGAATAGTGCAGACCATACCCAGCATAACCTATCTTGTGAAGTGCATCGGCAAATGGGATCTTGAGATTCATGTCCGCGCCCTGAACACAGAGCATTTCAGGAAAGTACTCAAGAAGATAAGGCATTCACTCTCAGCTTTCATAGTCTCATATGACACAATGATAATATTTAAAAGGTACAAGAGCAGAGCCATCCCTCGAGGAGTAGCACAGGAGCTACTCAAAGGGGCAAAGAAAAAATGATAATATGTGACAAGTGCGATGGCAACTGCTGTAAATTGCTGGTTGTAGAGATAGAGACACCTGAGACCAAAGACGATTTTGAGGATGTCAAATGGTACCTATTCCATAAAGGCGTGTGTGTTTATATTGATAATGATGATGCATGGAATGTGCAGTTTGATTCTAAGTGCAAGCACCTTGATAAGAAGGGCAGGTGCATGATTTATGAGAAAAGACCTCCGGTGTGCAGAGAGTACCATGTAAAGGACTGCGATATGAACAGAGAGGAGATAAAAGAGTTCTTTGAGACAGCAGAGGAGTATGAGGAGTGGCTGGAGAAGAATAAGAAGTTTTAATCAATTCTATTCGAAAGCTTTATATCTAACATGACTACTTCTAAGTAGGTAAAATGTCTGTTCAATTTACATATCGCTGGGTAAATTCAAGAAAGAACCTAATTGAATTTGTACAGGAATTTTACGAAGGGGATGTGTTAAAAGAAGTAGGTACAAATCCAAATAAATGGCTTGATGAGTTAATAATGATCCATAATATGACAACAGGCCACTCTTTATCAGCTGGAGTAGGATTACACATCCCGCCAACACAAGATAAAGACTTCAAACAGATAGGGGAAAATGTCTTTTTCTACTCAGGCCAAAAAGGAAAACTAAGGGGTTTGTGGTTGCCCAAAGAAGTTCCTGACTACTCCCAAAGTCTAGAAGTCAGAGGAACAAAAATCCAATGGACGCATTATAAGCTAGGATCAAGAGCACAATTAAGAATAAATGAGGAATATGAAGGAATTTCCATAGAAGATTTTTTACCAGAGAACTTTGAACCCAGAAGTGAGGAAGTGAAAACAGATCGGAGACCTGTCTTAAGACTCAAATTAGATAATCAGGGCATAGAAGAAACCATATATGTAAAAGGAAGCCAGATTATTAAGAGCATTTATTATCCAGAAGCAAAACCAGGCTATAGACTAACCAGTATTTATAATATCCATAAACAAAGCTCTCAACAAGATTTGGATAAGATAATACAGCTTGCAGAGCAAGAAGTGCGGGTTCCTGATGTTGTTGGAGTATATGAATCTGATTATGAAGATTTCTTGTTTTTAATAGAAGTAAAAGGAGAAAGTCCAGACAAAAACTTCCCCAAACATAGGGATGAGATAATAAGGCAAGACGCCATGATGCTAGCAAAGTTCTGCAAACTGGGATACAGGAAAATTGATTTTGAATCATTCGATGACAAAATTTTTGACGGAAAAGACTTATACCTAATTGATTTTAATGAAATAATAGATCTTTACTCTTATACAGAGCCTGATTTTAGAGAAGTACTGATTGATACTAGTGGAAAAGAATTAAGGAAATTCAGAAATTTCCAAAAAGGGATTTTTACCATGTTACTCAAAGATGCTATTTATATTTACGATGATAGCTTACTTATTAATAAAGATCACAAAATTAAATATATTAAACATTTTTTTGAAGAAATGAAGTGGACTCTTACAGAAAAGAAAACAAATAGTCTATTAACCTTTCCTAAAGATTATCTCACTTATGGAGCCTATCTATGCATGATGACAGAAGAATGATTTTTCACTTGAAATCCACTTCTCCCCCCAGATAAACCCCTTTGTCAAGCCTTACAGGTCTCCAGTTATCCAGGACTAGCTTTGCATCAAGCCATTCTGCAAGCTCTTCAGGGTTGCCAATAGTGGCGCTTAAACCTATGAGCTGGAGATTCTTTAGCATTCCCTTCAGAACCGTTATCAACACTTCAAGGGTTGGTCCTCTGCCAGGGTCATTCAAGAGATGGATTTCATCGATAATAACAGTTTTCACCTGCCTAATCCAGGGAGCCTTGTGCCTAATAAGGGAATCAAACTTCTCGCTGGTTGTTATAATCAGGTCGTATCTCTCGAGATAAGAATCAGCACTGTCAATATCACCAGAGCTGATAGCAATCTTAATGCTGGGATAGTCCTTTTTGAAAGTCTTGTACTTCTCGCTTGCAAGAGCCCTTAAAGGAACAACATAGACTGCCTTTCCCTTGTCATGATAAATAGCGTTTAGAAAGGCCACCTCAGCAACCAGGGTTTTGCCAGAGGCAGTAGGAGTGCACACCAACAGGTTTTTATCTTCAAAAAGACCAGCAGTTATGCTTTTGGTCTGGCAGGGTCTGAGCTCGTTAAAGCCCCGCTTCTCAATCTCCTTATATATATTCTTAGGAATCTTATCCTTGTACTTGGAGAGCTTCATCTACATCTCCTCAGGCGCCCCTATGCCCAGAAGGTCAAGTGCATTCCTCAGCACTAGTTTCACAGAGAATATGAGAGCAAGCCTTGCATCCCTTGTCTTTTCATCAGCCTTTAGCACAGGGCACTCATGATAGAACTCATTAAAGGCCTGGGCTAGTTCTAAGGCATACCTTGCCACCAGGCTGGGCTTGTAGTTTTCAGCAGCCTCGCCAACAATGCCAGGGAAATCTGCTAACAGCTTGATAATCCTGAACTCACTTGGTTCCTTAAAACTCAGCTTTGCTTTTTCTGGCTTAAACTTCTTCACCTTTCTCAGGATTGAGCATATCCTTGCATGAGCATACTGAACATAAGGCCCTGTTTCTCCTTCAAAGCTTATGCTCTCCTCAGGGTTATAAGTAAAGTCTTTCATAGGGTCATATTTCAGGATAAAGAACTTGAGCGCTCCCATTCCTATGATATTCTTTCTCTTCTCAATCTCTTTCTTACCCAAGTTGGGATGCCTTTTCTTAATCTCTTTCTCAGCAACCCTCTTCATTTCCTCTACAATATCATCAGCATCAACAACAGTGCCCTCTCTGCTCTTCATCCTTCCCTCAGGCAGGTTTATCATGCCATAAGCCAGGTGATAGCAGTTCTTGGCAAATGGGAATCCGAGCATTTCAATAACCTTGAAGAGCACCTTGAAATGATAGATTTGCTCATTCCCGACAACATACACAGACTTGTCCATCTTAAAATCCTTGAACTTAACCTTGGCCAGATACAAGTCCTGGGTTATGTATAAGCCAGTGCCGTCCTTTCTTAGCAAGGCCTTTTTTCCAAGACCCTCATTTTCAAGATCAACCATTACTGCCCCATCCTCGTCCTTGTAGAACACGCCTTTCTTTAGTCCCTCTGCAACAATATCCTTGCCGTGCTGATAGATTTCTGACTCATAATAAGTTTTCTTATGATGAACATCAAATAATGCATATGTTTGTTTAAAGCCGTCAAGAGTCCATTTCCTCATCTTCTTCCAGAGAGCAACAACTTCTTTGTCATTCTCCTCCCATCTCTTAAGCATTTCCTGGGTTTCCTTCTCAAGCTTATGATTAAATTTTTCATTGTAGAGCACATAATAGTCACCAACAAAATGGTCAGATTTCTTGTCAGGCTTCTTGCCTTTGCCCCACTTCTGATAGGCAAGCATTGACTTGCAGATATGGATTCCCCTGTCATTAACCAGGTCTACAGGGGTAGCCTGATAGCCGGCAAATGCCAGGATGCTACAGATGGCATTGCCTAGGAGAATGTTCCTGGCATGGCCCAGATGAAGAGGCTTGTTGGTGTTGGGAGCAGGATACTCCACCATCACCTTCTGCTTTTTCACAGGCCAGCTCCCATAGCATGCACTGCACTTAATGACCTCCTTGATATTCTCCTCAGCCAGCTTGTTCTTGTCCACAAAGAAATTAACATAAGGGCCCTCTGCTTTTATCTCTGTGATAGGACTTCTTGTTTTTATCTTCTTGGCAAGCTCAACCGCAATATCCTTGGGAATCTTTTTCTCTTTCTTGGCCAGTACAAAGCAGGGAAAGGCATAGTCTCCCATCTTATCAGAAGGAGGCACTTCTATTAAAGGAAAGATATCCTTCTTGCTCAGCTTGGTAGCCTTTGCCAGAGCATTAACTACGTCTACTTTAAACATGGGAATAATTAATAGAAAAGAGTTTATAAAGTTGTTGGTGGGGTTCTATTCCTTCTTCTCAGCAGGTTTCTGCGGCTTTGCTGCCGCAGGCTCAGGAGCTTTTTTTGCTTCTTTTGTTTCCTTTTTAGGCTTTTCTTCTTTTTTAGGCTCTTCTTTTTTAGGTTCTTCCTTAGGCTTTTCTGTAGGTTTGTCTTTCTTTTTGTCTTCTTTCTTTTCACCCTCAGCAGGTTTTTCAGCAGGAGCCTCTTCCTTCTTCTCTGCCAAAGGCTTAGAGCCGTACTTCAGAATCTTAAGATTAATCTGGGCAGTTCTTGAATAGATTGTGTTGCCAGCCACGGTCTTCCTAGTCTTTCTTCCTTTCCTGCTTTTCTTGTTCTTTCTAATTCCAATGCCGCTAACAATGAGGATTCTCTTTCTGGAAATGCCTCTGACATCCCTTCTCATAGGAAAGCCGCAGTAGTCACTGCCGCCGCTAATCTCAAACTCATAGCCAGCAAAGCCGATCTCATCGCCACTAATCTTATCGCCAATTCTCTTCTTAAGAAAAGGCTGTGCCTGTTCATCAGAAAAAACCTTTTTAACAGTCTTGCCTGTCTTTGGGTCTCCGATATTAACTTTAAATTCTGCCATTTTTACCCTCCGAGCATACACCTCTTGGATGCGCTCAGTCAAGGATTAGGAGAAAAGAAGGCTTTTTAAAGGTTTTGGCTTATTTTTATAAATCAAGCTTATTTTCTCTTCTGAAATGAAAGAATCTCAACTACCGGAAACATTATGCAGGATTACATGGAACAGCTACTTATTAGATTGGGAAGGTTACCTTATACCCCATTATGTTGAAAAAAGAATGATGGAAGAGGATTTTCTTCATGTTATTCCTCAGAGGGAGGTCGCTGTTCACAAACCGCGCCTTATGAAACCTGAAAACGAGGTTTGTTTTCCTGGATATAGAGGGTTTAATTACAGAAGTACATCTCTTGTTCATCCAGATGAATGGGAAACAATTGCAAGGTACATGTATGAAAAACCTGATTTCAAAAAGCATTTTAGATTACTTACTGTAAAAACATCTGAAATTGAAAGATTAATTCAAGAAAAACATCCTTCTCTTTATCATAGTGAGTATTTTGGACATCTACACCAAAGTGATATAATAAGCGATGTTGGGTATCAATGGATAGAATCAGACAAACCAATTTTTCTTCCTGAAGAAGGATTTAGATTTTTGTCAGGTGAAACTGAGATTACTGGGAAGGATTTTCTCTCTTTAAGCGTAGGATACCATCCTGTGCCTGTTTAATTCCTTTTTCTAACAAAACATTTAAACCAAATAACATCTCTAAGCATAACATGGGTTTTCAGGATATCAAGAGGATAGAAAAGGCGCAGCACTACCTAGACACAGCTCTGCATAAGGCATCTATGAGGAAGGGCAAGAAGCTGCGGGGAGACCGGTTTCAGAATGCAAAGACCAAGGACTTGGAGAGGATAAACATTATCAGGGATTCACTAGCAGCCAAATTCAAGGAGATAAACACTAATTTCCCAGCCCTGGATAATCTGTCAGAGTTCTATGAGCAGCTACTGAGAGCAACCCTTGATTATGGTCAACTGAAAAAGGCTCTTGCAAGCGTTAACTGGGCACAAAAAAAAATAAGAGAGCTGGCAAGGGCTTACAGGGGAAAGCTAATCAAAGCCAAGAGCATTGAAACCCTGACAAAAGAAAAAAAGGCATACATAGGTAGGGTTAGCTCTATTGTGGGGCAAATAGATAAGCACCTGGAATATCTGGAAAAGGCAAGGCTTGTGATAAGGGAATACCCAACCATAAAAAAGGGGCTGCTGACAATATGCATATCTGGATTTCCAAACGTGGGCAAGAGCACTCTTCTGGGCAAACTCTCAACCAGCAAGCCAGAGATAAAGGCCTATGCATTCACCACAAAAAGGCTTAATCTTGGATATGCAAAAATCAGGGATGAGAAGGTGCAGTTCATCGATACTCCCGGAACCCTGGCAAGGCCTGATAAAATGAACAACATCGAGAGGCAGGCACACCTGGCAGTAAAGTATCAGGCAGATTTAATAATCTATGTCTTTGACTTAACAGAGAGCTATCCCTTAGAGGGCCAGAAAAAGCTATTAAACAACCTAAAGGCCTTCAGAAAACCAATTATTATCTATCTATCTAAAACAGA
>Ga0114922_10003324_pt1 | contig 15015 bp, 11 predicted proteins | sample AartaG_FD_100975 | JGI IMG/M metagenome (GOLD analysis project Ga0114922, IMG submission 100975) | Deep subsurface microbial communities from Aarhus Bay to uncover new lineages of life (NeLLi) - Aarhus_00045 metaG | ecosystem: Environmental > Aquatic > Marine > Oceanic > Sediment | place...
CAACTCAACTTGCAACCGGTTCCGGCGTCCAAAGCCTGCCCCGCGTCATGTCACTCGACAAAGACGGGACGCTCCTTATCAAGCCAGTCAAGGAACTGGAGACGCTCAGGCGAAATCACCGCACGCTGTCGGACATCAAGCTGGCCGCCGATTCGGAGACGACGCTGCCAGGCATCCGCGGCGACTGCCTCGAACTGGCCGTCGAGATCGAGCCGGGCAGTGCCAGCCAAATCGGCCTCAAAGTACGCTGCTCGCCGGACGGCAAAGAAGAAACGGTGTTCTTTTACGACCGCGTTGCCAAAAAGCTCAAGATGGATATGTCGCGATCTACCATGCGCGACGATGTGGCCTACCCTGAAGTGCCGCAGTCTCCCGGCAGCAAGAACTTCCAGACCGTCAAAGGAGTAATCGAATTGGTCGTGGCCCCGTTCGAACTGAAAAAGGGCGAGCCGCTCCGCTTTCGCGTCTTTCTGGACGGGCCGATGCTGGAGGTCTTCGCCAACGATAGTCAAGCCATCGCGCAGCAAGTATTCCCCAAGCGCAAAGACAGCCTGCTGATTAAGGTTTTCGCCAAAGGTGGTCCGGCCACAGTCAGGCGCGTCGATGCATGGGATATGGCAGCGGCGAAGTTTGTTGACAAAAGGGCGCCGCAAGGTGTGCAATGACTCGTGCGCGGCGAGCGGCGCGAATACATTTCGGCCTTCATCCTTCGCTCTTCGTACTTTTCTTACGGCTGATAGCTCATAGTTAGTTTGGAGTCTGGAGTTTGTAGTTCGGAGTGTTATTTTGGGTAGAGGTAAGTATTGAGCGCTGCGCCGGCCGAAAAGGTTTAACTCCCTAATCATTCATCTTGGCCGCTTTTCTGCCATTCGCTCGCAGTTTTGCAAATCAAAAGTTCGACGACTACTACCAGCTTTCGCGCCAATACAGACCAAGGAAGGCAAAGTCAAGAAAATCCACTCTCCCGTCCCGGTTAATGTCCCGGCCGCCGCACCAGTCGTAAACGATGCAGTCATACAGCCACTGCTCAACAAGAATTTCAAGGTCATTCCACTCTACAACGCCGCCCTCGTCGAGGTCGGCCTTTCGCGATAGTGGCTGCGGCGTGTAATCCGGGTCTATCCAGCCCAAATTGAAAGCATAATACAGCCTGCTGCTGCATACGTGAATAATGCCATCCGGCGTTTGCGTGGCTGACAGATAACCTTTTGGCTCCGCCTCGGTGCGACTCATAGTAAACCATCCGGTGTTACCACCGCCGTCCAGGTACACAGAATCGCTGCCTTGCAGATTGCTAATCAATTTCTTATCTGTCCACGTCTGTCCGTTATCGTATGATACCGTACCAAACATTCCCGAGCATTGTTCCAACTGGTGTTCTCCATTCAACATTGTACCGGACCCAAACGATAACATGAAAATAGGGCTGTCAACCGTGCCGCCCAGACGTTCTCCGTAAGAATACTCTAACCGCAGCAGCACACAGCGTTGCCCGCCGCCTATTGGCTGGAACGGGCTGGCTGAGTATGTCCAATTCTCGCCCATATCAGTGGAGATGCTCCTGGGCATCATATCGTTAATGTTATCGCCTCTGCCGAAAGCAAGCAGGTCTCCGTTGAGCAGTTGAACAAAGCCGCAGTGGATACCGGCTATCCACGCCCCGGTCCCACCGTCCTCAAAATCAGGCTCCGGCCGATTTGCCCCGGGGTCTACGAACGTCTGGCCGTTATCTTGGCTGATGTGAATCGCTGAGCCGGGATTAGCGTCACCCGCCACGATAATGTAGCCTTCCCGTGTCTTTATCGGGCCGGCGATAACTTGATGATGCTTGCCGTGATATGGATTAATAATCCTTGGCTGCCAGGTGACACCATTGTCGGTACTCGTGGCGGTGCATAGCGCCAGCTTTTCCCAGGAGTAGTCTGTCCCCAACCCGTTGAATAGATACAGCTTCCCGTTACGGTCGTTAAACAGCGCAGTGCCGTGCATGTTCCGGTCCTGAGCTTTGAAAAACTCGTCAGGGTAATCCCATGTGCTGTTACCTTGGCGCAGCCTGCTGGCCAGAACGGTCAGTTCACGGCCTCTCTCACTCTCGCAGGAATACCACGCACCGAAAAGGTCACCGTTATCGCAGAAGGTGACGGCAGGTTGATGATTATGTCCGTACATAGGAATCTCGTCCGCCCACGCCGGTTCACGGACCCACACTTCTGGCCCTATGAAATACGGAGTGTTAGTCTCATGTTCACTCGGCCACGTGTATGTAGTCTGCGATACGCCTGTTGCCCAGTCCTTTGGTGCAGGTTCAGGCAAAGCTGGAGTACCTGGCATCTCGCCGCATACCACGCGGAAGCCGATTAACCAGTGTTTGTCCGCCGGCAAGGAACTGAGCCGGTTAGCCGAGCGCAGATAGAAAACAGGTGTATTATGACTGCCGCCGCGAGAAACCCTGAAGTCCCCGTTTGTACGCCCCACAGGGTCGGTCTGACTGCCGCTTTCGTACGGACCATACCAGTCATAGCACCATTCTTCCACGTTCCCGTGCATGTCCCAGAGCGCCCAACTGTTTTGCCCTGTCGTCTTCACGGTCAAATCAACATCTTTAGGCCATGACGAATTCGATTGGTTCTTATAGTATGAAGGTGGCAGACTGGCCCCCGTGTAATATGCACTGGTCGTACCGGCCCGACAGGCATATTCCCACTCTGCCTCGGTCGGCAGCCGGTAAGGCTGACCTTCCAAATTGGAAAGCCACTGACAGAAGTTGTTGGCATCTTCCCAGCTTACATAGATCACCGCCTCGTCATCACCGGTGGACATAGTTACCGTCTGGCCATTGTAAGTTTGCGGAGCACGGTACGCACTGTGGCAGGGGTCAAACTGCTCGTACTGGGCGTTGGTTACTTCGGTCATCGACATATAGAAAGGGTCGCTGATTGTGACCTGGTGGACGGGTTCTTCGTCCGGGTCTCCACTGCTTGAACCCATCATGAAACTCCCCGGCACGAGCTGGACGAATTCCATCCCGATGGAGTTGATATATCCCTCAACTATCTTAAATCTCCAGATGTCGCCTCGCCACGTATTAGGGCCGTTGACCCCATCTATCCGCCAATAGTACGTCTTGGCCAATTCAAGGTCGCACGCATCAAAGCTGTTAGAATCCTGTCGCCCTCCCCCTGGGGGCACATTAGGGTCGCTCGCCTCGTTGACGTCGTTGAAATCGGTACCCAGGTAAACGTCATGCCAGACCGCATTTACGCCTGGCGACCATTTCAGAACCACGTTCGCATCTATCACCGTCGCGCCGTTGGCAGGACTCGGATTCGATGCAAGATTCGGGTCCAGCTTAATAGCTCTTACCTCGGTGTAGGGACCGGCGGGAACGTACTCAATCACTATCTCATCGTAGCCTGCCGCGGGCAGGAGGTCTCCGTTACCCTTCCACTCTTGAGGGTCGCGCTCCCCGCCGGTGATATCGTCAAGGTGCAAAATACCACCGCCCACATACATAATGGCATTGCGCTCATGTATCAGTTGTATGTCCCCGCAGTGCATTATACCATCGTTCAGGTAAATGCGGTGTTCGCCGCCGTGGTCGTCGGGAAACTTAAAAGTGTCGGTAGTGGTGAACGTGCCGCCGTTCATAGTCAGATAGCCGTAGTTGCCCCCGTTGTCCACCTCGTTTGTACCCATGTTTGTTCTGGCATCAACGAAGACACTGCCGCCATTCATAATAATTTCAGGCCTAATCCCGCTTGTTTCCACACCGTCTATATGAGACTGGTCGGGGCCGGTAAATGTAAGGTCTGCACCGGCCTCAACTATCAGCCTGCCGACGACCTCAAATTTCCCGTACGAACCAGCAGTAGATTTAGTCACCTCAGTCCCCGCAGGAACCAGCAAATCCACAGCGGATGCCACATCAATCAGACCGAGCAAAAAAATGATGACTGAAAATACTATTCTCCTGCGCACGGCACTCCTCCTTTCATATCACAGGACGGTATTTGAAGATAACCCAAAACCAAGTTCGCACCTCATCCCGCTCACATGCAGACCAGTCCACCAAAGTATAGACGTATTATAAATCCTTACGTCTCATAAAGCAAGCTTTTTGTCGGAAAAATAGACGGTGACATCAGGTCGCATAGCTATGCAGACCCGAGAAAAGCCTCGACAGGTTTACCCACAACAGGGTTATCACAATGACCACCATACCTGCAATGGCCCAACCGCTGTTAATACGTGCGTACTTTTTGCCAAACATATAGCGCAAGTGAAAATAGCCGACATAGACCAGCCACGAGGCCAGTGACCAAAGTTCCTTCGGGTCCCATCCCCAGTAATGTCCCCACGCCAGTTTGCCCCAGTAACTGCCCAAAATAAGCCCAAGTGTCAGCAGCGGAAATCCGGCACAAATCATAGTGAACGTTGCCTCTTCGGGGCCCAGCAGCTTTTCGTCATTGCTGTTGCCTCTCCCTGCCAGTTGACAGATGGCCTGAAAGGCCGCTTTCGCCATAAAAGTATACGAAAGAGCATAAACCGCCACGTGCGGCGCAAAAACCCAACACTGCAGTGCTGGCGGCAGTTGACGCGGCTCCGCCCCAAAGACAAAACCCGCCGGAAAAAGCACTATCGCTCCTATCAGCATATCCGCACACTGACCGCCGACACGTAGCACACGTCGGCAGAAAAGCGAAATCGGATAAATAATCACACCCATACAAAGAAAAACTTCGAACAGATTCTGCAGAGGCACATGCTGCACATGATACCAGCGATAATAAAAAGCTAAAAAGCTGACTAAAAAACCGGCCAGGTATAAAATGTCCCCCGCCTTTCGACAACGCGCCAGGGTCGTCACGAACGCAAAGACGTACACAGCGATTGCAATGTAAATCAACAAACCCTGAATTGTGTATTTAATCTCCATTTATCCGCTCGTTAACCTTGCTCCCGCAATAGATAACCTTCTTAGCCACAACTGCCAAAAAACACCAACGCAGAGCATCACGTACCCGGCATACACAAGATTAAGACCCGTGTCCGAAACAACCTCAAGAAAAGTGTATTGGCCCGCCTCTGCGTCATACGACTGCTGGTAAAAATGGTATCCGCCGAAGTGAAGAGGATGATTAACTTCGATGTTCTTCTCGGCCACAACCTTGTTGTTTTTAACAACTTCCAGTTCGCTTATGTAATCACTGATGATTCGCCGATAGCTCAGCAAAAATTTGTCTTCTGGTTCGACGTGTCCGGGATAACGCTCGAACACATAGTGGGTCGTCACGCTGCCATCCGGATGCTTAACCTGCACCTCGAGGGCCGGATTGTAGCCCGGCCGTGGGTCGTCGTGCGCAGTCTTTCTCTCGATATTGAATTTGAAATTCTCAAATGCTCTCACGATTGTCACCGTGCCGAAATCGGCACCCAAAGGATATTCAGTCTTGGTCTCGACCGGGATTTTCCATCTCTGTCCTTCACGGCTTTCGATGTACAGGTACTCCGGCTTGTAATGTTCCAGTCGAAAATCCTTCAGCCTTATCATAAACGGCAACTCTCCAATTGCCCGGCCGTCTGCCGACCTCACCACATTTGCCGACTGACCCTCATAAATTGTCATGTAACCTGCGGGGATTTTGCCAATACCCCAGAGGCCTTTCTGAAGTTTATACCCCCTGTTGGACGCCCCCATAGACCCCAGCAGGACCAGAACACACCCCACATGGACCAGCAGAAGCGAAGGAACGCGAGCCAGTCGGCGAAATGCCCCAACGCCCGCTATCAGCAAAACCGTCAAAGCTAACCAGTAAACGCTCAACGGCACCGAGTTGAAGAAGGCTTTAGCTCGTTCAGCCCCAACAAACGCACCGTATATCGACAGAAAAGTCAATAATATAATCGCTATCAGCCCGGCCCACATCAAGCCCCGTCTAAACTTGTTCATCGGCTTCCCTTTACGCTCATCCCCAGACCCATATTGGTCTCACCGCCTTCTCTATCCTACCGGCTCAGCTTTTATGCTGCGCCCAAAACGCCTGATTCCAAAAAAACGGATTATGACAGAAAGATGGTCATTTGCAAGCGCATTTGGCCCTGCATTGACACCGTTGCCGTCTAAAAAATATGGATTGTTCAAAGTTGCCCGCCGCCGTGTTTAACGTTGACAATTAAGGTTGCTTTGTTTACAGTGTATTGCAGTCGCAATAACACTAAAACTAAAAGGCAGCACCATGAAGCTCGTTTTGAATAACATAACTTATCACGATTGTCCCGTAGAAATACGCGAGCGAGTGACTTTCGGGCCGCAACAGTGCTCGTCTATGCTAAGAAAAATGCACGCTGAGCAGGCCATTAGCGAAGCCGTAATTCTCGGGACCTGCAATCGGCTCGAGTTCTACGTTTATGCAAAAAAGACATTTGATGTGGGCGGCTTTCTAACAGGACTTATCGACAGGGTCCGTCCCGGTACCGTCGAGTCCTGGCGCAAGCACCACCGAGAGACAACCGGCATTGATGTTGTTCGGCATCTTTTCGAGGTCGCTGCAGGCCTCGATTCACAAATGCTCGGAGAGAATCAGATTTTATCACAGGTAAAATCCGCTTATACAGAGTCTCTCAATTGCCGGATGAGCAAATTTATGTTTCACCGCCTTTTTCACAACGCCTTCCGTGTAGGAAAAGCCGTCCGGACCCAAACGCACATAAATTGTGGTGCCGTTTCCATCAGCTTGGCCGCCGTAGAGTTGGCTAAAACAAAGATGAAGCTGCCGGGCTGTTCAGCGATGGTAATAGGTGCCGGCGAAAACGCCGAGCTCGCCGCCAGGTATCTGCTCAAGAATGGCCTGAAAAATCTAATCATAGCAAATCGCAACCTCGATAACGCGCAAGCTATGAAATCACGCCTCAAAAAAGGCCGGATAATCACTCTTGAAGATGTTCCGCAAAAGCTTGCTGACGTCGATTTGCTCATTAGTTCCACCAGTGCCGCCCACCCAATACTAATATATGATGCGGTTGCAGACGTTCTGGCCCACAAGGACAAACCATTGCTGATAATAGACATTGCAGTACCGCGCGACATAGAACCGGCCCTCGACGGATTTGATTGCGTTTCGCTATACAATATCGATGATTTGGACCAGCAGATAAACGCTAACAAGGAAAAACGCAACGCCGAAATTCCCAGGGCCAGGGCCATTGTCGCGGAATTCACCGATAAATTTGCCAAATGGTACGAATCGCTGAACCTCGTGCCGGTAATTGCCCAGCTAACCCAAAAAAGTCTCGACTTGGCCCACACCGAAGCCAGCCGTTACGCAAAGGACTTCGGCCGGGACAAGCACGACAAACTTCAGCTCTTTGCCGAGTCCCTTGTCAAAAAAATGTTGCACGGGCCCATTAGTTTCCTCAAAAATGGCGGCGAAGATGAACCAAGTGCCGAACAGCTCCAGGCTGCTGACTTGATAAACAGAATGTTCCTCTCACAAGGCAAACGCGACTGATGGCAGATGTTCTCACTGTTGCAACTCGCGCTGGAAAATTGGCCATCGCACAAACTCAGATTGTAATTGCTGCGCTCAGAAAAACTCACCCAGACATAGAAATCAAAATCAGGACCATAACTACTAAAGGCGACACCGACAAACGCACCGCCTTGTGGAAGCTCACGACAACCGGCTTCTTTACTACCCAGGTCGAGGATGCGCTGCTGACAGGCCAGGCCGACTTCGCAGTCCACAGCTTCAAGGACCTGCCCACGCAGCAAAGACGGGGACTCACCGTCGCCGCAGTCCTCAACCGCCAATTTGCCGAAGATTGTCTTATAGCTGCCGATTCGGTTAGCTCAATCGAGCAACTTCCGGAGTCCGCAAAAATAGGCACCTCAAGTCCAAGACGCATCGCTCAGATAAGACATCTAAGGCCCGACTTGCAGCCCACCGACATTCGCGGAAACGTCACCACTCGGATAAGAAAGCTCCGGGAAGGAAAATTCGACGCCATTATCTTGGCAAGGGCGGGAATTGAGCGACTTGGTCTAAGTGACAAAGTTGCTTTCTGCTTCGACCCAAAAAAATTCATCCCCGCCGCCGCTCAGGGTGCCCTCGCCGTCCAGACAAGGGCCGACGATGACCAGACAACCAAACTTGTCGCCGCCATTGATGACGAAAAAGCCCGAACGACTACTTTCGCGGAGAGACATATATTGTCAACAATGCAGTGCGGCTGTCACGCCCCGGCAGGGGCCTTTGCAGAAATTCTTGGAGACGATATAATAATCTCCGCATTTATTTCTGATTTGCAAGGCAAAAATTTCATAAGGCGCGATATCACCGGCCCAGCCGCCGACGCCGACAAACTCGCCGAAGAGCTCGCCCACCAACTCCTCAACGCCGGCGGCGCTGACATTATCAAAGCTCTCTGAAAATCGTCCTGACTTCAGAGCCGCCCCAAAACTGCATCTATCAACCTGCGTTGGGTTCGCTGACAGGGGTGCCCTCGTCCTTTAACTTCTTGTCTTTCTTATCCTCTTCAAAAGCTATAAGCCACTTCTGCTTGTTCTTTTCCCACCATTCAAGACATTCTTTTTGTGTGGCGCTCTTCTTCAGCTCACCGTTAGTCAGCCCTGATATAGCCGGTATCAGCGTAAGGTCGCCTTCTTTGACCTTCTCAACTGCAAAAGGCAGGGCTGCAATCCCACCTCCAAACATTTTTTTTGTTATAGAAGCGTGTATGTCAGGCTTGTCTGGCCTTTTCTCTTGGGCTCTTTTCAATCCAGGGTAGTATTTTTCAAACTCCCGTTTAGCATGCTGCGGGCCCTCCTTCACCCAATACTGCCACAGGCGTCTATAGAACTGCGTATTTAACGGTAACACACCCAGTTCCGGAATCTCACGAACCGTCGCCGTTTTCTCCTTCGGAGGAAACCGTATGGTAAACTTCGCTCTCGTAACATACTTCAACGGCTCGTGCACCCTGTACCAAGGAGAGCGGCCAGCGCTCGGCCCGTCTGCTGCCTTCATGATCGGTTTGATTGCCCTTGGGTCGCGCGTTCTGGCCAAAGCATATATCGTATGAAAGTTTCCCCGTTCCAGTGCCCGAAGAAGTGGTTGCAAAGCGTTTGGGTCGTTCAAGAATCCCAAACCTGTTGCTGCATACCGGCGGATATCATATCTCTGCTTTTCATGCTCTGTGATGTTGAAGGTGTACTTATCTTCAAGAAAGCCGCCGTTCTCCAGCGTGTCGATAAGCGGCTCGAAAGCCCGCCGGTCACCTGAAGCTCCAAGGCAAAGGGCGGCATAGCACCTGGCAATATGAGGCATCATGCCTCCACATAGTTTCAACGACTTCTCGTCCGTCCAGTCAGGGCCATTTTTCAGGACATCAATAAGAAATGGAACAGCGTTGGGTTCGTCCAAACCTTCAACAAAACGTATAAGGCGTGGTGACCCGCTATATCCACCAAGAGGGTGTCTCCCACTCGGGTGAAGATATAGCGTAAATCCACCCCTAAATCGCGATGCCTCATACACAGCTTTCTTTAGCAACTCCGAGTACGAGCCTGACCGCTCCTCAGCGAAACAGCACGAGACCAGAAAAATGCTGTTTAGCACAATTAGAATTAGAGAGAAACCAACCTTTTTGAGCGGCATGTTTTTGGCATTTTCCATCGCTCTGCCCTTTCTCTATAATTATTATACAAAATTTGCGTTCTTTCGTCAAGACAAACACCGTTTCCTCTCCCACCGCCCGCAAAATCCGCAACTACTGGCAATTCCCAGACACATTTGGTATCTTAGTCAGGTTGGAAGTTGCATTATTCGAAGTATTTAGCCCCTCAATTTATTGAGGGGTTATTAAACCAGGGATTATGACCAATCGCACAAAAGCCAAGGTTTATCTCGTCGGTGCCGGCCCGGGCCAGGCCGACCTAATCACCGTCCGCGGTGCAGAGCTCCTAAAAGCCGCCGACTGCATAATCTACGATAAGCTCGCCAACCCCGCCTTACTCAAATTCGCCCGTCCGGATGCCGAGATTATTCCTGTCCCCAAAAGAATAGGCGCTCGCTCAGTTTCTCAGCAGGACATCAACGACCTGCTCCTCGAAAAAGCCGCCGCCACAAAAACCATCGTCCGCCTGAAAGGCGGCGACCCCTGCACCTTCGGCCGAGGCGCTGAAGAAGCGGCCCTCCTCGCCGAAGCAGGCATCGATTTCGAAATCGTCCCCGGCGTCACCGCCGCAATAGCCGCAGCTGAATATTCCGGCATCATGCTCACCCACCGTGACTACAGCTCTCAGGTCGCCTTCATCACCGGGCATGAAGCCGAAGGCAAACAAAACTCCAACATCGATTGGCCCTTACTCGCCAAATTCCCCGGCACCATCGTTTTCTATATGGCCATCGGCAATCTCGAATTCATCACTGACCAGCTCATAAAAAACGGGGCCAAACCAGACACCCCAACAGGCGTAATAGCAAACGCCACCTTACCAACCCAAAGAATCGCCAAAGCCCCGCTCAACCAGATAGCTGATAAGTGCAAGCAGCAAAAAATCGAGCCGCCGGCCATCGTAGTTATTGGCGCCGCCGCAGACAGTGACAACCGCTTGAACTGGTTTATGAAAAAACCATTGTTCGGCAAATCCATCGTCGTAACTCGCGACAGTCCCGGCAACGCCGATTTCGCAGCCAAAATCATCCGGCAGGGCGGTAACCCTATTGCATTCCCAACCATAAAACTAAAACCCCTGACCAGCACCAATCGGTTCTTGCAAACACTCGCCGGATTTTCAAAGTATGATTGGATAATCTTCACCAGCGCAAACGGCGTATCATTTTTCTTTGACGCCATTGAAAAACTAAACAAAGACTGCCGCGTCTTTGCTTCCGCAAAGATTGCCGCCATCGGCACCCAAACGGCAGGGCGGTTGACCGAATTTGGCATAACGTCCGATTTTGTGCCCAACGCCTTCACAGGTAAACAACTCGGCAAACAACTTATCGCCTTTACGAACCTGCAGAACAAAAAAGTCCTGCTCTTACGCTCCGAGGCTGCTTCAACCGAGCTCGCGGAACTCCTCACCCAGGCAAAAGCTCAGGTCACTGAGACGCCCGTTTACACCATCGAGCCGGAAAAAGCCGAACCGGATTCGCTCACCGAGAAAATCACCAAAGGCGAAATTGATTGGCTGACCTTCGCAAGCCCCTCCGCCGCAAAATATTTCTTTGAGCAGATTCCAACCGACTTCGTTAGTTCCAGCAGCGCAAAACTCGCATCAATCGGCCCCGTAACTTCCGAGCAATTAAACAATCTGAAAGTCGCCGTAGATGTCGAGGCCAAAGAGCACACCATTGACGGCCTCCTCGCTGCCATCGAAGGGACATATCAATGATAAACATCTCAAAGCTATATTGTGGCCTGGCTGGCGAGTCCGACCATTTAAGATACGCCGACCCCGACTCCTTCGGCCCTTGGGCCCAAGGTCCCGTCGTCGTCTACAACTGCACCAGCCGATGCAACCTCAACTGTCTTCACTGTTATAGCTCGTCACAGCCAAGCCCCGGTGACACCGAATTAACTACAGCCGAAGCCAAAAGATTTCTCGCACAGCTTGCCGAAGTCAACTGTTCCGTCCTGTTATTCAGCGGCGGCGAACCCTTATTGCGTCACGACCTATTTGACCTGTTAGCTGAAGCCCGGCATTTGGGTCTTCGCAGTGTAATTTCTACCAATGGCACATTGATTGACTCCGACGCCGCAAAACGCCTCGCCGAACTCACCGTCGCCTATGTAGGCGTCTCCCTCGACGGCGATGAGCAATTCCACGACAAATTCAGAGGCTCAAAAGGCAGCTTCAAAGCGGCCCTGGCCGGAATCGAAAATTGCAATAAGGCCGGCATAAGGACCGGCCTGCGCTTCACCATCACCAAAGCAAACGCCGACCAGGTCCCCGTTCTCTTCGACATCGCCGCCTCTGCCGGCGTCCGCCGAATCTGCTTCTATCATTTGATTCACACCGGACGCGCAAAAGACCTCGACGACCAGACTTTGACACTCGACCAGTCCCGCCGGACTGTTGACACGATAATAGAAAGAACCAGCGACTCTGTGCAAAAAGACCTCGTCGATGAAGTCCTTACCGTCGACAACCATTGCGACGGTCCTTACCTTCTGGTAAGAATGCAGAAAGAAGACGGTACTCGTTTCGAAGACGCCCGCCGCCTTCTGCTCGCCAACGGCGGAAACAAGGTCGGCCAAAAGCTCCTATGCGTCGGCTGGGATGGCACCGTCCACCCCGACCAGTTCTGGCGAAATTACTCGCTCGGTTCCGTCAAAGATAAAACCTTCAAAGAGATTTGGCAAAACTCAGCAGACCCGGTGCTCGACAAGCTCCGCAACAAGTCTAAATTTGCCGACCCGCGCTGCCTAAAGTGCAAATGGTTCAACCTCTGCAAAGGCAACTACCGATTCTTGACCCCCGACCCCGCCGAAAAAAACTGGCTAAACGAACCGCCTTGCTACCTCACTGACCAGGAAATCGGCCTTTCAAAAACAAACGCCTAAAAGACAGAATGAGAGGATGAACAACAACATCCGCACAATTTGTTTCCTTGCCCTTGTAATCGTCATATCAAGTTGTTTGCCTGTCATGGCGGCAAAGCGCTACCCCGTGGAGATTCCCAAAGTCACCAGGGACAAAATTATCTGCTTCGCACTTTACACCGTTCACAACAACATCCTGAAAATGATCGCCCAGCTCTATCCGCTTGACGATTATGACGCCCGAACAGTCCGCCTCCGGATAAAAAACAACGGCAAGTGGGTACAAATTGCCGAAAGCCACATCATCGAAAAAGGCTGGATTGCCACCTTCCGCGTAGAAAACTGGGACTCAACCCGCGACATCCAATACCGTCTCGCTCACGGTACCTACACAATCAACATTGGCCACGGCCCGTCCAGAAAATCTCTCCACGCCATAAAAGCTATTGACCCGAGCGACAACAAAACATTAACTATAGTCTTCTGACGATGATTTTTCCGGCACATGAAAAAAGATACTCAAAACTGAATGCAGCAATAGAAGGAGTCTTGTAAATGGCTTTTCCCCAAATCAGAATGCGAAGGCTGCGAACCACCGATGCAATGCGACGCCTGGTTCGCGAAACTGCTTTAACTGTCAACGATTTCGTCTATCCTCTTTTTGTCCGCGAAGGCAAAGGCCTTAAAGCCCCAATCAAATCAATGACCGACTGCTTTCACTTCTCGCCCGACACCATCGCCGCCGAGTCCGCCGAAGTCGCCGCCTTAGGCATCCCCGCCGTCCTTATCTTCGGCCTCCCTGCTAAGAAAGACCCAACCGGCTCACAGGCCTGGTCCGAAACCGGCGTCATCCAGCGCTCCATAAAGGAAATCAAAAAAGCCGCCCCCGACCTGCTCGTTGTCACCGACGTCTGCCTCTGTGAATATACCGACCACGGGCATTGCGGCGTCATAAAAAACGGCAAAGTCGACAACGACGCCACCTGCGAGCTCCTCGCCAAAACGGCCCTCTCGCACGCCCAGGCTGGCGCCGACATTGTTGCCCCCTCCGATATGATGGACGGCCGCGTCCGCTACATTCGCCAGACCCTTGAACAAAACGGCTTCCACGACACCGCCATTATGTCATACGCCGCCAAATACGCTTCCGCCTTCTACGGCCCATTCCGCGACGCCGCAGAATCCACACCAGCCTTCGGCGACCGCAAATCTTACCAGATGGACCCGCCAAACGCCGACCAGGCAATGGCCGAAATCGCACTTGATATAGAAGAAGGCGCCGACATCGTTATGGTAAAGCCCGCACTCGCCTACCTCGACATCATACATCGCGCAAAGCAGCGGTTCGATTGTCCCCTCGCCGCTTATAACGTCTCCGGCGAATACATGATGCTAAACTCCGCCGCTACAGCAGGCTTGTTGGATAAGGATACCGCGATGATGGAAACCCTCTACGCAATAAAACGCGCAGGCGCCGATATTATAATCACCTATTTTGCAAAGACCGCAGCGAAACTGTTATCCGGATAGCGGATAAATTTGCTGCCGGTTGCTTGCCCCGCGCGAAATGAGCTCCTGACGCCTGCCCCCGCATTTCTCTGGCGGGGGTAATTTGGTGAGGGGCCCCCTCTTACTTTAGTACACCTAACTCTCTAAGTGCTTTACGAACGCGAGCATCGTTTCGCAAATCTTCGGCCCCCGCACTAACCATTTGGGATATTTTGATTGCATTCTCTGGGGTTACATCGTACCAAATGCTTGGCCCGCGGGGTATGTACGATGATAGATGTGACAGAAATGCACCGCGGTAGCATCGTTTACCGTTCGCAACTACCACGAAAGGCACTACTGTCTTACTGCCCAACCTTTCTTTCATCCGTCCCATGGAAGCTGGAGACAGTTTTATTGTATGCGTGTTCCATTCGTACTCGATTATGTCATCGTCGCTCAGGATAGGTTCAGCATCCAATTTCAATCTTGCCAAAGGTGCCTTCTCCACGTTCGACATATGCCGCGAGTCACCAACTAAATAAATGGCAAAATGGTTACCTTGCTCACTTGGCCTGGTACCAAACAGATATTCTCTGCCGTAGTACATAACCACTACGCAGATAACCACGGCTGCCAGTATCACTAATACCACTGACCATTTCTTGAACGATTTTTTAACGTTTGCCGCCATTTCAATTCTCCTGTTCCGATTAAATTTGCAAATCCTAAATACCTATTGTAATATACACCAGCTCTTGCCTGTGATAATGTAAAATGTTTGTAAAAATTGACATTTCCCATATAACAGTCTGGAAAATACTCTTACGCTGTTCAATCGCACATAAATCCTCCCTGTCATCTCTGAAAGCGTGTTTTATGTCAAATATATTTTTAAGTCGTTTACCCAATTACCCTTAATGGTTTTCACCCAAGTCATCTCTTCGCCGTCAATGCGGCATGAGTTTCTTCCGGCAG
>Ga0114922_10003325_pt1 | contig 15009 bp, 16 predicted proteins | sample AartaG_FD_100975 | JGI IMG/M metagenome (GOLD analysis project Ga0114922, IMG submission 100975) | Deep subsurface microbial communities from Aarhus Bay to uncover new lineages of life (NeLLi) - Aarhus_00045 metaG | ecosystem: Environmental > Aquatic > Marine > Oceanic > Sediment | place...
CCTTGAAATCTTTATGGTGCCGAAGGCGGGATTTGAACCCGCACGGGCGTAACCCACTGCCCCCTCAAGACAGCGTGTCTACCAGCTTCCACCACTTCGGCATAGTGTGTTTAGTTAGGTTCTTGAATGGGTTTATTCTCCCCGGCTTGCCCAGGTGTTTCTTTTGCTGCATCGGCCTCCCTGGCAACAGGTTGAGCTGGGCTTTTTGCTACGTCAGCCTCCTTAGCCATAGGTTGAACCGGAGCCTCTGATGGCGCCTGCTCTGTTTGCTCTGTTGAGGGGGCCGGCATCTGGGACATAACCGATCTGGTAGCCCGATGGCTCGAAAAATAGGCCAACCCTAAGGATGTGAGCATAAAAACTATGGCAGCAATCGTTGTCAGTCTACTCAAGAAGGTTGATGCGCCAGCGCCCCCGAACAGGGTCTGGCTCGATCCCCCTCCAAAGGCTGCTCCCATATCCGCCCCTTTGCCAGTCTGCAAAAGTACAATCAATATTAAGGCTACGGCTACGACAATGTGAATAATTATGATGAAACTTGACATATCAAAACCAGTCTAATTCTCACCCTTAGTCAGTGGCAGCATCTATCGATAAACGAACAATGGCTGCAAAGGAATCGGCATCCAGACTAGCGCCTCCAACCAATGCCCCGTCAATATCGGCCATGGTCATGAGATCGCCAATGTTTTCAGGCTTTACACTTCCACCATACAATATCCGGACAACATTTGCAACCGAATTCCCATAGGCTGTCTCCATCCACCCCCGGATAAATTGGTGCACCTCCTGAGCCTGACCGGTGGTTGCTGTCTTACCAGTACCAATGGCCCAAACAGGTTCATAGGCAATGGTCACCTTCTGAATCTCGTCGGAAGTTATGCCTTCCAGACCTTCTTCCAATTGCTTTTGCACCACAGAAAAGGTCTCATTCGATTCCCGTTCAGCCTCGGATTCTCCGATACACACCACAGGAATCAGGCTTCCAGGGATGGCTGCCCGGATCTTCCTGTTAACCGTTGCATTGGTCTCGCCAAAGTACTGACGCCTCTCAGAATGACCAATGATCACATAGTTACATCCTGCGGCCTCTAACATAGGGGCCGAGATCTCTCCGGTGTAGGCCCCTTCGACCTCCCAGAACAAGTCTTGCCCCCCCAGGTGTATGACCGACCCTTTCAGAATCCCTGCTACAACCTCAAGGGCCGTAAAAGGCGGGGCAACCATGACATCTACATCCATGATGTCCGGGACCAGAGATTTCAACCGGCTTGTGAGCTCGGCGGCCTGTGGACCGGTCTTGTACATCTTCCAGTTTCCAGCAATCAAGGGTTTTCGCTTTGCCATAGTTTAGTCTCCTTCATCGTACCTGGGTAGGCGTTCACAGGTTCAGATTTTCGGTGGACCCTGAACCTCTGAACCGTGAACCCGTGAACGGTTACGTATCTGGTCACAGGGTCAGGAATCTCTCCCAATCATTTCATTGACCATAACGACAGCATCTTCCCGGGTTTCCAAATAGTACCCGTGGCGCCGACCTGCTGCACAAAAGCCCATCTTGTTATAAAGCTTGATAGCCACATGGTTGGACGCACGAACCTCCAGGAGAGCTCTCTTGGCACCGTATCCTTTGGCTATTCTGAAGCTGTAGTCAAGCAAGAAGGTGGCCACGCCACGGCGCCGGTACGCTGGATCCACGGCAAGATTCCTAATATACATCTCGTCTTCAAGAAGCCTGAAACAAAGGTAGGCAATAACTCGGTCTGGTTTCCTCTGTTCTCTTTTTTTGATGACCAGACTCCGTGAAGTCTTTTCAGCGAGCTCTCCTTCGAAAGATACTCTACTCCACGGCGCAAAAAAAGAGACGGTCTCAATATCTAACACCGTATCAATGTCCGCCTCGGCAAGACAAGATAAATAGCAATCCTTGACTCTCAGGTTCTCTTGTTTCCTTTCAACACCCCGCTGGCCAATGAAATACTCTTTCTGCCATAAGCCTGCAGGCTCTCCGCAAGCTCGCTCAAGTTCTTGTCTTTCCGCATTTTGGCAGCTCGAATCACCACGGGAAGATTAACACCGGTAAGCACCTCAATCCGGCCTTCCTCAAGGAACGAAAGGCTAAGGTTGGATGGCGTGCCTCCAAACATATCCGTCAGGATAAGTACACCTCCACCCTGGCCAACCGTCTTGATCCCGATGCTTATCTTTTCTCTCATTTGTTCAGCGCTTTGCCTTAAATCCACGGAAACGGCAGTGGCTGCTTCCAGAGGCCCTTCAAGGATCGATTCGGCTGCTTCAATGAGGGCCTCTCCCAGACCGCTATGAGTTACAATGACAAGGCCTATCATAAATTCGACCCTCAACAAAAAGGAGTGCCTAAAGTGAACTAAAGTGAACTAAAGTGCCTAAAGTTAAAAAAGATTAAGGGATTGAGGAATTCAGGGATTGAGGGATTGAGGGATTAAAATCAGACGCAATTCCTTCAATCCCCAAATTCGTAATTCCTGAATTACTAACGATTACATCAACTTTAGCTCACTTTAGGCACTTTAGACACTTTAGCTCACTTTAGTTTAGGTAATTGCTAGCTCAACTCAATATCTCGATGGACCAGGTTTATGCGATCCGTTTTCTTTTTCAAATGTTGGAAGATCTCATCAGCGATTACAATCGAGCGGTGCCTTCCGCCTGTGCAACCAACCGCGATGGTTAAATACGATTTTCCCTCTTTTTCATATAAAGGTACAAGGTAGTCAAGCAAATCCAAATATTTTTTCAAAAAAATTTGGGTTTCGTCCCATCCTTTTACGTATGCCTGGACCTCAGGCGCCTTGCCATCACGCCCCCTCAATTTAGGGACAAAATAGGGATTGGGTAAAAAACGAACATCGATTACCAAATCCGCGTCATGGGGAATGCCGTACTTGTAACCAAAAGACAGGACATGTACCTCTACGTGCCCAGTATGAACCACCTTAAGCACATGGCCCAAGATAACAGCCTTGAGTTCATGGACATTGTAGTGCGAAGTGTCAATAACTTTGTCAGCGATTCGCTTGAGTCCCTTAAGTTGTTCCCCCTCGTTACGTATCGCTTCCAGAAGGCTCTTTCCCTTGGCCAGGGGGTGCTGCATCCTGGTCTGGCTGTATCGTCTCAAGAGAATTTCTTCTGAGGCTTCAAGAAAAAGTATTTCGAACCGATATCCTTGCTTACATAGCCTGTCCAGGATATCTGAATATGTTGAGAGAAACCCCTTTTCTCTGATATCCATCACCAGGGCTAGCTTAGAGATCTCCGAATTGCTTCCTGTTCGAAGTTCTAAAAACTTTGGCAAGAGTACGACGGGCAGGTTATCCACGCAGAAAAACCCAACATCTTCCAGTGCCTTTATAGCCGTACTTTTCCCGGAGCCGGAAAGCCCGCTGATGATGATAATCTTTCCTTGTTTCAACGTAACTACTCAGGTTGTCAGGTTCACGGTGAACCTTGGAACTTTGAACCTGATTCGGTGAGGGTTCAGAATTCATGGTCTTCATTTGCGATCACCATGTAGAGCTCGCGTCGGTCGGCAGCAGTCATGAGCCGCTGTTTAAAGGTGCTGTCCTTGAGTAATCGCGATATCCTGGCAAGCATCCGTAGATGAACGCCTGTCGAGTTTTCAGGGACCATCAACAGGAAGAAGAGGTGAGCGGGCTTGCCGTCGATGGCTTCAAAGTCAACGCCCTTGTGGCTTCGTCCAAAGCCAACTACCAACGACTCAAGAGACTTCATCTTTCCGTGGGGGATGGCGATGCCCCCCCCAATGCCGGTGCTGCCAAGGCGCTCACGTTCCAAGAGTACGCGAACCATCTCCTCCTGGTTGACCCCGAAGGCCTTTGCCACGGGGGCCGTGAGCTGTTCCAGCACCCCCTTCTTGTCGGTGGCATTCAGTTCGGAAATGATGGCCTCTTCTTTCAGCGTGTCTAAGATTCTCATGTGGGTTGAATCAATCCGTAATTGCCGTCTTTCAGGCGATACAACACATTGACCTTTTCGGTCTGGGCATTGGTAAAGACCAGAAAGCTGCCCTTGATCAGGTCCATTTGTAAAACCGCTTCATCAACATCCATAGGTTTGTACTCGATATTCTTGATTCTAACAATTCGGGGTGCTGCCTCCTGCCCCAGATCCCCGGTTGCCGTTACACCAGCCTCTTCATATCGAAACATCTTAGATCTTGCAGCTGTTGACCGAAGCCTCTTAAATTTTTTCTTATTCTTTATAATCTGCTTCTCAAGCTTATCCAGGGCCATATCTATGGCCGAATACATATCGGAAGTCTCCTCATGACCATTTACAACAAAACCATCCGCACTAATGTTTATGTCGGCAATGTGACGGAATTTCTCCACGGTTAGTACCACGTTTGCTTTAGCGGGATTCTCTACGTACTTATCAAATCGATCCAGCTTTTCACATGCATATGCCTTCAGAGTTTCTGAGGGATCAAGGTTCATGAAAGTCACCGACGTTTGCATTCTGATTGACCTCCCCTTATATTTTTGCGTTTGTTAGATGGCAGCACGCCCAACATCTCCCGGTATTTGGCGACTGTCCTGCGAGCTATGTTAATGTTTGAAGATTTCAAAATCTCAACCATCTTTTTGTCACTATACGGCTTGGTGGGATCTTCAGACTCAATAATCTGCCGAATCTTATCCTTGACACTTGCCGAGGCAATCGCCGCTCCGTCAAACCGGCTAATAGAACTATTGAAAAAGAACTTCAATTCAAAAATGCCCTGCGGGGTATGGACGTACTTGTTCGTGGTAACGCGACTCACGGTGGACTCGTGCATCTCGATGTCCCAAGCCACATCCCGCAATACCATTGGCTTCAAATGAGCAATCCCCTTTTCCAGAAAATCTCGTTGATAACGGACAATACTTTCAACCACCTTGTAAATGGTCCTCTGGCGCTGGTGAATACTGCGAATCAGCCACACCGCAGACCGGAGTTTATTCTTGATGTAGTCCCTTGTATGGCCCGCAAATTCCGCTCCTTTACTACTTAACGCTTCCTTATAAAAAGAGCTTATGCGGAGCTTAGGCATGCCGTCCTCGTTTAGGACAATAACGAATTCATCGCCCACCTTGTACACAAAGACATCAGGGCTTATGTATTGGGGTTCTTCGTCGCTGAACTGCCGACCGGGTTTCGGTTCCATCCTGGTGATAATCTCGACAGCAGAAAAGACATCATCAAGGCCAACACCCAGGGCCCGGGAAATCGCCTTGTAGTTCTTGTTCTCGAGGTGCTTAACATGATTCTGGATAATCTGAACCACAATGGAATCGTCCAACCCCGACTGCCTCACCTGAATCAATAGACACTCCCTTAGATCTCGAGCACACACGCCCGGGGGATCAAAGGATTGCATCTTGCCCAGGACGCTTTCTGCCTCTGATGTGTCTGCCTCGGCCAGGATTGTAATCTCATCCAGAGTAGCCCGAAGATAGCCGTCTCTGTTGAGGTTGCCAATGATCGCACTGCCAATCCTTTCCTCTCTCCTGCTTGGAAGGGAAAGCAGAAGTTGCCACATCAGATGTTCGTTCAAGGACTCTCGCCGGGCTATGAAATTTTCGTATTCCGGGACTTCCCTTTGCTCAGCTTCAAAATAGACGGGCCCAGGGGTATTGTATTCCCCCAAATAGTTGGACCAGTCGATATCTGCTCGAGCAGTTTCCTCCATGGTTACTGGCTCTAGCGGAGGCGTCTCTGGCGGGGTAGTTATCGGGTTACCACCAGCATCAGCCTCAGCTGGCATTCCCTCTGGCGCATCCTCAAGAAGCGGATTTTCCTCCATTTCCTGATTGATCACCTCCAACAGTTCCAGCCGAGCCAATTGCAGAAGCTTGATGGCCTGTTGAAGCTGGGGCGTCATGACCAGCTGCTGGGTAAGGCGAAGTTGCTGTCTAAGCTCTAAAGCCATTACAATCTAAAGCCTTCCCCCAAATAGACCTCTCGGGCCACGCTGCTTGCGGCAATAGCCTCCGGAGGTCCCGATTCAATCAACACGCCTTCGCTCAAGATGTACGCCCGGTCACAAACCCCAAGAGTCTCACGCACATTGTGGTCTGATATGACCACCCCAATTCCTCGCTCCTTGAGCTGTCCGATGACCTGTTGTATGTCAATCACGGCGATAGGGTCAATGCCGGCAAAGGGTTCGTCAAGGAAAATAAATGATGGCGCGGTTACAAGGGCCCGCGTGATCTCCACACGGCGTCGTTCCCCACCCGACAAGGTATAAGCCTTACGGCCTGCCAGGTGCCAGATATTCAATCCTTCAAGGAGTTCCCTGAGACGGCTGTACCGCTCAGACCTGGTAAGAGGGAGGGTTTCCAAAATGGCCAATATGTTATCTCCCACAGTCAACTTCCGAAAAATCGAGGCCTCCTGTGGAAGATATCCGATCCCCTTGCGCGCCCTAACATACATGGGGCATGAAGTGATCTCCTCCCCATTCAGGAAGACTTTCCCGCTGTCAGGCCGTATGAGTCCGACTATCATGTAAAAGGTTGTAGTCTTTCCAGCCCCATTGGGGCCGAGGAGTCCTACAACGCACCCGCTTTCCACCTCAAGAGTGACCGAGTCAACCACACGCTTGTGTTTGTAAATCTTGACCAAATCCTCAGCCAGCAATTTCGCCATTACTTCGTCAAGCCTCCACCTTCTTTGACATAAAGAGTGGCCTCCACCTGGTCTTTGCCGGCCCCTTCCACCAGAGTTCGATTTTCAGCTTGAAACAGCGTGATCTTTTTTCCACGGACCATGTTCTTTCCAGACCATACCCTTGGGTCTCCTCCGCTGAGCTCCAGCACCTCTTGGTCAGCCAAATAAACGGCCTTGTCCGCCACAGCCGTCTTGGTCTTATTGTCAAAGACGATCTTGACATTTCCTTGAGAGACGATCTTCTCAATCGCGCCAGCCCCCATAGATGTATGTCCACCAGGCTTATAGAAAACCTTCATGCGATCAGCCGTAATAACAACGTCATCCTGTATAGCCATCACGTTTCCTGTAAACTCCACCCACCTCATCTCATGGTCCGACTCCAGCCTATCGGAGGTAATGCGTATGGCAGTTTCAGCCTCCCCATGCTTTTCGCACCCTGTCACCTGGCTCTCGGCTAAAACAGGAGCAGCCTGATATCCGAGACACAGCAAGATAATCACCGACCACCGGTAAAACCGGTGGCATGAGGAAAGCCTCTGAAAGGGGCCAACGCAATAATTGCCTTTTACCGGCTCGAAATTCGAATATCGAAGCACGAAATTCGAAACAATACGAAATGACAAAAATTCAAATGACAAAAATTCAAATGACAAAAACGTTCTTATGGCGAAGACTATCTCGAGGATAAGCTCCTTAGAATGTTTGGGGCTTTTGAACATTTTCAATTCTCACCGGCAGAGGCCGTGTTATATAAAATCGCGCAACGATTTTATAACGTCCAGCCTTCAAAGACAGCCTTCACTCTGCCCCACACCACAATTTGTTCTGTTTGAAGGTTAAAGATCATATTGTCGCCAGTGATCCCCATGCAATCTCCTTTGATTACAACGGGTGTCACCGTGGAAATGGTCTGGGTCTTGTGTTCGTAACGTAGCTTGTCAGTATTCAACTCGTATTGACCATTTCGTACAACCACATCCCCCCAAACTTCCATATCCTTGGTGTTTGTCAAAAGAACCCCGTCACGACTGTTGAGATGTATACTCTTACCATGCTTGAGAAAAAAAGTGGCAACAATATCTTTGAATACGGTCTTATTATCTGCCTTTTGATATTGTGCTGACTCAGCATCAAGTGTCCATTCCCTGACTCCGTCTCGAGTAGCGACGTGGTGAATATGATTAAGGCTGACATCTCTAGTTTTGGGCAGGATCGAAAGCAAACCCCTGGGCTCCTCCCTGAAACGATGATAACTCATAAACCCAATGCCGGCAACCATTAGGCCTATCAAACAATACAGGACTGTCTTCACCTTTGACATCTGTAACCCTTTACCGATGATGAAAGTGAGCTAAAGTGAGCTAAAGTGCCTGTTTGGCCGTTGTGCCTGTTTGGCCCCGGTCGGGCATAAAGCCCCTGGCCCAGACCGGGTTAATCCCCGGTATCACCTATTTGGCAAGTGTCGCGCCAGGGCGGGCCGACCCAACGTAGGGCCGGGGTTTATCCCCGGCCGTGCTGTCTAAACGGCCCGCCTTGGCGCTCCAGTTGGCCCGAAGCCCCTACATTTCGGTTGATAACAGGACCTTGCGTATTGCCTTCAGCTGGTCCAGAAGTGGAAATCACCTTTTCTATAACATGCTCTGTAGGCGTTCACAGGTTCAGTTAAAAGAATAGAGGTCAGAGATCAGAGGTCGGAGGTCTGACTTCTGATCTCTGACCTCTGACTTCTGAACGCTGAACCCGTGAACGGTTTACCAAAAGCCTAACTTACGTCCCCGCAAATGTCAAGAATCAGCAAGAAAACAACCTTGATTCTTTAATGACGAACTGCTAAGGTTTGGTTCAATTTGACATGGCAGTACTGAAGTTAGGGCCTTCCCCCAATTGGAACAATGGAATACGAACTCAGGGGCTTCGCTCCAATTGGAGTACACTCCATCACTCCCTGTGAATCGCATAAAGTAGGTTGCTACAAAAAATCCACAAGTTCAACAATAAGTTGTTGAATTTTCGAGGCGTCTATTTATGGCTGCTAAGAAGTTTAAGCTCCCAAAGCTTCTATATGTTCTAATTGCGCTTTTTTTGTGCGGGCTGGCGATTCCGCTGGTACGGATGGTCGTCATGAGGCTTGAAGGGAAAATACCTGTATTTCAACTGGAGAGTCCCATCCATGACATAGGCACATCTTACACCCTGAAAGGGTGGGCCTCTGATCAAGAAAGTGGACTCCGGAGGGTATGGATAGCGATTCTTCAACAGGGAAAGGAAAGGGTCCTCTTTGACCAGGCATTTCCCTCCAGGGGCTTTTTTGGAGGGGGGGAGGTACAAAACCAACTCGTTTCCCTTGAGATCAACGTGGATGCACTCGGTCTTTCCGATGGAGACGCGCTTCTCAGGACAGCTGTGTGGGACTATTCTTATCGAGGCTGGTGGACCGGGAATCGGACTTATGCGGAACACAAGATCCTGATCGATACCCAGCCGCCGACCATTGACGTCGTTTCCCGCACCCACAATCTCAATCAAGGGGGCGCTGGATTAGCCGTCTACCGAGTCTCTGAACCAGGTACCGTCAACGGTGTCCAGGCAGGCGACAGTTTTTTCCCTGGCTATGCTGGATTCTTTAGCGATCCCAATCTGTACATAGCCTTTTTCGCCATACCCTACGATGAAGGACCGGAATCAAGACTCTATGTGAGGGCGACAGATCCTGCCGGCAATACCTGGAAGACCGGATTTGCCCATCATATCAATCCAAGGTACTTCAAGCAGGACAATATCATTATCTCAGATGCCTTTCTCAGGCGGAAGATGCCTGAGTTTGAGCATGCCTTGAACACAGCGAAGCCTTCTGCATCGCTCCTTGACAAATTCATAGAAGTAAACCGGGACCTACGCCAAGCCAATAACACGACTGTCAAAAATGTCTGCAAGAAGAGCGAGGCCAAGCTGCACTGGGAGGGTCCATTTCTCAGGCTTCCAGGCTCTGCCAGAAAGGCTGGGTTTGCCGACCATCGCAAATACAGGTATAATGATAAAATTGTAGATGAGCAAGTCCATCTCGGAATAGATCTGGCCTCCACCGCACACTCACCAGTGCCTGCTGCCAACAATGGACGCGTTGCATTTGCCGAATACCTGGGGATTTATGGTAAGACTGTCCTCCTGGATCATGGTTTCGGCCTTTTTAGCATGTATGCACATCTCAGCCAAATCAAGGTTGCAAGAGGTCGGGTGGTCTCTAAAGGCGATGTAATCGGCTTTACAGGGACTACAGGGTTGGCTGGAGGCGATCATCTCCATTATGCGATGATAGTTGGCCATGCCTTTGTAAATCCAGTAGAATGGTGGGACCCAAATTGGATAAAACACAATGTGACGGATAAGCTTAAAGCAATTAAGTGAGCTAAAGTGAACTAAAGTGCCTAAAGTGAGCTAAAGTGATAAAGGTGAAAAGCGGCTATATTACACAAGTCAAGCCCGTAACTACTCAAAAAAACTCGGGTTGCTGTCATTGCGAGCGAAGCGAAGCAATCTCTTTTATAGGAAGGAGATTGCTTCGTTGCTAGCGCTCCTCGCAATGACAGGAGGTGCCGGTGACAAGGAATTACCCGAAGTTATTGAGAAGTTACTCAAATCCTTTTCAACTATCTCAAATAATTGAATAAATCAAACAGGGGATTCTTCTACATGAATGCTCCGACCCTTTTGATTACGTCCGGCATGGGATTGACACTAAACTTTAGACACTTTAGGCACTTTAGCTCACTTTAGGCACTTTCACCAGGAGATAAGCAATGAAGCACCATAAGGTCCAAAAGACTTACCAGCAAATCAACAAGAAGATCAGGGATGGCAAAGTCGTTGTGGTCACGGCTGAGGAACTTATTGACATCCTGAAAGAAAATGGCCCGGTGGATACGGCCCGCGAAGTGGACGTCGTTACCACCGGAACTTTTTCGCCCATGTGTTCATCCGGGGCCTTTATAAATTTTGGCCACTCTGTTCCCGGGATTAAGGCTTCTAAGGTCTGGCTCAACAATGTTCCGGCATATGCCGGCATGGCTGCCGTAGATTGCTATATTGGGGCCACCGAACCGTGTGAGGAAGACCCTCTGAACAAGGTCCACCCCGGAGAATTTAAGTATGGTGGTGGCCATGTGATTCAAGACCTTGTTGCCGGCGATACCGTTCACCTCAAGGCGAGTGCCTATGGAACCGATTGTTATCCTAATCGAGGCATTGAAAAGGACATTACATTGAGAAGACTCCCACAGGCGACTCTTTGTAATCCAAGAAATGCATACCAAAACTATAACTGTGCAATAAACCTGAGCAACAAGACCATTTACACCTATATGGGTACGCTTCGCCCGAATGCAGGAAACGCAAACTATTGCTCTGCCGGACAGTTGAGCCCGCTGATGAACGATCCATATTACATGACCGTCGGTATAGGCACAAGGATCTTCCTTGGGGGGGGGCAGGGGTTTGTCGCCTGGCACGGCACCCAGCACAAACCTAAGGTGAGGAGAACTAAGAAGGGGGTTCCCCTTACCCCGGCCGGTACCCTGTGCGTAATGGGAGACCTGAAAAAGATGAGCCCAAGGTGGCTTGTGGGAGTGAGCATGCAAGGGTATGGCTGCTCATTGGCAGTCGGCCTGGGTGTGCCCATCCCGATTTTGAACGAAGAGATTGCAGAATTTACAGGCATTTCGGATGATGAGATCTTTACCCAGATCGTAGACTATGGAAACGACTATCCACGTGGCATATCAAAAAGTTATGGCAGGGTCAGTTACGGCAAGCTTAAAAGTGGCACCATCCGATTCAGGGACCAAGACGTGCCGACTGTGCCTCTTTCGAGTCTGGTACGGGCAAGGGAGATTGCAGAAACCCTGAAGAAATGGATACAGAAAGGAAAGTTTACCCTGGGTGAACCCCAGCAGTTGCTTCCCTCGGTCTAAGTGTGTTTGTTGAGTTTGTTGTGTTTGCGCGGTCTGTTGTGTTGTAACCGTTCACATGCCTGTATTGTCATTTCGAACAAATGTGAGAAATCTTAACATAATGAAAGGAAATCCCTAACATTGAAAGAAGAGAGATCAAATGAAGGCCCTATTCAGCCCAAAAAGAACATCTTTCGGGAATATGGCGAGGCGATCCTCATCGCTGTTATCCTCGCCCTCTTTATCCGCACCTTTGTCGTGCAGGCTTTCAAAATCCCCTCTGGTTCCATGAAGCCAACCCTTCTGGTCGGGGATCATATCCTGGTAAATAAGTTTATATACGGTGTGAAGCTTCCATTTTCAGACATCACCCTTATCCCGGTCAGGGACCCCAAACGAGGGGATATCGTGGTATTTGAATTCCCTGAAGACCCCAAAAAAGATTTCATAAAACGGGTCATTGCCGTAGCGGGCGATACGGTCCAAATCCGTAACAAAAAGGTTTACATTAATGACAAGCCCATGGACGATCCCTATGGCACCCATCTGGATCCTCACTCTATCCGGGGCGAGGCTCGACCGCGCGATAACTTCGGTCCTGTCACCGTTCCAGCCAACTCCCTCTTTGTCATGGGAGACAACCGCGACCACAGCTACGACAGCCGATTTTGGGGGTTCGTGAACCTGCCTGCCGTCAAAGGAAAAGCCTTTATTATGTATTGGTCATGGGACAAGGAAAATACAGGTATCAGGTGGAGACGACTGGGACGGCTGATCCATTGAAGGCCATGATGGTTGAATGGTTGAGTAGTCGAGTAGTCGAGTGGTCGAGTCGGATTGAACCATTGAACCCGTGAACGGTTACAGATATCAATATGGGTCTTATCAAACGATTGGTTATCGGTAATTCTACCAGGTAATCACCTATCCCCTTGTCCGCCTACAACAGATTTGGGCATCCTTCACAGAAGCCCAAAAGTAGTTTACACTTTTTGGCCTCGATCATTGTTTGGGCCAATTTGTGGGAGCGGCTTTCCAGCCGCGACAATCGCGGCAAGCCCGCCCTGGCGCGACAGGGTGCAACGGGCTTATCCGATTAATTATCCAGGTCTGGGCCAGGGAATGCCGCCCTGCCCGCCGTTGCCAAACACGGTGGCAGCTTGATCCCGCGTTGTGCGTGGCGTTGGCAGGCGGGTCCCACACACATGTTGAAGTTGTTAAAACCATAAGGAAAGCCGAAAGGGGTTGGAACATAACCTTTTCGTCTGTATGGAAAAAGTGTAAACAGCAATATGAAGGATGCCCTATTTTTTCTTTAAAGTGCTCTTAAAGGAACGAAGTTTGCAGCAGTCACAAGCAGGATTGATGAAAAATCATGTAGGATGCCTATTTCATGAGAGATCACTCACCACAAAAAGAGAATTTGGTCCGAAGACTTCGCAGGTTAATGTTTTTCAGGGTTGCGATCGTTACCTTTTTACTCGGTATCACAGCCTTTATCCAGATCAAAGGGACAGAATCAGTAACTGCCGCATCTCTCTCTTCAGTATACTTCATTATAATAATCACCTATTTTCTCTCATTTCTATACCTTCTCCTCCTTAAGAGAATTAAAAACCTCAAGGTCAATGTATACGTTCAGACCATTTGTGATGTCGCATTGATAACTGTGCTTGTGTATGTAACGGGTGGAATTCAAAGTATCTATTCTGTCTTGTATCCACTGGTCATCATCTATTCGGCACTGTTTCTCGCAAAAAAAGGGGGGATAATTGTTGCCTCTGCCAGCGGCATACTCTATGGCTTGTTACTTGACTTAGAATACTACGGCGTTATTCACCCAGTACACAGTCCTTCCTGGGATTATGATTTTAGTGCCGGATATGCCTTATCAAGGATTTTTATCCATATTGTATCTTTTTACATTGTCGCGCTCCTGATAAGCTTTGTTGTTGAACAGGAAAAGAGTGCCAGATCGCTGCTGGCTGAAAAAGAAAGCGAATTTTATCAACTTGACCTATTGCACAGGAGCATTATTGAATCTGTAAATGCAGGGATCATAACGATCAATCTCCATGGGAACATAAAATCCTTTAACAGGGCGGCAAAAGAAATTACAGGCCTTTCATTCTCAAAGGTTGAGAACAAAAAAATAGATACTGTTTTTCCAGGGTTTTCCGAAATACTGGATAAGATAAAAAGCAACAAAAGGGAAGAGGTGGTAATAAACAGGGATGAAATAGTGGTTCCCGGAAAACAGAACAAGAATATCGTACTGGGTTTTTCCATTTCATCACTTATCAACAGTAAAGATGAAAAAATCGGGGACATAGTGATTTTTCAGGATTTGACCGCCAGAAAAGAGATGGAAAAAGAAATCGAAAGAAGCAAGAGCTTTGCCCTCATTGGTGAGATGGCTGCAGGTCTTGCCCATGAACTCAGAAACCCCCTGGTATCGCTATGCGGGTCGATCCAGATGCTGCAAAAAGATCTTGATCTGAATGAAACCAATGAGAGACTCATGCAGATCGTCCTGAGGGGTAGGGATCAACTTGAAAATCTCGTAAAGAATTTTCTCCTTCTGGCACGCCCTAACCTGGATGGTCGTCAGGAGATCAACATCAAGGATGTCATAGATGATGTACTCGAATCTCTCCGCCATAGCCCTGATTGGGATGAAAATATCAAGGTGGTGATGGAGTTATGTGATCAGACCAGCATTTATGGAAACGTGACGGAAATCAGACAGGCGCTCTGGAACCTTGTCTTGAATGCTGTTCAGTCGATGTCGGACAGCGGCAGATTGAAAATAGAAACCAAACCGACCATACTTGACAACGGGAAGGGATATCTTGAGATACGGATAAGCGATACTGGCTGTGGAATCGAAGAAGACGATTACAATAAAGTGTTTGAACCCTTTTACACGACAAAGGAAAGAGGAACAGGCCTTGGGCTTGCGATTGTAAACAGGATTGTGGAGAGTCACGAGGGTAAAATAAAAGTCGAGAGTGAATTGAAAAAAGGGACAAGCTGTATACTTTTGCTGCCACGAGACAAAGGAATTGGGGAATTGAGGGATTGCAAGGTTGGAAGAATTAATTCCTAAATCCCTGAATTCCTAAATCCCCAAATGTTTGAACCTGTGCGGTTAGGTATCAGATTTCATGCGAAACACGAAAAAAAATTATCACGAAAGCACGTAATGTTTTCAAGGCGAACGCCGCAAAGATTGAAAACACGAAAAGGGGGAGTCTCTGGATGGACACCAACCCGACCTGCCCGCCATTGCCGTGTGTGAAAATTCCAGTTCCCTTGCGACCCAGGCGTCCTGCCCGCCATTGCC
>Ga0114922_10003326_pt1 | contig 15007 bp, 14 predicted proteins | sample AartaG_FD_100975 | JGI IMG/M metagenome (GOLD analysis project Ga0114922, IMG submission 100975) | Deep subsurface microbial communities from Aarhus Bay to uncover new lineages of life (NeLLi) - Aarhus_00045 metaG | ecosystem: Environmental > Aquatic > Marine > Oceanic > Sediment | place...
TATCTTAACACTCTACAAAGATATTATGCCTCTTATAGTAGGTGCTGCCACTACAATCGTACACCATGTAGTTTTCAACTTCTTACAACTTTATGAGGTATCACTTTTTGATATGCCTGTGATGGTATTTAACTATGGTTGTGGTTGGGATATTGTTATTTTACATGCTATATTTGTGTTGGTAGAGTTGGTTGTTTTAGGCTATATTACAAAAAAAGAGATTGAACATAACATAAATCTAAACATAACCCAAAATGAGATTAATGAACTCAATAAAAAACTAGAGTATTCTTCACTTCACGACACTCTAACGGGACTTCCAAATAGACTCCATCTCAATAAAAAAATAACAGAGATAAAAAATAAAGCCACTTTAAATGATGAAAAATTTGCTATTGTCTTTTTAGACCTTGATCATTTTAAAAACATTAATGATACCCTTGGACATAATATTGGTGATGCACTTTTACAAACTGTTGCAAATCTACTTAAAAACAATGTGACAAAAGACACTCTTATCTCAAGAATTGGTGGAGATGAATTTATTATTGTAATATCTGGTTTTAAAGCTGAAGAGACTCTCTTACCCCTGATAAATAATTTAGTGAAAAAATTTAGAAATGAGTATCTCGTAAAAGGGTATTCACTTAGATTATCTGCAAGTATTGGAGTCTCTATATTTCCAAATGATTCTCAAGACATCACTGAACTTATGAAGTTTGCAGATATTGCTATGTACCAATCAAAAGCTGATGGAAGAGATAATTTTAACTTTTTTACTCAAAAGTTAAATACAAAAATACATAATGAAGTAGATATTATAAATGATATGCAAAGGGCATTTAATGACAATGAGTTTGAACTTTACTATCAACCAAAAATCGATTTAAGAACTGGTAAGATTATGGGAGCAGAAGCTTTACTTAGATGGATTCATCATGAAAAAGGAATCATTGGACCAAATATATTTATCCCTATTTCAGAGAGTACAGGTTTTATTTTAACTCTTGGTAAATTTGTTATAGAAAATGGTATAAAAGCAGTTAAAAAGTTTTCTGATTTAGGTCATAAAGATTTGATTATTTCACTCAATGTATCTACAAGACAGTTCCAAAACAGTGATCTTTTTAATGAGTTGAAAAATGAGATAGATACAAATAAAATAAACCCTAAACAACTTGCAATAGAGATAACAGAAAGCGTAATGATGAAATATATAGACAAAACTTTATCAACTCTAGAAGATATAAAAAATCTTGGAATCTCTATATATATCGATGATTTTGGAACAGGCTATTCATCTCTTTCTTATTTAAAAAAGTTTCCCATAGATGTACTTAAAATTGACAAAAGTTTTGTTGATGATATTGATAACGAAAATAAAGAATCTTTAATAGGAGCAATCTTAGCAATGGGTAGGAGTTTAAATTTAAAAGTTGTGGCTGAGGGAGTTGAAACTAAAGGGCAATATGAGTTCTTAAAACAAAGAGACTGCGATATTATTCAAGGATTCTATTTTGCAAAACCTATGAATGAAGAGGAGTTTATAAAGCTCCTCAAAAGTGATAAAACTTATGTATAAACTTTATACATAAGTATCTAAGAGGTGTGTAGATTCTGAAGATTCTACGGTTGGTGTAACCTCTTGAGTTTGAGTAACTTGAAAATTTTGAGCTTTTTGTAAAGTCTCATTTTGAGTTGGAGCACTCTCTTGCGAACTACTCGATTCTTTTTTTACATTTGGATCCACTCTTCCAATCTGAACCTGATTAGCATAAGGTGATTGAAATAAATATCTAGAAGTTTCCATGACATCCTCCTCATCGTCTAAATATATTGTATCATACTAATCTATAATATTATTTAATAAATTATTCTACTTTGTTTATATCTTTTTTAAGAACTCAAAGCAAAAAATATTAAAAATGGATAGATACTCAAACCAATATAAGGCATAAACTTATTGAGAGGTGCAAGGAGTGCCAAACTCAACTCTTGGCTCAACTCTCTTTTTACAAAAACTTGCTCTATAAGTATTATTTTAGTAGCAATATCAACCGTTTTTATAAATACTAACACTAAAGCATAAGGGTTATAATCACTAAGAATAGCAAAGCCTATACTAAAATAAAAAGTGGGATGCATAATCAAAAAAAGAAAAATATTTTTAGAGTAATGGTGGTACATGCGAGCCAACATCCCCATCATAGTAGTAGCTTTTTGCCAACTTACTTCGTAAAGTTCGAGAAATACAAATAGTATTATATAGTTTAAAATTAGGTCGTCCATTATCATTTTATTTCCATGATGTAGTTAGATAAATTAATCATATCATATTTTGATGTGATTATAGAATTTAATCATATCATTTGTAAATATTTTAGAAAAATAAACTATCTATGATAAAATCACTACAAAATATTAAAGGAAAAAATAATGGCAGGAAATCCAGCAATAACAGTTATGCAAATGGAATCAGCTCTTAACAATATGCAAAACACTATGGTAAATGAAGATGGAAGTTATAACCTAGATGAAACTTTTTTTGAACTCTTTGATGAGTTGATGCTTAAGCTACAAGAAACAAGGGCAATAGCTCAAACTTTGAGAGAGAGGGAATCTAAAAAATAACAGTTATACCATTAAAAGTGATTTTTATTAGTAGCTCATGGTTTAATCCTACTTTTTATAAGAGTTCTCACGAGACTTTACACTTAAAACTAAGATAATAAGCACATCATCTTCTTTTTTGTATATAACTCTGTAACGCCTAAGTTTGAGTCTATAAAGTTCTTCATTTTGACCTTGAAGCTTTTTAATTTTCGATGTTTGCAAAAGCTCTTGTTCATACTCGCTTGAAAAAAGTTCAACAAACTTGCTTAAAGACTCTTGTATAAAACGAATATCCGATTTATCTATGTTTTTAAAGTCTTTTTTTACGCTTGCTTTGAACTCTAAGCTATACATTTAAACGCCTAAATCTTGGAAAAACTCATCCGAAGTCACCCGTTTATCATTTTTATCATCCAATCTTTTTTTAGCAATATTTAAATCTTGCAAATCCATATACATCTCTAAAGCTTCTGAGACTATAGCAGTTTTCTTTTTACCAAGCTCTTTTGAGAGAGAATCTAAATCCTCTAAAAGTGTTAATGGAAGAGTAAATGTTGAAGGCTTAACTGTTTTATACATAACAAACTCCTTTTATATTTACTATTATATTGTTTATTATATTGTTTATTATATTGTTTTGTCAAATCTACTTTTTAAAATACTTCATTTTATATCCATGATACGCTTAGCTACTGAACAGAAAATTTATATATTTTTATGTCAATTTGTCATACTTTTTTATTTTTATGCTAATTTAATATAAAATATTATAAACAAAATCAGGAGAACCAAATGCTAGAAACAATATTGAATCGACTTGCACCAAAAATTATGATGTTTTCAATTGAATATAAAAAACTTAGGTTGGAAAAAACGAAGTTCCTTAATGAAGTAAGATATAAAGAGCCATATGATAAAGATATAAATACTCAACTATTTTATGAATTAAATAATATTGAATTAACTTCTAAAAATTTAAAGAATTTAGAAAATGATGATAATGTTATATTTATAAAAAAATATTTGCGAAAGTATCCAAAAATTTTAAAGTATGAAAATTCAAAACTCTCGTATATAAGAGATAATCAAGAAGAGATCAATAAAAAAGCAGATTTAGCATTAAAAATAATCTTTGGATTTTTACTTATGTTATCATTTCTACCATTATTTATATTTCAAAATTTCACTTCTTTATTATCTCCTTTTGTTATTACAATTTATGTAATTTATATGTCTAATAATATGTCAGAATTTAATGAAATTGATAAATTAATTAAATCTTATGAATAAACAGTATAATTCTCAAAAAGAAATAAAATGCAAACCCTAATAACCCTACTAACACAAAAAACAAAGCTAAAGAAAGAACACATAACAAATATCCTAAAACTCCTAGATGAGGGTTCTACTATCCCTTTTATTGCTCGTTATCGTAAAGAGATGACTGGTGGGGCGGATGATGAAGTGCTTCGTGAGTTTGAGACTATTTATGTGAGTTCTAAGAAACTTTTGGAGCGTAAAGAGGAGATTTCTCGACTTATACAAGAGAGAGCTACACTCACAGAATCTTTAAAAAAGAGTATCGAGGATGCTGATACACTTCGTATATTAGAAGATATTTACCGACCTTTTAAAGAGAAAAAAAGTTCTCGTGCTACTACGGCGATGGCAAATGGTTTAACACCTTTGGCTAACACTTTACAAAGTGCAAGACTTAGCACATCTGAGTTTAAACAAGAGGCTAAAAAGTTTGTTAAAGGTGAGCTAAAGTCAGTTGATGATGCTATCAAAGGTGCCAGTGATATTTTGGCTGAGAGATACGCTGAACAGCCTCGTGAGCGTGAAGCAATTCGTAACTCAATGCTCCGTTTTGGTAGTTTTGAGACTAAAAAAACTAAAAACTTTGATGAGAATGGAACTTTTAAAAACTTCGCAGGGAAGTCAGAAAAAGTAGCTTATATCCCATCACATCGTTATCTTGCTATCATGCGTGGGGTAAAAGAGAAAGAGTTATCTGTAAAAATCACAACCGACATAGAGAGAATCGAGCAAAATATTAGAGAGTATAAGATTCCTCGTAACTCTTCATCATCTAAAGAGATTCTATTTGACGCTTACAAAGATGGACTAAAAAGACTTCTACTGCCATCTTTAGAGAGAGAGGTTCAATCAGAATTAAAAGAGAAAGCCGACATCTCTGCTATAGGGGTATTTGGTAAGAATCTCAACCAACTTCTCATGACTCCACCAGTTACAAAGATGGTGCTTTTAGGGGTTGACCCTGCATTTGTGAGTGGGTGTAAGCTAGCCGTTATTGATGAGAATGGGAACTACTTAGAATCGGCAGTTATCTACCCAACAGAGCCTAAAAAGGACTATAACGGTTCTAAAACAAAGGTGTTAGCCCTTGCTAAAAAGTATAACATCACAGGTGTCGCCATTGGTAATGGTACAGGCTCACGAGAAACACAAGAGTTTTTTGCTCGACTCAACAAAGATGAAAATGCAAACCTAAACTACACTGTTGTTTCAGAAGCTGGAGCATCTGTATATTCTGCTTCAAAACTCGCTCAGGAAGAGTATCCTAAACTCGATGTTACCATCCGTGGAGCAATCTCCATAGCTGGGAGGCTTCGTGACCCTATGGCAACTCTCGTAAAAATAGACCCAAAATCATTAGGAATCGGTCAATACCAACACGATGTAGATCAAAAACTTTTAGTAAAAAGACTTGATGATGTAACTTCTGACCTTGTGAATCGTGTGGGTGTAGATATCAACTCAGCATCAGCATCCCTACTTTCTCATGTTGCAGGAATCGGGATGAAAATTGCTCAAAATATCATAAGTTTTAGAGATGAAAACGGAAACTTTACAACAAAGAATCAGCTTTTAAAAGTAAAAGGCTTAGGTAAAAAAGCGTACGAGCAAGCGGCAGGGTTTATAAGAATTAAAGACACAAACAACATTTTAGACAACACAGGAATCCACCCTGAGAGTTACACTGTTGCTAAAAAACTTGATGGTTTAGAACTAGCAATTTTAGATATAAAACAAAAAGCTAAGGAATTAAATGTTGGGGAAGAAACCCTAAAAGATATCATAAAAGAGCTTCAAAAACCCGGTTTTGACCCAAGAGAGGAGTTACCTCCTATCCCTTTTAAAGAGGGAATCACCGACATCAAAATGTTAAAAGAGGGAAGTTTTGTATCGGGTGTGGTTCGAAATATCGCAGATTTTGGTGCCTTTGTTGACATCGGACTAAAAAATGATGGGATGATTCACATCTCAAAAATGAGTGCAAAAAGAATCTCCCACCCTTTAGAAGTACTCTCTCTAAACCAGTTTTTACCTCAGATAGAAGTTGTATCAATAGACCACGAAAAAGGTAAGGTTGGGCTTAGTTTAGTAAATTTTTAGTGGACAATTGTATTTGTTGAGATATTTAACACAACACTTTGTTTGAGTTTCTTTTCAATATCAGATTTGAGCAGATGTAAATCTGTTTTAGCTAAAACATCGTTTGAGTTTGTTTGCAAAAATATTTCAGGTTTATCTTTACTCAAATCTACATCCAATATTTGCAGAGTAATTGTTTTATTGTTCTCCACAAATATTTGGTTGTTGAGTTTAGCTGTGATATTATTTTGGTTAATCGCTTTACCAAAAGAGATAACTAGGGGAATCGTAACAATAGATAAAATACTAAATGTATAAATAATCCCCTTTTTTGCTCTGTGAATCGGAGAGTAGCCTAAAACCAAAAATGTGATAGAAGCGGCTAAAGTGATTCCGATAAGATTTGTTAAAAAAAGTAAAAATGAGCTATAAGCTATGTCAAAACTTCCCCATCCAAAACCGATTCCAGTTACACTTAGCGGTGGAACTAGTGCTACAGCGATGGCAACCCCAGCTAAACTTTTAGCTATTTCACTTTTTGCATTGGCATACGCACCTGCAATTCCAGAGATAATCGCTACCATTAAGTCCAATATATTGGGATTAAGCCTACCTCTCATCTCATCCGTTAAAACTGTTAAGGGCATAAAATAGGTATAAAAGGAGGAAAATATCAGTGCTGTTAGAATCCCAAACGCAAGTGTTTTTATACTGTTTGTAATAAGAAAACTCTCACCCCGTACAACCCCCATAGAAAGGGAGATAATCGGAGACATTAGTGGGGCTAGAATCATCGCACCAATGATAACAGGAGCTGAATTTTGAAAAAGACCTGTCGTAGCAAGAAGGGTACTTAAAACCATCAAAACTATAAAAATAGAGCTAGGTTTCGCATTCTCTTTGAGTGATAAAAATAGCTCTTTAAAATCCTCTTCATTCGCTTTTTTAAAGAGTGGTACTGACTCTGTAAGTAGCAGGTTTCTAAATTCCCCTTTTGCTAAATGTTGTGTTTTTATCACCTCTTTGTCATCTTCTAGTTTTGTGTTGTTTTGTGCATTTTCTACGACATTTTTACCTATAGATAGAGTAAGTGAATCTTTAAGAACTTCTAAACTCACCTCTTTGGCACTCATCAATAGCCCATCAACGGTAAAATCCATAGCCTTTGCACTTGTGATGTCTAACTTGGTTGTTTTAATAAACCCAAGCGTTTTAGGTAAACTATTTGGGTTGAGTTTTGCATAAAAAGTTACAACTGCGAGATAGTAGATATAAGAAAAAATACTCGCAGGTGCAATAATAAAGGCGTTGAGTTTTCCGTCGTGTAAAGAGAGTTCATCGTTAATAATATTGTATCTTCCAGCCTGAGAGTTATGCTCCAACACCATCACACCAGTTGCCGCAGTTTGGACACTCTGCCCTTTTGCTGTGGTGAGCGTATAATCTTTAAACCCCAAATCTTTGAGATTCCTATAAAAACTTTTTATTTTTTCAAAAACACTTTGACTCTCAATATTTTTATAGTTAAGTCCGTGAACATCACCAATAACTACATTGGTAAAAACCACTTCACCGTTACATGTCAAAACATCAACTAAACTCAAATTTTCTTGATTCAAAGCCTCTTCAATCGCCACATAAATATCTTTAGAGATCCCATAACTGCCAAGCGTACGAGGACAATCTTTGTTAGGGATAAACCCAATTTTTATGTTTGTATTTAGATGATTTTTTAGAAATGTTTTTATTTTAATATCGTCTAAATACAAAAGAGTAAGAGTAGATTCACTCATCTCTTCTATCACAGTTTTATAATCAAACAGTTCAACACTTATTTTGTATTGAACACCTATATATTCAATAAGATCTTGTAATTTTTGAGGAACTTCATGGTCATCATTGTACGCAATAGAAATTTTTTGTATCATCTAAAGCCTTTAAATATTATTTTATTATTAATGAAACTATATCCAATTTTTACCTCAGATAGAGCTTATCTCTATAGATAACGAAAAAGGTAAAGTGGGTCTTAGTTTAGTGATGGTAAAATAGCAAAAAAAATCATCAAACAACTAGGATTTATATGAAAAGAAGAGATTTTTTCAAAACTTCATTTGTAGCTTCATCTGTACTACTAGGGAGTTCAAGCTTGGCTAGTACAACATCTCAGCCTAACAACTCTCGGTCTATATCAAGCGTTGCTTTTCCTGAGAAAAGACCACTTATTACATACTCAAACCGACCTCCTCTACTTGAAACACCCAGAGATGCCTTTACTCGTGCAATCACCCCTAATGATGAGTTCTTTGTAAGGTGGCATACACCTCGTATCCCTACACATCTCGATATTGATACATATAGAATCAATGTACATGGTTTTGTAAACAATCCACTCTCTTTATCATTAAAAAATCTTAAAACTAACTATGAGCAAGTTGAGATTACAGCAGTTTTGCAGTGTGGTGGAAACTCCCGTTCAGCTTTTAACCCTACAACTACTGGTATTCAGTGGGGGAGTGGTGCTATGGGTTGTGCAACTTGGAAAGGTGTAAGACTCAAAGATATACTCAAAAGTGCTGGTATGAAAGATGGTGCGGCTTGGATAGGCTTAAATGGTGATGATAAACCCGTTATGAATAAGATGCCAAGTTTTATAAGGGAATTAGAACTTCATGAGGTAAAAGATGATGTGATTATCGCTTATGAGATGAACGGTGAGGATTTGCCATACTTAAACGGCTATCCTGTTCGTCTTATTATCCCTGGTTACTATGCAGATAGTTGGGTGAAGATGTTGAGTAATATTACAGTATTAAAAGAGTACAAAGAGCTTTTTTTCATGGATTCAGCTTATAGGATTCCTGATAATGAGTGTGAATGTGAAGAGCCTGATAATAGGTTTGAGAAAACAAAACCTATCACAACTATGAATATAAAATCTCTTATAGGTTATCCAACCCCTAAGAGCAAAATCACTCTAGATTCTAATGTTATGATAAAAGGAATCGCTTTTGATTCTGGGCATGGAATCAAAGAGGTTCTTATCTCTTTTGATGATGGGAAAACTTGGGAGAATTCAGAGCTTGAAAAAGAGTTATCAGCTCATGCTTTTAGGGTTTTTAAATTTGCTTTTAGACCAAAGAACAGAGGTAAGTTGAACATAATGGCAAAAGCTATTAACACCATAGGGGTGGAACAACCATTTGCCTCTGATATAAAATGGAATCATGGTGGTTATAAATTTAACGGTATAGATAGTGTTGCTATCACAGTGGAGTAAAGAGATGAGAATCAAAATATTATTACTAATTATGCTAAGTTTTTCTACTCTTTATGCAGAGTACACACAAAAGGTAAAACTCCCAAGCATCACCTTTGAGATGGCAAAAGATAAAGAGTTCAAAGCGATGCAAAGAAACTGCCAATGGTGCCACTCTTATGGCTACATACTCAACCAAGGGAATCAATCTAGGGAGTTTTGGAACAAGGTTGTAGTCAGGATGAGAGATGTTTTTAAAGCACCTATCTCTCCAAGGGATGAAAAAACAGTTACAGACTATATTTTTAAACACTATGGAGATGGAAATGCAATTAACTATTGATATTAAAGAATCGGCAATCGATAAAATTATGTATCTTTTAAATAATTTAAAATCTGATGTAAAAATCATCAATAAAATTGATACAAATTCTTTAGATATTCAAGCAATTACTAAGGATGATGAAGATTATAAACATATTGTTAGTGGTAGAGAAGAAAGAAAAAACAATCCTCAAAACTATGGTGATATGGGTGATATAAAGTAAATTTTTAGTATCTAATTCTTGCTCTCAGAGAGTAAACTGATAGCTCAAAACCAGTACTTAAATCACAAATAGCAGGGCTACAATCTCAAAAACTTACTATTTTACAAAGAGATATTATATAATGCAAACATTGCAATTTGTCATAAACCTGGACTTTTCCTCTTTACTCAGTTATAATCTATCTATATTTTACATATTACAATGAATAAAAGGTGTTTAATTTGAAATATATTGACTTGTTTGCTGGATGTGGTGGACTATCTCTTGGTTTTGAATCTGAAGGATTTAAACTTGGCTTTGCTGTTGAAAAATCTGATATGGCTGGGGAAACTTTTTATCATAATTTTATTAAACCTATTAAGTCTACTAGTGATTGGAAAGCATATCTAAATAAATCTGCTGAACAAAAATTGGAATCAGGTCTTTATATTGGAGAAACTATAAGTTTACTCGAAAATACAAATCTAATTAAAAAATTACAAAAAAATCTTGGAGACATCTCACTAATTGTTGGTGGACCTCCTTGTCAAGGATTTTCAATGGCTGGAAGAAGAAATCCTAAAGACCATAGAAATCAACTCCCTTGGCAATTTTTAGAGTATGTTGAACTTTTTCGACCAAAAGCTGTTTTGATGGAAAATGTTGTTGGAATGAGAAGAGATTTTGTAAAACATGATATAAGTTCTCCATTTAAAATGATTAAAAATATTCTTGAAAAAGGTGTTGGTCATAATGATGATAGCCCTCAATATTTAGTTCAAGAGCTACAATTAAATGCTATGCATTATGGAGTCCCACAACATCGTCCACGCGTATTTTTACTTGGCATAAGAAAAGATATTGCTCAAGATAAAGGGCTTACAGCTACTGAAGATATTTGGAACTCTTTAGAATATTTTAAAGGAAATATAGGTTCTGATTTATGCCCACTTCCAACAGTTAAAGAAAAAAATATTTTGTCTGTTTCAGATGCAATTGGAGACCTTTATAATAATGATATTGATAATACTCATTATCTTAATATAATCAATAATAAAAGTGCTTTTAAAAAAATAGTTAAATCTAAAACTTCTGAACTTCAAAATCATAATTTACGAAATCATTCTGATAAGATTAAAAGAAGATTTCAACTTTATCAATATTTTTCTAAAAATAATATTTCTACAAAAGTTTTTAACTTAGCTTCTAAATATAATTCTACAAATGATAAAGATATTTATAATCAACTATTATTAGCAATAAAAGATGCACCTATTCCTGCATACTCTCCAGACAAAACGATAATTGCAAATTCTAAAGAAAAATTAATTAGTGATATTCTTGAATTAGAAACAAAAAAACATTCACAAAAACCACTAAAAGAAGAATTACCATCACCAACTGTTGTAAGTATCCCTGATGATGTTATTCATCCAACTTTAGCAAGAACAATGACCGTTAGGGAACAAGCTCGTTTTCAATCATTCCCTGATTATTTTGAATTTAGGTCAAAAGAAACGACAGGTGGGGCTAGAAGAAAAATAGATGTTCCTCAATATACACAAGTTGGAAATGCAGTTCCTCCTTTAATGGCTAAAGCTATTGCAAAGCATATTAAAACTTTGATAGAATAACAGAATTTATTTATTTTCATAAGGTTATTAACAAATGCGAGCACTTGAAGAGAACGAAGAATCTGCTGTAAGAGCATTAACAAACTATAGTATTCCATTTGCTTTAATAGAGCCTACAGCAACAGGTTTAGGCAAAAGTATTATGGATGCCACTATGTCTGTAAGAACATACTTAAGAGAACAAGATATTCACGATTATGATTCTCAGCAAGCTGGTCCAGACTATAAAGTTGTAATTGAAAATACATTTTTAATTACAGCAGGGACTTATCAACATTCAAGAACATCTATGTATCGTCCAAGAGCTAAAGGAAAAGGTGGAGACCCTCGTATTTGGTTTAAAGGTTTACCAAGTTATGCAAATGCAAATGATATGTTGGCTATTACATTTTTAAATAATTCATTTTATATAATTAATATTACGCAACAACCTGTAGAACAATTATTAGCATCAGAAATTATCACACCATTAAAAGAGTTAGGAGAAGAGTTTTTAAAACAAAATAACAGTATCTCAGAAGAACTCTTGGGAAAAATACAAGTTATTGCAAATAATGGACCATTACAAGCGATAAAAAATGGAGATACTGCTATAGGACATGCTTTAGAAACAGCACTTGGAATTGAACAAAATAGCAGTAAACAGCCTGACTACAAAGGGATAGAATTAAAATCTTATAGATCTAAATCAAGAGCCTCTCAAGAAAGTAGAAAAAATTTATTTGCACAAGTTCCAAATTGGGATATTAGTAAGTTTAAAAGTAGCCGTGAAATTCTTGATAATTTCGGATATCAAAGAGGTGAAGATTTTAAACTTTACTGTACTGTATCTACACAAGTAGCTAACAGTCAAGGATTAATACTTAAGTTAGATAGTAATACAGAGCAGTTGGCTGAAAATTCAAGTGATAGAGAAATAGGAGATTTTGTTGTATGGTTGATGAGCGACTTAAAAAATAGACTTTTAGAGAAACATAATGAAACATTTTGGATAGGAGCTGAAAGCTCAAATATAGGTGGTATTGAACATTTTCAATATAAGAAAATTCTCCATACAAGAAAACCTCTTCCATCTGCTTTTGAATTATTAGTAGAACAAGGTCAAATAACTGTAGATCATCTAATCAAAAGAAACAGTAAAGGTAGAGTTAGTGAAAAAGGACCATTATTTAAAATTAATGGTTCAGCCCTTGGAATGCTTTTCCCTAAACAAATAGAATACAATCTTATATAAATTATTTACATATCTCTCTTTTAATGCTTACGATATAATACGAATTATATTTAATTAACTAAAAGAGCCTTAATGATTCAACTAACAAACATCTGCAAAAACTTCGCGTCTCAAGAACTTTTTCATAACCTAAACTTCAAACTTAACTCTGGCACTCGTGTTGGACTTGTTGGTAGAAATGGAAGTGGAAAATCTACACTTTTTAAACTCATTCTTGGTGAGGAGAATGCTGATTCTGGTGATGTTATTATCCCAAAAGGGTATAAGATTGGTACTCTTAAACAGCATCTTACATTTAGTGAGCCGACTCTAAGAGAGGAAGCTGCTCTTGCCTTAGAGGATGAGATGAAGTATGATGTTTATAGGGTTGAGAAGATTCTCTTTGGTCTTGGCTTTGTAGCAGAGGACTTAGACAAAGACCCTCTCTCTTTTTCTGGTGGGTATCAGATTCGTATTAACTTAGCTAAACTTTTAGTAACTGAGCCAAATTTACTTCTTTTGGATGAGCCTACCAACTACCTTGATATTGTCTCTTTGAGATGGTTAAAATCATTTCTTCGAGCTTTTGAGGGTGAGGTGATTCTTATCACCCACAATAGAGATTTTATGGATTCTATCTCAACACACACTATGGGGTTAGTGAGAAAAAAGATAGAGATTATTCCCGGAAATACACATAAATTTTATGAGCAGTTGAGTGCAAATGATGAACTCCATGCAAAACAAAAAGTTGCACAAGATAAAAAAGTGAAAGAGTTAGAGGAGTTTATCGCTAAAAATAAAGCTCGTGCCTCAACAGCTTCACTTGCCCAGTCAAAGGTAAAACAGTTAGAGAAGATGGATCTACTAGAGGATTTAGGTTTTGATAACAAACTTGAATTTAACTTCAATTTCAAAGATACCCCTGCAAAAGTTTTACTTGATGTGAAAGATTTAAGTTTTGGTTATACACCTGAGAATATTCTTTTTAAAAATATCTCTTTTTCTTTGGAAAAAGGGGAATGTTTAGGAATCATCGGTAAAAATGGTAAGGGTAAATCAACACTTTTAAATACTATCGCGGGGGAATTAAAACAGCTAAGTGGTGAAGTTGATTACCACGGGACTACCTCTTTTGCTCACTTTGGACAAACCAACATCGCGCACCTTAGTGATAAAAATACAGTTATGGATGAGATATATGTAGGCAATTCTAAACTAAGTGAAGCACAGGTAAGAAGTATTTGTGGTGGGATGATGTTTAGTGGAGATTCTGCTAAGAAAAAAATCTCCCTACTCTCTGGTGGTGAGAAAAGCCGTGTGATGTTAGGGCAGATTCTAGCACGAAATGTAAACCTACTTTTCCTCGATGAGCCAACCAATCACCTCGATATAGATTCGATAGAAGCTCTTACAGTAGCGATACAAAAATTTGAGGGTTCAGTTATCATTGTAACCCACTCTGAAGAGTTACTTCGTCGCGTTTGTGATAGACTTATTATCTTTGCTAAAGAGGGTGCTGAGTATTTTGATGGTGGCTATGATGCGTTTTTAGAGAAAATTGGTTGGGAGGAAGAGGAGAGTGAAGAGAAAGTAGAAGTAACTCCTAAGTCCAACAATAAAGAGAACAAAAAACTAAAAGCTGAACTAGTAAGAGAGAGAAATAAAATCACTTCACCTCTCAAGAAAAAGATAGATAAATTAGAAGGCAAAATAGTAGCACTTGAAGAGTTAGTAGAAACTCACCATAAAGAGCTAATAGAACACTCCTCTTCTGGAGATAGTGCAGCCCTTATGGAGCTCTCGAAACTTGTAGCAGATGAAGAGAATCAGATAGAGGTGATGTTTGAAGAGTTTGAAGAGTTACAAACTGAACTAGATTCTATCAATGAAGAATATGAAGAAAAAATAGAGGAGTTATCGTGAACAAAGAGTTATATTTTTTACGCTCATCAGAGAATAAAATAGTTACAAATATGGTTAAATATGCTTATACTGAAGATATGCAAAACCTAAATATCTACTCAGATTATTTTGGCTTAACTACAAAAGATCTAGGGCTTTATGCTTTAGTTGATAACAAAATAGCAGGAGCGATTTGGAGTAGAGAACTCAATGATAACCGTGATACTCCTGTTTTGAGTGTTGCTATTTTACCTGAGTTTAAAGGTAAAGGAATCGGCTCTTTTATGATGGAACAGTTTTTACAAGAGGCTGGAGCTTTGTATGCGCAAATTAGCATAGATATAACACATAAACCAAAAGCGATTTTATTTTATGAAAAGTTTGGATTTGAAAAAGATCAAGATACTTTTGTGATGATAAAAAAACTGGAGAAAAAAGAGGTTTTTAGACCTACTGA
>Ga0114922_10003327_pt1 | contig 15004 bp, 14 predicted proteins | sample AartaG_FD_100975 | JGI IMG/M metagenome (GOLD analysis project Ga0114922, IMG submission 100975) | Deep subsurface microbial communities from Aarhus Bay to uncover new lineages of life (NeLLi) - Aarhus_00045 metaG | ecosystem: Environmental > Aquatic > Marine > Oceanic > Sediment | place...
GATAGATTCTTTTTCTTTATTCTTACTTCTATTTTTTTATTCTGATTTCTGACTACTGGCTCCTGAATTCTATTTTCTAAAACCAGTTAACCAAGTAACTAGCTAACCAGTTAACTAATTCAATTAGGACTCATTTATGATAGAAAAAGAAAAATGTTTAATATTCACAGGCGAAGATAAGATTAGAATTGACCTCTATCTAACCCACAAAGAGATATATCCCTCCAGATCCCAGATTCGGAATTTAATCGCTCAGGGCAAGGTAAAAGTAAATAGCAGCCCGGTTAAACCAAGTTATATCTTGAAAAACGGAGATACGATAGATTTAAGCCTACCCGAAAATAAAGAATTAAAGATTAAGGCAGAAGACATTCCCTTAGATATAATTTATGAAGATGAATACCTGGTGGTGGTTAATAAACCGGACGATATGATTGTTCACCCTGCAGGAAAGATACGTTCCGGTACTCTAGTGAATGCCCTGCTTTACCGTTGCCGGGATTCCTTATCGGGGATAGGCGGAGTGATTAGACCGGGTATTGTGCACCGCCTGGACAAAAATACCTCCGGGTTGATGGTAGTGGCAAAAAATGATTTTGCACATCTTGGCCTGTCAAAGCAGATAAAGGAGCATCAGGTAACTAAAAAATATCTCACCCTGGTCTACGGTAATATGAAAGATGATTCTGGAATTATCGATGCGCCTATTGGCAGGAGTCTAAAGAACAGAAAAAAAATGGCAGTGACAGTAGAAGGGAAGAGCAGGGAAGCAGTAACTCAGTTCAAGGTCTTAAAAAGATTTTCCGATTATACCCTGATCGAAGCAACTCTTCGTACGGGAAGAACTCATCAGATAAGAGTACACCTGGCTTTTATCGGCCATCCCATCGTTGGTGATCAGTTATACGGCCGTAAAAAGCAAGGATTAAATATCAGCAGGCAGGCTTTACATTCTCATATTTTAGGTTTTGTGCACCCTTCATCTAAAAAATATATGGAATTTTCTGCCACTCTACCCCAAGATATGCAGGAATTAATTGATTACTTAGAAAAAGGCGAAAAATAGAAAAATATAAGGGTTATTTTTTTATTTTTGAGAGACCTTCTTCATACTCCTGATTTCTTCCGAATCTATTTTTATCCAAAGACTCTTTTCTTGAGAGTAAATAACCATTCCCGGCTTAGCGTTTTTGGGTTTTTTTACGTATTTTTTAAAAGTATAATCGACCAATACTTTATTATTTTTTTTAGCTTTACTAAAATAAGCGGTTAAATTTGCAGCCTGAATCAAGGTGCCGAGCGGAAGAGATTGTTTACTCCCTTTATTTTTAATGATAATATGAGACCCATGAATGTTTTTTACGTGAAGCCAGGTATCATTGCCGGAAGCCAATTTAAAGGTTAAAAAATCATTTTGCAGGTTATTTTTCCCTACGTAGATTTCCCAGCCATCTTTGGAGATATATTTAGTAGGCTGTAATCTATTCGTTTCTTTTTTTACTTTTTTAAGAGGGTTAGCGGATTTCTTTGCCCATCCTAATTTGGTTAAGTTATTATAAATTTTATGCAGATTATAAAGGGAATTGGTATTTTGACTGTATAGTTTATGAAGTTCAGTCAGTTGGTCAAGCTTTAGCTGGTTATTCTTCAATTGTTCTGAAATAATCTGAAAACTATCTTTGGTTTTCCGGTATTTTTTAAAATATAACCGGGCATTCTCTAAAGGGGTTAATTTATCGTTTAGCGGGATGGTTATGTTTTCCTGCCGGGGAGAATAATAGTTGGTGACGGTAGTCTCCCGGTCTCCTTTTTTAATGCCGGTAAGATTCGCTTTTATTAGCTCCCCATTTACCTTGTACTGCTCACAATTTTTCACTTCTTCCAGTTTTTTTTGGTAGTCCCTTATCTTATTGGTTATTTTAATTATATTTTTTTTGATTATCTGACCTAACTTATTTTGCATAGATAAAATTTCCCGTTCTTTTCCCAACTCGGTGAATAAAGATTCTAAGCACGAATTAGCCTTATTAAAAGTTCTCTTATGGTATTTGGGAAACTGTACTGAATCGATTATAGACCAAGCTTCAATCTTTTTAGCTAGAGGATTTAAAAAGAGGGCTGGCTGAAAATTATAATTTTTAATATTACTTATAATTTTATTAAAAGAAGTCCAGAGCATTTCTAAATTTGCCGGGGATGCCTTAGATACATTCATCACCGGGGATAAATTTGCCTGAAGCACTACTTCTTTTGCACTCTGAGGGCTTATGCCTATAAAACTGTCCTGTATCAGTTTCCACAAACTTAAATCTTTATTTTCTGAAGGTGTGGAATAAAGAATATTAAGGAAATCTTCCCGGTTAATTTTTAAAGGATTCAATTTATTTTGAGAAGGAGGGAAGATATAGAGCTTTCCGGGCATAATTTCCCGATATCTGCTGATATTGGAATCTATTAATTTTATACTAGTTTCTATGGTTTCATCTTCTTTAAGAAGAATTATATTGCCGTGTTTACCCATAAATTCCACTACCAATATTTTATTTTGCACTTTGCCAAATTTTTGGTAAGGTCTGATAATGAAATGTAAAATACGGTCAAAATTGGAGTGTTCGATATCTAATATTTTCCCTCCCTTTAGCTGATTTTGTAGAAGAGCTAAAAAAGGGGAATTGATAGTTTTTTGTTTATTTTCTAATTCAGTAAAGTAAATTTCCGAAAGCGATGGGTCAATGGAAATATGGATATAAAAGGTTTCACTTTTTTTATTTGTGTCATTTAAGGCAAAAAGTTTATCAGGCTTTACTTCAATAATAATTTTATATTTTTTAGTTTGGATTAGGTTTATTATCTTTCCCTCTTTAAATTTATCCAGAAGCTCTTTTCTCATTGCCTCTAAAGCGATGCTGTCCAGGGACATATTAATCTCCTTGCTAATGTATTTAACCTTAATATAATCTATTATAGAGGCATAATCAAGAAAAAAGGAAAAATTGGGATTGGTTAGCTCAATAAGAGAATTAGCGTATTTTGTATATCGTATATCCATATCATTAAGAATTAGTTAGCTGGTTATTTAGTTACCTGGTTGAGAAAATACAAGAGGAGAAAAGGGGCGTATTGCATGCGCTCTTAATGATTGATATAAAACCTTAGAACAGGCGTCTCACCTGTCTACTAAAATATAGGGACACGATGCATCGTGTCCCTAAGATGTCAAAACACAAAACAAGGAAGGGCACAATTCATTGTGCCTTTACGAATAGCTCTTGATTTTTTATCTTTATCTTTTTCTCTTTTATTTTATTTTCTCTATACTTATTTCCTAACTCGATACTCAATACTACATACTCGATACTGTTTTAGGTACGAAATTATTTGACAAGCAGCAGGTATTACCATAAAATTAATGTGAAGTTTATAATTTTTAAAAAATACAACAGGTAAAGGGGAATAAAGTTGATTAAAAGTATGACTGGTTACGGTGTGGGAAGGGTTAAAGCAGAAGACGGAGAATGCCTGGCAGAGATAAAAAGCTTAAACAATAAATACTGTGATATAAATATAAAAAATAATTTTCAGTCTTTGGAAATTGAACAAAAAATGGAAAAGTTAATAAAAAACAGAGTCTCAAGGGGAAAGGTTAATATTTTAGTAAAAGTTGAAAACTATGGCCTAATCGAAGAGAAGATAATATTAAATAAAGATGTAGCCGATTCCTGTTACAAAAATCTAAAGAACTTACAAAAGAAGTATAAATTAAAAGAAGAAATAAGCATAGATTCTATGCTTAAGTTCAAAGATATATTTAAAATAGTAAAGGAAGAAGAGAGTGCTAAGATATGGTCACTGGTAAAAAAAGCAACGAATCTTGCCTTAGATTCTTTGCTGAAAATGAGGGAAAGAGAAGGAACGGTTCTCGTTGCCGATATCCGAAAAAGAGTCAGGAAAATACAAAAGTTAATAGATAAAATTGAGAAATATTCAAAATCATTACCGCTCGAGTATAGGGATAAATTTTTACGCAAAATAAAGGATTTGACTGATGACCTGAATGTTAATGAGGGAAGAATCGAATTAGAGGCGGCAATATTTGCCGAAAAGACGGACATTACCGAAGAAATTACCAGATTAAAAAGCCACCTTATCCAATTTGATGATCTACTAAATTCTAAGGAATCTGTGGGAAGAAAGATGGATTTTTTAACCCAGGAGATAAATCGAGAGGTAAATACTATCGGGTCAAAGACTAATGATATAGAGGTAACTTCTTTGGTTGTTTTAGTAAAGAGTGAATTGGAAAGGATCAGGGAACAGGCCAGAAATATAGAATAGAGGAGGACAGAATATGTTGAGTAATTTAGTGAATATAGGTTTTGGGAATTATATGAATTCTAGTAGAGTTATAACTATTTTAAGTCCGGATTCCGCACCAATGAAAAGGTTGAAAGAAGAAGCAAGGATAGAGAAAAAGTTGATTGATGCTACTTATGGGAGAAGAACAAGAGCCATAATAATTACTGACAGCAATCATGTAATTTTATCTTCTATTCAACCGGAAACCATTGCACATAGATTCACTGAATATAGCGAACAAAATATTAAATTAGAAGAAAACACTCCAAAGTAGGTAATTTTAAATATGACTGACGATAAAGAGTTATCATCTTTTGTTCTTAAACACAATACGCGATACTTGATAGGCGATACGCAATCAAGCAGGGGTTTACTCTTTGTTATCTCAGGCCCATCAGGTGTAGGCAAAGGCACTTTAAGAAAAAGGGTGTTTAATATTTTTCCTGATTTAAAATATTCTGTGTCGGCGAATACCCGCCCTCCCCGAAAGGGTGAAATAGAAGGAAAGGATTATTATTTTGTAACAGTAGACGAATTCAAAAAAAGGATAAAAGAAAATAAATTTGTAGAATGGGCTATTGTCCATGGAGATTATAAGGGTACGCCTATAAAATATTTAATAGAAGAACTTCAAAAAGGGAGAGATGTTCTGCTGGAATTAGATGTTCAGGGCGCTATGCAGGTAAAGAAGAAATTTCCTGAGGGTGTTTTCATTTTTATAGCTCCTCCAACCTGGAAGGATTTAGAGGATAGATTACGAAAAAGAAATACTGAGGGGAAAAAGGCGCTGGGGAAAAGATTAAAAGATGCCCGCATTGAAATAAAATATAAAAAAAATTATAATTATCTGGTAGTGAATGATAATATTAAAACCGCTCTAAAAAAATTAGAATCTATAATAATTGCCGAAAGATGCAAAATAGCAAATTATAAAAAATGAATTTTGGTTGTAAAGTTGTAAGATAGTATATTTTACCAAGAGGAGGGTGAGGAATAAACATGGAAAATAATAAATACTTATTAGCAACGATGGTAGCAAAAAGAGCAAAGGAGTTAGAAAAAGGAGCTAAACCTTTGATAGAAACCAAATATGGGAAGCCTATGATGATTGCCTTAGAGGAGATAAAAGCAGGGAAAGTATTCATTAAAGAGAAAAAAGAGTCTCTAAAGTCCGAGGATGTATTTAAAGAAGAAGATTCCGTGAAAATAGAAGAATCTGTAAAACCTGAAGACTTATCTGATGAAGTTAAAAAACCTGTAGAGGTTGAAGAGCTATTTAATAAAGATAAAGAATCTGTAAAACCTGAAGACTTATCTGATGAAGTTAAAAAACCTGCAAAAATTAAAGAGATATCTAATGAAGTTAAAGAACCTGGAAAGTCTAAAGGCTAATTAATTGATAGGCGTCTTGCCTATCAATTAGTCGTTAGTCGTTAGTGGATAGTCGTTAGCATTAAATACAAGATGCAAATTCACAGTTTTTAGTTTACGGATTTTGGTTTTCGCTACTTATCACTTATTACTCATTACTTATCACTATAAATGATATACGCTGTATACTATACAACGCGATACGCAATACGATATACGAGATATAAAGAGGTAAAAAAAGTGTTAAAAGGAAAAAAAATACTCCTCGGAGTTACCGGGAGCATAGCTGCTTATAAAGCAGCGGAGATAGTGAGTTTATTGAAGAAAAGAGGGGCAGAGGTTTTTGTGATTATGACTGAATCTGCCACTAAATTTATTCAGCCTTTAACTTTTTCTAGTCTTTCCGGGAATTCAGTAATAGATAATCTGTTTTCTACAAATGATAAGATGGTAGTAAAACATATCTCTCTTGCCGAATGGGCTGACCTGATATTGATTGCCCCGGCTACGGCAAATATCATCGGTAAAATTGCCAACGGTATCGCTAATGATATGTTAACTGCTACAGTGATGGCTTTTAAAGCGAAGATTGTCTTTGCCCCGGCAATGAATAAAAATATGCTCTCCAACCCCCTGTATCAGCAGAATGTAGAAAAATTAACCGCCTTGGGGTATGAGTTTATCGATTCAGAATATGGCCGATTGGCTTGCGGCGAAACAGGAGAGGGAAGATTAGCAAATATCGAAGACATAGTAGATACAATTGAGTACGCTCTAACCTTTAAAAATGATTACCAGGGCAAGACGCTATTGGTTACCGCTTCTTGCACCAGAGAACCTATTGATAAAGTAAGATTTATTTCTAACTACTCTTCCGGCAAGATGGGATTCGCTCTGGCAAAGATTGCCTGGGCCAGAGGGGCAAGGGTTATTCTGATAACTGGGCCAACTTCTTTACCCGCCCCCAAAGGGATTAGCACAATTCGAATTGAATCTGCGGAAGAAATGAAAAAAGAAGTTTTTAAACATTTTTCGGAGGCGGATATAATAATTTCTGCTGCCGCAGTGGCCGATTTTCGTCCCAGAGATGTATTTGTCGGGAAGATCAAAAAAGAAAAGAGTGAAAAACCGCTTATAGAGCTGGAAAGAACTCCCGATATCCTCTATGAATTAGGAAAGAAAAAGAGAAATAAAATATTAGTCGGATTTGCTGCGGAAACGGAAAATTTAACGGCTAATGCCTTAAAAAAAATGAAAGAAAAAAGATTAGATCTAATTGTCGTAAATGATATATCGGTAAAAGAAGTCGGATTTGGCTCAGATAATAATAGAGCCAGGCTGATAAACAGCAAAGGAAGCACACGGGAATTTTCTCTGATGCCAAAAATTGATATGGCCGAAAAAATCTTAGATGAAATCATAAAAATAAAGTGAATAATGGAATTATTGAGTTTATTAATATGCATGGCGAAAAGAAATATGCCGAAATAGTAATCTTGGAATATAATTTTGATAAAATATTTCACTACCGTATCCCTCAGGATTTAAAAGACCGGATATTCCTCGGTTCGAGAGTGACTATACCTTTCCGGGGTAAGGTGATTACAGGATGCGTAGTGGGATTTTTAGCGAAATCGGATGTTAAAAGCTTAAAAGATATCGTGCAAATAATCGACAAAAAACCTCTCTTTACTCCCCAGGTAATTAGATTAACCAAATGGATTTCTAATTATTATCTCTGTTCCTGGGAAAAGATTTTAAATTATGCTATTCCTAAGACCCGTAAGGCCTGGCTTAAGAAATTCGATATAACGGATACTTCACCCCCCAAAAAACACCGGCTGCCCGAAGAAGATAAATTCTCAGATAATAAAATTATATTTTCCGCAGAAGAAGTAAAAGAAATACCCTCCTTAAAAAATATAGAAAATATTATAAATAACAAAAAGTTTCAGACGATTCTAATTCGTGGAAATGATTTTAACAGTAGGATGAAAATCTATTTGAGTTGTATTCGAAAGACCATGAAAGAGGGGAGACAGGTCATTATATTAACTCCTACCGAATCTTATCTATCGGAATTAGCTAGTCTGCTAGAGAAAGAATTTAAGGATAATATGGTAGTATTTGATGAAAAGATAGACCAGAAGGCCAAATATCAGAAATGGATCAAAATAAGAAATTCTCAGGTAAATATAGCCCTGGGGATGAGGTCATCCATATTCGTCCCCTTTGACAGATTGGGATTGATTATCGTGGAGCGGGAATATAGCAGTCTGTACAAAGAAAAAAGATCTCCCCGCTATAATGCCCGCGAAGTGGCTCTAAAGCGGGCAGAATTAGAGAACATCCCCCTGATTCTGAGCAGTGAAACACCGTCGATGGAATCTTATTGGAATGTCCAGGGAAATAATTTTCTGGAAGCGGAGCTGAACACTGGAAGGGAAAGAGAAAATCTATTAAAAAAAACAATAATAGATATGACTCAGGAAAAATCTAAAAAAAAGATAATAAGCTATGCACTTCAGCAAGCCATTTCCAGAAGTTTAAAGAACAAAAAGCAGGTCGTACTTTTTTTAAACAAAAGGGGGTTCTCAAGTTTTATGATTTGCAGCCAGTGCGGCCATATACCTAAATGCCCCGATTGTAACACTTCCCTTTCTTATCATTTAGATATTCAAAAAAAGGCTCAACTGATTTGCCATAACTGCGGGAAAAGAGCAAAAGTAACGGATGTTTGTGCTAAATGCGGTAGTAAAGAGATTCGCCCCCTGGGGATGGGAACCCAAAAAATAGAGAGTGAAATCAGGAAGATGTTCACCCGGGCTGAAATAAGACGCCTGGATCGGGATTCGTTAATTGAAGACGACGATTGTCGGCAAATCCTGGAAGAATTCAATCAGGGAAATACCGATATATTAATAGGTACACAGATGGTATTAAAGGGAGTGGATTTCAATAATGTAGATTTAATAGGAATTATTTCCGCTGATACTTTGCTGAATTTGCCGGATTATCGTTCAAGTGAAAAGACCTTTCAATTGCTTAGTGAAGTTATTTCCTCTTTCAAGGAGATAAGCTTTCCCAAAGAAGTGATTATTCAAACCTTTAACCCCAAAGACCACTGTATAGTTGCCTTAAGAGAACAGAATTATAACTATTTTTATCAAAAAGAAATTGAATTGCGAAAAGAACTGGATTACCCTCCCTTTACTCATATTATTAAGATCGTGATCCTAGGAGAAGAAAAGGAAGCAGTTAAGCAGAGAGCGGAATATCTAATCAGTTATTTGGAATCCCTCCGCAAAGACAAAGAGTCTGCGGAATTTAAATTGCTGGGTGACGTAGATATGGTATTATGGAAATCAAGAAACAACTTCAAAGTACAATTTTTAATAAAAGTAAAAGATTTAGAAAAATTTAATCAGGCATTTAAGAAAAAATATGATAAAATGTTATCAAAGCATTTTGAGCAAAAAAACAGATTAACTATTGATGTCGATCCGGTAAGGATGATATAGGAAAAAAATGATTACACAGATTTAATCGGTGTAATTACTCTAAAAGTTATAGGAGAAAACAGATGGCAATGTTAGAAATTAAAGAATACGGCGAACCCGTTTTAAGGGAAAAAGCACTACCGGTTAAGGAGATTACCCCGGAAATATTGAATTTTATAAAAGATATGGCTGAGACTATGTATGCTGATTCCGGAGTAGGCCTTGCTGCCCCGCAAGTGGGGGTATCGAAAAGAATTATTATCGTTGACGGAGAGGAAGACGGGTTAATAGTATTGATAAATCCCATAATTGTTAAAAGCGAAGGAGAAGTTGTAGGAGAAGAGGGATGTTTAAGTATCCCCGGTATCTATAGCCAGGTCAAGCGTTCGTCAAAAGTAACGGTAAAAGCGCTTAACGAAAACGGAGACTCGATTGAAATTACTAAAGAAGGTTTAACTGCCCGCGCGCTGCAGCATGAGACCGATCATTTAAACGGGATACTATTTATCGATAGAATAGGAAGACTAAAAAGAACGATATTGCTAAAGAAATTAAAAAAGGAAAAATAATGAAAAGGTGATGATTATGCTTAAGATTATTTTTATGGGGACAGCAGATTTTGGCGTACAGGTTTTAGAGAAACTGGCAGACAGTAAAGAAAAAAAACTTATGGTAGTTACCCAGCCAGACCGTCCTCAGGGACGCGGTAGGAAAATATTGCCCACCCCTATTAAAAAAGTTGGATTTGATAAGGGATTGGAAGTATTCCAGCCGGAAAATATTAATGATGAAGAATCCCTGAAAAGATTGAAAGGATTTAACCCGGATATTATCCTGGTAGTCGCTTATGGCCAGATTCTTTCCAGCCATGTTTTAAATATTCCCAAAATAGGCTGTATGAATATCCACGGCTCCCTCCTGCCGAAGTATCGAGGTGCTGCTCCCATTAACCGGGCTATTATAAACGGTGAAAAAGAGACCGGAATAACTTTTATGTTTATGAATGAGAAAATAGATGCTGGAGATATCATTTTTCAGGAAAAGATAGACATCTTTCCGGATGAGACTTGCGAGGAACTTTATTACAGACTATCTGCTCTAAGTGCTGAGTCCCTCCCAAAACTTTTAGAAAAAATAAAAAGCGGAAAGATAGATAGAATTCCCCAGGATATTAAACTGGTGACCTTTGCCCGAAAGATGAACAAAGAAGAGGGTAAGATAGACTGGAGCGATAAAGGAGAAAAAGTCTATAATCTAATCAGAGGAACCATTCCTTACCCCGGTGCCTTTACCTATTACAATGGCAGGAAACTGAAAATTACCCTGGTAAGATTTCTGGAAGATTATCAGGATAAAGCGGATACAGACTTCCCCAAATCCGGAAGGGTAGTTAAAATCGAAAAAGATGCTATTTTTATCTCTACCGGGGATAAGGGAATTATAAAAATATTAAGGCTGATTCCTGCCGGCTCAAAAGAATTAACCGCCGAGCAATTTGTCAACGGATACAAAATTAAAGCAGGAGATGTATTAGGTTAGGAGGTTTTTATGTTCTTTTTCGATAGCACCATAATTATTTTGATACCTGCCATAATTTTAACCCTTTATGCCCAATACAGGGTTAAAACAACCTATTCAAAATATTCAAAAATATTAGCCAAAAATGGGTTAAGCGGGAAGGAAACAGCTGAGGAACTGTTATTGCAAAACAATTTAAGTAATATCAAGATAGAATCGATAGAAGGCCGCCTTTCTGACCACTATAACCCCAGGCAAAAAAAATTAGGCCTCTCCGAAGAAATATATTACGGTAAATCAATTGCTGCCCAGGGAATTGTAGCCCACGAAATCGGTCATGCCCTTCAGGATGCCAAAAATTATTTTCCACTCTCCCTTCGCAGTAATCTGGTACCGGCAACCAATTTCGGCTCCCGTATGGCGGTCCCCCTGTTTCTAATCGGCTTCATCTTCAGTTTTCCCGCCCTGATGGATATCGGTATTATCGCCTTTTCCTTAGCAGTCCTGTTTCAGTTAGTCACTTTACCGGTCGAATTTGACGCCAGCAAGAGAGCGGTAAACCTGTTGGTTGGGGCAAATATTGTTTCGGGTACAGAAGAAATTAATTCTGTTAAAAAAGTTTTAAGCGCCGCGGCATTAACCTATGTGGCTGCTGCTTCGGTGGCAGTTTTTCATCTACTAAGGCTTATAGTACTGAGAAATAGAAGATAGAAGGGAATATAAAATAAATCAGACCTATGAAAAAAACAAAAGTTGATCCCATAAGAGAAACCATACTGACTATTTTGGTTAAAATTGATTCCAAACAGGGCTACATCAATATTCTGTTAAGCAAATCATTGGATAAAAAGAAAATTTCCACTAGAGACGCCGCTTTTATTACAGAGATAACCTATGGGGTGGTAAGAAATCGGAATAAATTAGACTGGGCTCTATCGCAATTTTCTACTAAACCTCTGTTGGAAACCCCAGTATTGATCAGAAATATATTAAGAATAGGCGTTTATCAGCTGCTATTTTTAGACAAAGTTCCTGATTATGCAGTGTGTAATGAATCAGTCCAGTTAGCAAAAAAATACGGGAATCCTGGAATAGCTAAATTTGTAAACGGTGTTTTAAGGAATATTATTCGAAACAGAGAGAATATTCGCTGGCCAGATAGTGAAAAAGAGACCGCTCTGTATATTTCCACCATCTATTCACACCCTCTGCGAATAGTCGAGTGCTGGTTAAAAAGATTTGGCTTTGCCGACACGGTTAAAATATGTCAGGCCAACAACAAAATACCACCTTTAGTGATTAGAACTAATATTCTAAAAATATCACGCTCTGATTTAAAAAAGATTTTTGAAAAGGAAAACATTAAAGTAATAGAAGGTATCTTTACCGAAGAAGCGCTATATGTTAAAGGACTTTCCAATATCACTAAATTTCCTGCTTACCGGGAAGGACTATTCCAGATTCAGGATGAAGCATCCATATTGGTCTCTCATCTGCTGGAGCCTTTACCAGGTGAATCGGTAATCGATGTCTGTAGTGCACCGGGTGGGAAGACCACCCATCTTGCCCAGTTGATGGTCAACAAAGGCAGTCTCCTGGCAATGGACAGTAATGAGTTAAGATTATTAACGGTAAAAAGTAACTGCCGAAGATTAGGAATCGATATAGTAAAAGCCCAGCAGAATAATGGTGCTATATTAGCTGAAAAATATCTAAAAACGGCAGATAAAGTTTTAATAGATGTTCCCTGTACCGGACTGGGGGTATTAAGGAGAAAACCTGACCTGAGATGGAAAGACTATGATTCAAAAAGATTTGAAAAGTTGACTAAACTGCAAGGGCAAATACTAAACACTGCTTCTTGCTACCTGAAGATCGGGGGAAAATTAGTATATTCTACCTGCAGTACCGAGCCGGAAGAGAATGAGGAAATAGTAAGCAAATTTTTAGAGGAACATCCTAATTTCAAGTTAGAAGATCCAGTCGGATTTCTAAAAGAGCGAAAATTGGAAGTTTATGTATCAAGCCAGCACAAGAAGAGGAAATTTATTCAGATATATCCCGGACTTTCTAATTTAGATTTAGATCTGGATGGATTCTTTATGGCTAAAATGATAAGGAGAGGGTAGGGTTATAAATGGATTGGATAGGAAAAATCTTTCGCTTTATCTTTAAATCATTTCTCACCACGACTTTCATAATTTTCGTAGTAATTGCCGGTGCGACCTGTGCCTTTTTGGTATTCCAGAACATGTTCGATGTTTCCGATACCATAGTCCCCTCGGTAATCGGTGATGAAATAAAAGTTGCTCAGGAAAAACTGTATGATGCAGGGCTAAAGATATATATTTCCGGTGAGGAATTTGACGAAAGAATCTCCCGAAATAAAATCATCTCCCAGGATCCTGTCAGCGGGGCGAAAGTAAAAAAGAACAGGGAAATTTATGTGATAGTAAGCAAAGGGAGTAAGGTGATTTCCTTAAACATTCCCGACCTTAGAAACAAAGAGCTAAAAGAAGCCACTGCCATTATCGAAGAATACGGCCTGATTTTAAGTAGAATTACCTATACCAATCATTTTTCCGTCCCCAAGGACGTGGTTATTGCCCAAACTCCTGAACCGGGAAATATAAAAATAAATAGTAAAGAGGTTAACCTATTAGTCAGCAAAGGACCTTACTAGTATATCGTAAAGAATCAGTTAGTTATTTGGTTAGCTAGTTAAGGAAATAAAAGATGGAAGCCTAATTTGGATCTCGTATATCGTTGAGAATCTATAGTTGATTAAAGAAATTGAAGAGAAAGAAGTAAGGGCGTATTGCAATAAGCCCTCTTATGTCTAAATTAATTCACACCTTGCAACTTGTAACTTAAAAATATTGGAGGAACATCACTTGAAAAAAAATTCATTACAATACTGGCTGGCCTGGAATAAAATAACGGATATAGGTCCAAAAAGATTTTATAAATTACTTGAATACTTTGGTTCAGTCGATACTGCCTGGCAGGCAAAATCAGGAGAAATATCCAAAATACTAAATTTAAAACCTAAAATATCCTCCAGGATTTTCGAAGAAAAAAATAATATTAATCCCGAACAAGAATTAGATTTAATACATAAATATAAAGTCAACTTATTAACCATTGAGGATACCCAATATCCTGAAAACCTAAAAACCATCCATTATCCTCCCCCGGTTTTATATTTTAAGGGAACTATTGATGAAGTAGACAAAAATTCTATCTCCATCGTGGGTTCAAGAAAAGCTACCTATTACGGAAAGATGGTAGCCGAAAAATTAAGTAAAGATTTAGCTTTAACCGGATTAACCATAATCAGCGGAATGGCCCGGGGAATAGATACGGCCGCCCATAAAGGCACACTTTCAGTAAATGGTCGGACTATAGCAGTACTGGGTTGTGGTATTAACTACATATATCCTCCCGAAAATAGAAAGTTGGCTGAAGAGATACAAGAATCAGGAGCGGTAATAAGCGAATTTCCTCTTTCTACTCTACCGGAAAGACAGAACTTCCCCCGCAGGAATCGTATTATCAGCGGATTAAGTCTGGGAACGGTGGTAGTGGAAGCAGCTGAAAAGAGCGGTGCTTTAATCACTGCCGATTTTGCCCTCGACCAGGGCAGGGAAGTATTTGCAATTCCGGGTAATATAAACTCTCCGTTATCCAGCGGTTCGCACAATTTAATAAAACAGGGAGCAAAATTAGTAAACAATTATCAGGATATCTTGGAAGAAATACACATAGCTCTTCCCCAAAAAACAGCTAAAAAAGAGATCGTTAAAGAAAATACTTCTCTAAACGAAGAAGAAAAGATAATTTACCGGTTAATTACCAAAGAACCTGCCCAAATAGATGGAATTATTGAAGCCAGTAAACTGCCCGCTGGTAAAGTCAGCGAAACCTTACTAAACCTCGAACTAAAAGATCTAATAAAAGAGATCGAAGGCAAAAGATTCATCAAGTTATGACGAATTAAATAGGAATACATCCAGTTTTTTTAATGTCTATACGGCCCACATGGGACAGATATTTAGCCTGTCTACTAAAATGTAGATGTACGATGCATCGTACCCAAAATGAACTAAAATCCGATAATCCAATAAAAAAATAGCAAAACTTTATTGCTATAAATAAAATCATTTAGTATAATGTAAAATGTCGGGGCGTAGCGCAGTTTGGAAGCGCACCTGAATGGGGTTCAGGGGGTCGGAGGTTCAAGTCCTCTCGCCCCGACC